>Ga0302319_10001027_pt1 | contig 62671 bp, 47 predicted proteins | sample Bog_T0_2_FD_203319 | JGI IMG/M metagenome (GOLD analysis project Ga0302319, IMG submission 203319) | Peat permafrost microbial communities from Stordalen Mire near Abisko, Sweden - Bog_T0_2 | ecosystem: Environmental > Terrestrial > Soil > Wetlands > Peat | place: Sweden: Abisko, Stordalen Mire...
TTCCTCTTCCCCGGCCGTAAGAGTGAATAGAGGCTGGAAAGCGGAGATCCGCTGAGCGGGATTGGAGAGGAACGATGAAAGCAGTCACGGCTAAAGCACGAGTTTCCGCAGCCATGGGAACCGCGATTTTTCTGTTCATCGCCCCCGGCACGTTCGCTGCTTTCATTCCCTGGCAGATGAGCCGCTGGCGCGTGCAAGCTTCGTTCCCCGGCATCACGGCAGTGCGCGTAGTAGGGGGACTTCTGATTGCCGGAGGCACGATCGTCGTGTTGGACGCATTTGTTCGCTTTGCATTGCAGGGCATCGGTACGCCGGCGCCCATTTATCCAACCCGGCGCCTGGTTGTAACCGGATCGTACCGCTACGTGCGCAATCCCATGTACGTCGCCGTCGCTTCGATCGTCCTTGGTCAGGCGCTGCTGTTCGCCAACATTCAGATCTTTATCTATGGGCTCTGTTTCTGGCTTGCGACGCATGTTTTCGTGCGCTTCTACGAGGAGCCGACCTTGCGCCGGACCTTTCCCGAGGACTATGCGGCTTTCACTGCGCACGTCCCGCGTTGGATACCGCGGTTAACGCCATGGCAAGGATGCGGCCGATGATCTCCGCGATGGCCAAATTCGATTTCGGAGTTAGACAGCGCGCCGCGCACCGGGGGGAATCCCTGCCAAGGGAAGCGCCGATGCGGAACGAAGCGAGCGATGTTCTGAACAGATTTCGGCAGGGCGACATCGACGCATTCGAGACGATCTTCCGCCAGCACCAGCGCGCCGTCTACAACTGGATTCTGCGCATTGTGCGCGATCCCGCGACGGCCGAAGACCTGGCCGTCGAGACCTTCTGGCGCATCCATCGCGCCCACGCGCGCTTCGATCCGGCGCGCGGATTCGAAGGCTGGGCTCGGCACATCGCCACGCATGCGGCGCTCGACTGGATGCGCAGCAGAAGAGCGGAACGAGAAGTCACGGCGGAGATTTCGGATGATCCGGTAGCTCCGGGCTTCGCCGATGCAGCTGTCTCCGCGGAGATTCGGCAGAAGACTGCCGCAGCCTTCACCCGACTGCCGCCGAAGCTACGCGTTGCGGCTGTGCTGGCGGTGGTTGAAGAACGGCCGCACAAGGAAGCGGCCGAAGCGCTGGGCATCTCGATTGCTGCCGTGAAACTGCGCGTATTTCGCGCGCTTCGATTGTTGAGGAAGGACCTGGAAGGGCAGGGAATCAGACCATGAATGTACACGACGAAGACAACCCGGAAATGGAGCGAATGAAGAAGTTGTTGCGGCAGTCCGTTCCGCCGTTGGGCGCGGGCGATGAACCGGAGCGAGACCTTTGGCCCGCAATGCTGCACCGCCTCGATCGAAAACCAGCGGCCACGCCGTGGTTCGACTGGGCGCTTCTTGCTGGACTTGTCGGCGCTGTGGTTGTATTTCCCAGCGCCATCCCGGTGCTTCTTTATTACCTATGACCACGCGTGCGCAGAGCCGCCCGCCGGCAAACATTGAATGAAGGAGAACGCCATGAATACTCATCCCTATCTTCGCGCCTATCTTGCTGGAATCTTTCTGCCCACGCTGGTTTTGCCGATCATACTCACCGTGTTCATCGTGGCGCGCATCGTCATTCAGGTGCCTACGCCGATCGAGCAGGTCATGATCTTTCCCATGGCTATTGTGCCCTCGCTCTTCGGCCTGTGGAACATGCTCTACCTCGAATCGCACACACGGATGCATCACCCCATCGGGTTGCATGGCGCGGTGCTGCCGCTGCTGATGGCGCCGATCGGCGCGCTTTTGGCCACACACCTCAATGTTCTCCAGTTCGGCTCAAGCGGCCTGGTCTGGTTCCAGGTCTGCAGCGTTCCATACGCACTGGTCCTTCCCGGATTACTGTTCGCCATGGCCGCATACTACCTGGTGTGGAAGTACATCGTGGGCAATTTGAATCAGGTGCTGGGCGTTGCGTGAGAAGTATTTTGCGTTCGCCAAGGAAGCTCTGAAAATGCCATTTCCCTCATGGGCTAAAGCCCACGGTGATTTTGTGGCGCTTACGGCACGACTGAAGTCGTGCCCTTTCAAGACCTGACCTACATCACGGGTTGCAAAGAGCGCATTACTCGCCCGGCGAGAAGAAATCTCCGAGTCCTGCGCGCTTGGCGTGGGCAGCCATGGATGCCTGAATCTCCAGCGCCAGCGCGAGCGCATCGCGGCCCTGTTGCGCTGTTACTCGCGGTTCCCGGCGAGTGCGAACCGATTCGAGAAACGAATCAATCTCCAGGCGCAGCGGCTCGCCGGGCGTGACCGGCGGCTTGGAGAAACTGAGACCGGACTTCGCGTCTGCCGACCCGGTGAACTGCGCAATCACGGCAGGATCGATTTTGGCCGCGGCGGCAAACTGCGCGATCGTTGCGGGATCGATCTTCGTCAGATCGATCCTTCCCGACGCGATTCCCTCGGCGATGCCAGGCGGAAGCATTGCGGCAACCTGCGGCGGCAAGGCCGCGATCAAATCGGCCGGTGACGCCCGGCCCGCGCCCGAATCGATGGAGATCACCAGCAGATCCTGCCGAGCGTAGTCGATGGAAACATATTGGCGAGGCTCAAAGAAACGCAGCTTGCGGACTTTCTCGGTGGACACGCGCGAGGCCGTGAAGTTGGCAACGCAACCCGACTCGAATTCGACGCGGACATTGGCGATGTCCACCTTGGGCGAGAGGATCGGCAGGCCGACGGCGCGCACTTCGCGGACCGGCGAACGCGCAAAGGTGAGCACGATGTCCAGGTCGTGAATCATCAGGTCGAGCACGACATCCACGTCGAGGGCTCGTGGAGTAAACACCGACAGCCGGTGCGCCTCAAAGAACATGGGACGGCGCAGTTTGGGCTCCACGGCAAGCACGGCGGGGTTGAAGCGCTCCAGGTGGCCGGGCTGCAAGATCCGCTTGCACTTGGCCGCTCGTTCGAGCAGATCGTCTGCCTCGGCCAATGTGGCAGCCAGCGGCTTTTCAACCAGCACGTCGATTCCTGCGTCCAACAGCGGCGAGGCAACGGAGTGATGATGGACGGTGGGAACGGCAACGGTTGCTGCGGCGAGATGAAGATTGGCCGCGAGCAACTCGTCCACGGAAGAGAACACGGGGATTGTGTACTTCTGAGCTGTGTCAGCCGCGCGCTCGGCATCCGGCTCAACGGCTGCAACCAGGGCGACGCCCAGACTGGCCGTCTCCAGATCACGGTAGACGCGGAGGTGATTTCGGCCGAAAGCGCCGGCCCCGGCAACGGCGACGCGGAGGATGGGCTCGCCTGCTATTTTGCTGCTCCCGGCGACGGCTCCTTGCCTTCAACAGCTTTCAGACAGCGGCCGTAGAGCTCAAGCAGCTGCGTAACGTGTTCCTCGGGCTTGGCCGCGGAAGCCCCGCTGAACCCCGTGGAGGCCGCTGCGGCGCGGCCCACACCGGTTGTGCCGGCAACGAATTTGAGCAGATCGAGTGCGATATCTTCATTGCGGCGGGCGCCAAGGCCCGCACCGTTAAGAGCGTCCATCGAGAAAAGTCTCCAACAGGGATGCTAGCAGAAACGGGCAGGCGGCGACCGCCCCAGGGGAGCCGACTCCAGGACAATCGCATGAATGAGGATCGAGGGCATGGGCGGGGCTCGTGCCGCCCCTCCTGGGCGGGACATCCGGGCCGCAACGGGTTCCCAGGGGTGCGCTTCGCTTCCCCTGGGCTATTCTCACCAGCTCCCTCCGGGAGCCATTGCGGCTGGCACCGGGTTCAAGCTTTGAAGGGAACCGGTTTCGGCAACAAGAAATGTTCATGCGATTGCCCTGGAGCCGGCTTCATCCTCGAGTGGAGGAAGCGCACTTGTTCATTCGCGAACACCCGCTTGCGGTTCCGGACAGCTTCATTCCATCCGGTCTGTTCGCTGACACATGAATCTGCTTGAGAGAATTGATGTTGACCGAAAACTGGTCTTGGCCGTCAAAGTGCTTTATTCTCCATTCACACGGGTGTGTCCGGAGGGTTCACATGCAGACTTTGTTTCATGACCTGCGCTATGCCATGCGCCAACTGGGCAAGGCTCCGGGACTGCCGCTGCTCGCGATTCTCACGCTCGCCCTGGGAGTGGGCGCCAACACCGCGATTTTCACGGTGATTGAGAGCGTGCTGCTGCGGCCGCTGCCTTACGCGCACTCCGAACGTTTGCTCTACATCGGGCCCAAAAGCAGCAAGCCGTCCTTCGAATCGACCTCGTGGATGAACTACCGCGACGTCCGCGCCCAGTCGAAGCTCCTGGCGGACGCCGCGGGCTACTCCGAGGACGTAAGTGTCCTCGAACGCCCGGATGGCTCGCTCAGCGTGGCTGCCCCGAATGTGACCACCAACCTGTTTTCCATGCTCGGAGTGGACTCTCTTCTTGGCCGCACGTTCACCGATGCAGAAGGCCAAGCCGGGGGCCCGCAGGTTGTGCTGCTCTCTGAGAGCCTGTGGCGCGACAGCTTCCACGCCGACCCCAGGATCGTGGGAAAAGTGGTGAAACTCGGCGGCAAGGAGCGCGCCGTGGTGGGCGTGATGCCCAGCACATTTCACTTTCCCGAATCAATGCGGCCGGACCTGAACCAGGGAGTCTGGCTTCCGTTGCAGCCCTCCCCGGAGATGCTCAAAGATCGGGGCTACGACTTCTTCAACGTCGTCGCCGAACTTCGTCCCGGCGTTACCCCCGCGCAGGCACAGCGCGAGTTGGACGCCATTGCAGCGCACATTCCCCGGACCAAGGATGAAAGTGTCATCTCGTTCAGTTCCGGGCTTTACCAGGAGATTCTCACGGGCCCGGTGCGCCCGGTTCTCTTTGGGCTCTTCGGAGCTCTGGCGCTGGTGCTGTTGATTGCCTGCGCCAACGTCTCCAACCTGCTGATCGCCCGCTGCCTGGGCCGGCAGCAGGAGTTCGCGGTGCGCTCGGCGCTGGGCGCCAGCCGCCTGCGTCTGATTCGGCAGATGCTGTCGGAAGGGCTGGCTCTCAGCCTGCTGGGCTGCGGCGTTGGTGTCGGCCTAGCGCAATTGGCCATGCTTGGCGTCCGCAAGCTGCCCAGCGGAACCATTCCTGACGCTGACATGATTTCGCTTCACTGGACCATCATCCTGGTTCTGGCCGCCATCGCCATTCTCACCACCGTACTCTCGGCACTGCTGCCGGCGCTGCTGGTGGCCCGCGTCAATCCGCAAGCGGCGTTGCAGGCGGCTTCGCGCGGTCTGGGCGCCCGCTCGGTGAGCGGGAAGCTCAGCGGCGGCCTGGTGGCGGGCGAGGTGGCTTTGTCCACGATTCTGCTTGTCGGCACCGGGCTGCTCTTTCACACGCTTTGGAATCTTGAACAGTCGCATCTGGGCTTTGAAACAGCGCATATCACTTCGTTCAGCGCCATGCCGGCCGACTCCGCGGGCTTTTCCTCGATGGCCGTCTCTGAAGACACCGGCAACGCTCCGCCTTCGGTTGCGGCGTTGACCTACGCGCCGGTCCTCGAGCGCATCCGCCGGGTGCCGGGCGTGGAAGGCGCCGCACTCGTCACTTCGCCGCCCTTGTCGGGCATAGATATGGACTCCAGCTTTGAAGTCGTCGGTAAAGCCAAGGATCCGAATAACCATATGAACGCTCGCGTTGCAGCCGCGAGCGGCGATTATGCCCGTACCCTGGGCACTCCGGTGGTGCGGGGCCGCATGATCGGCGACGGCGAGGTATTATCCGCGCCGTTTGCTGTGGTCATCAACGAAACCCTTGCCAAGAAATATTTCCCCGGCGTCGACCCGATTGGAAGGCAGTTGAATCTGGGCGGCAAGGACACCGGCATGATCAAGCCCTACACGATCGTCGGCATTCTGGGCGATCAGGTTGATAAGAATGTCGGCAGTGCTCCCTCACCGCTTATTCTTATCCCGCAGCAGCAGATTCCCACCACCTCGCTCTTTTACCAGGCGCTCTTGAAAACGGTGGTCAATTTTGTAGTCAAGACGCGCGGCAACCTTCCCGTCGCCGTGGAGATGCGTTCCGTCTTTCACAAAGATGCGCCCGGCTTTGCCCTGGATAACTTCCAGACAATGCAGGATGTCGTTGACCAAAACACCTTCAGCCAGCGCCTGGGCCTGTATCTTGTGGGCTCGTTCGCAGCTCTTGCCGTGGCGATGGTGTTTGCCGGTTTGTACGGCGTGCTGTCGCAACTGGTGAGTTACCGCAAACGCGAAATCGGCGTGCGCATGGCTCTGGGTGCGACCCGGACGAGCGTTGCGAACCTGGTTCTGCGCCAGGGATCGGTGCTGATGGGGGCGGGCCTTGGCGTTGGCCTGGTGCTCGCGTTTGCCGCCGGCCGCCTGGTGAAGAGCTTCCTTTACGAGGTCAAACCGCTCGACCTGGGAACTTATGCCGCGGTGGTTTTGGCGCTGGCGGTGATTGGACTTTCGGCCTCGCTGCTGCCCGCGCGCAAAGCCGCGTCCATTGAGCCGATGCAGGCCTTGCGCGAGGATTAGTGGACGTCGCAGTGGTGAATATTTTGCGCGCCTGCTAGTCTTTGATCATGCAGATCACGATCGAAATCCCGGATGAGTTGGCGGCGCAGGCTGAAGCCCGTGGTTTGACGCCGGAATTCTACGTCCGCAGCCTGATTGTCGAAGCGGCGCACGCGGCTCCCATCCCCATTCCTCCCAAAGAACCAAGAATGGATATAGAGACGTTTCTTCGGGAGATGGCTGCTCACTCAGACAAGATTCCTCAGCTGCCCGACGAGGCATTTACCCGCGAGAGTTTTTATCAGGACCATGACTGATGAATTCTGCTCAGGGATATTTGGTTGACACCAACATCCTACTGCGCATATCCCAACAAAACGATCCGCAGAACGAATTCTTAGGGTCCGTTCTCCGGACCCTGGAGACACAGCGGTCCTCACTCTATTACTGACTGCAAAACGTCGCTGAATTCTGGAACGTTTGAACCCGTCCGACCGATCGAAACGGATACGGTCTTAGCATCGCAGAGACTAACCGCAGCGTTCGGGCTATCGAACATAGGATGATTTATTTGCCCGATAATCTACAGGTTTACTCGATTTGGCGTGAGCTCGTAGTCGCCCACAATGTGAAGGGTGCAAAGGTGCATGATGCGCGCCTCGCGGCCATCATGCAAGCCTATGGACTGGCCAACATCCTCACGTTAAACGAGCCGGATTTTCTCCGCTATCCGGGTATCCAGCCGGTTCATCCCAGTCAAGTCAACCCTTCCTACGATATTCTGTAGCCCATGCAGATTGCCTACATCGGCATGGGGGCCAACCTGCCCAGTGTGGCTGGCGTGCCGGAAGCAACGCTAGCCGCCGCTGCCGCTCGCATCGAAGCGCAGGGCAGGGTGATCAGCCGGTCCTCCCTCTACTCCACCGATCCCGTCGGATTTGCCGAGCAGCCCCGCTTCGTCAACGCCGTAGTCGTGCTGGAAACGGAGCTTGCCCCGCGCGCTCTGCTGCACGCCTTGCTGGCCATTGAACAGGAGTTTGGCCGCGACCGCTCTTCCGGCATCGCCAACGGCCCGCGGACGCTGGATTTGGACATTTTATTGTTCGATAATTTGAGCATCAGCGAACCCGGACTCGAAATTCCTCATCCGAGGCTCACAGAACGCACTTTTGTCTTAATCCCTCTGGGCGAGATTGCGCCCCGGCTCAAAGTCGCCGGAAGCGGATTGACCGTGTCACAATGGCTGGACAGACTCCGCGAAAAGAACGGAAGAGAGATCGATGCGGTGGTTCCCATCCAAAGCGATAGCTGGCGCGCTGGCGCTGGCGGCAGTAGCCTGTGACCCCGCGGGGGTGACTGCACAGGTTCTTGTTTCCGTGACCATGCAAGACAATCGCGGCGCCGTCCTCAGCGGAGCCACAGCGACGGACGGCAAAGGCAAGTTTCTAGGCCGCGCCAACGCCGAGGGCAAGCTGAGTATTTCCTGCATTACGCCATGCACGGTTCTCTTTGGCGCACCGGGATTTGAAACAAAAACAGTTCAGCTCAGCGCAGACGCGACCATTCAGCTTGCGCCGGCGGCTGACATGGAAGAAGTCACGGTTACCGCCTACCGCACCCCGCTTGGTTCCCTGGAAAGCCCGGCCAGCACTCGTGAGCTTTCCCGAGCCGCGCTCAGCACCACTGCCGCAATCACCCTCGACGGCAAGATGCGGCAGCTTCCCGGCGTCGAGCTCTTCCGCCGCTCAAGCTCGCTGGTAGCCAATCCCTCTTCGCAGGGCCTCAGCCTGCGTGCTCTCGGTTCCACCGCGGCCAGCCGCACCTTGATCACCGAAGACGACGTCCCGCTCAACGACCCCTTCGCCGGATGGATCCACTGGCAGGAGCAGCCCGAACTCTCCATCGAGCGCATCGAACTGGTCCGCGGCGGCGCAAGCGACCTCTATGGATCGAGCGCCATTGGTGGCGTAGTCAACATCGTCCCCATCCGGCCTACTGGGAACGCCGCGGAACTGCGATCGAGTTATGGAGCAGAAGGAACATACGACGACGGCCTGCTGCTTGAAACCAAGTTCGGCCCCTGGGGTCTGCTCGCCGCAGGCGGGGTTCTCGGCACGGACGGCTATATCCAGGAGGCTCCCAACCAGCGCGGCCCGGTCGACCTTCCCAGCGACGTTCATAGCCAGAATGGGCTGTTGCTGGCCGAACACATTCAGGGGCCGCTACGCCTCTTCGTGCGGACTAACGGATTTAATGATGCCCGTAACAATGGGACGCCTGACCAGACCAACGCCACCCGCGTTTGGCGCTACTCGACCGGCGGCGATTGGCAAGGCCCACGCAACGGCGTTCTCGGCGTCCGCTTCTACGGGTCCACCGAGCACTACCGCCAGGTGTTTTCCAGCATTCTCAACACGCCCGACGCCGCCAATCCCAGTTGCTCCTATCGCTGCGGCGAAAGTCCCACCCGCTTCTCGCACACTCCGGAGAACGAGCTTGGCGCGGTCGCCCATTGGACCCAGCCTGTCGGCGCCGGAGTGGTCATCGTGGCAGGCGCAGATTCGCACGACGTTCGCGTCTGGGATCGGGAACAGACCTACGGCGCCACTGCCGCGCTCACCAATCTCCGCGACCACCAGCGCGACTCGGCCGTCTACGGTGAGGGGATGTGGGTGCACAAGGCCTGGACCGCGACCGCCTCCGGCAGGCTTGACTGGTTCCAGAACTACGACGGCCGGCAGTTGCTATTCAACGGCGCAGCCTGGACGCCAACAGCCAGCCAGCCTCCACAGTTCGACCAGCGCGTCTTCGATCCCCGCATCGGTCTATCCCGCAAGCTTTTCGAGCATTGGGCGGCTTCGGCTTCGGCCTTCCGAGCGTTTCGGGCCCCCTCGCCCAACGAACTCTACCGCACCACGCAGGTGGGCAATCAGCTGACTACCCCCAACGGCAACCTGCTCAGCGAGCGCGCTACCGGCTGGGAAGCGGGCATCGCTACAGAGCGGCATTGGGGCGCCGTCCGCGCCAGCTATTTCCTCACCCAGGTCAACCGGCCCATCGTTGCCGTCACCATCAACTCCAACTCGTCGCCGATCCTGCTCACGCGGGAAAACCTGGGTCAGATCGAGAGCAAGGGCCTGTCTCTGGACTACGAGCTGGCGCCTGTGCGCTGGCTAGCCGTCGACGGCGGCTACCAATACGCGCACGCCACAGTAACCCGCGGTGTAAACGACGCAGGCAACTGGATTCCCGAGGTCGCGCGCAACCTGGCAACCATGAACGTGCGCGCCTTCCGGCCCAAGCTGGGGACCCTGAATGTGCAAGGCCGCCTCAGCGGGCGCCAGTACGACGACGACGCCAATGCCAACCTGTTGCACGGTTTCTTCCGCCTCGACGGCTACGCCTCGCACGATTTCGGCAAGCGCTTCCAGGTCTTCGCCGGCGGCGAAAACCTGCTCAACCGCCAGATCGAAGTCGGCAAAACACCCACCACCACGTTGGGGATGCCCAGAACAGGTCGCGCGGGAATCCTGTTCAGGCTTGGGGGTGCAGGCATGTAGGATGGTGGACCCTTTCAGGCATCCGGGAGAGCGCACAGCTTTAATGATCAATAATCCAGCTATCTCTGGTGCGCGAAGCGATGATCAGTATTCCGGTTTTGCCGGCGGCCAATTGGGCGAGGGATGAAACGGCTGCGACGGCCCCTGGCCGGGTATCGGTTTTGGCGATTGGGCTCTCATTTTTCGCTTCTCCTATTCGCTCCATCCATTCTAAACCTGTTTCTCTCTGTGCGCGAGACGGAGTCGTCAGACCTTGTTCTCCGCCTTCAGGGCCGATTGCAGCTCCGTCGTCAGCGGGTCTCGGTTTTGATTCACAAACTCGTCGAATTCGATGCCGCCTTCTTCCAGCAGCCTGTTTAGTTCGTGAATATATGAGTCCCAAGTCTCGTCAAACTCGGCTTCCGACACCTTACCGCGCTTGACCTGCGTTGAAAACGACTCCAGTTTACTGGCCCAGGTGCGGAACTGAGTGGCGCGCCGAAACCATTCAAATTGTTTCGCGCCGCTGCCCACAATCATGGAATAGATTCCGAGGAGGGTAGCCAGCACTGTAATGCCCTCCCAGACCCACTTCAGGGATGCCTCGTCCATGCCGGGGATGACGGGAGTAAAAAGCGAGATTGCCAGCACTCCCACCACCGATCTCCGCACCCATTTCTCAAGATTTGAGGCTTTGCGGCTGAGGTGCAGGCAAACCAGTTCGTTGAAGCGGAATCGCGTGTACAGATCGAAGAGATTTGCTTCCTGCTCGGCGAAAACCGAGATCGCCGGCGCAGGAGCCGGTGGTGATACGGATGCCTGAGCCGGGGCGGGTGCGGATGCGGAGGCAGGAACCAATGCGGTTTGGGAGGGGTGCGGCGCAGGGGTAGATGCAGGTGCCTGGGTGGGGACGGTTACTGGCGCTTCGACCTTTGCCACAGCCGGGTCGTTTTGCGTGGATTTTGAGGGATCGCTCATCCTGGCGCCTCATCAAGGACGGTGACTCTTTATACCACGAGGCAATTGCGGCTCGCCCGGTAAAATCGTAGGAGTGTCTCTCGACTTCAAAATCCTGCGTACCGGCAACAGTGGCGGTCGACGCGCCCAGCTCGCACTGCCCCACCAGACTGTGGAAACCCCTGTCTTCATGCCGGTGGGCACCGCCGGCACCGTCAAAGCCGTCGCGCAAGACGTGCTCGAAACCCTTGGCGCACAAATCATTCTCGGCAACACCTATCACCTCTACCTCCGTCCCGGCCACGAGCCCATCCGCCGCATGGGCGGCCTGCACCGCTTCATCAGTTGGCCCCGCGCACTGCTCACCGATTCGGGCGGCTTTCAGGTCTTCAGCCTGAGCCAGTTGCGCAAAGTTACGGACGAAGGCGTCCGTTTCCGCTCGCATCTCGACGGCAGCAGCCACTTCTTCACGCCCGAGCACTCCATGGATGTGCAGATCGCCCTTGGCGCGGACATCGCCATGGCTTTCGACGAGTGCACGGAATACCCGGCGGAAAGGCCGAGGGCGCAAGAAAGCCTGCGGCTTACCATGGGTTGGGCCCGGCGTTCGCTCGACCACTTCCGCGCCCATCGCGAAGAAGTTGTATGGCATCAAGAGCTCGGCGGCCGCACGCAAAGCCTGTTCGGCATTGTGCAGGGCGGCATGTACCGCGACCTGCGCCGCGAAAGCGCCGAACGCCTTGTGGAAATGGATTTCGACGGCTACGCCATCGGCGGATTGAGCGTCGGCGAACCCCGCGATCTGACCCTGGAAACGATCGCCGAAGTCTTGCCGCTGCTCCCTGCAAACAAGCCTCGCTATGTGATGGGCGTCGGCTACCCGGACGAAATCGAGAAGTATGCTCGCATGGGAGTGGACATGATGGATTGCGTGCTGCCCACCCGCGCCGCCCGCCACGGCCTGCTCTTTACCAGCGAAGGGCGCCTCAATATCAAAGGCAAGCGCTACGCAGAAGATCAGGGTCCGCCTGATCCCGCATGTGATTGCATGGTCTGCCGCCGCTACACTCGCGCTTACTTGCGCCACCTGATGCAGGCCGGCGAGGCGCTCTCAGGAACTCTGAACACCATTCACAACCTGGCCTACTACCTGGGCATCATGAACCGCGTTCGGAAGAGCCTGGCTGCCTCGGGCTGATGTGCCGAGGATCGGCATGCCGGTATGCCGGAACACAGCCAAGTCCCGGATCACTCGCTCCACTACGCTAAACCAATCCCCAGCAAAACTCTGTCGCACTAGCCGCGCGCTTGGATACCAGGGGGTAGTCTCGACCTCCCGCATCCAGCGCCAATCCCCCAGGTGCGGCAACAAAATCCACACCGCCTTGCCCATCGCCCCAGCCAAATGAGCAATGCACGTATCCGTCGAAATCACCAGATCGAGCGTCTCCATCAGCGCCGCGGTCTCCGCCAGGTCCGTGTCCTGGCTTGCGCCGTCCCAGACGAATACATCTCCGGGCAACCGGGCGAGCTGTTCCGCTGCCTGCCCCTTCTGCAGCGAGACCCAGGTGACACCGGGAGTCCGCAGCACGGGAATCAAGGTATCGAGCGACATCGACCTCTGCGCGTCCGCCTTGTAACGCGGATTCCCTGCCCAGGCCACGCCTACCCGCAGCGAAGCCGGTTTCTGCCAGACGGTTGGAAATTGCTGGAACTTCTCAGATGCAAGCTCCGGTTCCGCGGCCAGGTACGGGCCGGGCCAGGGCACCGTATCCACTCTGGTTCCAAACACTGCGGGAAGGCTCAGCAGCGGACACTCCAGATCGAACTCCGGTGGCGCAGCGCCCAGTACCGCAATCTCGGACTTCCCCGAACGCACCACTTCCAGCGACCGCAGCAGACGTTCCGCCGGCTCTTGAACCTGCAGAATGACGTGTCCGCCGCGCGCTGCCACCAACCCGGCGTAGCGGCAGAACTGAATCGTATCCCCCAGGCCCTGCTCGCCATGGAGCAGGATGCGCCGCCCTTCGAGAGGCTCGCAATGCCACCGCGGCTGCCTGAAAACCCGCGGGCTTCGATGTACCTCGCGAAACCGCCAGCGCGCTTCATACCCGACCCAGCCTTGCGGCCAATGGCCCAAGCGGAGCTGAGTCAACGCCAGGTTGTACTGTGCGCCAGGATGAATTGGATCGCGCTTCACAGCCTCCTCGTGGGCAAGCAGGGCCTCGGACATCCGGCCCAGATCGAGCAGTGTATTGCCGCGATTCGAAGCGGCGGCCTTGTGCCCCAGTCCCTCCGCCCGTTCAAAGGCCGTTTCTGCCTCGGTAAAACGCCCCTCGGCATGCAGCAGAATGCCCTGCATATTCACGGCTTCCGCCTGCACGGGATCGCGCGCCAGCGCCCAGCGCAGCCAGCCCCAGGCGCCGGCCAGGTCCTTCTCCGAAGCTCGGAACTGGCACCACGCAATCTGTGTTTCCACCTGCTCGGGATTCAGGGCAAATGCCTTGCGCAGGTTTGCTTCAGCCTCTGCCGGGCGGCGGCGCTCGCGCTCGAGCATGGCCAGGTTAATCCAGCCCGCCACAAGATCCGGGCGCAACTCGACGGCCCGGAGCAGCGCAGCTTCGGCATGCTCTTCGCGCCCCTGCTCGCGCAGCAGACTGCCCAGATTCATCCACGCTGCGGCAAAATCCGGCCGCTCCATGAGTGCCCGCCGGTAGCGCGTCTCAGCTTCCTTCATCCGTCCCAGCCTGGACAGGACAAATCCAGCGGCGAACTCTGCCTCCGGGAGCCGCGGCCGCAGCGCCAGCGTCTGACCGTAGCGCTCCAGCGCCTCCTCATTCCGGCCCAGCACGGCCAGCGCATTTCCCAGTCCCAGATGCGCCGCCACCAGCGAAGGCCTGCGCCGCAACGCCAGCGCGAATTCGGTAATCGCCTCCTCCGGCCGTCCCGTGCCGATCTTGAGCTCGCCCAACCCCAGCCGTGCCAGCTCGTTCATTCCGTCCAGCCGGAGGGCCCCAGCATAAGCGGTTTCCGCCCGGTCCATTTGCCCAATTGCCTTCAGCGCCTGGCCCAGTGCTACCCACGCCGTACCCATCTGCGGAGCTGCTTCTACCGCCGCGGAAGCCATTTTCACGGCCGCTTCGCCCTGGCGGCTGGCCAGCGCCACCAGGCTCATCCCCACTAGCGCCTGCGGATGCCGGGGATTTTGCCTGAGCAGTTCCTGGTATCCGAGCGCCACCTCTGTCAATCTGCCGGTCAGAGCTTGCGCCACGAGAATCACCCTTCCAGCAAGCTAGGCCGGATGATCCACACGCTCAATCTGAAATGTCGGAGTCGGTTACGATTGTCGATCGGCGATTCCCACCAAACTCAAAGATTCGCATTTGGGAAAGGTAAAACGATGAAAATGCCAGCGTCGACCGCCAACTCGCTTACTCGCCGCCCTCAGTCGAGCCGGGTGAGAAAGGCCTCGGCCTGTTCATCGTTGGGCCGAAGATGCCGGGCAATCGATTCAGCCTGCTCGCGGTTGTCTCCCTGTGGCCGGATGCGCACCCAGTAGCTGTCCTGGCCGGGGAACTCGATGACGTTGGAGTTGGGGTATTTGCGCAGCAAGGCGTTCTTGAGCTTCACGGCCTTGCGCTCGGACTTGAACGCGCCGATCTGCACGCACCAGCGGCCGCCTCGCTCGATGGGCTTGGGCGTCTCGTAGACATCCAGCCGCACTTCGGCTGTGCCCATGCGATAGATGCCCGTGGCCTTGGCGGAAGCGATGGTGAGGTCGAGGATTCTGCCGTCGACAAAGGGCCCGCGGTCGGTGATGCGCATGGCCGCGGACTGCCCGGTCTTGAGGTTGGTTACGGTGATCAGCGAACCCATGGGCAGGGTGCGGTGCGCCGCCGTCAGGGCGTGGTCGCTGAAGACCTGTCCGTTGGCCGCTTTACGGCCCTTGTATGGCGCTGTATACCAGGTCGCCAAACCCTCTTCGGAGAGGATGGGACTGTGCGTGTTCACAAAATCCAGGTCGGCATCGCTCACCCCGCCCGGCGGCACCGGCGTAATGGGAATGCGAGCCGGCTGCTGGGCCGATTGCTGCGCCGAGTTTGGGTACTGCGGTTGACCCTGCGATGGCGGAGCGGTCTGCTGGGCAGTTGGCTGTACTTTGTTGCGATGATGGCCACAACCGGAAGCGAAGACGAGCAGCACGGAGAGGAATGCCAGGGCGAGGAGCGTCTTCCGCAAACTCGCAGGCCGCGTCGCAATGCCCAGTTGGAGGGTTTCGGGCATCAGGGCTGCGGACCCTTGGGCGGCGTCGCTTGCTGCTGGGCCTGCTGTTGCTGGGCCTGGTGTTGTTGGTCCAGACGGTCGGCAAAGCTGCGCAGCGAGTTGGCCACATTGCGCAGGGCGAAGATCGACTCCTTGCGCACCTGGGGAATCACCGCCTGGTTTACGTAGGCAGCCGCGTGGCGGAGCTCCATCTCGATCAGCTCAATGGCCTCTTCAATGCGTTGTCCCACGCCGCCGAATGCGGGGCCGGGAGGAGGATAACTGCTCATGGTGCGTAACCTCGTCAGCGTAAATACGCGCGGCTCAATCTACAGCATGGGCGGAGCAGCCATGGCCGTCAATCACCCAATCGCGAAAGGTGCCGCACTGGTCAATACGCCCGTTTTTTGAATAAGTTCCGCGCTCAACGAGCAATTTGCTCAATTCCGGTTCCGCTCATGTGACCTTTGTTTCAAAATTCGCGTCACACCTTGAGAACGAGTTTTCAGGGGCTTATGCCGGTGTCCAAAGGCGACAGACCAATGTTTAGACGGCGCATCGGCCCCAGCCGCTGGTGGACTGCTCTCCTCGCGAACCGTTCCGGTAACCGCCGCCGCACCACAAGAGCGGGACTCAACACTCATCTGCGAGTTTCCAGCTTCTTCAATCGGGAGTCCGCCCTTGCAGCGGCTTTGAGCTGTGCAAGCCTAGCCTGCTTTGGCCAGAGCGGGCCGCCTGCTGCGCTGCCCGATTCGCCGCAACCGCAGGCAAAGCCGCCGGCGGTTCCACAGCCCACGCCGTGCCTGGTGAAACGGGCCATCGTCGGCATGGCCCATGCGGCAGCCGAAACAGGGGCGCAGGCTGCTCCCGCCAGCGCCGGCATGGACGCGGCCGCAACGGCCGCCGCCGCAATCGATAAACCGCAGCCCAAGCCGCCCGGTGACGCGGACGCCATGCTGGTTCCATGCACCGCTGTTGAACGCATCCTCGCGAATCTGCAGCAGGTCAGAAAGATTCCCGCCATCAACTGGTACGCTCGCTTTCTCGACGGCCCCCAGGTCAAGCGCATGACACCCAAGCAGAAGGCATGGCTCGCCTTCCGCGATGTGGCCGACCCCTTCAATACGGTCACCATCCTGGGCAGCTCGGCCATTGCGGTCGCGACGAATTCCCACTCCCCTTACGGCCCCGGCATGACCGGCTGGGGCAAGTATGTCGGTGTCAGTTACTCGCAGGACATGACCGGCGAGTTCTTCGGCACCTTTCTCATCCCATCCATCGCCCATCAGGATCCGCACTACCACCGCATGCCCGCCGCAAGCATCAAGCGTCGCATCGCCCATGTGATCTATCAGATCGTCTGGACGCAGGGCGACGACAGCAAGGGCATCATCAACTACGCCGACCTTGCCGGCTTCGCCATCGACGACGAGATCGCCAACCTCTACGTCCCAGGCCGCGAGACCCGCGCCAGCGCCACCGCTCAGCGCTACGCCACAGCCCTGGCTCTCGCTCCCACCGACAACGCCATTACCGAGTTCCTCCCCGACCTCGCCCGCAAAATCCACGTAAGAGTCGTCCTTATCCAGCAGATCATCAACCAGGTCGCCAACAAAGACGCCGCCAACAGCGCGCCTTAGGCCGGGTTTTTAGCTTGTACGGAACCCCGCGCGATTTGTGCAGCGATTAAGGCTGATTTCAGCTCCGAATGGACGGAATTCGGATCAAAATTGGCGAATGGGGGCTGATTTTTGAGGTGTACTGTTTACTGCTTAGATAATAGTAACGTGATTGATTCGCTGATTTATCTGATTGATTATAAGATATTTACTCGTACACCCCGAGACCGGCGGTGCCCCGAAAAGCGTGTGTTCTCCGGGTGGGGGGTGGGTCATCTGGTTCTGCGTGCCGAATTACGGGCGAAGAAGCAGCGAAGATTGGCCTGTTTTCGCCGTCCGGCACGCAGGTGTTGATGCCGCTCCATAAGCTCTCTACTCCCATTGTGCGCCGTGGGGAGCTAATTCTATGCAGAACCTTCTGCGCATTCCGCGGCCGTCCTGCGGAGCCAACAGCACTCTGCTAATTGATGGTCAGCGAAATACTTGTGCTTTGCGAGAAAGAGCCAGCAGTCGCAGCCACGCCAATGGTTGCGGTTGTCGGCGTCGAACCACCACCACCCGACCCGCCCCCGCCCCCGCCACCACCCGATCCACCACCGCTGCCACAGGCCGTCACCCAGCCGATTCCCACCGTCGCCAAGGCAATCAGCAGCCAATGGCGAATCGAGCGACGGCGGAAGACGAGTGCACAGATCAGTCCCGCGAGCGCAACCGCTGGATTAAATGGACGGCGGTCCGGCCGCCTCAATTCAGCCGAGGAACTCGCCGAAATGGTCATCTGCGTAGTGGCCGACGCGCCTGCGGCGGGAGTAACGGTCGCCGGATTGAAACTGCATGTGACCCCTGCCGGATATCCTGAGCAGCTAAACTTAACTGCCGAGTTGAAACCGCTGTACGGGGCAACAGTAAGTGTAATCGTGCCCTGGCTGCCGGAGTCGACTGTCAGGAAAGTCGGGTTGGCGCCAAGGGTGAAGCCGGGCGTGATGATGATGTCGGCGCCTGAAACCCCGCTGGTGCCATAACTGGGGGCGACGGCGATCGCCTCAACGACCTCCGTAGTTGAGACGGTAATGGGCCCGGTGTAGACCGTGGAACTCGTTGTGGGCGCGGCCCCGTCCGTGGTGTAGTAAATCGTCGCCCCGGGCGTGTATTCACTCAGCGTAACTTGCTGAGGAGAACTGTACGTGCCATTGCCAGGGGAGATTGCCACCGCATCAGTCTGAAAAGAAGTCGAATAGGTCGCGGATAACACCCCGGAATTGGGGTAGCCGGATGCAATCGCGATTGCCTTGACGGTTAATGTGGTACCCCCGATCGGCCCCGAATACTGGAGCTCGCCGTTCGTTACATATAGCGTAGAACTACTGGTGGGAGTTGTCCCATCGGTTGTGTAATAGATGCTGGCGTTGGCCATTGGATCGGACAGGTTCAGCGATAGAACTGGCCCATCGATCCCCAGAAGGCCGTTACCCGGGGGCGGGAAGATTGTCGGCGTTATCGCAGGTGGCAAACCCCCGGCAGAGGGTGCGTATTCCCAAAGATCGTTAAAATCGTTAAGTCCATCCGGCCCAGCTCCACCGAAAAGCCACAGATTTCCGTTGGAATCGGTCCAAGCGGTCGCCTGATCCCGGTCCCCAGGAATTACTGATGGGCCAGCCGTTCCCAGTGTGCCGTAGGCCGGAGGAGTGCCGCCGCAACAGTCATCTGGAAGAATGCCGCTACCGCCCATCCACGCCCATTCCAGAGCGGATGGTTTAAACAGCCATATGTTATCTGAAAATGATGGTGCATACCCTTGGAGAAACGGGCCAGAACCGCCGTAAAGCCAGATATTCCCGCTCGAGTCGGTCCAAACGGATGAGCCATTCATCCCACCGGGGTCTGTGTTCGGGTAGGTAGCGGGCACCCCCAGCGTCCCGATTTCCGGTGACGGGCTAGCCAGCGGTGAGCCATAGGTCCAGGTCCACTCCTTTGTCGCTGGGTTGTATTCCCATAAATCGTCGAGAGTGCCTAGGTCTCCATATTCTTTGTCCAGCCCCCTCCCGCCAAAAAGCCAGAAATTGCCGCTCGCATCGGTCCACGCCACAGCCTCATATGTGCTGCTGGGGATGTTTCCCGTCGACGGAACTCCTTGAGTCCCGTAAACTCCCCTCACGCCTGTCGCGTTTGCTCCGGAAGTGCTGCTTCCTCCGATCCATGCCCACTCGTTGGTAGTGGGATCGAACATCCAGAGGTCGTCGAGCGGCCCGTCGTTGCCCGTCGAATCGAAGCCCCATCCCCCGAAGAGCCACAGCTTGCCACTTTTGTCGGTCCAGGTTACGGCTTCCATACGGCCGCCGGGAGTGTTTCCTTTTGCCGGCGAGCCCAAGGCTCCATAAATTCCCGGCACGATAACGCCCCCTTCGGGATTGGTTTGAGTAATTTCGTTGCTGCCTGCCATCCACGCCCACAATCCGGTCGACGGGTCGTACATCCAAAGGTCATTCAAGAACGAATCGTTGAATCCATTCACCGGCTGGGGGTTTGTATTTACAACGGAGATGGCATCGCCGCCGAACAACCAGAATCTGCCCCGACCGTCAACCCAGGACGCCGCGGAGTTCCTCCCGCTCGGAACATTTCCTGAAGCAGGCTGCTGGACGTTGCCATAAGTTCCCATCGCCCCGAAAAACTCTTCGCCCTCGGCAGCGAGTTCGGTCAACTTATCCGTCCCTCCCCTCCAGGCCCATTCGTGCGTTGAAGGACTGTACTCCCATAGATCGTTGAGAAAACCGCCATTGCCCACCGAATCCTCGCCGACGCCTCCGAAGAGCCACAGATTGCCGCTTTGGTCCTCCCAACCGGTCGATTCCTGTCGAACTCCGGGCCAATTTCCGGCAGCAGGTTGGCCGAGAGTGCCATAAATTCCGACTTGATTGATCTGATCCTGACCGCCCCACCACGTCCATTCATTGCTCTGCGCCCGGACAACCGGACACGCCAATCCTAGTACAAGAAGCGCCAAGCAGGCCGTGGATTGCCGAATGCGAGCTCGTATATGTTCTAACGGTTGCAATTTCGGGCACAAAGTGGTTTGAACAAACCGGGAAAACAACGAATGAAGCCGCATCAGTCCCACCTCAGCGATCCGACATCTGGTCTTCCAACGCTCGCTAGGCACGTATGGGCGACCCGGAAGGCGCGCCAGCGGTGTGTGGCCGCGGCGCAATACAAACGCCGGAAAAAGAGAAGTGACGCGCAAAGCAATAGTACTCCCAAGCAGCCTAGGGCTGAATGTGCGCAAGGTTTCCGTCCGAAGCCGATGAACGCGCTTCTCTCGGGCCCAGCCCTCAATGTTCCCGCGCTTCAGTGCCGTACCCGGCCCGCCTTCCCTCTCCGTTCACGCCGCTTTCTGGGCCATTCAGCGTTCCATTCCGCCATTCACTGCACCTTCGTTGGGTTGACTAGAGGGGCACGTTACCCTAGGAATGGACTTTCAGGTACTGGGGTGTTATTCGATACTGAAAGCCAGGGCCGAGCGACCACGAACCGGCAACTTCATGCAGGGCGATTTGATGCAACACAATTTCAAGCAGGGCCATTTCAAGCAATACGAGGAGACCGCAACAAATGCCTAAAGCGATCAAGTACGTCGAAAAAGCAGCCGTCTACGCAGCCAAAGGCGCGTGGGTGGTCTATGAGCGGCTCAACCGCATCAGCCCGAACCCCTCGTTTACGCCCAAGTGGGCCGACAAGCCCCTGCAGAAGTCGTGGCAGAAGGAGAAGCCGCCCCTCGGCTGGCCGCGCACCACGGACTCGCTCTGTCCCAAGTGCGTGCCCGAGATTCGCAAGCAGATTCTCGATGGCAAGCTGCCCCACGAAGTGCTGCTCAACGAAAAAGTCGGCGAGATCAAAGCCCAGATCATCGAGCGCGACGGCAAGATCCTCATGGTGAAGGATTGCCCCAAGCATGGCCACTTTGAGGACGTGATGTCGATCGACACCGCCTTCTTCAAGCATCTCGAAGAGAGCTTCCCCGGCCGCGACATGCGCGCCCACAATGACGAAAAGCTGCACAACCATGGGACTTCGACTGTTACGCATGGACGCGGCTCGGTGCTCACCATCGATCTGACCAACCGCTGCAACATGATGTGCGACCCGTGCTTCATGGACGCCAACCAGGTCGGCTTCGTCCACGAGCTCACGTGGGACGAGATCAAGACCATGCTCGACAACGCCATCACCATCAAGCCCAAGCGGCAGATGAGCGTTCAGTTCAGTGGCGGCGAGCCTACGCTGTCGCCCTACTTCCTTGATGCTGTCGCCTACTCGCGCAAGGTTGGCTACAACTCGGTGCAGGCGGCTTCAAACGGAATTGAATTCGCCAAGTCCAAGGAGCTTTGCCGCGCCGCTGCCGAGGCCGGCCTGCGCTACGTCTATCTTCAGTTCGACGGCATTGGCAACGCCGCCAACTCGCACCGCAAGGTGGGCAACCTGTTCGACGTGAAGCTGCAGGCCATCAACAACCTGCATGAAGCTGGCGTAGATATTGTCCCGGTAACGACAATCATCAACGGCATCAACAACGAGCAGGTCGGCCACATCATCCAGTTCGCGCTCGACAATCCGAAGAAGATCAGCTTCCTCAGCTTCCAGCCGGTCAGCTTCACCGGCCGCGACGAAGACATCACCGACGAGCGCCGTCTTGCCCAGCGCTACACGCTCTCGCACATGGCGCACGACATCAAGAAGCAGGTCGGCATCGGCGAGCCCGCCCGCGACTGGTTCCCCATCAGCTTCATGAGCACCTTCTCCGACTGGGCCGATCTGATTCACGGGCCCACGGCGGAATGGGGCCAGCTCAGCTGCGGCTGCCATCCCAACTGCGGCATCGGCATGGCGCTGATGATCGACAAGGAAACCAAGGAATCCGCACCCGTCACCGCCTTCCTCGACATGGGCGTGGTCGCCAAGGATCTCGCCAAAATCAACGACGCAGCCCGCGGCAAGTTCCTGTCCACACTCGGACTCGGCATCTCGCTGATGCGCAACTACGATCCGTTCATGGCGCCCACCCACTTCAAAATCACTGACATGATGAAGAAGATGGACAAGACCTTCAACGCCACCGGCAAAAACTACGGCAGCGTCAAGGGCGACCGCACCATGGACGACATCAAGCTGCGCCGCCAGGACCGCTGGAACTTCCTCTTTATTGCCGGCATGTGGTTCCAGGATCTGTTCAACTACGACTTCCGCCGCACCGAGCAGTGCATCATCCCGTATGCCACGCAAGAGGGAGAAATCAGCTTCTGCGCTTACAACACCGGCGTAGGCTGGCGCAACATCATCGAGAAGATGCACATGACGTCCACCCTCACCAAGTGGTATGAGGAGCACGGCCGTCACGAAATCTTTGCCGGCGGCAAAAAGGTATCCATGACCAACGTAGGCCACGAGTTGAACCTCAACATGGAGCACGTCAACGCAGAAGCCAACCACACGCTCGACGACCTGGGCATCGCCAAGAACGCCCGCGAAGAAAAGATTCGCGCCAGGGATAACAAGGCCGGCCTGGAAAAGACGAGCGCGGACAAGGTGAAGCAGGAAGCCGAAAACGCCAAGATGGCCAAGCTCTACCGCGAGCATGTCCTGGGCGAAAAGCCGATCGACGGCATGGTTCGGCTGGACTCCATCCGCCCCGCCTCCAACAACGCCGCCTCGCCCATCAACCGGCAGAGCCAGAAAGAAACCGACCTCGTAGCCGGCGACTAAAGGGCTTCAACTCTGCAGACGGGCCGTTCAGTTCTTACTGAGCGGCCCGTCTTTTTTATTCCCGCAAAGTGTCCGAGATCCCTCTCTTGAAACCTGGTGGAAGGCGCACTTCTGTTAGCATCAGGGGATCAAATTGGCAGCGCCGGTATTTGAAAGGAGGTTCGCGAAGTGATGCGGAATGCGGCAGAGAGCCCCGGTTCGCTCGACCGTCTTGGCTTTGTTTGCGCCAATGCCGCTGGCATCCCCGGGGTCTTCTTGATAACATTCATCGTTTTGTTTCTCGGAATGACGCGGATTCCGAATTTGTACGATGAATCAATCGTGTTGACAGGGGCAACGCGTGTTCTGGCAGGTCAGGTCATACACCGTGATTTCTACGCGAATTATGGCCCAGGCCAGTTCCATTTTGATTGCCGGCCTATTCCGGATTTTCGGTGAATCCGTGTTGGTTGAGCGGCTCTACGATCTCCTGGTCAAGTCGATCATGGTCTCATTGAGCTACGCACTGATCCTCTATTTTTGCAAGAAATCTGTTTCTATCATCGCGGTAGGCATGCTCTTGCTCTGGCTGTTGGGCACCAGCGCCATTTCAGGCACTGCTGTTGTTCCGGTGGCGCTGCTGAATCTCGTTGCGGCCATCCTGCTTCTTCCGGCATTCGTCCGCAATCTTTCTCCTTGGCGCTTGTTCCTGGCTGGAGGAATCGCGGGCGTTGACACGCTCTTTCGCTATGACACTGGTGGCGCGCTGCTGGGAATAGAAGCGCTTGCTCTGGCAATCGCGATGTATTTGGCCAGGGACACCGCGGGTGCGAGGTTCCGCGCCTTTGTATTGGCCTTCCTGCCATGCATCGCCGGTTTCGCAGTCGTCTTTCTCCCCGTTGCCGGCTTGTATCTTCGCAACGCTCCCTTCGCTGATTTCCGCTATGACATCATCACTTACCCAGCAACTTACTACTACAAAGGCCGGAACCTTCCTTTTCCGCGGATTGGGCTTAGGCATTTCGAGAATCTCGAATGCTATCTACCGATCGCGATCATTTTATTTGCGGCCTACGTCCTGATATTTGCTTCTTGCCGTCCGACCGCCTCCAATTCGCGGCACTCCTTTTCTTCCTCCCATCGCCTCCGGCGCGGCTTTTTGATTATCTTTGCGATCTTGTCGTTGGTCATGTATTTCAAGGGGCTGGTCCGGATCTGTCCGATGCAGTTGTATCTTTGCATCACCCCGTCACTGCTTCTGCTGGCGGTCCTCTTTGCATCCCGCGACAACCTTCCCAAACCAGCACGTTGGATTGTTGAGGGGCTGGCCGCGCTATCGCTGGTTGCCGCCTTATGGTCGGTACTTCACGAAGTTTCCGATCGGGCCGTCAATAAGAGCTCAGTTCCTGCTTACCTCCTCCGAAAGGCAAGACACAGGATGACGCCGGAGGAGTCAGCATGGTGCGTTCGCCCCAGCCCGGCTACAGCGGGATTCTGCTTCAATCCCGGCACTGATCGCATCCGCGCCGTGGATTACATCCTGAGCCGCACAACTCCGGATCAGCGTCTCTTCGAAGGAGTCTCCCGGCATGACAAAATCTTCGCCAACGACAACGCACTCTATTTCGACGCGCAACGGCTGCCCGCTACCAAGTGGTCGCAATTCGACCCTGGCCTGCAGAACAGCGTTGAGGTTCAAAGCCAGATAATCGACGAATTCGACCGCACTCGCCCTCCCCTCATCGTGCTGGATTCTGAACTTGACGAAGTGAACGAGCCGAACGCTAGTTCAAGGAGCACAGGCGTAATGCTGCTGGACGATTACATCCATGCACAATATCGAAAGGTCGAAACCTATGGCATCCTGACCATCTGGCAGCGAGTAGCCCAATAATCCCGTCCAATTCCCTACCTTGTGGCATTGACTCGAACGGAATTCTCCCTTCAGCAATTCAGTGCGGCCGGGTGCCCATATGAAAAGGTCGAAGTCTTTGGTGAATCGGGGCTGGGCATGATAGACAGCGGCGTATCCCCAACAACAAGGCATCGAACGCCATGGGCATGGAATGCGAACAAAAGGTCTTTGTAGTCTTGGTACATCCGGCTCGATCACCAAACCTTTCGGCGATTAGGCGGCCAGGATCATCTCGGCGACCGCGTCCATCCGCTCATGCACGGGCCGGCTCTGCCAGTAGCGGTATTCGTCCGCCTTCATCTCATCGAAGCTCGTGTACTTGCGCAGGATGGGCCCCATGATCCTCATCAGAGCAGTTAATTGCGGGGTCTTCAACGACTGTTTTCGAGAGACGGAGTGCCGCCTGCCGATCCTCGGATGGTCCTTTGTTTCCAGAACCTGGGCCAGGACCCGCGCCTTGCCACCATTAACCCCGGCCAACCCCCACCCCTGCCCTCACATCAAACAGCCCAGACGTAACCATATGAGGATCCCTCTAGCGCAAGCCCTTCGATTCTGCTCTTTGCTCACGCTGCTGCTGTGCGCCTGGCGGCCGAGTGCTGTGGCGGAGCGCGTCCCTGTCCGTTATGCGCAGGGGACGGTCCACGGATTCCTCGAACTGCGTTCCGACGACGGCCGCGTGCTCGCTTCGGGAGACGCAGTGCAGGTGGCTCACAGCGACCAAGTCACCACGCACACGCTGTTCACCTTCAAAGACGGCTCCACTGACGATGAAACCACAGTCTTTTCGCAACGCGGCGCCTTTCGGCTCATCTCCGATCACCACGTGCAGAGAGGGCCTTTCTTCCCGCATCCGATGGATCTGCTGGTCGACGCCCGCAGCGGGCAGGTCACCGTCCGCACCACCGGAAAAGATGGCAAGGAAGAAGTGAAGACCGAGCATCTCGATATGCCCGCGGACTTGGCCAACGGCATGGTTTCAATGATCATCACGAACCTTCGCTCCGGCGCAGCGCAGACAACGGTGCCCATGGTAGTGACCACGCCCAAACCGCGCCTGGTCAAACTGGTGATCTCTTCTCTGGGTGATGAGACCTTTTCAATAGGCGGTTCCCCGCACAAGGCGATCCATTACGAGATCAAGATCGAAATCGGCGGAATCGCGGGCGTGGTTGCGCCCCTGGTCGGCAAGGCGCCCCCAAACATTGAGATATGGATCGTTGGCGGCCAGGCTCCCACCTTCTTGAGGGAAAAAGGCCCCACCTACGAGGATGGCCCCATCCTGACGATTGAGCAGACCAGCCCCGTTTGGCCCGACGCGCCGAAGCCTGGCGCTTAGGCTTCCTTCCGGTTGCCCGCCGCCTGCCCCGTACTGGAATCGCCTGCCACCCGAACAATTCCCAGCGTGGAAAACCGCCAAGCGTCGCCCTCCTGTTTCCTTCTATGGCTGGCTGGCGCTATGATGGTCATTCAATATCCTGAAGCCTCCAGGAGGGCCCAATGGTCGAAAATCATGTCGCAACCGGCAAGCATGGCCGTCGCGAGTTCCTCAAAGCCGGCGGAGCCGTAACCGCCGCTTTGCTTGCGCCAACAGCGCTGAAGGCTGACACGCAGAAGACCATGCCCCCTCTGCCCGTGAACCCGGTAACGCCCGCCGCCATGCCTACGCGAAACCTGGGCAAGACCGGCTACAAGGTGGGAATCTTTTCGCTGGGCGGCCAGGCCTCGCTGGAGCATCCGAATAACTTCGATGTCGCCGTTCCCATCATCGAGCGCGCCCTGGACATGGGCGTCAATTACATTGACACTTCGTCCATCTACGGCGGACCGCAGCGCTGGAGCGAGCAGTATGTGGGCAAGGTGATGGCGCATCGGCGCAATGAAGCCTTTCTGGCCACCAAGACCAAGGAGCGCACCCGCGACGACTCCATGCGCATGATTGAGAAGTCGCTCGAGTTGCTGCAAACCGATCACGTAGACCTGTGGCAGTTGCACGACATTGGCAGCATGACAGACATCGATGCCGTTTTCGCCAAGGGCGGCGCCATGGAAGCGCTGATTGAGATGAAGGAGCAGAAGGTGGTGCGCCACCTCGGACTCACGGGCCACTACCGCCCCGACGCACTGATCGCAGGAATCAATCGCTATCCTTTCGATGCCATCCTGATGGCCATGAACGCGGCCGATCCGCACCACTACAGCTTCAACGAGGAGCTGTTGCCGCTCGCCGTCGAGCGCCAGATGGGTATCATCGGCATGAAGATCCCGGGCCGCGGCCGCATTCTCTCCACCTGGACGCCGCCGCCCGTCGAACAACAGAAACATAGCTGGGAAGGGATGACCATCCAGACCACCTCGCCGGGTACGCTGACCATGCGCGAGGCCCTGTATTACACGCTGTCAAGGCCGGTGAGCACAGTCATCATTGGATGCGACACCATTGCGCAGCTCGAAGAAAACGTGCACCTGGCGCGCGAGTTCACACCGATCAACGACAAGCAGGCGACAGAGCTGGTGGCCAGAGCCGAACCCTGCGCAAAGCCATCGCTCTTCTTCCGCTTCTACGACCGGCCGTAACCACCTGGGGTGGGGTCCGCCGCGGCGGACGGCTTGCGCGGCAGGAATGAGAAGCAAATGTCTCGCCCGCGTCACAATCGATTGATGAGCGACGCGATGCAGGCGGCGCCGAAGCCATTGTCAATGTTGACTACGGAAACATTGGGCGAGCAGGTATTCAACATGCCCAGCAGCGCCGCGACCCCGCCAAACGACGCACCGTAACCGATGCTGGTGGGCACGGCAAGAACCGGCGCGTTGACCAGACCAGCGACGACGGTGGGAAGAGCGCCCTCCATGCCGGCGCAGACGATGAGGACGCGCGCGGATTCGAGCGCGCTCTTTTGCGCCAGGAGGCGATGGATACCGGCAACACCCACGTCGGCGATGAGTTCGACAGTGTTGCCCATGAGGCGCGCGGTGACGACGGCCTCCTCGGCCACGGGCAGATCGCTGGTGCCGGCACAGACTACGGCTATCGTCCCTTTTCCCGGTGCAGCGGGGGATTGGGTGAGCGTAATGCAGCGCGCGGTCTCATGGAACTCGGCTCGGGGATGGGCGTCTTCCGTTTCGAGGTCGCGGACGGCGCGAAACATATCCGCGGAGGCGCGCGTGGCCAGTACGTTGCCGCCATGCTGCGTCATGCGGGCGAAGATGCCGGCCACTTGCGCAGCAGTCTTGCCGGCGCCGAAGATGACTTCCGGCATTCCGGTGCGAAGCGCACGGTGATGATCCAGCTTTGCGAAACCGATGTCTTCGAAGGGCAGATCGCGCAGCCTGTCGAGCGCATCGCTTACCGCTATGCGGCCTTCGTGCACTCCGTTGAGCAGGGTTTCGATTTGCGTGCGATCCATCAGAGCTCCTTTGCGGCATTGCAGGCTGCGAAGATGCGCATGGCTTCCTGCATTATTTGTTTGAGCGGCAGCGCGTGTTGCGCGGCGATGGCGCGGCAATCCTCATATTCGGGCGACGCGTTGGCGATTTGGCCCGAAGGCCAGCGGGCGATCTTGACTTGTACTTCACCCCACTGCGTCTGCACCTTTGCGAACTCGCGGGCCAGGGCGACCTTGTTTTCGGTGCGCCAATGCAAGCCGATGGTGGTGGTTTCGCGGAAGATGAAATCGCGCAGAGTGGGGACGAGACCGGGGTGGCAGAGCACGGTGAGCTGCACGCCGGTGCGGCCTTTCTTCATTTGCACGGCTACGCGATACACATCCCAGGCGCCGGCGGCAAGCAGCAGATCGCTCACGTAGCCGAGCAGCTGCGGGCTGCTGTCGTCGATGACTGTTTCGATGATGGCGATGGAGTCCAGCTCGCCGCCAGGCGCAGCTTCGGTTTCGCCGATGAGCAGGCGAAGTAGATTCGGCTCGCCCGGCGTTTCGCGGCCGCCGGCTCCGTAACCGGAAGCCTTGATGCGGATGGCCGGCAGCGGCTCGTAGCACACTTCCAGCATTCGTAATACGGCCGCGCCGGTCGGCGTTACGCGCTCCATGGGCGGCCCGGCTGCATAAATGGGCGCATCGGCCAGCAGGGCCAGTGTCGCGGGCGCAGGCACGGGGAGCGTGCCATGCTGACAGACGACCGTGCCGCTGCCCACGTTGAGCGGAGATGCAAGCCAGCGGTCGACACCGAGCGCCTCGCACCCGGCGGCGGCGCAAACGATGTCGACGATTGTGTCGACCGCTCCCACTTCGTGGAAGTGAACGGATTCGATGGGAATGGAATGGATTCGAGCTTCGGCCTCGCCGAGAAGTTGAAAGGCGCGCGTCGAGCGAGACTTCACCGATTCCGAGAGCGGGGCGGAGCGAATGATGGCGAGGATCGATGAGAGATGACGGTGCGGCGCATGGGTGGAAGCGGAATGCGAATGCGGTTCGTGCGAGTGTCCAGTGTGCGAGTGAGATTCGTGTGCATGTTCATTCTCAGGATGAGAATGAGAGTGGGCGGGAGCATTTCCCGCAGGGTCAGGAACGATTACGTCAACCTTGGTGCCAGCGATGCCTCCGCGGGAGACCCTGCGCATATCCAGGCGCGCGCCGACGTTCAGTGCGGCGACGGTTTCCTCGAAATGGGTAAAGGGAACGCCGGCGTCAACCAGTGCGCCGAGGAACATGTCGCCGCTAATTCCGGAGAAGCAATCCAGATAGCCAATACGCATCGAAAGTGATTCTAAACTGTCGGCTATGCCCCGCGCCGGGCAAGGATGTCGGCGGGCAGAATGGCGTTCATTGAGCCGGAGCGGAAGCCGGTGGAATCGAGCGTTACGTATTGGTAGCCGGCCTGCTTGAGGGCGGCGGTAATGGCGTCAAGCATCTCCATGGAGAGAGCGCGGGGCAACTCAGTGCGGGCGATTTCAACGCGGGCCAGGTCGCCGTGGTGGCGGACGCGCAGCTCGCGAAAACCAAGCCTGCGCACAGCCTCTTCGGCGCGCTCCACCTGCTCAAGCACTTCGCGGGTGACAGTGCGGCCGTATTCGACGCGAGAGGCCAGACATGGTGCAGCGGGGCGGTCCCAGAGTGGATAGCCGGCGGCTTTGGCGAGGGCGCGGATTTCGGCCTTTGTCAGGCCGGCCTCGGCCAGCGGAGCAAGCACGTCATGCTGTTCAGCTGCGCGTTGCCCGGGGCGAAAATCGCGGGTGTCGTCGGCGTTCATCCCGTAGGCAATGTGCGCATAGCCCAGTTTCGCGCCGAGGGACTCCATCACGGTAAACAGCTCATCTTTGCAGTGGAAGCAGCGATTGGCGTCGTTGCGCTGATATTCGGGGCGCTCCAACTCGTCCGTGGCGACCACGCGGAGGGGCATCTGAAGAGAATGGGCGAAGGCACAGGCCTGCTCCATATCGCGGCGGGCAAGGCTGGGCGAATCCGCCAGCACGGCGAGCATCCGGGAGCCGAGCGCGCGATGCGCAGTGGCCGCAAGAAAGGCGGAATCCACCCCGCCCGAGTACGCGACCATGAGGCTGCCCAACTGCGCCAAGCGGGACTCAAGCGCCGCGAGCCGCACGGCTGTTTCCGCGTCGAAGGCGGAGGGGGCCGGCGACGTATCTGCGTTCGGGAGTCCGGTGTGAGGAAGGGCTGCCATGGGCCAGATTATACCCTTTGTGGCGGTTAGTGGCGACGATCGGTCTCAGCGCTGCCTTCAGCCGCCGGGCGAAATTGAGCTGGATTCGTCGGCCACAAAGGTTCCGGTGCTGGGCTGGTACATTAGGCTACTGAGTGGAGTCGAAGCGATCTTGCGTCTGCGAGCCGTCCAAGAGGGGAATGTCAAAGGAGGATCTGCGTCAGCGCTCTTGTATGGACTCGACAACTCAATCCCGCCCAGTGCCGGCCAGGCCGGCGAAGTCAGATTGGATAACTGCCACAGCAATGGACAAGGACACACTCCATCTTTGGTGCGCTTACCCCGATGACTTGCGGGATGAGGAAGCCGCCCAGGCTTGCATCCGGCTCCTGAGCGATGAGGAAAGGGCGCGATGCCAGCGATTCAAGTTTGAGAAAAATCGCCGCGAGTACCTGGCCACGCATGCCCTGGAGCGCATCGCACTGTCTCATCATAGTGGGATCGCGCCCGATGCATTGCGTTTCCGGTTCAACGCCTATGGCAAGCCCGCGATCGATCCGGACTGCGGACTGCGTTTCAATCTGTCAAACTCGCTCAGCCTGGTGGTCTGCCTCATAAGCGAAGGCGCAGAAGTGGGCGTGGACGTGGAATCTCACGCGCGCGCGGCATCGATTGCTGAAGTTGGTCCGAGAATGTTTTCACCCGAGGAACTGGCGCAGCTTGAATCCCTACCTGAAGACAAGAAACCCGAGCGCGCAATCCGCTTGTGGACTTTGAAGGAAGCCTATATCAAGGCGCGTGGCATGGGTATGGCGCTGCCGCTGAACGAGTTTTCGGTTGTTTTCGAAGGCGGAGGTGGAATCCGGATGGCGATGAATCCGGCTTTCGGCGATACCCCGGACCGCTGGAGGTTTTGCGTGTTGGACCACGCAGAACACTGCATAGCTGCGATGGTTGAGAACAGGGTTGCGCCGCAACTATTGGTTTGGGAGACGCGATTATTGCCGTCGGCTCCCACGAGGGTGGCTACCGGGAGCGAACGGTGGTTTCCGGTTTCGAGAGGATTGCCCTGAGTTGCTCAGCAACGGCTCGGACATGAGGCTCTTTCAGCACATTGGGGTGGTCGCCGGAGATGTCATGAATCTCCAGCTCGCCACCTGCAAGCGCTCCCCAGCCGAGGGCCGTGTCTACACGTTTGCCAAGGAATTCCATTCCTGCGTAGGTGCGGTCTACGGCACGCATGAGCGCGATTTTCCCTGGGTACTTTTTTGCCTGGTAGATCGCCATGGCTCGTTCATGAGCTTCTTTCACTTTAAGGTCGCGAAGGGCAACTGGAAGTTCCTTGCCCGCCCACTGGTAATAATCGCAGGCTAGATCTTGAAATCGTCGATCAAGCAACTGCCACCAGTGCTCAACTTTCAATACAGTTTTTCGCACCAGGTAGCGGAAACCCCGATCGCGCAGATTTCGCAGGAATGCGCGAAGTTTCTCTTTGGTCTCTATGCGCTCCCAGCCCCCGGGCGCGACAGCGTCGAACAAGATCAGCAAATCGGGTTCCGCGCCCTCTGCACAGAGTTGCTGCGCCATTTCAAAGGCGACGATTCCGCCAAAGGAAAAGCCCGCGAGCAGGTACGGTCCTTGCGGGTAAAGCGCTCTAAGTTCCTTGACGTAAATCGACGCCAGCTCTTCCAGGCTTGTCTCGAGTATTTCTTCCTGGGTTACGTGCGGGGAGCGGAATGCATAGAGAGGCTGGTCGGCCCCAAGAGCCTTGGAGAGCGGCTCATAGAAGAGCACATTTCCCCCGACAGCATGGACACAGAAAATGGGAATACGCGAACCGTTTGGCTGAATTGAAATCAGAGACGAGAAGCTCCTCGGATCGAGTGCTGCAGGTTGCCTCCCTTTGCGAATCGCATCCGCGAGTTGGCGCATCGTGCCGGCTTCAAAAAGAACCGCTAATTGTAGATCGACCTTATAGATCTTCTTGATCTTGGCAAACAGGCGAATCGCCACCAGGGAATGTCCACCCAGCGCAAAAAAGTCGTCATCCAGCCCAGCATGTTCCACGCCCAGCAGCTCCTGCCACCAGGAAGCGAGAGTCTCTGCCACGTCTTTGCCATCCGGCACGATGGTGGCTTCTGGACTCAAGATCGTCGCCGGCGATGAAGTCGCGCCATGCAAGGCCAAGTCCTCGATTGCTTGGGATACAGCGATGACCGCTCGAGGAGTCCTGACCATCAGTATCGTTGTTAGAATCCTGGCGCCTTCTGACGGCGATATCTTGAAGCTATCGGCGATCTCGATCATCGGCTCGCTATCGCGATCCGAGTCATTCTCTTGGGAGATCCTGGCAGAATCGGCGATGCGCCGCATCGTAAAGCCTTCGATCTCCGCCAGAACCAGCCCCTGCTCCTCAAAAAGCGTGATATCGAAAGTCGCGAGGTCGCTGCGGTGAGATTCTTCTCGCTGGAAGCGGATGTGGCTGAACAGCTTGGCCGGCAATGAATGGTAGACCGTCATTTTCTTGTAGAAAATGGGAAGAAAAAGGTCGGCTGAAACGTCATAACCGGGTGTGAGATAGAGCGCTGCGCCGGTAGCCAGATCGAGCAGAGCGGGGTGAATGCGAAACGTGGAGACATCCCCGACCAATCTCCCGTCTAATTCCACTTCGGCAAGCGCCTCATCTTCACCCAGGAGCAACCGCCGGAGTGAGCGCCAGCGCGGACCAAAGATCAGTTGCCGCTCCTGCCTAGTCCGGTTTTGGTCGTCGAAGACGATTTCGTTCTTACGGCAGCGCGCCACAATGGACACGAGATCGATCTTCGCCGTCAAGCGGGTCAGGCAAGGGGCAATGATACCCCTGCAATGCTCAACCCAATCGCCTGCGCGCGAGAAGACTGAAAACCGGAACGAGCCTTTCAATGAATCGGATTGCTGCTCACGCTTGAGTTGCACGCGCACGTCTCTGGTCTCTTCGATCGTTAGCATCAGCGGGACAAGAAAGAACACGTCGTGAAATTCGAATGCTTCCTGGCGCCTGGCATGCGGGAAGGCCGCCGCGGCCATTTCCATGTAGCCTGTTCCCGGTAACAGCGCATTGACCGCCTCGCCCACCTTCAGCTTGTGTTCGGAGAGCATCCATTCGCGTTGCTGCGAAAACCGGGTGGAGTAAATGATCGCTTGAGGCGTTTCCAGTAAGCGCTCTTGCAGCAACGGATGCGAGGAGCCGGAGCGCGCGGACATTCCAACGTCCCGCCAGGCACCCCAGTTAACAACGGTGACGGGACCTTTTCTGCTCACGGCAAAGGCATCGAGAAACGCGTTCGCGGCTGCGTAATCTACCTGCCCAGGCGGTGGATACATTGAGCTGATGGAAGAAAACAGGACAAAGCAACGCAGCGGCACATTGCGAAGGGCCTGCTCCAGGACCAACGTCCCACGAACTTTGGGATCCAAGACGCGGCCTGCGCCCTGCGCGGACTTCAACATCAAAGGACCGTCATCGAGTACGCCTGCGGCATGAAATACTCCGTCGATCTTCCCGAATTGCTTAGTCGCCATCGAGACCACATTTCGCATCTGCTCGAGATCTGTGACATCCCCTCGGACCACGAGCAGTCCACCCGCAGCCGAACGAATCGCCACCAGTTTGCGAATTTGATCCTTTTCCACGAGGCTCAAACGGGCATCGTTCAAAGACGCTTCCCACTGCATCTCTGCCGGCTGGGCGGAGCGAGTAACAAGAACAAGACAAGCCTCGAACTCACGTGCCAACTGCTCAGCGACGACCAAACCGATTCCGCCAGTGCCTCCCGTGATCAGATAAACGCCGCCGCGCTCCAGACGGGCATTTTCCTGAGCCTCGCCAAGTGCGAGCGGCTCCACGCCCTCAACGAAGCGCTCAAGATGGCGGAAGGCAACCGTAGAATTGACCCGGCTGGAACACATCTCATCAACAACTTCCTTCGCGCATTCGCGAACGCGTTCGCTCACGAAGTCTACGTCGATGCAACGGCAAGTGAGGCCCGGGTACTCCTTGGGGATGACCCTCCCCGGACCCAGCACAAGCGCACGCGCTGGATTGCGAACCGGTTCTTCGGCGACCTGCTGCATATGGCTGGAAACCAGAGCGATGTCCAGTTCGGTAATGTCTTGAGCGGCCAATGCCTGGGCAAGAAAGAGGGTACTGAAAAAGCACCGATCCTCAATCTCTCTGAGCGAAGCTCTCACTTTTTCCGGCATGACAGACCACATATGAAGAATCTTGCTTGGCGAGCGTCCGCTCTTGAGGAGGTCCGCAACCAGCGCGTCATAGTCGGCTCGCACACCCGACCTTACCGCATACCTTGTTTCATCAGTGCGCTCATAATCGGACCCCGCTTCCACGAAAATCACGTGCTGCCGGGCTTTCAAGAGTATGGCGCCGATTTGAGCGCCCAGACCGAGCGCGTCATTAAAGATGATCCAGCATCCGCCGGCGGAGAAGGACCCGCGCGTCAGCGGGGCTGACTTCCAAACGCGACGATAGAGAAGGATGTTGCTGCCCTCACTCGCAATAGGCGCGTTGGTTGACACTGGTACGGCAACGGTCTTAACTTTATCCGGATGAATCCAGAAATTGAGGTGCTCGAAAGGATAGGTTGGCAAAGGGACACGGCGGACGGACTCGAGTGAATGAAGCTTCGCAAAATCGACATTGACTCCGCGCGTCCAGATTTGCCCAAGCGCTTGAAAAGCGCAATGAAGCGCACCGGTCGCTTCGCGAGGATGGGGAAGTGATTGGAATGCGTTGGCGGACGATCCACTTTGCGGGCGTGCGAATGAAGTGAGTGTATTGCCCGGACCAACTTCAATGAGAATCCGGCTTGGATCGCGAAATAGCTCCGTGAGACAATCGGAGAATCGGACTGTTTGACGAAGGTGGCGCGACCAATACGCGGGGTTGGTAGCCTCATCAGGCTTGATCCAAGTGCCAGTTAGATTGGATAGATAGGGAATGCGTGGCGGTTGTAACGCTATGCTTCGCAATCGCTCCTCAAAGGCGCCAAGGATGGGTTCCATCATGGCCGAGTGAAATGCATGCGATGTAATCAGGCGTCGACAGGGTACAAACTCAGATGCGAGAGTCTGTTCCAGCGCAGCAATTTCAGATGTTGATCCGGATACAACACACTGGGCAAAGTTATTGATGGCGGCAAGAGATAAGTTATGGCTGAGTCGAATTGAAGATTCGGGAAGAAAGACTGCGAGCATTGCACCGGTGGGCAAGTCATTCATCAATCGTCCGCGAAAAGCGGCGATGGCGAGCCCATCCTGCAAAGTGAAGACACCAGCGATACATGCAGCTACATATTCGCCAATGCTATGGCCCAACATAGCTTGCGGCTGAATGCCAAGTGACATCCACCAGCGGGCGAGGGAATACTCTATGCTGAAGAGCGCAGGCTGCGTAAGCCAGGTTTGATTGAGCTTGTCTCGAGCAGCGTCCCCCTCCACCTGCTGCGGATAAATTACAGACCGCAAATCGATGCCCAGAGGCTCAAGAAGATACCCGGCGCAAAGGTCCATTGATTCACGAAATACCATTTCCTGTTCATAGAGTTCGCGCCCCATATTGACATGCTGCGAACCCTGGCCCGAGAACATGAATGCGATCGGCGGTGACGGGGCCACTGCGATCCCGGAGACAAACTCCGTATGCCCCGGTCCTGGATTCCCACCTATAGGTTCGCGGCCACTGTCAACGACCCAGGCACGTCGATGTGGAAACGCATGGCGGCCCAGCTGACAGGTGAACGAAGCGTCGGACAGATCTATGTCGCGATTCGTATCAAGGTGCGCGGTCAGATTCTCAAAGGCGCGTCCCAAGGCTCTTTCGGACTTCGCAGATACGATGAATAACTCACAGGGCCGGGCGTGACGCGAATCAACGGGGGCCGGTGCTTGTTCCAAAACGACATGCGCGTTTGTTCCGCCGATTCCAAGCGATGTGACGCCGGCGCGACGCGGAGCCTGGTTTGACGGCCAGACCCGGAGCTTGGCGTTCACGAAAAATGGGCTGTTGTGAAAATCGATATGGGGATTCGGATCGTGGAAATGAAGGCTTGGAGGTAATTGCGCGTGTTGGAGTGCGAGAACCGTTTTGATGAGACCGGCGACACCCGATGCTGTATCGAGGTGACCGATGTTTGTTTTCACCGAGCCTATTCCGCAGTAGCCAACTTGGCTGGTGGACTTGCGAAAAGCCTGCGTCAGTGCTCTGACTTCAATGGGGTCGCCGACTACGGTTCCGGTCCCGTGCGCCTCAACATAAGAAATATCGTCAGCACTCACGCCGGCAAACTCGAGAGCCTCAGCAATCACTTCTGCTTGCCCTTCAACGCTTGGTGCAAAGTAGCCCACCTTACGGGCGCCATCGTTGTTTACCGCCGACCCGAGAATGACGGCGCGAATCGAATCTCGATCGGCGATTGCATCCTCAAGTCGTCTCAGTACGACGATCCCAGCGCCGCTTCCGAACACTGTTCCAGTCGATCCGGAGCCAAATGCGCGGCAATGGCCGTCACGGGAAAGAATCTCCTCTTCGCGGTAGATATAGCCGTGCCCATGCGGGATTTCAATGGTAACTCCGCCCGCGAGAGCAATGTCACACTCGAAGTCGAGAAGACTTTGGCACGCCAGATGAACTGCAACCAGGGAAGTGGAGCAAGCGGTCTGCACACTGATGCTGGGTCCGCGGAGGTCCAACTGATAGGAGACACGGGTGGCAAGCACATCCTTGTCGTTTCCAGTCTGCTTGAGCTGAAACAAGCCGGCGGATTCGGCCAGTTCCTGGTTGGCGAGCAAGTTATAAATGAGATAACTACTCATGCCGGAGCCGGCAAACACGCCTATCGATCCACTGAAGGATTGAGGCATGTGGCCGGCATCCTCGAGAGCTTCCCAAGCACACTCCAGGAAGTGCCTGTGCTGGGGATCCATGATGGCCGCGTCTCTTGGGCTCAAGCCAAAAAATGCGGCATCGAACATGGAAACTTCGTCCAGGGTTGAAGCACGCTTTACATAGTTGGAACGCTCGATATCTTCGGCCTTCGCGCCGGCTGCAAGTAATTCACGATCGGTCAAAGAATGAATCGATTCGACGCCATCGCGCAAATTCCGCCAGAATTGGTAAACATTACGCGCTCCGGGGAAGCGCCCTGCCATACCGACAATCGCAATAGCGGAGGGCTTCATGACTTTCCTTTCAACGCTGCCTGGCCAACTTGCGGCGCTGCGCACGATCTTTGGCGAGGGTGCCTGCCAAGGCCGATTCTGGTGCCGACAAATGGCGAGAAAGTGACGCTATCGTGGAAAACTCGAAGAGATCAACAATGGAAATGTCGCGCTGGAGAAGATTCTGCAGTTTTGCCTGCACCTCGGCAACGGTGAGGGAGTGGGCGCCGAGATCGAAGAAGTTTTGGTCCAATCCCACGCTGGGCAGTCCCAATGCCTCCTTCCATGCTTCACTTACGATTCGTTCTAGATCGGTCTGGGGTACCTTTTGGGGGTCACTTTTAGGAGCATCTTCTTGAAGGATGGACGGCGGAAATCCATGTAACGCCTTGCGGTCGATCTTCCCGTTGTCTGTGAGCGGCAACGCCGAAAGAAAGACATAAGATGAAGGAATCATGATCTCCGGTAGCCTTGACGCGAGCGCTCCTTTTAGAATGCCAACCGTCTCCTTACCCACATCCTCGGCAACCAGATAGGCCACCAGGCGCTTATCGCCTTGCCTGTCTTCGCGAGCTACCACAACTGCCTGCCTGACGCCGGGGCATTGTTCGAGAAGAGCTTCAATTTCGCCGAGTTCAATGCGGTGCCCGCGCAGCTTGATCTGATGGTCGGTGCGACCTAGAAACTCGATGTTTCCATCGGGGAGGAAACGCGCCAGGTCGCCGGTTCGATAGACCCGTTGCCCGGAAAGTGAAGAGAGGTTGAGAAATCGCTCGGCGGTAAGTTCAGGACGTTTCCAATAGCCGCGCGCAACGCCGTCGCCGCCGATATAGACCTCGCCGTACTCACCTTCGAGCACTGGGTTCAAATCGCAATCGAGTATGAAGATCTGTGTGTTGGCGATTGGGCGTCCGATCAAAACCGCGATTCCTGGCTCACCAATGCGGTAACTTGTCGACCAGATGGTGGTCTCCGTTGGACCGTACATGTTATACATCTCGCCAAAGAAGACCTGGCGAAGGCGACGGACGAGTGAAGCGGGAACGGCTTCTCCGCCGAGCAGGATTTGCTTGAGGGAACCAAGTGCGAGATGTGTTCGCTCATCCAGCATCAACATTTGCGCCAGGGACGGAGTCATTTGGAGATGAGTTACTTTGTAGTTCGTTATCTCGTCTCCAATTGTCTGGATATTGTCATCCGCATGAATGACGACCGTGAACCCACGGGTCAACGTCCAGAGGATTTCCAGGACAGAGATGTCGAATGCAAAACTTGTTACTGCGAGCCAAACTCCGGAGCCAGTACCAATTGCCCTATCCATGCCGGTAAAAAAGTTGACGACGTTGCGGTGCTCGACCATCACTCCCTTGGGCCTGCCGGTGGAACCCGAAGTGTACATCACATATGCTAGATTATGTGCGCGGGCGGCGGGGGGTACGGGCAAAGAAGTTTGAGGGGCAGAGGGTGAAACGTCAGCGTCGAGACAGAGGATGCCCTTGTCGAGAAAGTCGCGGTCACGAATCTCCGACGAAGTAATCAATAAACCTAAGCCCGAGTCTTCGATAACATAGGAAATACGCTCTTTGGGATAATTGCGGTCCAGTGGAACGTATGCACCTCCGGCTTTGAGAATCGCCAGAATGCCGATGACCAGAGTCTCCGATCGACCCATGAACACGCCAACCAGTGTCTCCGGTTTCACGCCGTGAGCCTGCAGTTGACCTGCGAGACCATCGGAGCGCGCATTCAATTCGCGATAACTCAACTTGCGATCTTTGAATATCAATGCGATTGCGTCAGGAGTCTGAGCGGCTCGCTGCTTGAACAATTCCGCGATGGAGCTGTTGCGCGGATAGTCGGCTTCAGTTCGATTCCATTCAAGCCACTGAGCGGGTAACATAATAATTCTCCAAGAACAGAAACTCAATGCCGGTTCCCAGAAACGTCTCTATCGCTTCATCGGGAGCATTCACGATCGGCTGCCCTTTGACGTTGAAGCTTGTGTTGAGCACCATTTGCCGGCCGGTGGTTTTGCCCACCGCGACAAGAAGAGCGTGAAAGTCTGGATTATCGTTCGCGCTCACCGTCTGCAGCCGAGCTGAACCGTTGACGTGAGTAATTGCGGGCAACGAAGCCCGCGCATCGGGGCGGACATCAACTACGCCGATCATGTAAGGATGCTGTTCGCCTTCAGCGACATCGAACCAGCGTGGAGCCTGCTCCAGCGCGCAAGCGGGTGCGAAGGGGCGAAAGGACTCGCGTTTCTTGACCATGGCGTTGATTCGATCGCGCATCTCCGCATGCCCCGGATGGGCGAGGATGCTGCGGTTTCCGAGTGCGCGGGGACCGTATTCCATGCGGCCGCGATCCCACGCGATCACGCGACCGCCAGCAATCAACTGCGCAGCGCACGCACAGGTCTCAGCAAGCGAACCGAAGCGGCGCCACTGGATTCGCCGGCCAAAACGTTGAAGAGCGGCCTCGATCTCACTGTCGGAATAGCACGGTCCAAACAAGGGCGCCGGCATGCGCCGGTTCATAACTTCGCCCGCGAGCGAGGCGCGATAGAGGGCCGCGCCCAGAGCGACGCCGTCATCCCCGGCCACTGGTTGGACGTAGACTTCCTCGAATACCCCGGAATGCATCAGCTTGCCGTTGGCGGTGCAGTTCAGGGCAACTCCTCCAGCTAACGCAATTCGGCGCAGACCTGTCTTTTCCGCGAAGTATCCGCATACGTGGAGGACGACCTTCTCCAGGCACTCTTGCAGGGCGGCGGCAACATCCTCGTGGTCTGGTGTAACTTGCTCGGCCGGTAGCCTGCGTGGAATAAGTCTATCTTCGAGAAAAGCGCGAGTAGCGGTGTAACACTCTCGTTCCTCCCGCGACCGGTTTAGTTTCAGAATTGGAATTCGAATGGTTCCATCGTCAAGCAACTCGATTGCCTGCTCAAAGAATGTTCGAAAGCGAGCGGGATTGCCGTAGGGAGCCAGACCCATAATCTTGTATTCATCGGAATTGAAGTCGAAGCCCAGGTGAAGAGTTACCAGAGAATAGAGAACACCAATGGAGTCACTTGCGCCAATGCTGCAGATTCGCTCCAACTCGCCGTCATGGAAGTCGTAGACGCTGAGGCTTTCCACTTCGCCCATGGCATCGTTCACCACGACCAGGCATTCATCCCAACCGGAAGTGTAGGCGGCGCTGGCAGCGTGCGCGAGATGATGGCCGACAGCAAATACTCTTTCCCCGGAAAATCCGGGGAGATGGTAGCGCACCTGCTCAAGCAGCGCGGCCCGAGAAAAGACCTGGTCGTAGAGCAATGCGGAGACTGCGTCGTGCAAATAAAGGTCGCGATAAGGGGCGTAATTGAAACCGTGCGCAAGCTCGTCGATTTCTCCAGCAGAAATGCCGGCCTGCCCAAGGCAGTATTGAATGGCGTGAACGGGAAAATCGCCAGTGTGCTTTTTGCCAGTGAAGCGCTCCTCTTCCGCTGCCGCAACTAACTCGCCATCGATCAGCAACGCGGCAGCGGCATCCATGCCTTGGACGATGCGGTATTCGCGCTCATCCAGGCAAGGATACGTGGCCTTTTTGAACGGCACTGCTTTTGCCATCCCGCTGATGCCGATGATCTTCATCGATGCCTCATTGTTCGCTTGAACGCATTCGTCGCTCATCTAGCCCGGCTAGGCAATTCTAGTGGAGATTGGCAAGTTCATCTTTTATTCTACGGCGCGGGCACCCGCATTGCACATGGTCCGCGCCGCACCAAGCGTCGACGCTTGAGGTGCCTTTCCGATTATTCGATTTGTGTGCGCGTGAAATGCATGGAACAGCACTCAAGCTGCGTTGAGATGGAAGGAACGGATGCCCCGGAAGTCTTGGAAAGTCATTGGGCAATGTGGATACTAAGATGAGAGGAGTGGCGCAAATGAGCGAGCATGTCAGCTTGAAAGCAGCGGATGGGCACGAGTTGGATGCATATGTGGCGCGGCCCGAGGGCGAGCCTGTTGCCGGCCTTGTTGTGGTGCAGGAGATTTTCGGAGTGAACGCGCACATCCGCAGCGTAGCAGACGACTATGCAAGAGACGGATTCCTAACGGTGGCTCCGGCACTCTTCGATCGCATTGAACGTAGGGTTGAACTTGGCTATACGGGCGCAGACATGCAGAAGGCGGTGAGCTTTATTCCCAAGCTCGATGTGGAGAAGTCGTTAGCAGACGTGGCGGCGGCGATCGAGTTTGCGGGAAGCTCGACCGGAAAAGCTGCAGGCGTTGTCGGATACTGCTATGGGGGAACACTGGCGTGGCTGGCCGCTGCGCGGTTTCGTCCCGGGGTTGCCGTGGGCTATTACGGAGGGCGCACTTCAAACTACGCCGGCGAGAAGCTCTTGGCCCCCGTGATGCTGCACTTTGGCAGGCAGGATGCGCACATCCCGGCCGACGAAGTGGAGAAGATTCACAGCGCGCACCCGGAAGTCGAGATCTACTGGTATGACGCCGGCCATGGCTTCAACTGCGACGCGCGCGCGAGTTACAACAAGAATGCAGCACTTCAGGCACGAGAGAGATCGTTGGCTTTCCTGAGAAAGTATCTTGCTCAGTAAAGTCAAACCGATCGAGCCTTCGGACAACGTGCAGACGGAGAACCTTACCAAGGTGCGACCCTGGAGGCCAGTTACTGGCTACTTTGTGGACGCGGCAGCTTTCTTTTGCGCCGCCCACCTACGCTTCACCGCCTCGGCGATGCGCTTCCGGCCCTCAGGGGAAAGATTTCTCTTTCGCTTCTTTGCGGTCTTTGCCGGCGCGGTTGCAATCTCTGAAACAACCTTGCGAGGCCTGCCTGCCTTTTTCTTTGCTGGCGGCGCGCCGGCGCCGACGAGCAATGCGCGCGCCTTTTGCAATTGGGCGATCTCGCTATCAATGCTTGCCAGAATTTCGGGTAGTGCCATGATAACCCCCTGATCGATACAAGTAATCGTTTTACTCTTGCAGTTACGGCAGAGTTCGTACAAGCCTGGCTCGGAACCGATTGCTTTACCTGGAACTTCAATGGCGATCCGTCATGTCCCACCCCACCTAAGGCTCCGTAAATGTGGAATCCGCTCTAAGTGCCATATCCGATCAAACCGATCACCTGCTTTCGCTACAATACTCGCTTCCATACCGACGGGCAAACAAAAAAAGCAATCTCGATTCTCGATGGTCTCACGAAATAAGACTGTTCCGCAGGCCTTCCACCTTGCGCCTCACCTGCTCTTCGATGCGTTGCAAATTCCGGAATGAACGAAGTTGGCGGATTGATTCGCCGGGTTCCCGTTTTCCACCGAATTGTGAACCTAGTAGCACCATCCACGGAAATGCATGGATGCAATTCACGGCCACACCCGTCACGCCGTCATTGTCTCCATCGCCAAGGGCACATTGGTGTCGCGTGGCTCTTTCCAGATCCCCAGGACCACCCGAGCTTGTAACTTCTTCAGACCTTTCGGTGCTCAAGTTGCAGATAGCAAGTTAAGCTCCCCATAGATCAAGTCGCGATCGGACTGCGCGCACATCTTAAGGGGCCCCTTAGCATTGGACGAGGAACATCGCCATCGTGATTTCCATGTTATCTAGGGAAGCTCTGAATAAGCCACCGGCATCCCCTCAGGGGCTAAAGCCCACTGTCATTTTGCGGCACTTACGGCACGACTGAAGTCGTGCCCTATCAAAACAACGACTTAATCAGAGGTTCCCTAGGAAGGGATGTTGGCTGACGATAATCCCTACGATGAGGCGCGTTCTGACCTTCGCCGCGCGCTTCACTGGCGATCTATGGTCGGGATTCGACGAGAGGCGCCCATTTATAGTCGAATGGTTGTGGCGTTCGAGCGCATTCCGGCGCGGTCCCATTTCCGATTCAGAAAGGCGATCCTTGTGATCCGTGGACGTTCTCTTTGCACTGTTGCTTTCGGCGTTTCATTCGCGGTTTCGTGCACAGCATTCGGGCAGGCGCCCGCGGTTCAAACTTCGAGTGCACCCCCCGTCTTCGCACCTCCGCAGCCCCATGAGAATGCTCCGCTTGGTGACATTCTCCACATACCCGGCGACGGCCACGGCGCATACAGCACTCACCAGTACCGCGACCTGTTTGCCGAACAGGGACACTCTCCGGCAGAAAGCAAGGCCAAGATCGAACTGGCGTTTCAGAAGCTGTTTCACGGCGACGGACAGGAGGAACGACTGTACTTTGAGACCGGCGCCAATGAAAACGGAACTCTCGCTTATATCACCGATTGGGCGAACAACGATGCGCGCACCGAGGGCATGAGTTACGGAATGATGGTCGCCGTCGAGCTGAACAAGAAGCGCGAGTTCGATGCTCTCTGGAACTGGGCAAATACTTATATGCTTGTCACCGATCCAGACAATCCCTCTGCCGGTTACTTTGCATGGTCGATGGGCACTGACGGAACGCCTCGTTCAACCGGCGCCGCGCCGGACGGCGAAGAGTATTTCACCATGGCCCTCTACTTTGCCGCGCATCGCTGGGGCAACGGGACAGGTATCTATAACTACCAGGCCGAGGCCGACAAGATACTGCGCGGGATGCGCCATCACCCAGTGTTAAGCGGGACAGGGCCATTTCGCATTCATCCCGGCGACTCTGCCTTCACGTTTCCCGACCATCCGTGGCCAAGCCCGAATAATACTGAACGCGAGCGAGCTGCCGCGACCAGCGGCAACGCAGCTGCGCCTCGTCCGCAGTGGTTGCGGTTTAACCGCGGGCCGAGGACAGAATCGATCGGGCCCATGGTGGACGAGGCGCACTTCATGATTCGTTTTGTTCCCAATGTTCAAGGCGGGACCACCGATCCGTCGTATCATCTGCCGGCCTTTTACGAGTTGTGGGCACGGTGGGGGCCTGTGGAAGATCGCGCCTTCTGGGCCAAGGCTGCGGACGTCAGCCGGGACTTGTTCTCGAAGGTAACAGGCCCCGACACTGGACTCGCGCCGGATCAGAGCAACTTTGACGAGACTCCAATTAATGGCTGGGACGGCAAGCTGACGCCATTCAGTTATGACTCATGGAGAAGCGCCAGCAATTGGTCGGTGGACTATGACTGGTGGCGAAAGGATCCACGCGAGGCGGTGCTGAGCGATCGAATCCAGAAGTTTCTATACCGCCAGGGCATCGACAAGTTCGTCGATCGCTACACTCTGGATGGCAAGCCGCTTTCGACGAGACATTCGGTTGGCATGGTGGCGACGACGGCAGTGGGGAGCTTTGCTGCAACGCCAGGGCCGATCTCGAAGGCCTTTGTCGATGAGCTCTGGAACACCCCCATCCCGTCAGGCGAGCAGCGTTATTACGACGGCATGCTCTACTTGATGAGCATGTTGCATTGCAGCGGGAGCTTTCGCATTATCGAGAAGAGGTGAAGGATAGAAAGCATTCGCGCTCGGTACTAGGCAGCTTTTTTCCGGGCCTGACTATCAAGGCGTCGCGAGCCCCGTCATTCTTCGCGCTGGAACGATGTTCTCCTGCGCTTTCTGCTTCCGCGCGCAGATGCACTCCAGCCAGTTTGTATAGATTCGCGACGCTGAAGATTGCCATGTGTTTCGAATATTCGCCTCTTCCGTCGCTGCCGTAATGCTGCGTAATAAAGCCAAGCTCCGGTGTGAGAGGGCTTTCTCTCGCAGGGCCGTGAGTGCAATCTCTGTTTGCGCGTCAAAATAGCCGCGCGGCAACGGCGGATAGGTTTGAGTTTCGTCTTTGAAAAATCGTTGCACATCCCTCCGATACTCGCGCATCAGCGTATCGGGCTCGTATTCCAGATGGCCCTGAAAAAAAACGAAGAGGCTTTTCTCCTGCTTGACGAAGATGTCAATGCCATCGTTCGCGATGCGCGAAAGAATGCTGTAGCCGCGGACCGTGAGATCCCCCTCAGCTACCCGGTTCCAGCGCGAGTGGGGAACCTGGAATAGCGGCGACAGGCCCTGCATCAACGGATGATCGGAGGCTCGAGTGCATTCAAGAACGCCAAAGTGTTTTTCCTCGCTTTTGCAGCGATCGATTCCATCCATGTGCAAGATCGCAGCATGCGCGGCCAGGCACGACCACAGCGCCGAATGCGTATTGGTTCTCGCCCAATCGAGCACCAGGGTAAAATCTTCCCAGTAAGGCTCGTCGCGCAGGCAGGCCATTCTGGGCTCTCTGCCGGTGACGATCAGGCCGTCGAGTTGTGTGTCCAAAAGCGCGTCAACGCTTTCATAGTGGCTGGCAAAATGGTGCCCGCCGGATTCGGCAAGCGACAATCCGGGCAAGGCATAAAACGACACATGAATTGGAATGCCTTCGGACGCTGAGTCGAGCAGGAAGATAAACTGGCGCTCAGTGGCTTTGAAGGCCGCGCCCGCCATGTTGTTGAGGAGTCCAATGGTCACGCATTGACCCGCGCGTTCCTGCCGCTGGCGCAGCGCCGCGCGACGAGGCGATTGCACGCCGGCAGCGGCCAAGTCGCTACTGGAACGGCTTGGGTCAACGTTGACGACCATTTACTCCTCCTTTGCGAAGTCTGTCTCTTCCTTTGCGCAAGTTCAATTTGTCTGCGCGGCTGCCGCGAGAGCCTGATCCAAATCCTCGACGATGTCGTCTACGTGCTCGATTCCAATGCTGAGCCGAATCATTTCCGGCAAGACGCCGGCGCTGCGCTGTTCTTCGGCTGACATTTGCCGATGCGTCGTCGATGCTGGATGGCAAACGAGCGATTTTGCATCGCCGAGGTTCACGAGCCGGGTTACCAGCTTCAATGAGTCATGGAATTTGACCGCGGCTCGATAGCCCCCCTCGATGCCGACAGAGATGAGTGAACATGCGCGGCCACGCAGATATTTCTGCGCCAGTGAATGGTAAGGGCTCTCTGGGAATCCGGCATACTTTATCCACTCCACTCTTGGATCGCGGTGCAGATATTCAGCGACTCTTCTGCCGTTCTCCACATGGCGTTCGACACGCAAAGCGACAGTCTCGATTCCCTGCAAGAGAAGAAACGCGCTGAAAGGCGACAGCACCGCGCCGCCGGTGCGCAGATAGACGCTTCGGCATCGCGCGATATAAGCGGCTCTGCCGAAGTGTTCGGCGTAGACCAGGCCGTGATAGGAGCGGTCCGGCTGCGTGAACGCCGGAAAGCGAGCTGCATTGCGGTTCCAATCGAAGTTGCCGCTATCAACAATTACGCCGCCGAGCGTGGTGCCGTGGCCGCCGAGAAACTTGGTGAGCGAATTTACCACGACGTCCGCGCCGTGCTCGATGGGACGAAGCAGAATGGCCGACGCGACGGTGTTGTCGACGATGAGCGGAATTCCACGGTCGTGCGCCACGCGCGCCAATCCCTCAATGTCGCAGATGTTTCCCGCTGGGTTTCCGACGCTCTCGCAGAAGACTGCGCGGGTTTTGTCGTCAATCAGTTTGGCGATTTCTGCAGGATGGTCGCTCTCAGCAAAGCGAACCGTGACTCCTTGTCCGGGCAGGATGTGCGCGAACAGCGTGTGCGTGGTGCCGTAGAGTTGCGGAACGGAGACGATGTTGCAACCGAGATCGGTGACATTGAGCACGGCGTAATTCACCGCGGCCTGGCCGCTGCTCACGCACATCGCTTCAAGGCCGCCCTCAAGCGCTGCGACTCGCCGTTCAAGCACGGCGGTTGTAGGATTCTGGATGCGCGTGTAGCGGAAACCCTCGGCTTCAAGGTTGAACAGGGCAGCCGCATGATCGGCGCTGTCGAAGGCGTAGGCCACCGTCTGGTAGATCGGCACAGCGACGGCTTTGGTCGTCGGATCTATGTTGTAGCCGCTGTGGATTGCGATCGTTTCCGGTCTCATTCGTTCATCCGTCCTTCCAAAACCCGGCTCAAGCTGTCTTTCGGCGCGGCATGTTCGATACAAGCGTGTTCATCTTTTCGACGACCCACGCAATATCGTTTTCCGTTGTTTTGAAACTGGTGATACACGCGCGCACTGCGTGCACGCCGCCAATCTCTGCGTCGGACATCCATGCGATCTGCCGCTCGCGAAGCGCAACGACCAATTCTGAAAGCACAAGCCCATCGCGCGTAAAGCAGACTACCGGCAGCGGCGTCGAATTTACGATGCGCCAACCGGTTGCGGCAAGGGACTCTCGCAGCACATCGCCCATACGCGCTTGATGGTCCAGCATTTCGGCGTAGCCGGCTTCTCCATACTGCGCGAGGGCCATGAAGAGCTTGAGGCCGATGAAACGGCGCGACCACTGCGCCGAATGGGTGAGTGGATTGAATGTGGTGGATAAATCTTCGCTCGCAGGCTTGGCGGGCATGTACGTAACATCAGAGCGGAATGCCTGGGCGACGCTGCCGCGATGGGGTGAGAAAAACATTCCGCATCCCATCGGCACGGAAAGCCATTTGTGTGCGTCACAAGTGATGGAGTCCGCGGCTTCGATGCCGTCGAGATGGCACCGCAGGCTGGGCGAAACAGCGGCAGCGCCGCCATAGGCAGCATCGGCATGAAACCAGAGCCCCTGGGTCGCGCAAAATCGCGCAATCTCCGAGAGCGGATCGATAACCCCCGCTGCCGTGGTCCCCGCGGTGCCGATGACCATGAACGGTAGCAAGCCATTGCTACGATCTTCGATCACGCATCTGGTCAGGTCGCCGACATTCATTTTCAAATTCGAATCCGTCGCAACCATGCGCAGGCAGCGCCGTCCAAGCCCCGCCATGTGGGCGATTTTGTTGAAGCCGTGATGCGTCTCTTCCGTCAGGTAAATGGTGGGATCGCCGGCAAGGCGACGAATGCCGTGTTCCCCATATTCGGGAAAAGCTTTTGTCAGCGCCACCACGACGGCGGTGAGATTTGCTTCAGAGCCGCCGCTGGTGAAGGTGGCGATGCTGTCTGCCGGCAATCCGAATTTGCCGGCGAGCCAGGCGAGGGTGTGGCGTTCGATTTCGTTCGCCGCAGGCGAGGTGCGCCAGTTGGCGAGTTGAGAGTTGTACATGGCTGCAATCGTGTCCGCTACGACGGACGCCAGCGCGACACTTGGATTGTAGAGTCCGAAGTAGCGGGGATGAGTGACCTGCACCTGCCATGTGCGGAGCATCTGTTCCACTTCGGCGACCACTTCTTCGAGCGGGAGGGTCCGCTTGAAGGAGAAGCGCGATTCGAGATGAGCGCGGACCTCGCCCGCAGTAACATTCGGAACGATGGGTCCGTCGGCGATCGCAGACTGCAGCATTGCGAAATCGTCCCGGATTGGATCGATGTTCATCTTCCTCTTATCCTTCGCGACCGGCTTATCCGTTGGCTGCGCTCGCATTAGAAAACTACAATCGAAACTCTCCGGCCTGAATGCGCTCGTACAAATCACTATCGAGCACGATGAACTCGTGGGCATTGTCGAAGTAAAGCAAGTCGCCGCCGCAGGCCTCCGGATCATACCCTTCGCGAACGAGTTCGGTCTTCGAATACTTGAACGTGCCAGTAAGGTCAGCATGTTTGCGAATGCGCAGGAACGCAGGACTCGCGTAAGCGGGAAGACGGTCAGCCAGGTGCTTACGGAAAGCTTCCATATCCAGTTCGCGGTCAGTGGCAACGGTTGCCATGGCGACGCGGCCTTCGACGCCGGGAACGGCGACCCCGTAAACATTGGCGTGCTGCACCCCAGGGAAACCGCCGATGATCTCAGCAACCTGGGAGGTGGCCACATTCTCACCCTTCCTGCGAAAGGTATCGCCGATGCGGTCGGCGAAATAGTAGTAGCCCTTCTCATCTCTCCGCATCAAATCGCCAGTTCGGAACCAACTGTCACCCGGCTCGATGACATTGCAGAGAATCTTCTTTTCCGAGGCTTCTGTGGATGTGTAGCCCTCAAAGCTGCTGCCGGAATTCGATATGTCGTCGACCACTTTCCCGAGCGCCTCACCAACCTGGTTCGGCGCACAGGGGATGCAAAATCCCTGTTCATTGCGCGCGGGCTCACTGGTCTCGATGTCGGTTACAACGAGCAGCGGCGAGAATCGATGAGTGAGATAAGGCGGGATGTGACCAATGGCGCCGCGCTTTCCGCGAATGTTAAACAGCGCGACGTTGCCTTCGGTGGCGGCGTAGAACTCCAGGATTTGCGGAATGCGAAAACGGTCCTTGAATGCGTCCCAAATCTCCGCTGCCAATCCGTTGCCGCAGGCGAGGCGGATGCGATGCCGGGCCTCATTTGCCGAGATGCCTGCGTGCAGCAGGTAGCGGCAGAGTTCGCCGATGTACTGGAAAAGCGTGCAGTCCCAGCGCACAACATCGTTCCAGAATTGCCTGGCTGAGAATTTGTCGCGCACAACTAGGGAGCCGCCGGCCGCAAGCATCGCACCGACGGCCTGTACGCCGCCCACGCTGTGGTACATGGGCAGGCAGTTGTACATGCGGTCGATGGGCTGCACATCCATCATTCCTGCGAACCAGTGGCTCCATTGCATGACGCGTACATGGCTCACGTTTGCGGCTTTGGGCAGGCCTGTGGTTCCGGAAGTGTAGATGTAGAGCGCGAGATCGTCAATCGCGGGCGGGCGACGTTCGCTGCTGCCGAGCGGCTCTCCGGAATAGCGATCGATTTCACGATCGAGGCGCGCGAATGGCGTATCTGCGAGGCCATGAGTCCAGATTGCCGGGGATGGGTCAAGCTGAGGCAGGACCTTAGTAAGGGTATCGACAAACTCCGCAGACACGATGATCTGCCTGGGTGAAACGATGCGAATGCAATGGGCAAGCGAGGACCCAGCCAGATTGGTGTTGAGCAGAGAAACGACCGCGCCAACGCGGGTGATTCCCAGCCATACCGCAAAATACTCCGGCCGGCTGGTCATCAACAGGCCGACCACGTCGCCCTTGGCAAGCCCCTGCTCGAGAGCCCATCGTGCGTACTGGTTTGCGCGTTGGGCGAGTGCACCATAGGTGAAGCTCTCGCGGTCCGAGAGCAGGGCCGGAGCGTTGCCCACGCGAGCCGCGACCTCTTCAATGACTGTGGGAAGAGTGCGATGGAGATTGCGGGTGATGGGCGCAGTCATCTCCAATGCGCGCAGCCATGCTTTGGCGGGAGAGATGACGGCCGGGGTCAATTCGTTTTTTTCGATGGTCATCATGCGGTGTTCCCAGCATCCACGGTGATCACTGTTCCTGTGATGTTTCTCGATCCCTCGCTCATCAGGAAGTCAACCGCATTGGCCACATCCTGCACATCGACCATGCGCTTGAGCGCGCTGCGGCGGGCAATCTTCCGGCGGTTTTCTTCCGTGATTCCCTGAGTCATTTCCGTCGAGACAAAACCCGGAGCTACAGCATTGACATTCACGCCAGTGCGGCCCACTTCGCGCGCCAGCGACCGCGTAAAACCAATCAGTGAGGCCTTGGTGGCCGCGTAAACCGCGAGTCCGCTGTAGCCGGTAAACGCGACGATGGACGATATGTTGACGATGCGCCCTCCTCCGTCAGCCATCATTGAGCGAACCACATACTTGGTAAGCACCATGGGCGACGTTGTGTTCAGGCGTACTACCTGTTCGATTCGATGCGTCGAAGTGAGAGCGAGTACGCCATCCGCGCTCATTCCCGCGTTGTTCACCAGGCCGTATATCGGGCCAAATTCCTTGCGCAGATTCTTCACCAGGTCAGGGATGGCGTCAATCTGTGCCAGATCAAAAGGCACAAAATGCAACGATCCCGGATGAGTCTGTTCCGTTTCAAGTTTGGCCGCGGCGAACTCATCGCTTTCCTTGCGTGCAATCGCAATTGCACGGAATCCCGACTGGATGAGTTTGCGCGCGATTCCCAGGCCCAGCCCGCGGCTTCCGCCGGTGACGATTGCGTTACGCACGGCGCACCAGCTTTCCCGATTCGCCGACGGCCAGCATGGGAACGATGTTGATTACGGTGGGGACCATATGCGGAGCAAGTTCTGCGCGACAAAACTGCAAGATGTCGTGCTGCGGCGGATCTGCCGAGCTATCCGCCGGCAATGGCTTGAGCACTACATCGGCTACAACCAGCGCGCCGGTAATGGGATTCTTCTTCGCCTTGACCAGAGACATGGCAACCAGGGGATGGCGATTGATGACTGCCTCGACTTCTTCCGGATGCACCTTGTAACCGCCCACATTGATTGTCCCGTCGCGACGGCCTGTGAAGTAGTAGCGTCCAGCGCGTAGTTCCAGGGTGTCGCCGGTGTCAACGTAGCCTTCAACATCCTTCAAAACGGGGCTGTCTTTTCCCAGATAACGAACAGCCGTGCGCGTGGAACGAATGCGCAGTGTGCCGTCTTTCAATTTCATATCGATCAGCGGATTGCCGGTAAGAGTCTCCGCGGGAAAACCCATCAGGCCATCGTTCACGTTGAAACCAACGCCGGCCTCGGTGGACGCGAACGTATGCGCAACGCGCGCATGCGGGTACTGCGCCTGCACCTGGTTCAGAATGGCCTGGTCGACAATCTCTCCGGACATGCGAATGTATTCAGGGTTGATGCGATCGGCGAAGGGGCTCATGAGCGCGCGCCGCCAATGCGAGGGCGTGCCGGAGATATTCGTCACTCCATGCGCGCCGGCGCGGGCGAGAAAATCCGCAGTCGACTCAAGCGCGCTGGAAACCACGAGCGAAGTACCGGTCAACGCCGCATGCAGGAAAATATGAAGCCCGCCATAGCGCCGCATATCGTAAAACGTGCTCCACACAAGCGAAACCGATGCAGGGTCAGTGTGCCAGGCCGAGCCGGCCAGGCTTGCCAGCGTGTGCATGGCCAGCTTGGGACGGCCGGTGGTGCCGGAGGTGAGCAGGATCCATTCTGTCTCGATCGCCGATGCGTAGTCGAGCGCGCGATCTGCCGTGACGGGATTCACATTTCGTCCGCAGAAGATGACGCGGGCAACGCCGCGATTCACTTCTGCTGCCTCTGGCTGGTCAGTCACCAACACATCTGCCTCCGCAGTCTTGGCGACGTAGGACAGGTGTTCGAGTGACAGGTCCGGGGGATAAAGAACGATACGGCGGGCGATGCCGTCGAGTTCGATCAGCGCCGCTGCGGCGCGAAACTGATCGACCGTTGCAATCACTACCGACTTGCCGTTCAAGCCGTAGGTCGGCCCTTCGAGAATCGATCCCTTAATCAGTTCTTCCCATGTCGCTTCTGCATCGAGTCCCACCAGAATGCGCGACGACAGGTTGCCGGCGGCGACGGTCGAAGACTTGAGGCATGCCGGATTAACTGGCTGCATTTTCATAGAACCGGATGAAGTCGCCGAATGTCACGGGGAAGCGCGCGTCTTCGTCGTCGCTGAAGGGATCTTTGCCAAGAGAATCTTCCAGGCGCGCCACAACAATGGCGAAGCAAAGCGAATCCAAGCCTGAATCCAGCAGGGCAAGATTGTCAGTAAGCGGCGCGAGCTGTTTGTCATGCTCCAGCGCCACTTGTTTGAACTGCGCGATGATTTCTGTCCTGATATCCATCTTTCCTTTTACCTGCCTTCCCTGGCGCAACCCAAACCGGCAGGCGCGGCTTGCGATTGTCTCGCTTCACTATCGTTCTTGCCGGTGCGCAAAAGAGCGATATCGTTCTTGCCCGGGCTGCCATTCTGCAAAGGAAATTGCGCGGCCAGCCAGCCGGCGATGAGCCGATCCACTGCCTCGCGGCCCGCGAGATTGGCAAAGGAATGATCGGCACTCTCAACAAAGCCGACCGAGACGCGGCTTTTGCGGCCGGCAAGCTTTACCACGTAGCCGATGTAATCGAACTCGCCGACTCTCGGCTTTGGGCCTTGCGCCTTGATGCCCGGCGCTTTGAGCAGCAGGATGGGCGTCGCAGCGGCTGCCACCTGTTTCCAGCAGGCCAGCAATGCGGAATTTGCGTTGCCGGGCAGCGCGCTTCCGCGCAGAGCCAGGCGAAGCTTTCGGGCGCGATCGTAGCCATTGCTCAGGACCGCGCCGACCTTGCTGCGCCGCGCCCAGTCGCTCATCTGCTGCCGCATCTTTGGCCGCTTGAAATGGGGCAGATGAAAGTATGGGTCGAGAAGAATCAATCCTTCGCATTCCGGGCAGGCCGCTCCCGCAAACAGCGCGGAGACTGCTCCCGCGCAGTGACCGAAGATCACCAAGCCAGAAAGCCCGAATTGCTCGACCAACTGCTTCGCTGCGCCTGCCGCGACGGATGCAAGACCTCCCGAGCCGATCGAGTCCAGCAGGTCGGGAGAGGCTTCGCCTTCGGAGTCGCCAAGTCCGGGCAGATCGATGCGGAACGCAGGATAGCCGTGCCCGGCAATGGAGTCAGCCCAGAAGACCGCTGAATCGCCGCTGGCCGCCCTGGGCAGGGAAAGCGAATTGACGAAGAGCACTCCGGTGCCATTGAGTTTTGTCCGGCTCACGCCTGATTCGGAAGAGCAGTCGGCAGGCCGGTGATAGGTGCCGCGGAGGCGGACTCCCAGGCCATCCAGAACAATGAGTTCCCGCTTTCCGGCGGCCTCAAGCATAGGCGATCCCGTGGCTGATTTGCGCAGCGGCAGCGGCGATCCATGCGCGATTCGGCGCGTACAGCCAGTTGAAGTCTTTCAGATCGTCGTGGCCTACGAGCCCGCCCTTGCCGAGCGGGGCTGCTTCCCGCGTGAGCTTCACAATTCTTACCGGCCGATTATACGTTGCAGCCGCACTCTCTTCGCTTTCGAAAGCCGCCGGCAAAGTGAAATCGAAAGAGTCACGCCACAGCTTCACCGGCCAACGATAGCCATCGACTTCCAGTGACGCGCCTTGCTCCAACTCCCGAATGTAGTCCGACGCGGACTTGCGCTCGGGGCCGAACTTGAAAATCTGCTCAAGACCTACCCAGCGCTTGAGCGTGGCTCGGAGCGCCTGGTTGGCGTTTGCGGGCGGGGACCAAAGCAGCAGTGCGTCGCCGAGCCCCGCGTCAAATGCGCGACCGGCAAGCAATGCGCCCATCCCCAGCCCGTGCAGCACCAGCGGCGCATGGGGCACACGGTCTGACAGCCACGCGGAGAGCAGCCGCACATCCTGGCTCCAGTCGCTGAACGTCATCAGCTCGAAGTCGCCCGTGCTTTCTCCAATTCCGCGATAGTCGTAGCGAAGAACTTCGATATTGTCCGCGGCCAGAGAGCGCGCCCAGCGGACCCAGGGCAGATAGGAGATATGGCGCTCCGAGGCAAACGGGCCCACAAGCAGGACGCGCGCCAAAGGCTTCTCCACTTCGTGAAGCACAGTGTAAAGATGCGCGCCGGATACAGGAAAGTATCCGGCGAGCTCCTGAAGCCGACCGTTCAGATGGAACTGGTTTTGCACTGCAACACCCTATCAGCCTGCGGTGAAAGTCCAAGTTGTCTGAAAACATCCCTCGGGGGCTAAAGCCCATCGTTTATCATCGAGCGTTTGCGGCACGACTAAAGTCGTGCCCCTTCAAAACCTGTTTTTCACCACAAGCTGCTATGGCTGCGGCTACGCCGCGATTTGTTTTGGACCATGAACGATTGCGTCGATGAGAGTGCGCAGAAGATCGACGCCCTCGAAGAGATCCGCCTCCGGGTCGATGGGATTGACCGCCATCTCCAGCTGCAATGCGCGGAAAAGCTCGGCCGTATGCGCGATGTCGCAGACGCCATGGACGTTCGTATATTCAAGCTCCGAGGAGCCCTGCAGTTCAGCAAGATTGGCCAGGTAGCCCATGAAATGCTGAATCCAGCATTCGAAGAAGGCCATGGTCAGCACAGATTGAACCCCTTGCAGCTTGCCCAGGAAAAGACGAACCGCGGTCAACTCGGCATCTACCGATAACGCATCCTTGTCGTTGGGATACGCGTGCGCGAGCACGGCAAACTTGCGCATCATCAGCGGATGGGCGTCGCGAACTTCCTCAAAAAGATTCTCGCCGAGGATGGGGCGCACCGCATCGGCCTTGGCGGCGATGGATGCGGCAGTCATCCAATAAATGAAGTTGCCTTCGAGTACCGAAGTATAGCGGGCGATGATGGCGCGACGCTGCTCGCTGCCGAGACGCTTCGGGTTGGGGAGTTTCGCGATCAGATCGTCGACGACGACCGCGATCTGCTGTTGAATCGAGTCGCCAAGAGACTCTTCGGCGGCCAGGGGGACCCATGTGATTGTGCTCATTTTTCACCTTCCGAACCGGGGAATTCGGTCTGCCGGATTGGACGTCCGGACAAACGTAAAAGGCAGATGCGGCTGGCCCGAGAATTGAATCGAACAGACGGCCCAAGCGGCAAGGAGCCTGATTGCCGGCCGCGAACCCTTCTTCGAGATACAGCTTAAAGCCGAATCCAGGGGCGTGATCCATCGAGCCGTTCCACGAGCCTATGGAATCCTAAAACCACCAATGTCTGTTACGCGCGGCCGATTCCCGTCGAGCAAGAATCCCGCACCGGACGAAGTGGTTGCTTCGATGTAGATACAGAATACAGGACTTTTTGAAATCGGGCATTGACTGATTCATCTTGACTCCCCGAAGCGGTGACACCAATGCCTCTTTTTTGTGACGGGCGTAGGCCGTTGGTAAGTCCAAAATTTGGTTATCGGTAACGAAATGAGGGGGTTACAGAGGTGCGCGAGCTGTGCGTCCGCATCCAGAACCTGCGCGAAGGCTGTTGAACGGGCGCCTCGGGGTTCTATCATTGCCCGCATGGCTAACAAGCTCCGCTGGGGAGTGCTCAGCACCGCGAACATCGGCCTCAAGAAGGTCCTCCCGGCCATGCAGAAGGGCCGGCTAACAACCATTGCAGCCATTGCTTCGCGCGACCTGGCCAAGGCTCGTGAAGCGGCAAGGGCACTCGACATTCGCACAGCGTACGGCTCCTATGAGGAACTGCTCGCCGACCCGAACATCGACGCCATTTACAATCCGCTCCCCAACCAGTTCCACGTTCCCTGGACGATTAAAGCGGCGGAGGCGGGCAAACACGTACTGTGCGAGAAGCCCCTCAGCTTGACCGTCGCGGAGGCGGAAACGCTGCTGGCTGTTCGCGCCCGCACCGGGGTCAAGATCGGCGAGGCGTTCATGATCCGCAGTTATCCGCAATGGCTGCGGTTGCGCGAACTGATTGACGAGCGCCGCGTTGGCGAACTTCGCTCCATTGCAGGCTTGTTCAGCTACTTCAACAACGACCCGGCCAACATCCGCAACCAGGTCGAGGCCGGCGGCGGCGCGCTCATGGACATTGGCTGCTATCTCATCCATGCATCGCGCTACGCCTTCGGTCAGCAGCCGAGCCGCGTCGTGGGCCTCATCGATCTCGACCCCGCGATGGGCGTCGACCGCTTGACGTCGGCGATTCTCGACTTTCCCTTCGGGCAGTCCATCTTTACCTGCAGCACGCAGCTGGTCCCCTACCAGCGGATCCATTTTTTCGGCAGCAAAGGACGGATCGAGATCGAGATCCCGTTCAACGCGCCGCCGGATCGCCCCACACGCCTGTTCATTGACGCAACCGGCGAACTGTTCGGCAGCGGGATTACAACTGAGGAGTTCCCGGTGTGCGATCAGTACACATTGCAGGGGGACGCGTTTTCGAAGGCTGTGTTGGAAGGCTCTGAAGTGCCGGTCAGCGTGGAAGACGCGATCGGCAACATGGCGGTGATTGAGGCGGTGTTCAAATCGGCTGGGTCCGGGAGATGGGAAGTTCCGAGCCGGTAACGAAATGAAGGCGAGAAAGGATGTGCGCGATGGATTTTGGTCCTGCCGCGGTCATGGGTCTTTGCATCGGGTTCCTTTGGGGCATTGGCTGCTCGCTGGCCATTCTCTACTCGATCTATCTGGGCGGATACCGCAAGGCGGTTCAGGACTCCCTTCTGCCGGAAAAGTCCAAGCGCTGGCGGGAGACGCTCAAGAAGATAGAGGAGCAACAGGCGCAGTCGGCTGCGTCTGCGGCGCGGAAATGAGCTCAAATGCGGCGCTTTTAGAACTTGTCCAAAAACCGAGTTCAAGGAGGGCCGGTTGAGGTTTTGTGGTCTCCCACCCATTCGCAAGAGACGCGAATGGATGGGGCACGGAGCGTTTGTGCCGGGTTTTAGCCCGCATTGGGGCACCTTGGTCGTTTTGTTCCCGCACCCTAATCTTGTTATCCTTGCGGCACATGGAAACCGCTGCCATTCAAACGCGTGGACTGACCCGGCGCTTCGGCGCACTGACTGCTGTCGAGGATGTCACGCTGAGCGTGGCGCCGGGACAGTTCTTTGGCTTTCTCGGGCCCAACGGAGCGGGCAAGTCAACGACCATCAAGATGCTCACCGGGCTGCTGGAGCCGACAGCGGGGACGGTGGAGATCCTGGGACAGCCGTTCGGGGCCGGCGCGCTGGATTTGAAGCGGCAGATCGGCGTGGTGCCCGAGGGTATGGCGCTGATGGGGCGGCTCACGGCGACCGAGTATTTGCATTTTGTTGGCCGCATGTATGGCCTCGATCGCCAGACGACCAACCTGCGCACGCAGGAGCTGCTCGACTTTATGCAGTTGGCCAATGAGAGCAGGAAGCTGGTGACGGACTTTTCCCACGGCATGCAGAAGAAGCTGGCGCTGGCCGCGGCCGTGATTCACGGGCCCAAGGTGCTATTTCTGGATGAGCCTTTCGAGGGCGTGGACGCCATTGCGGCCGGAATGCTGAAGAATATGCTGACGGGGATGATCAACCGCGGGGCGACGATCTTTTTGACTACGCACGTGCTGGAGATTGTGGAGCGGCTGTGCAGCCACGTAGCGATCATCAGCAAGGGACGGTTGGTGGCGAACGGATCGCTCGAGGAGCTGCGGGCGGGCGTGGCTTCAACCTTACCGGGCGCCGAGCAAGAACAGCGGCTGACGCTGGAAGAGATTTTCTTATCGATTGTGGGTGCGGGCGAGGTGCAAGAGAGCGCGCAGGAGCTGACATGGCTGACCTAGGCGGCGCTGGTCTCAGCGAGGCGGGCGGAGCAGCGGCGATGCACGCGGGCGGCACGCTGGGGCCGCTGGCGCGCGCGCAATATGGAGCGCTGGCGCGGCTGCGCTGGCGCATGTTCTCGAATGGAATGCGATCGAACAAGGGCATGCTGGAGTTGGGCGCGCGGACTTTCTCTTACCTTGTTTACGCAATGATCGGCCTGGGACTTGGCGCCGGCTCGGGGATTACAACCTATTTCCTGGTGGCGGGAGGACACTGGAATTTTCTTCCCGTCCTGTTCTGGGTGCTGGCTTTTTTGTGGCAGGTGATCCCGGTGATGCTGGCGTCGTTTCAGGAGCAATTCGACCTGGGCATCCTGCTGCGCTTTCCGGTACGCTTCGGGTCGTATGTGCTGCTCTACCTGGTATTCGGCCTGCTGGATATTTCGACTGTTCTTGGCGGATTGTGCTGCGTGGGCATCTGGTTCGGGTTCGCGGCGGCAAGGCCGGGGCTGCTGCTTTGGACCACGCTCGCGCTGGGTATGTTTGCGGCATTCAACATACTCATGGTGCGCGCCATTTTTGTATGGATCGATCGCTGGCTGGCGCAGCGCAGAACGCGCGAGATTCTGGGGGCTATCTTCATGGTAGCGGTGTTGAGCCTGCAATTGCTGAATCCTGCGCTTTACCAGACCAGGCACTCGGGCAAAAACTCCCCTCGGCAGCAAGTAGAGCAATTCAACGCGGCCAAAACGCGCTACACACCTTGGTTGAAGAAAGCCAACGGGGTGCAGAAGTGGCTTCCGCCGGGATTGGCGGCGCTGGCTTTGGGTGAAGCCATCGAGAACCAACCGCTCAAGGGATTGGGTTCGCTGGGCGTGATGGGTCTCTACGCATTGGTTGCCGGCGGAGTTTTGGCGACGCGGCTGAAGGCTGAGTACCGCGGTGAAAACCTCGGTTCGGCTCCGGCGAGGGAGAAGGCGATTTTGAACCGGGCGAAGGCTGTTGCGAGCTTTCCCGGAGCGGCCTCAGCGGGAAGGGATGCCGGCTGGGCGCCAGGCGGGAAACTGAGCGGGTCGGGCGCCATTGCCGCGGTGATGGAGAAGGATGTTCGGTCGCTGATGCGGACGTTGCCGCTGCTCTATGCGATCGGGGCGCCGCTGGTGCTGGTGCTGGTTTTTTCAGGGATCTTTATCAGGAACGGCGGCGCGCAGGCTTCGATGTTCCCGCTGGCGCTGCCGGTTTGCATGGTGTACGCGCAACTGGGATTCACGCAGGTGTTTTATAACAACCTGGGCACGGAGGGCGCGGGAATCCAGGTGTATTTTCTCTCGCCAACGCCCTTCAGGACGGTGCTGCTGGCAAAGAACCTGCTGCACTCTATGCTCTTTGCAGCGGTGGCGCTGCTGGCCGGCGTGCTTACCACACTGCGGCTGGGAGTTGCCGACAATGCGGTGATTGCGGCAACGGCAGCGTGGCTGCTTTTTTCCCTGCCGTGCAACCTGGCTGCGGGCGACCTCTTTTCGCTCAAGATGCCTTATCGAGTAAATCCAGGACGCCTTGCGCGGCAACGCGGTTCGCAGGCGAATGCGCTGCTCAGCCTGCTGGTGCAGTTGTGCATCCTTGTTGTGGGCGCGGCTGTCTTCTCGCTGGCCTGGTTCCTGGATCGAATGTGGCTGGCGGCGCCGATTTTTCTGGTGCTGGCGGTGGGCGCGGTGTTTGCGTGGAGACGAGTGCTGGACCGAGTGGATGCGATTGCCTACGGGCGCAGAGACGATCTGATGCAAACACTGATGAAGCAAAGTTGAGTTAGAGAACCTCTGAAGAAGTTTCCCGAGGAAGGAAACATTCCCTCAGGGGCTAAAGCCCACGCCTATTCTTTTGGCTTTACGGCACGACTGAAGTCGTGCCCTTTCAAGACTGCGGCTTCATCGGCCTTTACGGCACGACTAAAGTCGTGCCCTTTCAAGACTGCGGCTTCATCGGCCTTTACGGCACGACTAAAGTCGTGCCCTTTCAAAACATCCACTTATTCAGAGCTTCATTGGAGAATAGTTACTCCACGTCAGTCCAGTTGTCCTCTGGATTGCGGTCGACGAGCTTGCTGTAGGGGTCGATGGCGGCTCGGGTCGGCGGCTCATCGACCACGAAGGTCAGCGTGGTGTGCGGCTGGGTGATCCAGACCTTCTCTGTATGCAGGGGCTCTTCGCTGTCTTTCCTTCCTTTGAAGACGCCAACTTCGATCAGGTCGTGGATGGAGATCTCGGTCTCCGCGCCCTCGCCGTTGGCGCGCATCTTGCGCGCGTCCACGACAAGAGTCACCTTGTATTTGTGGTCCGCGGTGTGCTGCACCTTGGCGGAGACCGCTTTGTTGTCGTAGAGAGTGATGGTCTCAAACATGTCGGTGATCATGTATTGCAGGTCAGGCGGCGTCTGCTTGCGCAGCTCGTCCACCAGGCCGCGCGTGTCGGGATAGGGCGGCCCATTCATCTTCCACTTATCGAGAAATGTCTTCAGAGCGAGGTTCAACTTGTCTTCACCAATGGCATCGGAGAGGGCATAGAAGGACATTGAACCCTTCTGGTACCAGACATACGGTTCGTTCTGCACCAGCACCAGAGGGGGCTCATGGCGCACCTCGCTGGAGCGGCCGCGGAGATAGCCGTCCAACTCATGCTTCAGGAAGCGGCGCATCTGCGCGTCGCCGTATTTGTGCTGCATGACGCGCAGCGCGGAGTACTCGGCCAGGCTCTCCGACATCATGTTTGAGCCCTTCTCAAAGCCGCCAATCAACTGGTGCGCCCACCATTGGTGGGCAAGTTCGTGCGCCGTCACAAACCAGGTGAAATCGATGTCTTCAGGCCTCTCCAGGCGGCCGATGAATCCGATGGATTCAGAGTAAGGAACGGTGTTGGGGAACGACTGAGCGAAACCGCGGTAGCGAGGAAACTCGATGATACGGAATTGGTCGAACTGATACGGCCCGTAATTCTTTGTGTAGTAATCCAGGCCCGCCTTCGACGCGCCCAGCATTTTTTCAAGGTCGTAAGTATGAGAGGGAAGATAGTAAATCTCCAGCTTTGTTCCGTTCCAGTTATCGCGCTTCACCGCGAAGTCGCCGGAGATGTAACTGAAGAAGTCCTGTATTTTCGTGGAACCCATGCTGTATTCGAAGTACCGGCGCCCATCTTGCTGCCACTCGCGTTGCAGGTCGCCCGGCGAAATGGCAATCTGACTGGGCGATGTACTGACCACGGAGTGGTAAGTTACAAAGTCCGAATCCGTGCCGAACAGGTTGGTTTGCATGCCGTAGGGGTCGCCGCGATCGGGGAGTTCTTCAAGCGGCCCAAGCCCTTCTTCGCGGCGGCGGACGGGGTTATCCAACTCCCGGCCCCGGCTGTAGCCGAGCGAAGGGAAGTAATCGCGATCGAAGAAAGTGCCGTTGAAAGCAAACTCCGGCTGCTCGTTGGAATTGCGGAAGCCGGGATTTTCGTATCCGCATTTGAAGTGAATCTGGAGCGATTGGCCCGGGTTGAGCGGCGTGGCGAGATGGTAGATCCAGAAGCCGTGATTTTTGTCGGCGAGCGCGCTTGTTGCGGGGCGGTCGAAAGTAATAGCACGGAGCGACTTTCGCCCGTTGTCTACATAAATATCCTGGATGGGCTTGTCGGTCTCGTTTACCGCGGTATAAGTGCCGGTGGCGTTGAAGCTACGATTTTCGGGATAGATGTTGACTGCTGTATCGACCGCAACAATCTTGGGGATGGGCGCGTACTCATACTTCTTGTAGAGTTTTTCGTAATCCGCCTGCAGATCCCTGGTGGATTTGTCGGTAAGGAATGGGTTGAGGATATGCGTGTTGTAGTAAAACCACGCTCCGCTGCCGATGGCGCAAAGCAACGGGAGCGCCAGGAGCACAGCGTATGCCGGGAGCGACTGTTTTGCCGCGCGCAGTCTGGTGCGCAAACCGGTTTCCGCGCCGCGCCTCGCCAGCAGGCTGGCGAGCACGCCAAGAAAGACTCCCCAGGAGAGCCAGTAAACCGTGGACCAGAGGATGGGGCGGACGAAGTGTCCATACCCGTTCATGTCGGAATAGGTGTAGGGGACAATATCGCCGTACATGTAGAGACGATCGGAAAGACCTCCGGTGTCCACGATAAGGCTGATCAGGAAGACACCGATAACGATGCCGTGGCCGATGAATTTGTTTGAAACGATGGTCTGTACGAAAAACGCCAAAAGGGCGAAGATCATTACCTGCGGAAAGAGGATCAAGTAGAGTTCCTCGCAATATTGAAGAAGCTCGAAGTGAAAGTAGCCGGCCATGGCCTGGGTCAGCACGCCGCAAATCAATACCAGTGTCAGCAGGAAGAACTCGGCGGCGGCCAAGGCGATGAACTTG
>Ga0302319_10001029_pt1 | contig 62650 bp, 48 predicted proteins | sample Bog_T0_2_FD_203319 | JGI IMG/M metagenome (GOLD analysis project Ga0302319, IMG submission 203319) | Peat permafrost microbial communities from Stordalen Mire near Abisko, Sweden - Bog_T0_2 | ecosystem: Environmental > Terrestrial > Soil > Wetlands > Peat | place: Sweden: Abisko, Stordalen Mire...
CAGCATCAAGCTATTGGCCCGTCGGCGAAGGTTCCTTCCCAAGACCGAACGGGCCCTCATCAATCGGACCCCTGCCTCGATCCTATTGGCGCAGGAGTAAAACGCATTCATCTGGCCTGGCGCTGGAGTGATCGCCCAATCGGTGAGAATTTTGGCGTCCTTTTGAAGGCGTTTGGGGAATCGACGGCAATCGAGCAAGGATCCTCGATACCCAGGAAACAAAACAGGCAGCTCTCTGCCTAGGATGGCCTCAAATAAGCCAATCGTGAGCCTCGCCACGCCCAGATCTCGGCCGGCAGCAGCCTCCAGTCGCCTTAGCGCCCCGGAAGGCTCCTGGAGGGGCGTTGCAGCCTGCCCGGGCCGCCTGCGGTTCAGCAATTCAGAGGTAGCCGGGTTTGTGCTGCACTTGGAATTCACACGGGGCATCGCCGAGCAATCCAAGATCATTTTTAAATATACTCAAGTATCTTCATATCAATATTTAATGTAATTTTATACGCTCGAATTATCCGCCTTTGAGAGCGAATTGTACCATGCTCGCTCGTTTTTATTACCGCTGTAATCCCATCCGGATGAATCGTTCCATGTTTACGCCAGAATCATATTCTTACGGGCCGAAACCGCTGGTTTTCTCCGGTTGAGCCAAGGATTCTTACATGCCGCTCCCAGGAGCTGCTTATCAGCCCGACAGCGGGTAACTCACCCCTATCCTGCCAACCTGCGTTGGCAGGTTCCTCCTCACCTCATTCGTGGCGTGACCTGGGGTTCCGTATGCATCAGACCGAGCTGCATGCCGCATATGACCCAATCGAGTTCCGAGCCGGGTGGACGCGCCTTCACGTGAACACGACCCCTTCCTGCCATCCTTGGCTTCCGCGCCGGTGCCTATTCCTTAGCCTCGCCTTAGGCCTAGCGGCAAACTGCCGTTCGGAGACCCGGGCGACGGACGCTTTCCTTGACGCGTCTGCTTCAAAGTGGGAGGCGGTCGCCCAGCAAATCTGGGAATCACCCGAGTTGGCCCTGCAGGAAAAGAAATCCTCGGCGCTCCTGGCGCAGACCCTGGAGAACGAAGGGTTCCAAGTAACGTGGGGAGTCGGCGGCGAGCCTACCGCCTTCATCGCCACGGCCGGCTCGGGCAGTCCCGTGATAGGTTTCCTGGCCGAATATGATGCCCTGCCGGGACTTTCCCAGGTAGGCGCGGTGGCCAGGGCGCAACCCCTGGTCCCGGACGGCCCCGGACACGGCTGCGGGCACAATCTATTGGGTGCCGCCTCAACTGCCGCCGCAGTGGCGGCGAACCGCGAGCGAATCGCCCGGCACCTGACCGGCACCATCAAGGTGTTCGGCACTCCGGCCGAGGAGGTGCTTTTCGGCAAGACCTTCATGATACGCGATGGCGCTTTCTCGGGCGTGGATGTGGCACTCACGTGGCATCCGGATGACCAGAACAGGGTGGTCAACCGCACTCGGTTGGCCGCCGCAGCCTTCGATGTGGAATTCTTCGGGCGGGCGGCCCATGCCTCGGCGTCTCCTTGGCTCGGGCGCAGTTCGCTGGATGCATTGATGCTGTTCGACCACGCCATGGCGCTGATGCGCGAGCATATTAAGCCCAGCGCTCGGATTCACCGGGTGGTGGTGAAAGGGGGGGCCGCCGCCAACATCATTCCGGATTATACCAAGGGCCAATACTGGCTGCGGGGCGAAAACGCGGCAACGGTCAACGAAATGGCAGAGTGGATGCGAAAGGCGGCGGAGGGTGCGGCGCTGTGTACTGAGACCAAGGCCAAAGTGACCGCGCTTTTCTCCGTGCGTGATCCGCTGCCCATCGATTCCTTGAACCGCGCGATGCAGAAGGAGCTCGATCGAGTGGGCGCTCCGGCCTTTGACGCCGCCGACCTCGAATTCGCCCGAAGTATCCAGCGGGAGTTGGCTATGTACCCAGCTGGCCTCGCCCAGCAAGTCATGCCCTATATCATCCCGAATGGCGGTACCGCCTCGTCGGACATCGGAGAGGTCGGGGGCGTTGTGCCGCTAGCGGAGCTTGGCGTGGCAGTGCGCCCCCTTGGCACGCCCGCTCACCATTGGGCACAAACCTCATGTGCGTCTTCCCCGCTCGGTTGGAAGGGGATGTTGGTGGCGGCCAAGGTTCTGGCCGCCACGGGCGTTGATCTGCTCAGCGATCCGCAATTGGTGAAGGCTGCAAAGGATGAGTTTGCGACCAAGACTGCGGGCAAGCCCTACGTGGTTCCGCTTGAACCGGGCGCACAGCCTAAGCCGATCTTGTAAGGAGGCGGCAATTAGAGCACGCCGAACGTGCGGCGTCCGGAGCCAGGCATCGGGGTATTACTGACCTTTTGCTGCCTGAATTAAGGAGTCGAGGAATCGCCGACACGGACACGTGGCTGTTTAAATCGTTACCGTGGCCGCGGAAGTCTTCGTTGGCCGGCAGTAAATCTGTCGGCATGACTTACAAAGGAATTCAAGAAACCGGAAGCCACTCTGTAAGAAATCGGGACTCACCCCGACGAACCGCGACTCATGCCAGCCGACCGAGCGTAGGGATCGCCTGGCGCCGGCATGGTGTAGTTATTTCGACGAGGGGACCCCCTAAGGACGCGGGTGCACAAAGTCTCGCCACTCACGGTACACCCGCGGACAGAGGAGCAGCAACCGCTTCACGGCGCGGGGCTGGCGACCGGGAACACCGTCTTCCCATCGAGAAGCCTGCCGTCGAATGTCGGGTCAGCCGTCGAGGCTCCGTTGGCGTTTGCGAGTAGGAAGAGTTGCCCCCTCGTCCAGGGGTAGGTGTCGAGGGTGGCATCGATCACCGGATTCCCGTCGCACGTGAGCGTGACCTTCGCGTGTCCTCCAACACCGAAACCCTCCCTATTCCATGAGGAGACGGAGAGGGCCAACATATGGACCGCTCCCAAATCGACCTCCATGGACTTGCCGACAAACGCCCCGAAGCCCCAGTGATCGAATCCAAATCGCACCGAATGTGCGGAGACGACCTGCATGTAGATGAGGTCGCTCATTCCGGGCACGCCCGTCTGGATGATCGGCCTGCCGATGGCGGAGGCCGTGGAAGGGAAGCGCAGCTTCAATTGCACGAGGACCCCCTGAGCCAGGGAGGCGTCCCAGGAGACAATTTCCCTCGGAGCGGCAGGTGCGATGGAGGAGATTGTTCCGGAGAACGTCCTCTGCGCGCTATTGAATCCCCAGCCGTTGAATCCGAAGGCCACGGTCCTGGGGTCGGCATGCTGGTAGGTCCAGGGGGCCTTCAGGGCCAAGTCTCCGTCCACATACAGGATGATCCACGGCTTCGGATCGTGCGCCGCCAGGCTGCCCATGTACATTTGCAGCACGTGGTCGTCGCCGGGTCTTATCGGGAAGGCCTCGCTCCCTACAGAGGCGCCTTGCTGGTTCACCATAGAGTAGGTGATCGGGCCCGAGGCCGAGTAGTGGACACAGAGCATGTCCCCCATGCCGTTCTGTCCGGTCGAGACAATCGGCTCAAGGGCGTCCGAGTGAATGTCCCTGAACCGCACCTTCATCGAGATCCATGCCTTGGATAGGTCCGGATGCAGCCATTCGGACGGCACAAACGGGAGATGCTCGACCTTTAGGATCCGGCCGGAGAAGGCCGTCGCATAGCCGCTCAACGGCGAGGACAAACTGCCCACGCGCACGGAGAGCGAGTCCGAACCAAAGAGATCGCTGTCGACATCCACCACGCTGCGCCCGTCCACCTGAATCACCAACCGGTGCCGAAAGACATCCCGATCCGTAGGCGAATAGCCGTCGAAGAAGGGAGCGGTCGCCACCGGAAGGAGGGCGCCGGAGAGAATGCGGATCTTGTGCGGCACAGTCGGGTCGAGCGGAATTGGCACGCTCTCCGGACCCGCCGCCCCGACGTGGTCGAAGCCAAAGATGACCCGCCCGGCGCCGGACTGCCGCGCATACACGACATCCTGGGCGTCCCAGCCGGTCTTCAGCAACGGCTGGCGTTCCTCGCCCAAGGACGCCGGCCATTGGATGGAAAGTTCGACCGGACCGAAATGCGCGTACCGCGCCTCCAGCGCGTCGGATACGGCGTTGAGCCGCCCCGCCAACAGCGCGAGCCGCCCTGGCGCCGGATACGAAAAGGCGTACAACTGCACGTTGACGGCAAGCGTGTAAAGGCCGAGACCAACGCCGAAGGCGATGAACGCGCGCCGCAGCCAGGGCCGCCTCGCGCCGTCGACAAGGATGAGCCAACCTATCGCAGCAGCCACGGTCAGCGGCATGGCGGCATCGGTCTCGTATCTCATCCATTCCAAGAAGTACGTGCTGAGGATCGCAAAGGCTCCGAGCCCCGTCGCAACCAGCCCCGCCCCAAACACCCTGAGCCTGGGCGGCTGCGGCGCGGGAGCCCAGAGGCAGCCCAGGAGAAAGACCAGGAAGGGCAGCGCAACAACGAGGCCAATAGGCAGGGCGGTGCCCCCGATAATGAAGGGAAACTGCGAGACGAACCGCGGTCCGCTGAACAGGAAGGCCTTCAGGTCGCGGCTGACATAGTTTACGCTTGAGAGCACCGTCCTCGGCATGTCCCAGGGCTCGATCTGGTAGTGCATGCCAAATTCCAGCGGGGAGCCGAACCGGACGGCATTGTAAGCCAGCATTGAGGCCACGATCAGTCCAAACGGCATGCAGGCCGCGAGCGCCAGGTGAAGCAGGCTCGGGCGGTCGCCCCGGGTCTTCCACGCGTGCCACCCAAGGTAGGCGGTGACCGCGGCGAGAAAAAGTCCGACGGGCAGCAGGCTCGGGCGCGAGGCCACCGTGAGCCCCGTGGCTAGGCTCGTGAGCGCGAGGCCGAGCCCTACCCTCCCGCGCGCATGGAGGGTGTGGTACCCGGCGAGAAGCATCGCGGCCAGGCACGCGTAGCCGCATTCCTGGGCGACGATGGTGTAGCCCGTCCATTCCCAGTGCAGGGGATCGAGGTTGCCCCAGCCCACAAGCAGCGCGGCCAAGACCAGGCACGCCAGGGGCGTCCGCGGAAGGTAGCGCGCCCAGATGCAGTAGAGCAGGCAGAGGTGCAGTGCGTACGCGAGGGAGGCGTAGACAGCCACCGCGAATGCGTCCGTCGGGTAGGTGTTGAAGACCGCCTTCCAGGGAAGGAAGAGGGTCAAAATGGGCGTGACGCCGTAATACAGGTAGTACTTCCCGTTACGGTACGAGAAATCGATGATGCCATAGGAGCGGTTCTTCGCCGGATCGTAGGGATTGGGAAGCGCCATGAGCCGCGGGTCCGGCTTCACAAGCAGCGCAGCCTGGCCATGGATCCACGCCTGGGTGTGCCAGGCATAGGGCTGGGTCGGCTTGGCCCGCGAGGCCTCGAATGAGCCCGGGAGGCGCGTCGTGTCGAACGCGGCCGCTGCTAGGCATAGCCAGAGAATTCCCAAAAGGCAGCGCGCCGCGAGCCGGCGCCCTGGAGAACACCGGGCTCCGTGCTCCTCGGCACAGACCAATGCTTTCCGGGTGGCGTCCGACATTCCACGGACTAAGGCAAATTCGCCTTGGCCCGGGAACACTAAAGTTCTGGTCAGCCGTCCGCTAGCCGACGAGCACGATTCATTAAGAAAGCGCGCCGGGTGACGATATCATAGGGGTATGAAGGATCGCATGAATTTCACCAACGGATACCGCCCGGGCGCGCTGCCGAGGGTTTCCCACGGCGAGCAGGGCGATCCCAAAAAGCCGTCGGGCCCGATGATTTGGAGCGCCGAGCCCGACGCCGCCGCGACGGGACTGGACCGGAATCCAGGGCTGGGCGCACGGCGCACCTCCGGTACGCTCCATGTCGGCCTGTCTGTTCGCTGGTCGACCTCGTTTTCGTACGGCCATTGGGTGGGGGCCTCCTGAGGGTCCGCCCCTGTGCGTCGGGCCACCCTACCCTGGCGGCGGGGCGTTGCCGAGGACCCTTGCCACCATGGCCTCCAGCTCGTCGCTGGAGAACGGCTTAGCCAGGATCGCGTCGGCTCCCATCGTGAGCGCCGTCTGGAGATAGTCTATTGCGCTCACTCTTCCGCCGCCTGACATCGCGATCACGCGAACCGCGGGGTATTTCTTGCGGACGGCGCCGATCGTTTCAATGCCCTCCTGCTCGGGCATGATGATGTCGGTCATCATGAGATCGGGTACCTGCTCTCCACAAAGCTTCATCGCCTCCCGGCCGTTTTCCGCCTCTCTCACGACATGGCCCATCCTGACCAGCGCCATTCGCATGATGACGCGCACGGATTCGTCGTCGTCGACCAGGATTATGTAGGACATGGGCTGCTATCGTTCGGTATCAAAGGCGGGGGGAGCGCCAGTCGGGCCGACTATGCCCGACCGCGGGCGCCGTTGGCAACCCCGTACGGCCCGGACGGCTAAGATTCTTTCGCCAAGCCGGCGTGAGCACCGACCGAAAAAAAGCGGGCCGCGGCGCACCCAGCGCTCGCGGCCCGCGGCATGGGGCCGGGTGGGGCCGGCACCGCCGCCCCCACCCGCCCGTCCAAACACAACACTACGACTTGTCCTGACCTGTTTCGTCCACCACGACGAAAAGTATGGATCCGCGAGACCAGAGCCTTAGGAGCGTCTTCTTGCTCTCGGCCTTCTCGCTAAGCTGCACGGCGTCCTGGGCCGACTCGACTCGGTGACGGTTGATCTCGAGGATTACGTCCCCGGCGCTGATCCCGGCGCGCGCCGCCGCCGAGTCCGGCGCCACGCTTGTTATGATCGCCCCGTGGAGATGGGCCGGAAGGTTGAACTGCTGGCGCGCCTCGGGGTTAAGGTCGTCGACGGCAACGCCGTTTAGGACCCCGACGTCGTCGCCCGAGGAAAGGGAGTCGGTAGCTCCGTGCCCGGAACCCGGGCGCTCGCCGGCCGTGGCCTGGAGCGTCACCACCTTGCCATCGCGGAGGACCTCGAAGCTGAGTTTCGCGCCGGGGGCCACCCCGCTTACGGTCAAGGCGAGGTTGTTCGAGTCGGTGACGGGCTGGCCATTGACCGAGGTGATCACGTCGCCCTCCCTGATTCCGGAGCGGGCCGCTGGGCTGTCGGGCGTGACCTCGGCCACGAGGGCGCCGTTGCGCGTCTTCAGGTTGAACGAGTCGACCAGGGCCGGCGTTATGTTCTGGATGTTGACCCCAAGGTAGCCGCGCACGACCTTGCCGGTCTTAACGAGGCTGTCCGCGACCTGGCCCACCATGTTTGCGGGCACCGCAAGGCCCACGCCCTGGAAGCCGCCGCTGCGGCTAAGGATCGCGGTGTTGATCCCGACCAGGCGGCCGTCCACGTCGACGAGCGCCCCGCCGGAGTTGCCGGGGTTTATGGCCGCGTCCGTCTGGATGAAGTCCTCATAGCCATGGACGTCGTTTAGGATGCCCACCCGGCGGCCGGTAGCGCTGATGATTCCGCTCGTGACCGTCTCCCCGATCCCGAAGGGATTGCCGATCGCCAGCACGCGGTCTCCCGTGAGGATCTTGGAGCTGTCGGCAAACGTGATCGCGGGAAGGTCCTTGGCGTCTATCTTGATGACGGCGATGTCGGTGAGCGGGTCGCGCCCCACCACCCTCGCGGGAAGTTCGCGCCCGTCGGCGAGGGAGACCGTCACCGAGTCGGCGCCCTCGACCACGTGGTTGTTGGTGACGACGTAGCCGTCGGAGCTGATGATGACCCCCGAGCCGAGCCCATTCATCGGCTCCTGGTGCATCTCGGGAATCCTGCCCCCGAAGAACTGCCTGAACATCGGGTCGTTGAAGCCAGGGCCCTCCTCCTGCCTGAAGTCCACCGGGCGGGCCTTGGCCTGGACGGTGATCTTGACGACGCTCGGCGAGACCCGGCTCACCACGTCGGAGTAACTGACACGGTCGGCCTGGCCCCGCTGCACGGCATGGTCATCGCGCTTGAGCGAGATGGTGGCCTCGGACTTTTCGGCGGCGTGGATGGCGGCGAACGCTCCCGCCAGGGCAAGCACGGACGCGATCTTCGCGGCCCTGCTGAAATGGAAAATCTTCAATGTGAGTCTTGTCATGGTCATCCAAGGTAACACGCGCTCATGGCCACAATCTTTCGCCATGATTACAGAATGGTAAGAATGCCCGTTTAGGCGCTTTGACCCTTTAAAAAGCCGGGGTGATCGGCACTATCGTCGCGCATGCGAGTGCTCGTTGTGGAGGATGACCAGAAGATCGCATCGTTTGTCGTGCGCGGCCTGAAGCAGGCCGGCTTCGCCGTGGACCATTCGCCCGACGGCGAGGGTGGACTCGAGATGGCGCAGTGCACCGACTACGACGCGCTGGTCGTGGACATCATGCTCCCGAAGCTGGACGGCATAAGCCTCGTGAAGCGGATCCGGGCCGCCCGGAGCACGGTGCCCGTGCTTTTCCTTAGCGCAAGGACCTCCGTAGACGACCGCGTGAGGGGCCTGCAGAGCGGGGGCGACGACTACATGACCAAGCCCTTCGCCTTCTCGGAGCTCCTGGCCCGTGTCCAGGCGCTGATCCGCAGGGCGTCGCAGTCGCCCGAGGCCGCGCGCCTGGTGGCCGGGGACGTCGAGCTGGACATGGTCACGCGCGAGGTCACCCGTGCCGGTGCAAGGGTCGAGCTCCAGCCCAGGGAGTTCTCGCTGCTCGCGTTCTTCATGCGCCACGCCGGCAGGCCCGTCAGCAAGACCATGATTCTCGAGCACGTGTGGGACTACAGCTTCGACCCGCAGACCAACGTGGTCGATGTCGTCGTCTCGCGCCTGAGGTCAAAGATCGACCCCGAGCACACCCGCATCGAGACCGTGCGCCGCGTGGGCTACATCTTCAGGCCCCATGTTTGAGCGCCTGCGCAGGTCACTCGCCCTCCGGCTCGCCGGCCTCTACGCGCTCGTGTTTGCGCTGGCCGCGGGGCTTCTTTTCACCGCGCTCTACTGGGTGCTTGCGAATGCCCTGGAGGCCCGCGAGCAGGCCGCCGTCGAGCGGCTGGCGGGCCGGCTCACGGGCATCTACGAGGAGGGGGGCGCGCTCGCGCTCCGCGCGGAGATCAACTCAAACACCTCGCCCGAGGTGCGCTCCTTCTTCGTCCGCGTCGTCAGCCCGGGCAACGAGACCATCTTCGCCTCGGTTCCCCCGGACTGGGTGCAGACGCAGGTCCTGAGCATCCCGATACCCGGGGGGCTCGGCCTCGAGGCCAGGCGGCAGATCCGCACGGTCCGGGTGCCGCAGAACGCCCTGCGCGACTATGCGATCGCGTCGGCCGAGCTGGCCGACGGCAGCGTGCTCCAGGTGGGCCGGAGCACCGACAGCCGCGCCGTGCTCCTCAAGCCCTTCCGCACGGCCTTTGCCTGGGTGGGGGCCGCCGCGCTTGCGCTCTCGCTCTTCGTCGGGACGCTCCTGGCGTGGCGGGCCACCCGGCCCCTCAGGCTCGTCTCCGACACCGCGCGCAGGATCCTTGAGACGGGGGACCTCTCGGCCCGGGTGGCGGACCCGCGGGGAAGCGACGAGCTGGCGCTCCTGGTGAGGCAGTTCAACACGCTCCTGGAGCGCAACTCGGCGCATCTCCAGGTCTTGAGGGACACGCTCGACAGCCTGGCCCACGACCTGCGGACGCCGCTCACCCGCCTCAGGGGCACGGCGGAGCTTGCGCTCCACGACGGGCAGGACCCGAAGGAGGCCAGGGACGCCCTTGCGGACTGCATCGACGAGACCGACCGCCTGCTCCACGTGATCGACTCGCTTCTCGACATCTCCGCGGCCGAGGGAAGGGCGCTGCGCCTCAACCGCACCCAGGTCGATCTACGGAGCCTCGCGGAGCGCGCGGCCGACCTCTACAGCGAGGTGGCCGAGGAGAAGAGGATCGAGGTGCGGCTGGACCTGCCCGCCCCGGTGCTGGTCGAGGTGGACGCCGTGAGGCTCGGCCAGGCCGCGAACAACCTCCTGGACAACGCGCTCAAGTACACCCCCCCGGGGGGACACGTGGTCGTCGCTGCGGGCACCGACCCCGCGTGGGCCGTTTTCTCGGTGACCGACGACGGGCCCGGCGTGCCGGCCGCCGAGCGCGAGGCCATATTCCGCCGCCTCTACCGGGGGGATGCGAGCCGCTCCGAGCGGGGCCTCGGCTTGGGGCTAAGCCTCGTCAAGGCGGTCGTTGAATCCCACGGGGGAACGGTCACCGTGGACGACGCCCCGGGGGGCGGCGCCCGCTTCACGGTCCGCCTTCCGCGTTCCGGGACGCCCTAGGCCCTAAGGGAGGCTCTCAGAGCCGTTCCGCGGGAGTTTCTCCATCTCCGCGGACCGCTCGTCCGGTCCCAACTCGGGAGCCGGTCCCCCAAGGGCGCTCTTGAGGTCCTCCTCCGTCAGCCTGTAGACGAGGACCGAGGCGTTGATCAGGTCGTCGGGCTCCCTGTGGCGCAGGTACGCCGTCAGCCTGCCAAAGCGGTACTCCTCAAACCTCTCGAGAAGGACCGGCCATTCCCCGCTCCTGTGGAGTCGAAGCGCGGCCACCCGCACCTTCCGGTCCGGGTTCTCGAGCGGGCGAACCGCCCCATCGAGCTCCCGGTAGGTCGCCTCGTAGCGCTCATTCCACGGGCCCCACGGGCCCTGCAGGCTGAAATTCACCGGCTGAAGCATCGAGGCGCTCACGAGGTACGTGCCCGCGTGGAGCGCCAGATTTTCAGGCTTCCTTAGGAAGGCCACGGCGACCACGTCGCCCAAGCGCTGCATCCCGAGCAGGTCGTAGTCGGCATACTGCTCCCTGAGCTCGGGCACCCGGGTTTGGACGTCCTCGGGCGCGATGAAAAAGGTCTTCCAGTCGGGCCTCTCGCGCATGTCCAGGCCGGCCACCGAGAAAAGCGGGCGGGCGCGTATCCCGTAGTAGTCGGGACTCGCGGTTCCAAAGTACGAAAAATAGGCGGACCCCGGCGCCCCGGGGTGGCGGTCAAGGTAGGCCCGGACCGCCGGGAGTTCCTGCCCCCAGTCGAGGGAGCTGTCCACCAGGTGCCGGTAGGCGGAGCGGGGGGTCACAATCCCGTTAAAGTAGGCGAGGTAGTTCGGGAAGAAGAAACCCGTCTCTACGAGAAGCACGGCCAGGAGGGCGGCAACCAGGGCTCCGGCCGCCCGGCGGCGGCCGGGTGCCGCGGCGGGCCCAAGCCACCCGTCAAGCCATGCCCCGGAAGCTCCGCACAGGATGAAGAGGGGCGGATAGACCGGCAGCAGGTGCCGATGGCCGATGTTGAGATGGCTTGCGACTGCGGCCGCCCAGTAGACGGCCAGGAGCAGCCACAGGGGAATCGTCGGATAGACCTTCTCCCAGGCGGCCCGGGATCTGCCAGGGGAGGCTCCCCTGCCGGCCCAGTCGACGGCAGCGAGAGAAAGGGCCATCACGGCAAAGAGCGCCAGGGGCGTCTTCACGAGAAACGTGTACGGAAAGAACCCCGGCCAGCCGCGCAGCCGGAACTCCCCGTTTAAGAATGCCGGGCGCACCTGCGACCGGCGGTACACGTCGGTGAAGCCGTAGATCCACGCCTCGGGGAGCAGGTGATGGACGCGCACGGCCTCCACGGCGCGCACCCAGGCTTCCGGGGAGGGCCGCGCCAGGAGCGCGTCCAGGTGCCGCCCCTGGTCCGGGCTAAGCACCTGCTGCCTGATCGCCGCAATGGCATCGAGCGTGCTGTTGTTCCACACGGCCTCCGTGGCACCGGAGGACACGAGGATCGATTGCACCTGCTCCCGCTGCCCGTCGCTGAGCCCGAGCGCCTTAAGCAGCGGCACAGGTCCCGGCTTTGCGAGCAGGTACTCCCAGGGCTGCCTGAACCGGCCGGCCCCGTCGGAAAAGGCCGAATACCTGAAGCCGTAGCTCGCCCATATGAGCGCGACCACGGCGACGGCGTGGAGGAGCGCCACGGCGGCGAGCGCGAGCGCCTGGCAGCCTCGCGTGGCGAGGCTCCTTCCCCAGGGCCCGAAGGTCACGTCAATCGGCCGGCCGTCCACAAGGCGCGCCGCGGCGGCGAGCGCGGCGATGGGGACGATCAGGAGCGCCGATACCTTCGTCAGGAACAGGCCCGAAAGCAGGAGCGCGCTCAGCAGAACCCGCCCCGGGGTCACCCGGGCAAGGACGCCCCAGAGGGCGCACGTGGACCCGAGGAAGAAAAGCGCGGCCGCGGTGTCCGATGTCATGAGCGCCCCGTTGGCCAGGATCGTTGGGTTCAGGGCGAAGAGAAGAAGGGAGACCATGGCGCCCCTGCTCCCGAATAGTCGCCGCGACCACGCGAACACGAGCGCTCCAAGCGCCACGGCAAAGAGCCCGCAGGCCATGCGCCCGCCCGACGCGAGGCTCCCGGCGTCCCGGCCCGACCTGAAGAGCCACTGGTAGCCGAGCTGCCAGTCATCCGAGTCCCGCCACGCCGCCGGATCGGGGGCAGGAAGCGGCGAGGCGGAGAGCGCCAGGGGAAGCCCCGCGGCGCGCTGGGGCAGCTGGCCGTTCTCCGGCTGCAGGCGGTAGTCGCCAAAGTGCCAGTAGGCGTAGCCCGCGGCGGCGTGCGCGACCTCGTCGTAGGTCGGGCTCTTTTCCCTGAGGCTTGCCACCATGACCACCCAGAAGATCGCGAGCACCGCGGCCGCCGGGGCCGGCCCGAACGCCCAGCGCCAGGGGTCCCCCACCCCCGCGGCGCTCCGCCCGATCGTGGGCTCGGGCTCGGGGGTGCTTTTCATGGGGCGACAGCAGCTCGGAGGTTAAAGGGGCTACCGTCGTGCATGGGGGATCGAGCCAAAATAATGCGGCGGCGCCGTGCACCGGCAAGCGCCGTCTGGCCGGCGCCGCGGACAGGGGCAACCATTGGGATTGATCGGCCGTCGGGCCGCGTTCAGACATGGTTGTAGCCCCAAAAGATGACGCGACCCACGAACCGGATCCCCTCGAGCCGGAACCCTCAGAGCCGCCGAAGCGCATGAGCGCCCCCGACGGCCCAGGCCGGTTGCGCGCGTTGGGTTGGCCTAAGACCCTCCTGGCTGCGGCTCTCATCGGGATCGCCGTGGCCGCCGTCTACAGCGGCACGCTCAGGGACCCCTTTGTCTTCGACGACATAACGGCCATCCCCGAGAACCCGAGCATCCGCGCGCTCTGGCCCCTGTGGGGGACCCTCGCGGCGCCCGCCACTGCAACCACCATGGCGGGGCGCCCCGTCGCGAACCTGACGCTCGCGCTCAACTATGCGCGCGGCGGGACGGACCCGTCGGGCTACCACGCCCTGAACATCCTTGTCCACGCCCTGGGCTGCCTCGCCCTCTACGGGGTCATTCGGCGCACGCTCCTGTTGCCCCCGCTCGAGAAGCGCTTCGGGGGCGACGCCTTTCCGCTCGCGCTCCTTGCCGCGCTCATCTGGGGGCTTCACCCGCTGCAGACGGAGTCGGTCACCTACGTGGTCCAGCGCGTCGAGTCGATGGCGGGGCTCTTCTACCTGGTATGCCTGTACTGCTTCCTGCGCTCCACGCAGGCGGCGCGCCCGCTGGGCTGGCGGATCGCCACGGTGCTCTCGTGCCTGGTTGGCATGGGCACAAAGGAGGTCATGGCCACGGCGCCGTTCGCCCTGTTTTTCTTCGACAGGACGTTCCTTGCCGGTTCGTTCTCCGGGGCGTGGCGCCAGCGAAGGGGCCTCTACCTCTGCCTTGCCGCCACATGGGTCCCCCTGGCGCTCCTGGTGGCGAGCACGGGCTTTAGCCGGGGGGGATCCGCGGGGTTTGGCTCGGCTTCTCCCTGGGCCTACTGGCTCACCCAGTTTGAGGCGCTCTCGCGCTACCTTCGCCTCGCGGTCTGGCCCCACACGCAGGTCTTTGACTACGGTACGAGGCTCGTGCACCGGCCCGGCGAGGCGGCCCTCGCCGCGCTCCTGGTCCTGGCCCTGGCCGGAGCGACCCTTGCGGCCCTCCGGGCGCGCCCTGCGCTCGGTTTCCTAGGGGCATGGTTTTTCCTGATCCTCGCCCCGAGCAGCCTCGTACCGGTGGCGACGCAGACCATGGCCGAGCACCGCATGTACCTTCCCCTGGCCGCGGTCTCGGTGGCACTTGTCACGGGAGCCTACGTCCTGGCGGGCCGCAGGAGCGTGGTCCCGCTTGCGGTCGCCGCCCTGCTCCTTGCCGTTCTGAGCGCCCGGCGCAACGAGGTCTACCGGAGCGCGCTCGCGCTCTGGGGCGACACCGCGGCCAAGGTGCCGGGCAACGCCCGCGCCCACAACAACCTCGGCCTCGAGCTGTTCCGGGCGGGAAAGGACGCGGACGCGATTGAGCAGTACAAGATCTCCGTCGGGATAGAGCCCGGGGACCAGGGCACCCACAGCAACCTGGGCAACGCCCTCGACCGCGCAGGCCGGACCCGCGAGGCGATCGCGGAGTACCAGGCCGCCCTCCGGATCCAGCCCGACTTTGCGCCCGCGCTCTACAACCTGGCAAAGGCCCTCCACGGCGAGGGGCGGATCGCCGAGTCGATCACCGCCTATGAGGCGGTGCTAAAGATCCAGCCCGACTACGCGGACGCCTACAACGGCCTGGGAGAGGCCTTGGAGAGGGCACCGGGACGCGCCGGCGAGGCGATCGACCGCTACCAGCAGGCCATCCGGATAAACTACGATTTCCCCCAGGCCCACTACAACCTGGCGGCCGCCCTCGCGCGGGCGGGGCGCGCCTCGGACGCGGTCACGGAATACCAGGAGGCGCTTCGCCTCCAGCCGGAATTTCCCGAGGCGAGCGATAACCTCGGTGTCCTCCTGTGCGCGACCGGGTCGCTCGCGGAGGGCATGGACCTCCTCGAGGACGCCCTCAGGTCAAAGCCCGACTTTGCCAAGGCCCACTTCGACCTCGCCAACGCCCTGGTCCAATCGGGCAAGGTGCCCGAGGCGATCCACCACCTCGAGGAGGCGCTCCGGATCGAGCCCGGCATGGCGGAGGCCAACAACAACCTGGGGATGATCCTCTGCCGCTCCGGCCACATCCCCGAGGGCCTGGCGCACATCGAGGCGGCCATCCGGTCAAAGCCCGACTTCGCACCCGCGCACTTCCTGAGGGGCCTGGCGCTCCTTCAGACCGGGCGGCGGATGGAGGCGGCGGCCGAGTTCGAAAAGGTCCTTGACCTGCGGCCGAACGACCCGTCGGCGCTCAAGATGCTCGGGATTATCGGCGGGACGCCGTAACCGAGGCCCCTTTCAGGGCCGGGGCCTGCCGGAGGCGGCGAACTCGGCGGCGGCCTCCCCCGGGCGACCGGCCTCCTCGAGGGCCACGCCGAGGTTGTAGTGCGCGTCCCGGAACCCGGGCTCCCGGCCGAGGGCTTCGCGGAACCGCGCGATCGCCTCGTCAAGCCGGCCGTCCCGGATGAGCGCAATCCCCAGGTTGTTGCGGTAGGCCGCGGAAAGCGGGTCCAGGCGCACGGCCTCCCGGTACTCGGCAAGGGCCTCACCCACCCTGCCCGCGCGCAGGAGCACCGCTCCCAGGCTGTTCCTCACCTCCGGCGAATCCGGCAGCAGGGCGAGCGCCTTCCTGTACTCGGCGATCGCCTCCCGGCCGTCTCCCTCGTTTCGCAGCGACCGGCCCAGGTTCACGTGCGCCTCCGTGAAATCGGGCCTTAGCTCGAGGGCCCTGCGGTATTCCTGGACCGCCTCCGGGACTCTTCCCAGGGCCGTCAAGGCGTTGCCGAGGTTGTTGTGCGCATCGGCGTTACGGGGTTCCAGGGCTATGGCCTGCCTTATCCTCGCCTCCGCCTCGGCGGCCCTGCCCGACCGGGCGAGGACAGCGCCCAGGCCGCTCAGCGCCCTGGCCGACCCCGGATCCATCCGGAGCGCAGCCTCGAACTCCGCAATCGACTCGGGGATGCGCCCCGGCGCCCTCGCAAGCGCCAGGGCCAGGTCGGCATGGAGACCGGCAAACTCGGGATTCTCCTCGTTGCCCCTCAAGGCGGCCTCCATGTGGCCAATACCCTCGGAGAGCCGGCCGGGGGTGTCGACCAGGACCAGGCCCAGGTTCCCCTCCGCCTCGGCCATGCCGGGCTCCAGCCGAAGCGCCGCTTCGAACTCCTTCACGGCCTCGTCCCGCAGACCCGGCTCCTTGGAAAGCGCGTTTCCGAGGTTATTGTGTGCATCGGCATAGTCGGGCTTAAGCGCCACGGCCAGGCGCAGCTGCACGATCGCTTCCCTCGTCGACCCCGAGGCGTTCAGGTAGGCACCCAGGTTATTGTGCGCCATCCAGCACTCGGGGTTCTTGGCGAGGGTGTCCCCGTAGAGCGTGGGCACGTCGCGGTAGAGCCCGCTCTGCCTCCAGGTGAGCACAAAAAGGACCGCGACGAGGGCCGTGGCGACGGCCGCTCCCGCCGTCCTGGCCCGGGCCGCCCCCATGGACCCCGCCGCGGCCAACCTTACAAGGGATGCGCCCCCCTGGCAGAAAAGCGCGATGACCCCGAGGCAGGGCAGGTACTGGAAGTGGTCGGCGACATAGGAAAAGAGGAACGGGTAAACATTGAAGAAGCCAAGGACCGGGAAGAGGGAGCCCACGAAGAAAAGCAGCGCAAGGAGGGGCGCCCTGCCCCGCCTTCCTGCGGCAACAAGGAGGCCGATCGCCCCGAGGAGACCGGCAAGTCCCAATCCCCAGGTCCAACTCGGGTGCACCTGCCACCTGGGATAGATGAAGGTGAGATCCGCGGGCCAGAGGAGCTTTCCCAGGTAGAACCAGACGACTCGGCCCGCAAGGAGGCAGCGCTCGAGGATGCCCAGGTCAAAGGCCTGCCCGCGCGCTCCTATATAGGTGCGCTCTACCCAGGCCGTGAAGAGACCCGCAGCGGCCCCGGCGGCAAACCAGGGCACGAGCGGGATGACGTCGCGCCGGAATGCCAGGCGGCCGTTTCGCCAGTAGAGGGCAAGCAGGAGGGCCGCCGGGAGCGTGGCCGTCACCGACTTTGAAAGGAGCGCCAGTGCAAAGAGGGCGCTAGCCGACAGGTAGGAGCGCCAGCGCCTCGACCGGTCAAATCCCAGGTAGGCAAGCGCAGCCAGGAGGTACAGGAAAAGGGAGAGCGTGTTCTTCTGCTCGGAGATCCACGCCACGGACTCGGCGCACACCGGGTGGAGCGCGAATACCGCCGCGGCGAACCATTCGGCTCCGCCTGGCCGGTCACCCTCCCCGCCCCCTGGCGTTATCCGGGTGAGAACAAGCGCAAAAAGGCAGGCCGAGCCCGCGTGGAGGAGAACGTTGGCGACATGGTAGCCAAAGACGGAGTCGCCCCACAGCCGGTGCTCGATCCAGAACGCGCTGTGCAGGACAGGGTAGTACTGCTGGGTCGTGCCAAGCTGGAACCATATCCGGCGCAGGCCGTCCAGGCCCCTCAAGCCGGCCCTCGTGATGTGTGCGGCGTCATCCCACTGAAGCCCCCCGTTGAGCGCAGGAAAATAAGCGCCAAGGGTTAGCGCAAAAAGGGCCAGGGCGAGGCCAGGGGCCCAGAGGCGCGAGGGGACCGCGGCCCCGCGGGGAAAACGCGGATTCTCAAATGCCATGGGTGAAGTTCACCGCCAGCATTTGCCGCAAACTGCGGCGGAGGCAATGCCGCTGCGTCCCCGCCGCGACGCTCCCGCCTCAGGGGGACCTACCAGAAGAAGTACCGTTCCGTGTCGACGAGGAACTCGGTCGACGAGGGCCTGATGAGCACCCGCCAAACCGAGGCGTATTCCGACCAGGGCCCCTCTATCTCGGCGTCGCAGATGATCTCCGACGTGAAACGCGGGCCCGTGATCTTGCGGCCCAGCCGCTCCTGGAACATCGCGTGCCCCTCGGCTGTCGAGAAGAAGAGGCAGCGCCGCTCAAACAGGTCGGACGGCGTGTCCTGCGCCGCAAGGCCGAGCGAGACGCGGCGCAGTCCGAGGACGTACTCGTTCCGCGCAAGCTCCATCACGGCCCGCTCGCACGCCCCGAAGTAGTCGCGCCCGGCCCCTTGGCCATAGGCGAAGCAGTCGGGCCTCACCTCCCGAAACGCCACCACGGTTACGCCGTGCCCGATGGGGCTTGGCAGCACCAGGGCGCTTATGCCCGGCCACTCGGTCTGCCTCACGTCGCCGTCCAGGGCCCCCTCCCACCATGCGATGATGCTTGCCCGCTCCACGGCCTCAAACTGCGCCCGCCTGCGGGCCTCCGAGCTGAAGAGACCCGGGAAGGCCGCCATGCCGTTCGAGGATTCGTCGATGTCGAAGCCGTAGAGCTCCCTGTCGTTGGCCCGCACCTTGACGCGGTAGGCCCAGCGCTCCATCGACTCCGAGATCGCCATGTAGCGGGCGACCATCGGTGTCTCGGAGGTGCCCGTGCCGTCCGCGTCGCTGTAGAGCGCGAACTTCTTCCTCCGCGTGACGACCTTGTCAGAGAGCCAGGCGTTCGCCTGGTACATCTGGCGGCCGTACACGGGAAATTCGCGGACGGAGATTCGGCTTATTGGTCCTCCATCCGCCTCCAGTGCGTTTCGATACCGAAATCCTGCAACGCTAAGCATAGGGCCCGTGGTGGGTTTCAACCTCCTTCTTTTCTTCGCTGATATTTAGTCAGCGTGGAGAAGACAGGGCATGCAGCTCACCGAAGGAGCATCACCCAAGTTGAAGCTCATGCCGCGGACGGCGTTTGATATCGGATCCAGTTTCTGGGCTGTCCGGGTAAGGCCTGCTGAGAGCAGCAGGCTCGAGATCGTTCCTAGTGCCATGCGATTAATGGTTTTCATCGGGGACAAGGCTAGGCCCACCGAATTCATTTCGCCCATTTCTTAAATCGCCTATTTCAACGTCTGTTATTACGTTTTTCCCTGTAGTAATCAGCGATGGCGTAATGCCATTCTATGTATTTTCTTTCACCAACGCATTGAACTACAAGCGCCTCATCAACTTTCAGTCGCTCGCGCTCACGGTGTTTGCGCTCCTGCCGATCGTAGGGCGTTCCGAGCAGGGCCGTCCCATCGTGACGACCTATGCCGAGCGCGAAATCGGACTTAGCGGCGAAAGTTGGATTGCAGTACAGGACAAGGACGGGGCTCTCTTTTTTGGCGGCCGAACGGTGCTCTCATTTGACGGGACAAAATGGTCGAGCAATGCGGTTCCGGGGGCCTACTTCGTGTTCGGACTGGCGATTGGAAACAACGGCCGCCTCTGGGTATCAGCCATTAACGAGATAGGTTATTTTGAAAGAACTGAAAAAGGGCTCTCGGAATACCATTCCCTCGTCAGCTTTCTTCCAAGGGAGAATCGCGAACTTGGCGAGGTGTGGCAGGTCATCGCACGCGACAACGGGGCTATATTCCTTACGTCAGATAAGGTCATCGTTTGGGACGGCGCGGGATTGAAAATTTTCCCTTTGCCAGGCGCCCGCCGCCTTGTCGCTAGCCAGGCAGACTCCCGTATCTTCATTTGTCATACACCGACGGGAATATGGACGCTTGATGGAAATGAGCTGCACAGGTTCATCTCATCCGACGTTCTTGGGGGCAAGGGATTGTTCTGGATCGAGAAGGAGCCTGATGGCTGGCTGCTCGTCACCACAGAAGGACTTTACCGGTTTGAGGACGGGAAGTTGATCGAGGCAGGGTCGCCCGAGATCTCGGACTACATCCGGAAAAATGTCCTTGTGGCAGCCACAAGGTCGCCCCACGGGCAGCTGTTCATTGGTACGCTCTTTGGCGGCCTGGCGATCGTGGACACGAAATCGAACCTGATTAAGCGAGTCTTAACAAACGATGACGGCCTGCCGTCGCGGGCCGTCTATTCGCTGCTCTTTGCAAGGGACCATTCATTGTGGACCACCTCCCCGATCGGGATCGCGCGCACCGCTGTCGACTCCGGGACAACCCTCTTTGACTCTAGGGACGGATTGGAGGCCAAGCACTACGGCAGCTTTGCACAGTTGGGTTCAAAGCTCATGGTAACGAGCGACGGGGGCGTTTTTGGCCTGACCTTGGACGATTCCATCGACTCGCACTTTGCGCCTGTCCGGGCCCTCAGCAAGGGCATCACAGGTCTTCAGGGCGAGCTGAATGGCGTATTGTTCGCATCCGGGTTCAAGAAACTGGTGAAGCTCGAAGGGGATGAAGCAACCGAGATATTCTCGTCAAAGACGGATGTAAGCGCTGCGCGCCCGTCCATTAGAATTCCCGACACCCTACTTATTGCCAATGGCTATGAGATTCAGAGGCTAAGGGGTTCCGGCGACGGCACAATGGTGGCGTCTTCCCTCGCTCGCATCTCTGACTTGCCGCAGAGCCTTGTAGAGGATGACTCAGGTGACATCTGGGTAGGCACGTATGGACGCGGGGCGTTTGTACTAGTCCATCCGATCGACAACACCGTTGCTCCCATTCGCCCCAAGTCGCCCGACGGCCTGCTTGACACAGGCCGCGCCACGGTGGCCGAGGTGGGAGACTCCATCGGCGTGTTCACAACCAAAGGCGTCCAGCTTTACCGAAGTTCCAAAACTCCGGAGGGACTCATCGATGCCGCGCCAAAGCAGACAGCTCTTGCGGTATCGAACCGCGACTCGACAGGCGCGGTCTGGGTTGCATTTGAGAGTCCGTTTACGACAGGTCCCCGAAATTCTGTAATCGGGCGTTTGGCGGCAAAGTCTCCAACAGATGCAACGTGGACGCCCTTTGTCGTTCCCGGCCTATCGCAAGTCGGTGAGATTGGATCACTCTTCGTGGACCGACGAGGTGTCGTGTGGATTTCAGGCATGACCGGTATCCTTCGCCTAGTACCAGAGCAGCTTGCACCGGTCTCAATCCCGGGCGCGCCTATCATCCATGCGAGCGTGGACCGCGGGGAGCGGCGCGCCTCAAACATGAACTCCGCGGATTTCGAGTTCTCGGCCGTGCAATTCGGCGGCCCCGAGTCCTACCGCTACCAAACCAAGCTCTCGGGCGCCCTGGACGAATGGTCCGCACCCACCGAGAACAGCCACCTGAGCCTTGCAGGCCTTCAGAACGGGACCTATGAGTTCTCGGTAAGGGTCGTTAATGAGTCTGGCCAGGCGGGGCCAGCCTCGACCTGGAGCTTCACGGTGCTGCCACCCTGGTACCGGACCGTGCCGGCCATGATTGTTTTTGTCCTCCTCATCGCGGCGGGAGTCTTTGGCGCGTTCAAGTGGAGGCTAGCATTCCTGAAACGCCAGAATGCGCGCCTGGAGATCCTGGTCCAGAAGAAGACGGAGCAGCTCGAGAAGGCCAACGAAGCGAAATCGGAGTTCCTGGCCAACATGAGCCACGAGATCCGCAACCCGATCTCGGGAATCCTCGGGCTTTCATTCGCCTTCCAGGAGACCAACCTCGACAAGCGCCAACGGCACCTGGTCGATTCCATAAACAGCTGCGCGAACCTCCTGGCGGCACTCGTGGACGACGTGCTCGACTTCTCGAAGATCGAGGCCGGGAAGATCGAACTGCGCTCGGCCCCATTCTCCCTGAAAGTGCTCCTGGAGCAGTGCATCGCGATGATCGCCGAGAATGCCAAGACCGCCGGCACGCCCATATCCCTAGAAATCTCCCCTGAGCTGCCCGAGCAGATCGTGGGCGACTCGGCCCGCGTGCAGCAGATCCTCCTCAACTACCTTACTAACGCCCTAAAGTTCGGGGCCGGAAAACCCATCACAGTCGGCGCAAGCCCGGGGTTCCATGACCGGGTCCGCTTCTTTGTTCGCGACCAGGGTATGGGCATGACCGAGGCCGAGATCGCTACGCTCTTCACGAAGTTCACGCGGCTTGAGTCGGCCCGGACCGGGAACATCAGGGGGACGGGGCTCGGTCTGGCGGTGAGCCGCCTCCTCGCGACAAAGATGGGGGGCCGGGTCGGGGTTGAGTCGAAGCCCGGAAAGGGATCGACGTTCTGGGCCGAGCTGCCGTTCATCGTCGTGAGCGGTTCCGGGGACCCGAAGGCCGCGCAGGTGGCCGGCATAGGCACCCTGCGTGCCCTGATTGTCGAGGACATCGACTATAACGTCATAGCGATGCAGGCGGTCCTGCGGAAGCTCGACATCCAGTCGGACGTCGTGAACGACGGCGCGCAGGCCCTGGAGCGCCTCCAGAGCACCCACTACGACGTCGCCTTCCTGGACTGGAACCTCCCTGGAATGATCGGGACCGAGGTGGCGGCGCGTTACCGTGCCGTCGAGCCCTCGACCCGCAGGACCATCATCATCGCCACCACGGCGCACTCCTCGGACATGAACAAGGAGGCGTGCCTGCAGGCCGGCATGGACGCCTTCATCTCGAAGCCCATAACGCCCGGCAAGATCGCCGCGGCACTGAGGGACCTGGGTGGGCCGATGAGGACCGCGGCTTCGATCGAGGTGAGGTCGCAGAACATCACGTTCGAGCCGCCAGGGGAGATCGACCTGGAGATGCTCACGTTCCTAGGCAACGAGACCCTCGAGGGACTGGGCGGCCAAGTGGACCGATTCCTCGCATCGTTCGACACCGATCGCATGACCGCCCGCCGCATCATCGCGTCCGGGGTTCCGACCGAGATCCACCGCATCGCGCACCGGCTCATGTCCCACTGCAGCGTGGTCAAGTACGAGCCGTTGGGCCGCATCGCGCGCGATATCCAGAACGCCTCTTCAACCGCGAGCCCCAAGGAACTTCAGCGCATGTTCGCCGAGTTCGAAAAGGAGTTTGCCTCGTTCAAGTGTAAACTGGAATCGATCCGTGCTTCGACTGGATCTGCGTAAAGCCGTTCTCGACGGCGAACGCGATCAGCTTGGGCGTGCCCTTGAGGTCGAGCTTGCGCAAAATGTTGCTGCGGTGGGTCTGCACCGTGCGCGGCGAGAGGTTCAAGCGCTCCCCGATCTCCTCGTCTGTGAGCCCCTGGCCGATGAGCGACAGTATCGCGCGCTCCCAGTCGGAGAGCACCTTGATGAACGAGCGCGGGTCCGATCGCCTGGCCATCCGCGCGGCCTGGAAGGCCTGGGAGAAATAGATCCTGCCCTCGCTTATGGCCTTCAGGGCGTCGCGCAGCGTCTCTATCGTGTTGGAGTTCTTGTCGAGGAACCCGTGCACCCCCGACTTCTCCACGCGGAAGAGCGTGTAATCGTCGCAATGGGAAGAAAGCATCAGGATCCGAAGGTTGGGGATGACCTTAAGGACGCGGTCGGCGACATTGAAGCCGTCCATGTCGGGCAGCGACAGGTCGAGGATCACGGCGTCAGGCCGGTGCTTGAGGATCAGTTCGACCGCCTGGACGCCCGAATCTGTCTCGCCCACAACGTCATAGCCGAAATCCGAGCTACATACCTTTCGTACAACGTCCCGGATCATCAAATGGTCTTCGACGATTACGATTTTCACACGGGGAGAATGGGGAGGACGGCGGCTAATCTCAAGCATGGTCCGGATATTCCCGGCGTCCGACAAAAATCGAACTAGATTACGTAAAAAGACGTAGAATTCGACGTCGAGGGTGCTATCCGGCGCACCCAGCGTGCAGATATGGAAGACTTCGGCCTCCAGACTGGGCTCCAGACCGCCCGCGAGTCATTCCGTAGGGGCGAGCCAAACTTGGGGAGTGGAGGTCGAGCCACGGGGCACCCTTTCGCAAAGGCCGGCTCCTTCTCTTGGGGCTTCGGGCCCCAAACTAACCGCACTGTTTACCCATGAGTTCCACACTTCTCTGCGATGGGAGCAGCGAGGCCCGGGACCATGCCGGGTCCCGGCCAGAGGCCGATCATAATGTGCAGGCCAACGAGCGGTTCTTGAGGGCCCAGCGGCTCGAGAGCATCGGCATGCTCGCCTCAGGGATCGCCCACGACCTCAACAACGTCCTCTCGCCGATCATATTGGCCGCCCCCGTACTTAAGGAGCATGCGACCAACCCGGACGACATTAGGATCATCACCTCCCTCGAGAAGAGCGCCGAGCGGGGGGTCGACCTGGTGCGCCAGATCCTGTCGTTTGCCCACGGCGCAGCGAGCGTCCCGCAGCTCGTGCAGGTCAAGCACCTCCTGAGGGAAACCCTGGCCCTCACCCGCGAGACATTCCCGAAGAACATCAACGTCGAGTACGGATTCCCCGACAACCTTTGGCCGGTCATGGCGGACCCGACCCAGATCCACCAGGTGCTCCTGAACCTGTGCGTGAACGCCAGGGACGCCATGGCTGATGGAGGCACCCTCAGCCTGAGTGCCGAGAACAGCCTACTGGATGAGGGGACCTCGCGGAAAGTGGAGGGCGGCCGCCCCGGGGCCTGGGTGGTGGTCCGGGTCGAGGACACGGGCGTTGGCATCCCCCCGGAGGCCGTCTCCCGCATTTGGGAACCCTTCTTCACGACCAAGGGTGCCGGCAAGGGCACCGGCCTTGGCCTTTCCACCGTGCGAAGCATCGTCGAGAACCACCACGGATTCATAGCCGTGAAGACCGAGCGCGGGCGTGGGACCGCGTTTCGCGTCTACCTGCCGGCGGCCGAGACCGCATCGAGCGAGCGCGCAAGCGAGGCTGCCCCCGCGAAGAAGGAGGCGGGCAAGGGCGAGCTGGTGCTTGTCGTCGACGATGAGCCGCAGATCAGGGAGATGACCTCGGTCATGCTCACGCGAAACGGATACCGGGTGCTCACGGCGGGCGATGGCACCGAGGCCGTCGCGACCTTTGCCACCCATTGCAAGGAGATCGACCTGGTGATCACGGACCTGGTGATGCCAAACCTGGACGGGACGGCCCTGGCCTCGATCGTTAAGCACCTCAACCCGAGAACCAAGGTCATGGCCATGAGCGGGCTCTCGAGCAATGGGGGCAGTGTGCGCGCCGAGCGCTTCGGGCCCGCGTTCCTCTACAAGCCATTCAAGGTTCAGGCGCTTCTAGCGATGGTGCACTCGACCCTGCACCCGATTCCGGTGACCGACGCGGCTTAGCCTGCGAATGCGCAAGATATGCGCAATCTTGCCCATTGCAGGCAGGGTGGCCCGGGGCCTAACATGCCGCGTTCCTCACGCCCATGAACCCCAGACTTCCCCGATTGGTGTCCTGCGTCGCATTGCTTGCCGCTGTTTGCGGCCTTGTCTCCACCGCCCGCGCGAAATCCGAGCACTGGACCAACGCGAAGGGCGAGGAGTTCTCCGCCGCGCCCGCGGATGTCTTGGGGCCGTGGGCCCTGTTCGATGACGGGACGCTCCTGCCCTTTAGCCTCATGTTGCCGGAGGACTGCGTCCGGTTCTACAAGGGGCTCCAGGAGGTTCCCGCGAGGGCCTCAAACTGGAAGGACGCCAAGAGCAAGATAAGCTCCGAGCTCTACGGAAGGCTCCTCCACTACAACGGCAACAACCTTGAGGGCGACAATGAGGACGGGCGCCCGGAGCCGGAATTCTTCATTATCTTCTACACCAATAACGACAAGACCCAGTCATGGGATGAGTTGAGCCGGTCGACGCCCGGCCTCTACTCCAAGCTCATAGCCGACTACCCGGGATTGGTGCAGGGCGTTGTGTTTGGGCACCCCCAGGAGGATATGCAGGACTTCATGGACGTGGCGACCAACACCAAGGGCGAGTGGATGTTCGTGCAATTCCACGTGGAGAATCAAATGCGTACGATCCTGAGGATGATGCCGACCAACCTCTACGGCATCCTGGTGATGACCCGGGACGGCATTCCGCTCTTCGGCCCCGATTCCCAGACCGACGAGCAGGTGAAGGCCACATTCGCGAAGTTCAACGGGCTCCTGCAGCACATGCGCCCCGAGGACATGAAGGGATGGGCCGCGCGCGCGTACTACGCCAAGGCTGTCCAGCCCGTGGCCTTCGCCAATGGCAAGAGCGACCCGATCCTGATCGGCAACCCGCTTGACGAGGCAAAGCTCCGGCAGATGAAGGTCTACAAGATCGACGCCACCTTCCAGGTGGCGGCGGATGGGAAGGTGACGAGCGTCGAGGTCGAGCCAAACGGCATGTCTCCGAGCATGGTCGCCATGTTCACTTCGGGGTTCAAGAGGGGCTGCCTCTTCGTGGCGGCCGTCGACCACGGAAAGTTTGTCGACGGCACCTATAAGTACCACATGGAAGTTAAGGAGTGAGCGGGCGCCGCGGGGCGCCCCGGGGTTCGGCTTCCCGCGGGAAGCCACCCATTGCGTTTGCCAAGGCGCCCGGGCTTCGCACATATGGGCAGACGGCGCTGTCGCACCCTGGCGCCGCCACCCGCCAAGCCCATTAGCCCCGTGCCCCAGAAACTAATCGCCCGCCGCGAGTTTTTCAGGAATTCCGTCGCGACCCTTGGGGCGATCGCGGCCGGCGCGTCCCTCTCGCGGGCCGCCGACGAGGCAGGCCCCACACCGGACGCCCCGGCGGTGCCGGCGCGGGGTCCCGACTTCACGTACGCCGGCGAATTCCTGGAGCAGGTCGCCTTCCCGATGGGGGGCATGGGCGCCGGAACGATCTGCATTTCTGGGACCGGTGCGCTCACCAACGTCTCGCTTCGGCACCAGCCGGCGATCGAGAACGAGCCGGGGATGTTCGCGGCTCTCTCGCTCGGCGGTCCGGGCAAGGTCGCTCGCGTTGTCGAGGGGCCCGTGCCGCGCTGGAAGCTCTATGAGAGACGGCATGCCTCGAGCGGCTCGGCCCCAATGGGTGCCGGCCTGCCGCGCTTCACCAAGGCGACCTTCCGCGGGCACTTCCCGTTCGCCCGGGTGGAACTCGAGGACGAGGCCCTGCCCGTCTCGGCCCGGATCACCGGATGGAGCCCGTTCGAGCCGGGCGACCCGGACGGGGCCAGCCTCCCGGTGGCTGGGCTTGAATACACCTTCACGCACAACGGCCACGAGGAGATAGACGCCGTGTTCTCCTTCAACGCCCAGAACTTCCTCTCCGTTCAGCCGTGGGACGGCGGCCCGGGGCCCGACGGGGGGATAGCGGCCGCGCCCGGGGGCTTCGTGCTCCACGGCGGGGCCTGGGAGCCCGCGGGGAACGAGGCCGCATGGTTCTCGGCGACGGTCGACGAGCCGTCGGCCAAGGTGAACCTCGCGTGGTTTCGCGGGGGGTGGTTCGACCCGCTGACGATGGCTTGGCGCGACGTCGAGCAGGGAGCGGCTTTCGACCGGGCACCCCCGGCCGAGGGAAAGCCCTCCCCGGGCGCCTCGCTCTTCGTTCCGTTCCACCTGGTCCCGGGTCAGGTGCGGACGATCCGCGTGCGCCTTGCCTGGTACTGCCCGACGAGCCGGATCACCGCGATGGTGAGCCCGCCCAAGGACCCGGCCGCGGGGCCCGACGCGTTCTACAGGCCGTGGTATGCGGGACGATTCCCGGACATCGGCCAGCTGACATCGTATTGGGCTGATAACTACATGGACCTGAGGCGCCGCACGGAGCGCTTCTCGACCTGCTTCTTTGACAGCTCGCTCGCGCCCGAGGCCGTGGAGGCCGTGGCCGCGAACCTCTGCATCCTGAAGTCGCCCACGGTCATGCGGCAGGCCGACGGCCGCCTGTGGGGATGGGAGGGTTGCGACGAGGACCGCGCCCAGGGGCCGGGAACCTGCACGCACGTCTGGAACTACGCCCAGGCGATCGCCCACCTTTTCCCGTCCCTGGAGCGCACGCTCCGGGAAACCGAGTTCAATGTCGGCCAGGACCAGAGCGGCCACCAGAATTTCCGCGTGGCGCTTCCCATCCAGCCGGCGCCCCACGAGTTTTACGCCGCGGCCGACGGCCAGCTTGGCGGGATCATGAAGGTCCACCGGGAGTGGCGCATCAGCGGGGACTCGGCCTGGCTCAGAGGACTCTGGCCCCGGGTGCGCGCGAGCCTCGACTACTGCATTTCCACATGGGACCCGCAGCGAAAGGGGCTGCCCGAGGAACCCCAGCACAACACCTACGACATCGAGTTCTGGGGCCCGAACGGCATGATCTCGAGCTTCTACCTGGGCGCCCTGGCGGCGGCGGTCGCCATGGGGGGCGCACTCGGCGAGGACACCGCGCCCTACGCGGACCTCCTCGCCCGGGGCAGGGAGCGGATCAACCGGGAGCTCTACAACGGCCAGTTCTTCCGCCAGGAGACGCGGTGGATCGGCCTTAGGGCGAAGGTCGACGACAAGACGAGCAAGTCCTACGGGGGGCACTACTCCAGGGAGGCCCTCGATCTCCTCGAGCGGGAGGGGCCCAAGTACCAGTACGGCAACGGCTGCCTTTCTGACGGCATCCTCGGCTCGTGGCTCGCCCAGGTCTGCGGCTCGGGCCCGGTCCTCGACCGCGAGAAGATCGTCAGCCACCTGAAGTCCGTCCACCGGCACAACTTCAAGTCGGACCTCTCGGCCCACACAAATCCCCAAAGGCCGACCTATGCGAACGGGCGCGACGGGGGACTCCTGCTCTGCTCCTGGCCCCTGGGCGGCATGCCCTCCCTGCCCTTCGTCTACTCCAACGAGGTATGGACGGGGATAGAGTACCAGGCCGCCTCACACATGATCATGATGGGCCTTATCGGCGAGGGGCTCGACATCGTCCGGGCGCTTCGGGCCCGCTACGACGGGAGGACCCGCAACCCCTTCGACGAGTATGAGTGGGGCCATTGGTACGCGCGGGCAATGGCATCCTACGCCCTGCTCCAGGCGCTGAGCGGCGCGCGCTATGACGCCGTCGACGGGGTGCTCCATCTGGAACCCCCGGAGCAGGGGGATTTCAAGTGCTTCATCAGCACGGCATCCGGCTATGGAACCGTGGGGGTCGCCGACGGAAAGCCCTTTGTCCACGTGGTCTCGGGCAAGATCGAGGTGAAGGAGATCCGCTATGTCGCTACGGCGGCGCGGGCCTAGCGCCCACGGGCCTGCGCTCGGCGCCTCATTTGGGCGTTGTGCAATTGCGCCTAAGGAATTGGAAATTGGGGGGCGCGACGCCCTCCCCCGTCCAGCGCCCTAAACCCAACGATGAAAGCCGCCCGACTCAACCGCCTCTTCAACCCCAAGACGGGACGCTGCTTCGACGTGGCGCTCGACCACGGCTTCTTTAACGAGGGGTCGTTCCTGGGCGGGATCGAGGACCTGCCGGGGGCCGTCGCGGCGCTGGTCGAGGCGTCACCCGACGCGATCCAGCTGACGGTCGGCCAGGCTCCCCACCTCCAGAAGCTTCCCAGGCGGGGCAAGCCCGCCCTGGTCCTGAGGACGGACGTCGCCAACGTCTACGGCACACGGCTTCCGCGGACCCTGTTCTCCCGGATGATCGACGAGCCGGTCCTGCAGGCCGTGCGCCTCGATGCGGCCTGCGTTGTCGTCAACCTGTTCTCAATCCCGGACCAGCCGGAGGTCGCCGACCAGTGCCTGCAGAACATCCTCAGGCTAAAGCCCCAGTGCTACCACTACGGGATGCCGCTCATGGTGGAGCCCCTGGTCTTCCAGCCCAACGCGAAGGCGGGGGGCTACATAGTCGACGGGGATCCCGCGAAGATCATCCCGCTAGTCCGCCAGGCCGTGGAACTGGGCGCGGACATCATCAAGGCCGACCCGACCGATGACGTGAGCGTCTACCACAAGGTGATCCAGATCGCCGGCGGCGTGCCCGTCCTGGTCCGGGGAGGCGGGAAGGCGCCCGAGGCGGAGATCCTCGCAAGGACCGCCGCGCTGATAGCGCAGGGAGCCTCGGGAATCGTGTACGGGCGCAACATCATCCAGCACCCCCACCCCGCCAGGATCACAAGGGCCCTGATGGCGGTCGTCCACGACGGGGCCACACCCTCGGAGGCGCTCGCGTTCCTGACATGAGCGGCCCCGCACCCGGAACAGGCAAGCCCGTCTCGGTCGCCGTCATCGGCGCCGGGCTCATGGGACGGGAGGTCGCGAGCGCGTTCGGTCGCTGGTTCGCGCTCCTCGATTGCCCCGTTCGCCCCGAGCTGACGGCCGTCTGCGACACGAACCCCTCGGCGCTAGAATGGTTCCGCCAGGTGCCCACGGTCCGCCATTTTGAGACCGACCACAGGGCGCTCCTTGCGCTGCCCGGGATCGATGTGGTGTATGTCGCGGTTCCGCACGACCTCCACGAGGCGCTCTACCTGGACGTGCTTCGCTCAGGCAGGGACCTCTTCGCCGAGAAGCCCTTTGGCATCGACCTGGGCGCCGCCCGGCGGATCCGGGACGAGGCGTCGCGACTGGGCCGGTTTGTCCGGGTCTCCTCCGAGTTCCCCTTCCTCCCCGGGGCGCGGCGCGCGTTCCGGGCCGCCTCCTCCGGCGAGTTGGGTCGCCTGATCGAGATCCGCGCCGCGTTCCTGCACTCGAGCGACCTAGACCCGGGAAAGGCCATCACCTGGAAGCGGAAGAGCGCCCACTGCGGCGAGGCGGGCGTCATGAACGACCTCGGTCTCCACGTGGCCCACCTTCCACTCAGGCTCGGCTGGAGGCCTGCCCGGATCCACGCGCACCTCCAGAAGATCTATCGCACGCGCCCCGACGGCAAGGGCGGCACGGCCGCCTGCGACACCTGGGACAACGCGGTGCTCCACACCGCCGTCGACCTGGCGGGCGAACCGGTCCCGATGACGCTCGAGATGAAGCGCATGGCTCCCAGCGAGACCAACACGTGGATCTTCGAGGCCCTGGGCACGGACTCGGGAATCCGCTATTCGACGAAGGAACCCAAGACGTTCTGGACCTTCCGAAGGGGCAAGGAGCAGACTTGGGAAAAGACCGACCTGGGCTTTGACACGGCGTTCAAGACCATCACCGGATCGATCTTCGAGCCGGGTTTCCCGGATATCCTGATGCAGATGTGGGCGGCGTTCCTCACGGAGCGGGCGGGGTGCCTTGCCGGGCGTTTCGGATGCGCGACCCCGGACGAGGCGGTGGCGCAGCATGAGCTTTGGGATGCGGCGCTTAGGAGCCACCTCGGGCAGGTGGTCGTGGAGCTCCCGAAACCGGCCCCATGAAGCGCTCGGCTATAAACCGGGCCTACCGGGACGCCCTCGCCTGCTTCGCGGCGCACCACTGGGCGCTGCCAAAGAAGCCCAAATGGGACATCACCGACTTCGGGCTCGGCGACTTTGAGCGCTTTGGCCTTACGCTTGTGAACCTGGCCACGGAGCCGGAGTACTGCGAGAAGCTCATGTACGCCAGGAGCGGCCAGGCGACGCCGTGCCACTGCCACGCAAGGAAGAAGGAGGACATCATATGCCGCTCCGGCTCGCTCATGCTCACGCTGTGGCCCTCGAAGCCTCTTGAGGGGGCAGCACTGCCGCCCGCGTTCACGGCGAAGATCGACGGGGAGGCGGCTCGGGTCGGGACGGGAGAGCCCCTGGTCCTTGGCGCCGGCTCTAGGATAACGCTTGTCCCGGGCGTGTGGCACCAGTTCACGCCCACGGGCGGGGAGTGCATCATCGGCGAGGTTTCGACGGCAAACGACGACCTGGCCGACAACTTTTTCCTGGAAACCCAGGTGGGAAGGTTCCCCGGAATCGAGGAGGATGAGCCCGCCGCGGTCCGCCTCGTGGGAGAGTGACCCCCGATGCGCTCCGGAATACTCGCCGCAGGCAACTGGATCAGGGACCATGTGAAGGCGGTCGACGCCTGGCCGCCGCAGGACGGCCTCGCCAACATCCTCGAGCAGACCACCGGAAACGGCGGGGGTCCCTACAACCTGCTCAAGGACCTCGCGCGGATGGGGGCTTCCTTTCCGCTATCGGCGATAGGCCTGGTCGGGGACGACTCCGACGGGCGCACGATCCTTGAGGACTGCCGCGCCTCGGGCATCGACACCCGTCGCCTCCTCGCCTGCTCCGGCCTGAGCACGAGCTACACCGACGTCATGGCGGTCCGTGGCACGGGGCGGCGCACCTTCTTCCACCATCGCGGCGCGAACGCCCTCCTCGGGCCGGCGCACTTTGACTTCTCCGGCTCAAGCGAACGGATCCTCTACCTGGGTTACCTCCTCCTCCTGGACGGGCTCGATGCGCCCTCGCCCGACGGGGCGCCCTTTGCCAGGGGCGTGCTCCAGCGGGCGCGCGCCGCCGGCCTGGTCACGGCCCTCGACTGCGTGAGCGCGGCAAGCGGCCGTTTCCAGAGCACGGTCGCGCCGGTTCTGCCCGAGGTCGACGTGCTCTTTGCCAACGAGTACGAGGCCGGCCAGCTCACGGGCCTTGAGATCGGCGGCGGACCCGGGCTCGACCGGCGCGCGGCGGAAGCGGGGGCCCGGGCCCTGGTGGGCCTCGGTGTCAGGCGCTGGGCCATCGTGCATTTCCCCGGGGGGGCGTGCGCCTGCTCCAGGGACGGCGCCCTTCACTGGCAGCCCTCCGTCAGGGTTCAGGCGCCTTCGATCGCCAGCTCCGTTGGCGCGGGCGACGCCCTGGCCGCAGGGGTCCTCTTCGGCCTCCACGAGGAGTGGCCCATGGACCGGGCCTTGGAACTCGGGGCCTGCAGCGCCGCGACCTCCCTCCTCCACCCCACCTGCTCCGACGGAGTCCTTTCGGCGGCCGAGTGCCTTGAATTCGGCAGGAGCCACGGATACCTGGGGTCATCGTAGGGTTCCCTTTCCGGCGGGTCCCCGGGAGGCCTTTACAGGGGGCCGGGAGGGCGTAGGTTGTGCCCTCCGATGGCCAATGAAACCCTCGATGTCGCCCAGGAGGCGGAGCGCCTGCTGAGGGCTCTCATGCACGTGGATTGCGACCCGCGCGGGCGGACCTGGAACTATGCCTCCTGCCTGGAGATCGCCCCGCTCACCCTTGAGATCAACAGGCTCAAGCGGGAAAGGGGCGCGGTCATCCTCACCCACTCCTACGTCGAGCCAGAGATCATCTACGGGGTCGGCGACTTCAAGGGGGACTCCTATTTCCTCAGCCTTGAGGCCAGGCGGTCCAGCGCCCGCATGATCGTCTTCGCAGGCGTCGTTTTCATGGCGGAGACGGCGAAGATCCTGTGCCCTGAGGCGACGGTGATTGTTCCCGACCGCGGCTCCGGCTGCTCCCTTGCCGATTCCATCACGGGCGAGGGCGTCCGCAGGCTCCGGGCGCTGCATCCGGACGCGACGGTCGTCTGCTACATCAACTGCTCGGCCGAGGTTAAGGCCGAGTCCGACGTCTGCGTGACCTCGGGAAACGTCTACGCGATCGTGTCGGCCCTGCCGGCACGCCGGATCATCTTCGTCCCCGACCGGCTTATGGCCGAGAACCTGCGCCAGGACCTCAGGCGCCGCGGCGCTGACAAGGAGGTCATCTCATCGGACGGCACCTGCATCGTCCACGACACGTTCACCCGGGTCCAGATCGCCGAGGCGCGGGCGCAGTTCCCCGGGCTGAAGGTGGTGTCCCACCCCGAGTGCCCAGAGGAGGTCGCCGCGGCCTCCGACTTCGTGGGCAGCACCGGGGCCATGATGAAGTACGTGAAGCAGACCGAGGCGCCGTACTTCCTCATGCTCACGGAGTGCGGCCTTGTGGGCAGGCTCGAGGTGGAGTCCCCGGAGAAGCACTTCATCGGCGGCTGCCGGCTTTGCCCCTACATGAAGCTCAATTCACTCGAGAAGATCCGGGACGCGATCCGGGCGCCCCGGCAGGACCAGGTCGTGACCCTGGAAGAATCGCTTCGCGTGCGGGCGGCCCGCTGCATAGAAAGGATGTTCACCCTTGCACCCTCGAACTGACCACCTGATCGACCTGGCCCTAGAGGAGGACGCCGGGCTGGGAGACGTCACCAGCCGGGCGATTTTCCCGGCGCGCCACGCCTCGCGCGGCTTCATCGAGGCCGGGCAGGACCTCGTGCTCTGCGGAATCGACGTGGCCGCCCGCGTGTTTTGGCGCGTGGATCCAAGCCTGCGCGTGAAGCTTCTTGCCAGCGATGGAGAGGCCATCCGCAGAGGGGGCAAGGTCCTGGAGGTCAGCGGTCACACCGGCGCAATCCTGACCGCGGAGCGGACGGCGCTCAACTTCATCCAGCACCTCTCGGGGATCGCGACCCTGTGCCGCACCTATGCCGGCGCCGTGGCCGGCACGGGTGTCCGAATCGTGGACACCCGGAAGACCACCCCGGGATACCGCGCGCTCGAGAAGCACGCGGTGCGGTGCGGGGGCTGCCACAACCACAGGAGCTCCCTAGGTGAGCACGTCCTCATAAAGGACAACCACATCGCGGCCGCCGGATCACTCCTCAGGGCAGTCGCTCTCGCACGGGGCCAGGCGCCCCACCTGGCACGCATCGAGGTCGAGGCCAAGACGCTGGCGCAGGTGCGCCATGCCTTGAGGGCGCGCGCCGACGCCATTCTCCTCGACAACATGGCGCCCGCCCTGGTGGCCCGGTCGGTCGCCCTGATCGGCGGCGCGGCGATCGTCGAGGTCTCCGGGGGCGTGCGCCTCGAGACCCTCCGGGACTACGCGCTGCCCGGGGTCCACGTGATAAGCGTGGGAGCCCTCACGCATTCCGCGCCGGCCGCCGACCTGAGCCTCTCGCTTCTCGCCCGCCGGCGCTAGAGGGCCGCATGAAGACACTGCGCACCGACTGCCTCGTGATCGGCGCGGGCCTTGCCGGGTCCGCCTATGCGCTCCGCGCCGCAAAGGCGGGCCTCTCCTGCGAGATCCTCTGCCTCTCGGAGCCGCTCGAGGCAAACAGCGACTGGGCCCAGGGCGGGATCATCTACGACACGAGCCCGGACCCGGCCAAGCTCACGGCCGACATCATGGAGGCCGGGGACCACATGTCCAATCCCGCGGCGGTCGGGCAGCTGGTGCGCGAGGGCCCGCGGATCGTGAGGCAGGTGCTGATCGAGGAGGCCGGGGTTGCCTTCGACAGGGACCCCTCCGGACACCTCGACCTCACCAAGGAGGGCGGCCACACGGAGAGGCGGATCATCCACTCCAAGGACACGACCGGCCACGCCATACTCTCGGCGGTCGCGGGGCGGGTGGACCAGGCTCGCGGGATCACGCGGCGCAAGGGATGGGTCGCGATCGACCTCCTCACGCTTTCGCACAGCTCAGCGGAGGCCGCGGACAAATACCACCCGCTCACCTGCTTTGGCGCCTACGTCTTGGATACCCGGACCGGGGAGGTGTCGGCCATCGTCGCGAAAAAGACGGTGCTGGCCTGCGGGGGCCTCGGCCAGATCTTCCTGCACACGACAAACCAGCCCGGCAGCGTGGGGCACGGGGTAGCCATGGCGTACCGCGTGGGCGCCCGGCTTATCGACCTGGAATACGTGCAGTTCCATCCGACCGTTTTCGCGGGCAAGAACGCGCCGCCGTTCCTGATCTCGGAGGCGGTCCGCGGCGAGGGCGCGGTGCTCGTGAACGTCCGCGGCGAGCGGTTCATGGACGGAGTCCATCCCCTGGGTTCGCTTGCGCCGCGCGACGTCGTCTCCCGGGCGATCCGGCATGAGCTCGTGTCAAGCGGGCAGTCCTGCGTGTTCCTGGACCTCTCGGCGATGCCCGCGGGCTTCGCCAGGGCGCGCTTCCCGAGCATCTACGAGCGCTGCCTGGCCCATGGCGTCAACATCGAGCGCGAGCCGATCCCGGTGGTTCCTGCGGCCCACTTCGCGTGCGGCGGCGTGCACACGGACCTCAACGGCAGGACCAACATCGCGAACCTGGGCGCCGCGGGCGAGACGGCCTGCACGGGGCTCCATGGCGCCAACCGCCTCGCGAGCACCTCCCTGCTCGAGTGCCTCACGAGCGCCACCTTCGCCGCCGAGGCGGACGCAGCGGACATCGCCCTGGGGGGATTCCGCCTGCCGGAGCCTCGGCCCTGGGAAAGCCCGACGCGGAAGGCCGACCCGGTCCTCATTCGCCAGGACATGCTCCAGATCCAGCACACGATGTGGAACTACGCCGGGGTTGTGCGCTCCCCGAGGCGCCTCACCCGCGCGCGGCGGATCCTCCTGGAACTTCGCGAGGAGATCCAGAGCTTCTACCGCGGTTGCGGGCTCACGCGCGACCTGATCGAGCTCCGAAACGCCGTGCAGACGGCCCTCCTCGTGGTCCACGCGGCGGCGCTTAATCCCGTGAGCAAGGGCTGCCACTTCGTGGCACCGGACGAGTAGGCGGCCGAGGCTGACCCGGCGCCTGGGTCTAGATCGCGGCGAGCTGGCACGAGGAGCCGCGCTCAATCTCGTGAAGGAGCGACACGAGCGTCTCCTCCTGCTCCGACGGATCGAGCCGATGCCCCGCAAGGCGCCTCTCGTAGACCGTGAGCCGCGAGAGGAAGCCTTCGATCCCCTCCCGGGTCAGATGCTCCGAATACTCGCCCAGTCCCGACAGGGCCAGGAACCGGGCGTTGTGGGTCTGTTCAAACTGGCCCAGGAGGGGGACCCCAAAGTAAGGCTTCTTCAGGAAGATCGAGTCGGCGATCAGCGAGAAGCCCGTTGTCGCGATGATCGCCTTGCAGTGGGCCAGGTCGGAGAGGTACGTGCCGCCCTGCCTGCGATAGGAGATGTTGCCCTCCTCGCCCTCGCGGTTGTTGCAGTACACGATGAACTGCTCGTCCATAGAGTGCATGATGCCCTCAAGCTGCGGATTGGGCTTGGTGAGGTAGGCGAAGATGTGGCGGCCCTTGCTGGGCTTAAGCCTGCGTATCTCCTGCTGGATGATCGGCGAGACGAAGCGCACGCGGGAAGTGCTCCGCGTCCGCGTCGCGAACGACTTGACCACGTAGAACATCGCGCCCTGCGTGCACAGGGCCGTCGCCGCCCGGGCGAGCAGGAAATTAAACAGGTTCGTCCCCTCTGGGGGAGCGATGTGCAGGAGCTCGTTCTGGTTGTCCATGCTGATGAGCGGCCTGCCGAAGAGGTGGGACGCCACCATGGTGAACGGCTCATAGGCGGTCAGGAACACGTCGGGCTCAAACTCGAGGAGCTCGCGGCGCAGGCGGCCCCAGTGCCGGAGATAAAACGGGATGCAGCGCAGGTTCTTGAGCACCGTCTGCGGCAGCGACATCCCCCTGTCATTGAAGTAGAGCTGGATCCCCTCGATCCGCGTCGGGTCAAACTCCGAGAGCGAGGCGACCGCGCGGTCACCGTAGGTGAGGACCTTCACCGCGTGGCCCTCCTTCCTGAGCCGGACAATGATCTCCTTGGCCTCGAACACGTGCCCCAAGCCCTCGCCCGAGACGCCATACACAATGTTCATCGGTGGGCAGGGGGGAATGGTGTCATGGCGCGGTCGTCAGTTTCCCCGCATTCTTGGCGGCTGCGGCGTTCCTCGGCCAGCACTTCCTCACGCGCCCGGGTCAAACTGGACGGACCATTGGTTGTCGAGCCGCTGGGAGAGGTCGAGCGGATCGCCCACCCCCACCTTTCCGCGGGCGACCTGGTAGGCCCACACCTGAAAGTACGTGAGCATGGCCCCACCGTAGATCGTCGAGAAGGCTCCGTCCACGGCGTCCATCCCGCAGGAGACCGTGATGCGACCAATCCTCGGGACGTGGAAGCGCGCGTCCGTGGTGAACCACTGCCCTCCGAGGAAAACCTCACCGTAGGCGTGAAAGTCCATGTGCCCCTCCGGGTCGGGGAAGCCGATGTCGGGAAGGTGCCCCGTCACGTAGCGGGCGGGGACATTGAAGGTGCGGTTGAGCGCCACCGCCAGGTGGGCAAAGTCGCGGCATACGCCGTAGCCCCTCTGCAGGATATCCCAAGCCGAGAGGTCCGGCCGGCCCGAGAGGTAGCGGTACTCGATGTTGTCGTGGAGCCACTGGCTGATGGCCTGCACCCGGGGCCACCCGTGCTCCACCGCCCCGAACTTCTCCCACGCGAAGTTCACGAGCTTGTCCGAATCGCAGTAGCGGCTCGGGAGCGTGTAGCGCAGCAGCGCCAGGGGCAGGCTCTCCGGGCCCTGCGGAAGCGGGATGGGGACGCCGAAGTTGTCCGGCTTCGAGGACACCGCCACGATGGCGTCGTGCCTGAAATAATTGCTCCCCAGGGCAAGCCGTACCCGGTGGTAGGCGTTGCCGTGGCTGTCGGTGAACGTGTCCGTGGGCAGGTTGTTCCCGAGAGTAAGGGCCTCCGTGATCACGTGGTGGCGGCTGTCGACCCTCGGCTTCACGTTCAATAGGACCGAAGAGGTTCCGGTCGCCTCATAGACGAGGCTGCAGCCGATGCGCACCGTCAGGTCAAGGTGCGGAGGGACAGCGTTCGGGCTCATACCTGGGGACGATGCCTCGGAAAAGCCTTTCTAGCAAACGGTTTCCATTTTTGACGAGTTGTCCCGTGCGGACTTGCAGTTAGTGCGGGGATCGTTCTGATCTCCTTGACCCCACATGACCTCACAAAGGCTCGTATACATCGGAACAGACAGCGGCGCCACGACCTCCAAGACCGGAGGGGTTTGGGCCGACGGCTCCATGGTCTCGATGAAGCTGCTCCAGAGCTCCACAAACTCCCAGGCCGGGACCGAAGCCGTCGTCAAGGGCTGGGTAAAGGGCGTCGTCGATTTCCTTGAGCAGAACAGCCTGAGCTGGACGCAAGTCCGGGGCGTGGGACTTGCGATCCCGGGGCCCTACCAGCGCTACGGCGTCCTTGGGCGCACGGCGAACCTGCCGGCCGCGTTCGATGGGTGGAATTTCCATGAGGACTATAGCCGCGCCCTCTCGGCCGCAGCCGGCCGCGCGGTTCCCCTGGTGGTCGGCAATGACGGCAAGTTTGGCGGGGTGGCCGAGGCAAAGCTCGTCCGCGCCGGCAAGAAGTCCTCGGTGCTGATGCTCGCGCCGGGCTCGGGCCTGGGCGCCGCCTATATCGACCAGAACGGCCTCCCCCTCGACGGGGAGACCCTCGCTGGAATGGAAGCAGCCCACATGCCGGCCCCGCTCCAGCTTCTTGGGATGCGCCCGCTTCCGTGCGGCTGCGGCCGGACCTGGGGTTGCGTCGAGGCCTACACGACACTCTCCGGAATGCCGCACTTGGTGGAGGAGATGCTAAAGAGGCACCCCGACCACGAGCTCGCCGCCTCCAAGCTTACCGCGAAGGAGAAGGCCCTCTCGATCCGCGGCCTGGCCCAGAAGGGCGACCCCCTGGCAATCGAGATCTTCGACTTCCAGGCCCGCGCGCTGGGGATCCATGCCGCGACCCTCTGCCTGGCGCTCGATCCCGGCTTTGTCGTGGTTGGCGGAGGCCTGATGGACCACGAGTCCACTACGCCCGAGTTCCGCGAGCGCTACATCAATGTTCTCAGGGAGTCGGCGATGCCCTACCTCTGGCCGGCGCAGCGAGCGACGATCAAGTTCGCAGCCTCGGAGCTGGGCGAGCTGTCGCAGTCCATCGGCGCGGCGCTCGTGGCCCTCTATACATCGAAGGCACCGTAGGCCCCGGGCGGCCCGTCCGCCCGCTCCTGAAGGGTTCGTCAAAAAGCCGGGGTGCCCCGGACAATATCTTGCCCGCGCCCCGCCGTACCCCATGATGGCGGGCCGTTGCCATAGCGAACGCCCCTTCCAAGAATGCAATACCTCGGACTGCTGTTCACCCTGACCCTCCTCGCGGTGAACCTTTGGGGCCTGATGCTGATCGCGGGCCTCTACTGGCGCAACCGGTGGTTTGCCCTGGTGCTCGGCCCGCTCCTGGCCGTCACGCTCATCTACGCGATCGAGTGCCACCACGGCCTCGGGCCGACGCTGCCGGGCCTAGAGCTCTTCTCGACCGCGCTTTCGGTCGCCGTGATCACGCTCTCCCTCGTCGACTGGAAGCCGGTCTGGCTCGGCGCCCGTGGCCAGGCTATCGCCCGGGAATGGAGGGAGGAGTTCGCCCTCCGCAGGCTCGTGGGCTGCTTCGGGGTGTGCATAGCGGTATTCTGCTACGCCATGATGTGGCGCTTCACCTTCCCCGACGTCGACGGGGGTTCGGAGAAGATCGCCGACTTCTCCTACATCTGCAGCTATTACTCGGGGGCGACGATCCCGGTCCCTGACGCCTGGTATAGCCCGTACCTTTCGACGCAGTACTACAGCTTCCAGCATTACGGGGCGGCGCTCATGGGCCGGGTGCTCCTTCTTCCCCCGGGCTCGGCCTACAACATCGGCTACTGCCTGCTGGTGGCCCTGGGCGGCACCGCGTTCTCCGGCGCCGTGTTCATGGTGGCGCGCAGGGCGTGGACCCGCTTGGCGGTGGTCGCGTGCTTTGTGATCGGGGGAACGGGAATGACCATCATCGACCATTTCACGGACAACGACGTGACCCCGTGGACCACCATGCGCTTCATCGGGAGCGCGCAGATGGACAAGCCCCCGCTCGGGCCCTGGCTGAAGGCCTACAATGCGCGGTACCCGATCCTCGACCCCGAGGGCCATGTGCATGTGATGGAGCTCCCAGGCGAGATCTATTCCTACGTGGTCTTCCTTGGGGACTACCATGCCCCGCTCTCGGGCTACTATCTCCTCGGGCTATGCGCCATGGGGATGCTCCTGTGGACGCGCAGCCGCAAGGGGCGCTACGCCGCGATCGCGGGCGGCACGCTCACGTGGACGCTCCTGGCTAACACCTGGGTGCTTCCGCTCCAGGGCCTGGCCATCTTCCTCTGGCTTGCCGTCAATTGGCGGGACTGGCGCCGGCTCGTGCCGGCAGTGGCGGCGGGTGCCGCGATCGTGTGGCTTGCCGCCTGGGTGTACCTCTCGGCCTTCACGGCCTCGGCATCGGGCTACGACACGGCCCTGCGCATCGTGCCCTGGAACGAGCACACGCCGCCCCTGCTCTTCCTCCTGTTCTTCCTGCCGACCGTCGCCTTCATCGTTCTCGGCTACCTCTCCGGGACCCCGATCGGCCGCAGGCTCTCGATGCTCTGGCTGACGCTCCTTATGTTCACGGAGTATTTCTACGTGGACGACGAGTACTCGGGGCTCTACGACCGCTTCAACACGACGCTCAAATGGTGGCCGTGGGTGATGGCGGGAACCCTCATGACCCTTGCACCGGTCGTGATGGAGCAGGCCAGGCGAAGGTGGGTCCGCATCGCCGGCTTCGTGTTCTGCCTGTACCCGTGCTTCTACCTCTACGACCTCTCAAAGCCCCTGCGCTACTGGGGCAAGCAGTCGATCGGCAAGCTCGAGGGCCACAACTACCTCACGAAGGATGAGTTCCCGAGGCTCATGCTCGGCCGCCTTAAGGTGGAGAAGCCGGGAGTCGTGATCGAGCGCCCCGAGGAAAAGGGCGGGTTCACCGATTCCGCGGTCATCCCGCTTTTCGCGGGGCAAAGGATGTGGCTTGGCTGGTGGGGCCACGAGCTCCTGTGGCGCGCCAACAGCGAGGACATCCGGCGCAGGCACGACAAGGTCACGCTCTTCTACAACGGGGACTTCCCCGAGGCGGGGAAGTTCTGGCTGGCACAGGGGATTGACTACGTTCTCTTCTACCGCCCGGGCGACAGTCCCGCGCTCTGGGAGAAGCTCAACAAGGAGCTCACCCCGGAATACGTCTGGTGCGACATCCTCACGTACCAGGACGAGGACGGGCGCCGGGTCGGACTCTGGAAGCGCGCGCCGCAACCCCCGCCCTAGCCTTTCGGGCGGCAGGGGGCCTAGCGGGCCGCCTTGTCAGGGACGATGATCTTGAGCACCGAGCGCACGCGGTTCAGCTCCCCGTGAAGGTGGCTCATGATGAAGGCGATCTCGATCGCCCTTGAGTCGGGGACGTCCCCGCTCGGGTCGATGGAAAGGCGGGTCTCAAGCGTCGAAAAGCGCCGCCCTACCTCGCGCAGCCCCAGGTCCAGGGCCTCCGTCTTAAGGCGGCCGGAATCACGGGCAAGCTGCTGGCGGTCGGGCGCCTGCGCCCCGGCCTTCGCATGGGTAAGCCAGCGCTCCATGTTCTCGAGGGTGGTGGTCACCTTGGCCTTGTAGGTCGGCAGGTCGATGCCGAGGCGCCCGGCAGCCTCCTCGGGCTTCTCGATCTTCTGCAGGCCCGCGATCTCGGCCTTGATGATGTTGAGCTGCTCAAAGACACGGATCTTGTCCGGAGGCTTGACCATGTAGTGGCGAACCCCCAGGCGGGCCGCCCGGACCACCGTCGCGCTGTCGGTCGAGGTCGTGCAGATAATCACCCGCACATACCTGCAGGCAGGCGTCGCCCTAACCCGTTCAAGCAGATCAAGTCCCGAAATCGACGGGAGCATCAGGTCCAGGAAGACCACGTCAAAGGGATGGCGGGGGTCCTCCATCAGCTTGAGGGCATCGTCGCCATCCGAAGCCGTCAAAATGCGGTGCTCACCCTCGGATTTGAGGATGCTCAGGAGCATTTCGCGCGAAGTGGCTTCGTCTTCGACAATAAGGATGTTCACAGAAGGGAGGGGGCGTGTGTCATTTCGGAAAAACCGGCCCCTGTGTCAACTGTAGCCATCAGTTGGCGGTAACCGGTCATTTTACGGCAGCCCATACGCGTTGAACATCGTCATGATCCTCAAGGGCCTGAAGGAATTCCCCGACATGGGCGCGGGAAGCCTCGTCGAGCTCTGGGAACACCTTGGCCCGGTATCCGAGCTCGCTGGTCACCACCGACCACCCGTGCTGGGCCAGCCACACCGAGACCGCGTGGACGGCGGTCCGGTCCGTCGTGAAGCGGGCGCCGGAGTGGCCCTCGGGGATGTCGTCGTTCTGGTGGTGCGTGAGCACCTCGAAGTCGTCTGCACCGGCCTCGATCGCGGCGGCCTCGAGGTCCGCGGCCGCGTCGGGATGGTGGGCCTCGACGATGCCCACATGGTCGAAGAGGAATTTGTTGCTTCCGGCGTTGCCGAGGACTCCCGACCTGAAGAGGAACCTCATCTCGGGCGCGGTCCGCTGGTGGTTGTCGGTGTAGACCTCCACGATTACCGGCACCTTGTGCGGCGCGTAGCCCTCAAAGACGATGTGCTCGAGCGCGTGCTTGTCGTCGCCGACGCCCGCCCCCTTCTTGATGGCGCGTTCGATGACGTCGCGCGTGACGCTTGCCTTGCGCGCCTTTTCAAGGGCCGCGAAGAGGCGGGCATTGGCCACGGGATCGGGGCCGCCGAGCTTTGCGGCAACCGTGATCTCCTTGACCAATTTACCTACGACCTGGCCTTTCTTGAGGTTGACGATCGCGCGTTTAGCGTGGAGCCATTGACGTCCCATGAGGCGTAAAGGGCTAGCATCCCGATTTCCCGTGGGCAATTGCAAACGGTCTGGAAAGATACACTTAAGTATTCCATGATCCCCCGTATGAACCCCCTCCCCCGATGGTATTCGGCACGGCCGCTGGCTTGGGCTGCGATCCTCCTAGCGGCCGCCGTGAGCGCCGCCCGAGCGGAGGTTCCCCCCGCCCGGTTGGCCGCCCTTTCCAAAGGCGTGAACCTATCCCACTGGTTCTCGCAGATCCCCGCAAACAAGGGGGCGTACAACCATGCGTGGTTCTCGAGCTACGACACACCGAAGGACTTTGCGCTCATCGTGGACGCCGGCTTCACCCACGTGCGATTCCCGGTCGAGTTCGAGATGTTCCTTGACGAGGACAATCCCGAGGTCCTGAAGCCCGAGTTCCTGCCCGACTTTGACGCGGCGCTCGACCACATCCTTGCGACCGGGCTGAGCGTGATCGTCGACTGGCACGCTCGCGAGGACACGAAGAACCGCCTGCGCACCGATGACACCCTAGCCCTGAAGGCGGCCGCCCTCTGGGGGGCCATGGCGCGGCACCTCGCCGCCCGCAGCCCGGACCGCGTGTTCCTGGAGACCATGAACGAGCCCGCAGGGAAGATGAGCATCGATCGATGGACATGGGTCCAGAGCGGGCTCATCCGCGCGATGCGCGCAGGCGCCCCCGAGCACACGCTCATAGTGACATCCAACCGGTGGAGCGGCGTGGACGAGCTGGCGGCGTTCACTCCGATCGAAGACGACAACGTGGTCTACAACTTCCACTTCTACGAACCGATGGCCGAGACGCACCAGGGCGCCTCCTGGGCGGGACCCGGCGAGAAGGCGCTCTCAGGGGTCGCCTATCCCGTGGACCCGGCCGGCAAATCCGCGCAACTTGCGGCCCTAACGGATCCGGCGGCCCGCACGGAGCTCCAGGCTTACAACGCCACACCGGAGTGGATCGCGTCGCGCCTCTCGACCGCCTTCGCCTGGGGGAAGGCACACCGGGTCCCCCTCACCTGCAACGAGTTTGGCGTCTACACGCGCGTTTCCCCGCCCGCCAGCCGCCTCCGCTGGATAAGCGACGTCCGCCGGGACTGCGAGGCGAACGCCGCCGGTTGGTGCATGTGGGACTACGCGGGGGGATTCAAGGTCGCCGACACCGACGCCTCCGGCGCGCGGACCATGGACCCGGCGTGCCTGGCGGCCCTGGGGCTGCGTCGTTAGCGGCGCCAAATCGTATTTGCGAACGGGCTGCACCCGTTGGAGGATGGGCCCTCCCCCCTCCGCGCGGAGGGTCCCCATGCAGACGCCCACCAACCTCCAATCCATAGGCAGCGAGATCGCGATCGTCTGGAGCGACGGAGGCGAGTCGTTCATACGGCATGACCTCCTCAGGCGGGCGTCCCCGAGCGCCTCCACCCAGGGGGAGCACGATGTCTTCGGCAACAAGTACGGCGGGGAATCCAGGGTCGACTACTCCGGGGTCACGGTGACCGGCTGGGAAAGGATCGGCAATTACGCCATCCGGTTCTCCTTCAGCGATGGCCATGGAACCGGACTTTACACCTACGACTACCTCAGAAAGCTCGGTGAGCTCCCGCCCCCGTGATCCCACCGCCACTCCCATGCCAACACCCGTAACGTTTCCGGCCCGCACGACGACCCCCGAGGTCGAACTTGGAAAGCTCCTCCAGCCGAAGTTCGGCCCGGACGGGATGATCCCCTGCATCACCGTGGACCACGCCACGGGCGAGGTGCTCATGTTCGCGTTCATGAACGCGGAGTCGCTGGCCGCCACGATCCGCACCCGAAAGGCGACCTACTGGAGCCGCTCCCGGGGGAAGCTCTGGGTGAAGGGGGAGGAGTCGGGCAACGAGCTCAAGCTCGTGGACCTCTACGTGGACTGCGACCAGGACGTGCTCCTTGCCCGGGTCGAGAACGCGGGCAAGGGCGCCTGCCACAACGGCTACCCCTCATGCTTCTACCGGAAGCTCTCCAAGGGCGCCGATCCGGAGCGCCCCGAGACCCTCTCCCTGGAGTTCGCGGCCGAGCGCGCGTTCGACCCCGCCACGGTCTACAAGAAGAAGTAGCCCCAGATGCGCCTAGTCGAGGTCGGCCTCGTCCAGGATCGTGATCATCAGGTCGGCGCTTGAGACCACCTGGCCGTCGACGGAGCAGGTCACCTCCGCAACGGCGATCTTCCCGCTCCTGACCTTCGTCAGCTTGGCGTGGATCTCCAGCTGGTCGCCCGGCCTGACGGGCTTTCGAAACTTAACCTTGTCGGCGCTCATGAAGAACGCCGGCTTCGGGATCCAGTTGTTCCAGCGCACGATCAGGACTCCGGCCGCCTGGGCCATCGCCTCAAGCTGGAGGACGCCCGGCATGACGGGGTTTCCCGGGAAATGCCCGTTAAAGTAAGGCTCATTGAAGGTCACGTTCTTGATGGCGATCAATTCCTCGGCCCCCTTTATCTCGACCACCCGGTCGATCATCACGAACGGGTAGCGGTGGGGCAGGATGTCCAGGATGCTCCGGATATCCAGAGACTTCACATCCATGGCGGGCGTGGGCCTGAGCGCCCCCTTCCTTCGGGTGGCCCCCTTCTTCCGCTCCTGGAGCCTCTCAAAGAGCGCCTTCGTGAGCTCGGCATTGATCGCATGGCCGGGGCGGGTGGCCACGATGTGCGCCTTCAGGGGCATGCCGAGGAGCGAGATGTCGCCCACGATGTCCAGGATCTTGTGCCGCACAAACTCGTCCTTGAATCGCAGAGGCTCCTTGGACATCACCTTGTCGCCCTTGATCACGACCGCGCAGTCGAGGGAGCCGCCGCGAATCTTGCCGAGCTTTAGGAGCTCCTCGATGTCCTCGTAGATCGTGAAGGTGCGCGCCGGGGCCACCTGCGAGACGTAGGTTTCCGGGTCGATCGTGAGGGAGAGGTGCTGCGTGTGGATCCCCCGGTCGTCCGCCGACGTGCACGAGATCTTCAGGCCGTCATGGGGGATCGCGATGATGGAGGAGTTCCCGCGGGTCACCGAGACCGGGGCGTCGAGCGTGAAGTACTCCCGCTCCTTGTCCTGCTCCACCGGTTCGCCCTCGATGATCAGGTTCACGAAGGGCCGGGCGGACCCGTCCATGATGGGAGCCTCGGAGGCGTTCATCTCAACGACCACGTTGTCGATGGAGCAACCCGCCAGGGCGCTCAGCACATGCTCGACGGTGTGGATCTTCACGTGGCCCGACTGGATCGTCGTGGCGCGCACCAGGTCGGTGATGTGGTCGACCCGCGGCTGGATCTCCGGCGAGCCGCTCAGGTCAACGCGCCGGAAGACGACCCCGTGGTTAACCGGCGCGGGCCTAAGGGTTAGCGTCACGGCCTCGCCGGTGTGGAGCGCGTTGCCCTTGATGGTTACGGGGCGCGACAGGGTGCGTTGTTTCATTTCGGGTCCGGGAGTTTCGCCATGTCGAGCCGGGCAGCGCAAGCGCGGAGAGTCGGCGGTCCCGGCCTTGACAGGGAAGGCTGCTTCCTTAGGACTGAACCTTCCAGCACCCAAACAGCTATCCCGACAAGCCCAGCAGCCATGCCCGCAGCAAACGACATCCGCAAAGGTCAGGTCATCAAACATAACGGCGAGCCCCATCTCGTCATGGAAACCCAGCACCGGACGCCGGGAAACCTGCGCGCGTTCGTGCAGGTCAAGATGCGCAACTTGCGCTACGGCAAGGCCCTGGATCAGCGCTTTGCATCGACGGACACGATAGAGGTCCTTCCGACCGACCGGCGCACGCTCGAGTTCAGCTACGCCGACCGCGACGCCTTCGCCTTCATCGACCCGACCACCTTTGACCAGATCGAGATCACGGCCGAGACGCTCGGCGACGTGAAGAACTACCTGACGGCGGGCGGCAAGGTGGATGTCCTCTTCGTGAACGACAAGCCGCTCACCGTCGAGCTGCCGTCGGCCGTGAACCTGAAGGTCGTGGAATCCGCCGACGGGATCCGCGGCGACACCACGAGCAACGTCCAGAAGCCCGCGAAGCTCGAGACCGGCCTGGTGATCCAGGTGCCCCTCTTCGTTAAGGAAGGCGAGATGGTGAGGGTCAGCACGGCGGACGGCACGTATCTGGGCCGCGCCTAACGGGCGGCCGTCAGGCGACCCTCGCCCAGAGCACCTTCAGGTACCGGCCCTCGAGGCAATTCGAGTACACCGGGTGATCGGGCCCGGGACCGGTCCTGTCGAAAAACTGGAGCCTGCGGTTGAGGCGGTGCGCCGCCTTGATCACGTGCTGCTCAAAATCCTCCAGGCTAAGGAGCCCAGAGCACGAGCACGTCACAAAGATGCCACCCGGCCTGACGAGACCTATCGAAAGCTGGTTAAGGTCCTCGTACTTCTGACGGCCCTCCCAGTTGCCGTGGGCATCGCGCGTAAAGATGAACTTCGGGGGATCCAGGACCACCAGGTCCCAGGACTCCTTGTTCTGGTACATCTGCCGGGCGTAGGCGAAGGCGTCCGCGTGCACGAAGCTTAGGCGCACCTGGTTTAGGTTGGCGTTTCTCCTGGCCTGCGCGATCGAGACCTCGTCCAGGTCGACGCTCGTTACCTCGCCGGCGGAGCCCAGCACCTTGGCGGCAAGTGAGAACCCGCCCGTGTAGCAGCACAGGTCGAGCATGCGCGCGCCAACCGAGAACTGGGCGATCCGCTTGCGGTTCTCGCGCTGGTCGCAGAAGAAACCCGTCTTGTGGCCCTCGGCGAAGTCGACCTCGAAGCGCACCCCGTTCTCCCGTATCTTAACCGTGCGAGGGGCGGCCGCGTTCGTCTCGTTGAAGAGCGAGGGCTTGATTCCCTCCAGGCTCCCGAGGTCGTGGTCCACGTGGACACGGGCGAACTTGGTGCCCGCAAGCTCGTGGAGCAGCGGAAGCCACTTGGGAAGCCTCTGGGCGATCCCCAGGCTCACCACCTCGCACAGGAGGACGTTGCCATAGCGGTCTATCGTGAGCCCGCTCAGGCCGTCCCCGTCGGAGTTCACGAGGCGATAGGCGTCCGTCGTAAGGTCGAGCTTGAACAGCTCCCTGCGGAGCGCGACGGCCCGGCGGATCGCCGCCTCGAAGTACTCCTCCCCTATGGGCTGGGAGCCGTGTGCCACGACGCGCAGGGGTATCTTTGCGCGCGGGTTGAAGAGCCCTGCCCCGACCGGCTCACCGTTCTTGTCAAAGACGGAGACCCAGTCGCCCGGGCGCGCGTCGGGCGACACCTCCCCAAGCAGGCGCGGAAAAATGGCGGGCTGGAAGGTGACGTACTTGAGCTGCGCCCAAGGCCGCGACCAGGACGAGCGGTCGACCACGGGGTCGAAGCCGCCGCCTAAGCGACGCGCTCGACGATCGCCGGGGGCGGCGTCGGGCGCTTCGGAGCGAGGCGGTAGGCGTTCTTGAAGTACTCGAGGGCCTGCTCGAGCTTCGCCTCATCGTTGTAATGGATCATCATCAGCGGCTCGCCCTGCTTCACCTGGGTGCCGACCTTCTTGATCTCGGAGACGCCCACGGAGTGGTCGATCTTGTCGTGAGGGTTCTCCTTGCCGGCTCCCAGCAGGTGCACGCCGCGTGCGATCATCGCCGCGTTGATGGTGTGCACATAGCCGCGCTTGGGCGCCGGGAGCTTCCGGATGTGCCTGGCCTGCGGGAACTTCTCGGGGTGGTCGATGTAGGTGGTGTCGCCGCCTTGGGCGCGGACCAGCTCCTTGAACTTCTCGAGCGCGGATCCGTCCGTCAGGTGCCTCTGCACGGTCTGCTTTGCCGAAAGGGTCGAGCCTGCCACGCCCGCCAGGCGAACGATTTCCATGCCGAGCTTGAGGACGAGCTCCTTCACGTCCTCGGGCCCCTCGCCCCGCAGGAGCTGGATCGCCTCCTTGACCTCAAGGGCCGTGCCAACGGAGTCGCCCAGGGGCTGGTTCATGTCGGTCACCAGGGCCACGCAGCGGCGCTTCATCGAGCGCCCGACCCGGGTCATGGACCGGGCAAGCTGCTTGGCCTGCTCGAGGTCCTTGATGAAGGAGCCGTTGCCCCATTTCACATCGATCACCAGGCCCTCGGCGCCTTCGGCGAGCTTCTTGGAAAGGACGCTTCCGGTTATCAGGGGCAAGCTCGGGATCGTGCCGGTGTCCTTGCGCAGCTCGTAGAGTTTCGCATCGGCCGGAGCCAGGTCCTCGTTCTGGGCGATGATGGCGCCGCCAATCTTGGCCAGCTGCTGGGCGAATTGCTCGTTGGTCTGGTGCCCCTTGAAGCCGGGGATGGCCGCTAGCTTCTCTAGGGTGTTGATGACGTAGTCGTGCTCGACGCCGCACATCATCGGGACGACGACCCCTGAAGCCATCGCCAAGGGCACGAGGACGAGCGAGGTCTTGTCGCCCACCCCGCCCGTCGAGTACTTGTCGATCTTGGGCTTGGCGATGTGAGAAAGGTCAATGACCTCGCCGGAGAGCATCATCTCCTCGGTCAGGTCCGCGGTTTCCTGCGCCGACATTCCCGAGAAGTAAATGGCCATCGCAAGGGCGGCCAGCTGGTGCAAAGGCATTTCCCCATCAAGCGTGCTATCAATGATATAACGAATTTCCTCCTGCGTGAACTCACCGCCGTCGCGCTTCTTCTCGATGAGAAAATTGAACGATGGCTTAATGAAGCGCCTTGCTGGGATGGTACGTTTGCTCGTCATGGAGTTGATGGGCGGATGGGAGAACCCCCGGGTCGGGGAAAGCGTACGAGCCAATATGATCCCATGGAAATGTCGAGCCAAAACGGCGCATCGACTCCGCGCTTGCGCATGCTGGCAACCCGATGGTGAAGTGCCCGGTGCATCTTGCGTTCGACTTGATCGGCGAGCTTGAAACGGCCCTCGTGTCCGCCGCCGCGTCGGCAGGCATCGAACCGGGTTCGTTTGCGCCCGGGGTCCGGACCTCCGACCCCAGGCATGGGGATTTCCAGGCCAACGGGGTTCTGGCCGCCGCCAAGCGCGCTGGCAAGCCCCCCCGGCCGATCGCCGAGGCGGTCGTTTCCAACCTGCCGGCCGAGCTCAGGGAGAGCTTTGACATAACGGTGGCCGGGCCCGGCTTCATCAATTTCTCGGCCCGGCCCGCGATGCTCCTCTCCTGGCTAGGCGCCTATAGGACGGGCGCCGATCTGGCCGCGGGCGCCTCCGCGGCACACGCGGGTGAGACGTGGGTCGTCGACTACAGCTCGCCCAACGCGGCCAAGCAGATGCACGTCGGGCACCTCAGGTCGGCGGTGATCGGGGAGGCCATTTCGAGGCTCCTTGGGTTCACCGGGGCCCGGGTCGTGCGCGACAACCACCTTGGCGACTGGGGTACCCAGTATGGGAAGCTGATCTGGGCGTGCAAGCGCCACCTGGACGAGGCGGCGGTGGCGGCGGACCCGATCGCCGAGTTCGAGCGCCTCTACAAGCTCGGCAACAGCGCCGCCGAGTCCGACCCCGCGGTTATGGAGGAGGCCCGGGCGGAACTGGTGAAGCTCCAGGCCGGGGACCCGGAGAACCTGGCGCTCTGGGGGCGGATAAACCGGGCAAGCCTTGCCGCGTTCCAGGTGATCTACGACAGGCTCGGGATCCGCTTCGACGAGACCCTTGGGGAGAGCTTCTACAACGACAAGGTGGAGCGCGTCTACTCCGAGCTCTCGGCGGGAAATATCTCAAGCGAGAGCGACGGGGCGCAGGTCGTCTTCCACCCCGAGCACCCCAGGTTCAAGACCCAGCCCATGATCGTGCGCAAGTCGGACGGCGCCGCAAACTATGCGACGACGGACCTGGCGACGATTCTCTACCGCGCGGAGCACTTCCGCGCCGAGTGCATCCTCTACGTGGTCGACAAGCGCCAGGGCGACCACTTCGAGCAGCTTTTCCTGACGGCGGCCAAGTGGTTTGCAGCGTCGGGGCGCCGGCTCCCTAAGCTGGTCCACGTCGATTTCGGCACCGTCCTCGGGGAGAACGGCAAGCCCCTTAAGACCCGGACGGGAGACAACATCCGCCTCAGGGATCTCCTGGACGAGGCGGTCGAGCGCGCGTTTGTCCTCGTCACCGACAAGAGCCCCGATTTCCCCGAGCCGGAGCGCCGCAGGATAGCCGAGATCGTGGGCGTGGGCTCCGTGCAGTACGCAGACCTGTCCCAGAACAGGGCGAGCGACTATCTTTTCTCGTGGGACAAGATGATCTCGCTCGACGGCAACACCGCCGCGTACCTGCTCTACGCCCTGGCGAGGATCAGGTCGATCTTCCGGCGCCACGGCCTGGAGTGCGGCGACCCGGCGGCCGAGGCCGGCGCCGACGTGTTCCAGACGCAGGGGGAAATCGCGCTAGCGCGCAGGCTCGTGAAGTTTGCCGACACGCTGCGCCTGGCATCGGAGACCCTTTGCCCGCACTTCCTTTGCCTCTACCTTTACGAGCTCGCCGGTGAGTTCAGCACGTTCTACAACGCCGACAAGGTGATCGTGGATGATCCCACGGTGCGCGCCCGGCGCCTTCTGCTCTGCGCACGGACGCTCCTGATTCTGGAAACGGGCCTGAACCTGCTCGGACTCCGGACGCTGGAGCGGATGTAGACAAAACGCGCTTGCCGCCCCGGCCAGCCCCGACCACCCTCCCGTCAAACATGGCCACGCAGGAATACTACATTCGCGAGGCGTCCGAGAACGAGGCGCGGGGGCCTTTCAACATGGAGCAGCTCGTCTCCCTTGCCGAGACCGGCCAGGTGACGGTCGATACGCTCTGGTACGACCCGGCCATCGAGGACTGGGCGGTCATCGGAACCAACGACGACCTGAAGGGCCAGCTCTTCCCCGAGAAGAGGAAGCTGCGCATGAAGGTTAAGGAGATCATCCCCCAGTCGAAGAAGGAGGATAACCTGGCGCCCATCACAGTGGAGGACATGCTCGCGGGAGCCGAGGGCAGGACCGCAGAGACCAAGGACAAGGTCGACCCGAGCATCATGCAGGGTCACGCCGCGCGGATCGGGATGTGGGCGGCGGTGGCGTGCCTCGTGCTCGCCGCAGCCGGCGAGATACTTCCGGGGGCGGACGCCGTAGCGGCCGCGGACGTGAACAAGATCCTTGCGCAGCCCCTGCTTTTTCTAGGCGCCCTCGACCTCTTCGCCGCCGTCATGCTCGGACTGGGCGTCGTCCAGTTCTATCCCTTCGTCCGCTTCAGGGCGGCACTTGGCCTCGGCCTCTTCGGGTTCATTTTCTTCGCGCAGGGCTCCCCTGCCCCGCTGTTCGCCGAGGCGGGTGCCGCAGTCGGCCTCTATTTTGCGACCGTCTGGGTGGACATGCTCCCGGTCGTCGTGGTCTCGGCGGTCGGCGTCCTCGGCTCGGCCGGAACCGCATACTTCCTCCTGTCGACCTGAGCGCCCGAAATGCGGCCCACGGGCATTGGAGCGGGTTTGGCCCGCCTCTGGAACAGGGACATCTGGCAATCGGCCCACCTTAACGACCGCTCCCCCCGAGGGTGGTTCTACGCCCTGCTTAGGGTCGTCTCAACTACGGCCTCGACGTTCAACGAGACCCGGTCCGCGAGCCGCGCGGCCGACCTCAGTTTTAGCACGCTGCTCGGCCTGGGCCCGATGATCGCGATCGCGATGCTGGTCGCTTCGACGCTCTTCGGGGAGCGCAACCCGAACCTGGCCGTCGAAACGCTCAACCGGCTCATTAGTTTCGTGGCCCCTCAACTCGGCCAGTACGAGAGCCTCGACGGCGGCGGGTCCGTGAACGTGAACCCGGAGTTGGTGGATATGATCAACGGCTTCATCAAGGGCGCCCGCTCGCAGGCCGCCGGCGCCGTGGGCGCCATCCTTCTGGTGATGATCGTCCTCTTCCTCTTCAAGTCGATCGAGGACGCCTTTAACGACATCTGGGGCGTAAGGAGGGGACGCACGATCGTCATGAGGATGGCGCTCTACTGGACCGTGATGACGCTCGGCGGCGTGCTCTTTTTCGCCGCCGTTGCGCTCCTCGGCGCAGGCACCTTCGCGAGCGTCTTTGTGGAAAAACTCCCCTTTGGAACAGAGATCACCCGCCTGGTTCAGTGGCTCTTCCCCCTGTTCTCCTTCCTCGTCCTCGTGGCCGTCCTCGCGGTCTTCTATCGGGCGGTGCCCAACACCCGGGTTCGGTGGTGGGCGGCCGTCGCGGGCGCGCTCACCGTGGCGGTCCTGCTGACGGCCAACAATTTCCTGGCGTTCCTCTACCTGAAGCGCGTGCTCCTGACGCGGAGCCTCTTTGGCTCCCTCGGGATCATTCCCGTCCTCATGCTTGGTCTCTACGTCTTCTGGCTCTTTGTCCTGATAGGCGGCCAGATCAGCTATGCGGTCCAAAACGTGCACGTGCGCAACAGCCGCCTGGCGTGGGGCAGCCTGAGCGCGACCAACAGGGACCGCCTCTCCCTGGCCGTCCTCATGGCTGTCTGTCGCCGCTTTCACGCCTCCAAGCCGGCCCTTTCGGTGACCGAGATCTCGGACGCCGTGCGCCTGCCGGCCCAGGTCGTTAACGAGTGCCTGAACCGGATTGCGGACGCGGGCTATGTGATGGTGGTCCCGGGACCCTCCGGGTCTGCCCCGCACGAGGCCTACTACCAGCCCGCGCGCCCCCTGGGCCGGATCACCCTCTTTGAATTCATGACCAAGGCCGACAGCCTGGGCGACGACCCCTCCGGGGACGCCTTGGACCGGATAGACCCCGCCGTCCGCGAATTTGGATCGGTGTTCGAGCAGGTTGGCAGGGAGGGATTCCTTGGAAAGAGCGTCCAGGAGATCCTCGATGACGAGCCTTCCGCCAATTAAGCGTTGCCACACCCGGCAGGCGCCCTAGCCTCCGATCCCTTTTCCCCACATGATTTCCTGGATCCAGCGCACCTTCCAGCACCACTTCCGCCTTATCTTCGCCATCCTATTGGTTGGCATGGTGATACCCTTCATCTTCACCATAGGATCCACGCCCGGAATCGGGCGCGCGGACCGGCGGACGGCGACACGCGATTTCTTTGGGCATAATCTGCTCTCCCAGACCGAGGCCCGCGCCCTGATTGAGGACGCCCGCATCAGCGCAGACCTCCAGTACGGCCAGAGCGTGACCCCGGACCAGATCCAGTACTACATGTACCAGCGGGTGGCCGCCCAATACCTGGCAGACCAGCTGCACGTTCCCCAGCCCTCGACTACCGAAATCACGGAATTCATCAAACGCCTCCGTATTTTCGCGGGACCCCAGGGCCAGTTTGACGTCACCCGCTACGATGCGTTCCGCAATTCCCTAAAGGGCGCCTCAGGGACGAGCGAGGCGGACATCGCGCGAGTGATCCGCGACGACGTGCGCATGGTGAAGCTCCAGCGCTTCCTTGCAGGCCCGGGCTATGTGACGCCGGGCGACGTGAAGGAGATCCTCCTTAAGGGGGATACCTCATGGACCCTTTCCCTAGCCACGGTCGACTACGCCGCCTTCTCCCCGGACATCAACCTCACGGAGGCAGAGATTTCCAAGTTTTACTCAGACAATATCTTCCGCTACACGGTAGCGCCACGCACCGTCGCAGACTGCGTCCGCTTTTCCGCCTCGGACTTCACGGCCGGGATAGCTCCGACCGATGCCGAGGTCCGCGAATACTACGATTCGAACCCCTCGCTCTTCCCCAAGCCCCAGGCGGCGAAGCCAGCCGCGGGCAAGGCCGATCCGAACGCGGACTTTGCAGCGGTGCAGGCCCAGGTGCGCCAGGCCCTGATTCTTGAGACTGCGCGCCAGGGCGCCGTCAAGGCGGCCTCGGACCTCGCCTACGCCCTCTATGAAGGCAAGGTTTCCCGCGACTCCCTCGCCTCGTTCCTTGCCAGCCGCAAACTTAAGACCGAGAGCCTCGCCCCCTTTACCCGCGAGGCCGGCCCGGCTGAGCTCGGGGGCTCACCAGAAGTCGCCAATGCGGCGTTCGAATTGAACGCGGCCCGGTTTTACTCCGAGGGGCTGCCGACAAAGACGGGCGCCGTGGTCCTCATCTGGAAGGAGCTGCTCCCCTCCCGCGAGCCGGCGCTCGCCGAAGTCCGCGAGAAGGTCGTGGCAGACGCCAAGGACAACCAGAAGCGCATCCGCTTCGTCGAGTTCGGCAGGTCGCTCAGGGCGGGCATCGAGCGCCGCCTCAAGTCCGGGGATTCCTTCGACAAGGCGGTCGCCGCAGCAGCCGGCGGGGTTAAGGTAGAGGTTAAGAACCTTCCCGCGTTCACGCTTCGCTCACAGCCCCGCGACGTGGACCCCTCGGTGTTTTCGCTCCTGGACCGCCTCCAGAAGGGCGGGGTCTCGGAGATGGAGGCAACGGCCGAAAAGGGCATACTCGTCTACGCAGCCGACAAGAAGACTCCGGTAACCGACGAGTCCAACCCGCTCTTCGCCCAGTACAAGCTCCAGCTGGCCGACTCGTACGCGAGGGCGGACGCCACGTCGATCATGAGGGAGCTGGTGGACGGTGAGCTCAAGCGCTCGGAAGCGAACGCCAAGTAGGCAAATCGCCGCCGCCGCTCAACCGCGGCTTTTGACCGTCCCCGAGGTTTGGCGCGCCGCAGGTAGAAAAAGAGTAACTTTGGGCCCCACAGCGGTGTTGAATCAAATACCACCGCTGTATCCCCTATATCCATGCCCAGATCCCTAGCCCGTGCTGCACTTGCCCTGATCTGCATCATCCCCGCCCTCGCTGCGCGCGCCGACGACGCCCCGGCGGTCGAGGCCTTTGGCGACCCTTCGCAGCCGATCAACCTTTCCGGCCCCGTCAATTTGACCGACTGCGTGGGTCTGGCGCTCGGCCGCAACTTCTCGGTCAGGATACAGAAGTTCACCGTCTACGAGGCCATCGACTCGGTTGCGATCCAACAGGCCACATTCGAGCCCGTCTTCGGCTTCAACGCCAACAAGCAGGTCCAGCAGGCGACCGTCAACGAGTCGGAATTTGGCATTCCGAACAACACCGCTTCTGAAACGGCCGCGTTCTCCATCAACGACACGCTCGTCACGGGCGCCACGGTGACCGGAAATTACAGCATTCTCAGGCAGAACTCGAGCCCCGACTTCTATCCACCCGACCCGTCGTACACGGGCGCGGTCTCCATTTCGGTCACGCAGCCCCTGCTCCAACACGCGGGCATAGACTACAACCGCGCTGCCATTGAGAACGCCCGGATCGGGGTCCGGATCTCGAACCTGAACTTCAAGAGCACGGTGCTCACCATGATCCTGAACGTCGAGAACACCTACTACAACCTGCTCTACCAGCGGGAGCAGTACAAGGTGCAGGAGGACAACCTGAAGCAGGCCCAGCAGCTCCTCGACGAGAACACGATCCGCCGGCAGACCGGGGTCCTCACGGACCTGGACGTCATGAACGCGAAGGCCGGCGTGGCCTCGGCGCAGAACCTCCTCATCCTGGACCAGCAAACCGTCCGAAACAGCGAGGACAGCCTCCTGCAGCTCCTAGGCGACCGCGAGTTCAAGAACGCGGTCGGCGAGATCAAATTTCCCGAGCTCGTCGAGCCAGAGGTCTCGTTTGATCGCTCGTACAAGCTGGCGCGCGACAACGGCCCGAGCCTGGCCGTGGCACTCGCGACGATCGAGCAGTACAAGCTCACGGCGCTCAAGGCCAAGCGGGACATGCTCCCGGAGCTCAATGTCAACGGGGGGCTTGGATACGGCTCCTATGCGGCCACCGCAAGCCAGTCCATCACCGGCAGCTGGCCGGGCTACAACTGGACCGCGGGCTTGACGCTCAGCATTCCCTGGGGCCTTAAGGCGAACAAGGCCCTCTACCACCAGGCGCTCTCCCAGGTGCGCAGCCAGGAGGTTGCGTTTGACCAGGCGGACCAGAACCTGGTCGTCAATGTCCGCAGCGCCATACGCGCAGTCGAGACCTTCGGCCAGAGTGTCCGCTCCTCGGCGGAGAACACCCAGTTTGCGACGAAGGCGTACGAGCTCACAAAGGCCCAGTTTGACGCGGGTCTTGCCACGAGCTATCTGGTGCTCCAATCTCAGAACACTCTTGAAACCGCCCGCGTCAGTGAGTTGCAGGCGAAGGTCAATCTGCTCTCGGCGATCGCGAACCTGCGTTTCCTCGAGGGCAGTTCGCTGCAGCTCTACCGAATCAACCTTCCAGATTGAGGGATCCGGCCGCCAAGCCGGGTTCAGCCTGGTTGAATTGGCGGTCGTGGTGCTCGTCATCGGGATCCTGGCCGCGCTCTCGGTTCCCGCCATGAAGAAGAACGCGCTCAATGCCCGTTCGAGCGCCGTGATGAATGACCTGCGGGTCTACGCGGGCGCCTTCCAGGCCTATGCCCAGGAGCACGGGGACTGGCCCCCCGGCGGCGGGGCTCCCGGCACTTTCCCCGCCGGAATGGATGGGTACTTGAGCAGCACAAACTGGTCGCGCATCACCCCGATTGGGGGTAACTACCAGTTCGCCACGCAGAGCCCCCAGGCCGGCGGGCGCTATGCCGCCGTCATCATCATCTCATCGACCGACAACAACCCCGTCACCTCCGACGCCAACCAGTTGACCGACATCGACACGAAGCTCGACGACGGAAACCTGTCCACGGGGAATTTTTTCCTCGGATACCGCAACTATCCGGTATTTGTCCTGGAGCATTAAATGTACCGCGTAACCACATCACGCCTGGGCCCGGATGCACGCAGGGTGAATCCGTCGGGCGAGGACGTGGACCGGGGGGAGATGACCCCGGCCGACCTGACCGTGCTCCTGGACGCGTTCGTGGAGATCGACCCGGCCGAGAATGAGGAGCAGGACCCCCACGTCACAGTCGGCGGCCGCGGGGCAAAGCTCATCATCAGGACGAGCCGCGGGCGACTACAGGTGTACGACGTGAGGGACCACGCAGCCCCGGCTGTCGAGATGACGGTAGCCGGCGTCCTTGCGCGCCTGGACAGGGTCGAAAGCAACGCCCCGTTCCCCGGCGACCCGGAGCAGCCGTCTCCCACGGCGCCGCACCGCGGCATCGCCATTGCGATGCTTATCCTCGGGCTGATCCTGAACGGCTACATCCTCTACTCGGTGTTCTATGTGGAGAGCGTGAACAAGAAGGTCGAGGTGAAGCTCCTTACCGACGCCGACGAGGTGAAGGCGAAGGAAACCGCGGTCGCGGGGTCCTATGCGACGGGTTCGAAGGTCGGCGACCGCGTGATCGAGGTCGATGCGGCGGGACGGGTGCGCTTCTATGAGATCGGGGCCAAGGGCCCGATCAACGACTCCAGGGACTCCTATCGGATCGGCCGCCACGACGGGCTCCTGTGCCTGACGACCGTCGAGAGCGGTGTCGTTGACCTGGTCGGGGACACCCTCGTCTACTACAAGGACGTCTACCAGCGCAGGCGTCCCTCACCCAAGGAATAGCTCCGCCGGGTCGAGCAGGGATGCAGCGTCCACGACCCGGTGCGCGGGAAGCTGGGTGCGAAACCAGGTCCTCTGCTTCTTCACGAGGGCCCGGGTGTCCTTGGCGATGGCCTCGGCGAGGCCTCCAAGGGGGGCCTTCCCCTGAAGAACCTCCAGGGTCTCTCGGTAGCCTATGGCGCGGGACGCGCTCGGATTAAGGAGGAGCCCCTCGCCACGGAGACGCTCGACCTCCGCGACAAGCCCCGCGCCCAGCATCGCCTCAACCCGCGCGGCGATGCGCACGTCAAGGTCCGAAGGGCTACGGTCCAGGCGCACAAGGCGCACGGACCACCCCGCGAACGGGGCCTCGGCACGCGCGAAATCCGATGCGAGCTCGGCCAGCGTGAGCCCCGAGGCAAGGCAACGGCCGAGGGCGCTTGCCACCCGGCGGGGGTTGGCTGTGTCCAGGGCCCCAAGGCCCGAGGGGTTAAGGCTCCGCAGCTCCCCAAGAAGGGCCCCCAGGCCCCCGGAACCTTGAAGCGCCGAGACCCGCGAGCGGATACCGGCCGGAACGTCCACATTGTCCGAAACCGGGCCGAAGAACGACCGCAGGTAGAAGCCGCTTCCACCAACAACGAGGACCTTTCTCCCGCGGGCTGCGATCTCCTCGGCTGCCTCCCGCGCGGCCGAGGCGTAGACGGCAGCGTTCATGGGCTCGGACACGTCGCGGATATCAATCAGGTGATGGCGGACGCGGTTGAGCTCAGGCGCGGTGGGCTTGGCCGTCCCGATGTCCATTCCCCGGTAGAAAAGGAGGGAGTCGCAGGAGATGATCTCGGCCTGGTTGGCCTCAGCCCACCTGAGGGCCCACTCGGTCTTACCGACCGCGGTGCAGCCGGTCAGGACGTGAAGCGTCCGGTCTGACTCCTCCCGGGGGCTCACGGGGCCCCTCGGGCATCTCCCGCGGCAACGGCGCGGTTTCGCCCGGCCGCCTTTGCGGCATAGAGTGCGCGGTCGGCCGAAGCGAAAAGCTCCGAGCCGGTGCCCCCGTCGAGCGGAAGCTCTGCGACTCCCGCGCTCGCCGTCACCGAGATCGACTGGCCCCCGGGGATCGGAATCGGGCTGCCCGCCACCAGCGCAATCGAGCGCGCTGCCACCTCAAGGGCGCTCGACCGGTTGGTCTGGACAAGGATAAGCGCGATCTCTTCGCCTCCAATCCGCGCTGCGCGGTCGACCGTCCGGACCGAGGCGGCGATCCGCCGGGCCGCCTCCTTTAGGACCTGATCGCCCGCCGGGTGCCCGTAGGAATCGTTCACGGCCTTGAAGTGGTCGAGGTCAATGATTACAAGGGAGAGTGGATTGCCAAACCTGCGCGCACGGTCCTCCTCCTCGGCAAGGATCCGCTCATACTCGCGTCGGTTGAGGAGACCCGTCAACTCGTCCCTCGTCGCCATCCTGCGAAGGGCCTCAAGCGTAGCACCCAGCTTGGTTGCATAGCGCAGCGAGCGTTCCAGGGAGCGAGGGGATATCTCCCCCTTCACCAGGTAGTCCATGGCGCCCGCCTCCATGGCCTGGATGTCGACATTGCCGGCCGATTCCGCCGTCAAAAACACGATCGGGGTCCTGCATCCGGCGGCCGTCGCCTCGCGGATCAGCTGGAGCCCGTCCCTCTCGCCAAGCCGGTAGTCGAGCAGGCAGATCGCGTAGTCCCCCGTGAGGAGGCGCTCGAGGCCCCCCTCGTAGGTGGCCGACCAGTCGAGCTGGTAGGAACCCGACTGGAAGTTCTTGAAGTGGGCCTGGACCAGCCTGAACTGCAGGCGGTCGTCGTCGATCACGAGTACCCGGATCATCGCCGTGGGGTGCCCTGCCGCAAGTCCGAGACTCGGCTCGCAAGCGCGGGGCCGATCCCTCCGCGGGAGCCGAGTCCATCCCGGATCAGGTTCACAAGGGCGCTCCCGACGACGACCCCGTCCGCATGCGCGGCGACCTCCGCCACCTGGGCCCGGGTCGAAATCCCGAAGCCGACGGCTACCGGGAGCGAGGTGCGGGCGCGGATCCTGGCGACGGCCTCGGGTATGCCGCTTGCCAATTTATCGCGCACGCCCGTGACGCCCTCCCTCGAGACGTAGTAGATGAATCCGGACGCCGCCGCCGCAATCTTGGCGAGCCTTGAATCGGGGGTGGTCGGGGCCACGATGCAGACCGTATCGACACCGTGCTTCGCGCACGCTCCCGCGGCCTCTCCGGCTTCCTCGGGGGGAAGGTCAAGGATCAGGAGCCCGTCAACCCCGGCGGCCTTTGCTGCCGCCACGTAGGCCTCCACGCCATTCGAAAACACGAGATTATAGTAGGTGTAGAAGACGATCGGCACCTCGCTCACATCCCGGATTCTGCGAACAAGCTCGAAGACCCGGGCGGCTGTCATGCCGGACACAAGCGCCCGCTGGGCCGCGAGCTGGTTCGTCAACCCATCGGCAAGCGGATCGGAGAACGGGACCCCGAGCTCCAGGATGTCCGCCCCGGCGCCCACGACGGCGCGGCACGCAGCCAGCGAGGTCTCAAAGTCAGGATCGCCCGCGCAGAGGTAGGCAATGAATGCCGCCCTTTTCTCAGAGCCTGCCCTCGAAAATGCGTCTTGGATCCGTCCCATAGGAAGGTCGATCAAAAGCAATTCGCCCTGTCACGCCACTGAAAACTCCACCAGGACCGGCCGGTGGTCGGAAAGGAACGACCGCACAACCTGGCTCTCGATGGCTCTGCAGCCTGGCGGCATGAAGACGAAGTCCAGGGCGCGCCTGGGAAGGGGGGAAGGGAATGTGGGGCCCAGCAGCGGGTGCAATACATAGTCCCCATAGTCGCACAGGTGGCTTAGGAGGGAAGCGGTCGCGTCGTCCTTCGTATTAGGGGTGTTGAAGTCCCCGCAGACGATCGGTGACACGGACCAGGCCCGCCGCCGCTCCCGCTGCTTAAGCCTGAGCCACGTCACCAGCATGTCGAGCTGCTGGAGCCTTTTCTTCTTGGAGCTAAAGTGCAGGTGAAGGTTCACCAGGGGCACGAGCCGCCCCCCCACCTCGAGCTCCGCGAACAGGAAACCCTTCTCCCCGACCTTGCGCTTGCCAAAGACGATGGTCTCCGTGTCCGCGATCGGGAAACGCGAGAGGATCGCGTTGCCGTAGGCCAGGTTCATGATGCCCGACCTCCGGTTGTTGATGCCGAAGGCGGCATGGGGAAACCCAGCGTGGGCCCTCAGGTAGTCCAGGTGGTCGAAACGCCCGGACCAGACGGAGCACTCGTCCACCTCCTGGAGTGCGACCACGTCGGCATCCAAGGTGCTGAGCAAGTGCGCGATCCGCCTTAGGTTAAGCCGCAGCTTGCGCGAAGAGGTGAAACCCTGGATGGGCGCTAGGCCCCGCCCATGGGCGATGTTATACGTCACTAGCCGCAGACGCCTCGTGGACACGGACATACGGTAGTCCGGTATGCCCCTGGACACAACCGGGAAACGGGTTGACAGCCCCTTCTCGGGCCGGGAAGGTAACCGTTCCCAAATTTACGGCGGTCATAGCTCAGTTGGTTAGAGCACAAGATTGTGAATCTTGGGGTCGCGGGTTCGAGTCCCGTTGGCCGCCCCATCTTAAATCCTCCTGTGAAATCAGGAGGATTTTTTGCATCTATACAGCTTGCCTCCCCCAAAAGCCCGTGCCATGATTGCGCCATGGTTTGGCCGTTTCTTTATCCCGTCAAAACGCAGGAGGGTCCGCGCTGGTGCGTCGATTCCGGCGAGGGAAAACTGCCGAAGCGCCGGCGCTGGAAATTCCAGTCGAAAACCGCCGCCGAGCGCAAGGCCGCTGAGCTGCGCGGCGTGTGGGAGAGCTACGGCCGCTCGGGCTTCATGTCCGACGTGGACCGGGCCGACGTGCTAGCCGCCCGTGCCAAACTGGCTGAGTTCCAGCTGGCAAACACGCGCCTCGTGGAGGCCGTCGATTTCTACATCCTGCACAAGAAACCGCACGGAGGCGACGTGACGCTGCAGGAGCTCTTCGACAAGCTGATTGTCGAGCGGGAGCTCTCGCCCCGCCCTCCCAGCCCCAGCTACCGGCGCTCGTTGGACGAGATCCTGGGCCCCTGGCTCAAGGACAAGGGCACCCGCATGGTGATCGGATTCACCTTTTCGAGCCACCCTCAGAGTCGGTCTGGATGGTTGGTTGATGTTGATACGACTGACGCTGGTTGTCCATCCCTGGCGGAGGGAAGG
>Ga0302319_10001030_pt1 | contig 62617 bp, 48 predicted proteins | sample Bog_T0_2_FD_203319 | JGI IMG/M metagenome (GOLD analysis project Ga0302319, IMG submission 203319) | Peat permafrost microbial communities from Stordalen Mire near Abisko, Sweden - Bog_T0_2 | ecosystem: Environmental > Terrestrial > Soil > Wetlands > Peat | place: Sweden: Abisko, Stordalen Mire...
CGAGAATGGCCGCTCCCTTGTCTCCCGGATCGAGGTCGTTCAGCGCCGCGCCCGCCTCATTTGCATCCGGTGAGAATTCCTGAACTACGCGCGCCGTGCTGTCGAAGGCGACCACCGCCACGCGATGCGGCACGCCGGCCACCACGTCGCCAATCGTCGGGCCCAGGTTGCGATATCTCTCCAGCTTGGCCTTCCCTGCACCGCCCGTCTGCACCGCCACCACCAGCGCCAGCGGCTCGCTGTCTGTGTCCTGGTCGAGGGTAAGCGGCTGCTCGATGCCGTCGTCGGTCAGCCGAAAGTCGCCGGCCTTGAGTGTGAAGACCAGCTCGCCTTTGGCATTGCGCACCAGCGCCGGAACCAGCACCACGTTCGCGTCGGTGCGCAGCGTTGGCGAGGATTGCGCCGAGGGCCTGGAGGCCGCGGGGGCCTGTCCCAGCGCAGCTGAACACACCAACAGCGCGACGGCGGCGACGAGTTTCATGGGCAGGCTCCCTGACGGCGAGTTTAGCGGCGGGCGGCTGGGATGCAGGACGATCGAGCGGCGGCTCAGCGCCGGCCCGCGCGCTCAACATACCCCACACCCCCCAACTTTAGTAGACTCAACGGCAGCATGTTTGTTACTCAAGCGAATTTCCGTCTCTTCCGCTCCGCAATTCGATTCGTATTCCTCGCGGCGGCGCTCGTTGCAGGATTGGCCGTCCAGCCGTGTTCCGCACAGGGGACGCACCTGTGGACCCAGTCGCGCGTGGAGGAGTTCGAGAAAGGCACGCCGCAGGGCGTCCAGGTGCTGAGCGACGGACACCTGCGCGAGGGGCCTGGGCTCACCGAGTTGCTGACCACTCCCTCGACCTTTGTCTGGTCGGTGGCAGCGGGCAAGAACGGCGAAACCTACATCGGCACCGCTTCGCCAGCCACGGTTCTACGCATCGGCAAGGACGGCAAAGCCTTCACGCTGTTCGAGACCAGGGACCTGAGCGTGCAGGTGGTTCGCCTGGGAGTCGATGGCGCTCTCTACGCCGCTACGCTGCCCAGCGGGAAGGTCTACCGGCTCAAGGCCGATGCGAGCACGAAACAGGATGAAGCATCCGCAACGTTGGTCTTCGACCTGGGAAAAATTGGCGAAGGCAAAGGCGCTGCCGGATCATCGTCTCAGAAACCGGACAACAGCAAAACGGCGGAGGAAAAGCCGGGCGACAAGGCAGACAACAAGCCGCATTTCATTTGGGATCTGGCATTCGACGCAGCGGACCGGCTCTACATCGCCAGCGGCGGTCCGGGAGCGGTGTACCGCGTGGACCCGGCCAAACCCGCCGCGCAGCCGGAGCTGTTTTTCAAGAGCGACGAGCAGCATATCCGATGCCTGGCGTGGGACGGGAAAGGCAACCTGATCGCGGGCTCGGATGGGTCTGGGCTCGTCTACCGCATTGACGCGCAAGGCAAGGGGTACGTGCTGTTCGAGGCGCCGCGGCGCGAGATCACCTCAGTGGCCGTGGGCGCCAACGGCACGATCTACGCCACAAGCGTGGGCGACAAGAGCCGCAACCCGCTGCCGCCGCTGCCCGTACAGGGACAGGGCGCGGTGACCATCACGATTGTCCAGCCGGGCTCGCTGCAGGCCGCCAACGCCAGTGTCTCCGTGCCCGAGGGCAGCGAAGTTTATGCGCTCATTGAGGGGCAGGCCCCGCGGCGTATCTGGTCGAGCAAGGACGAGATTGTCTACGCGCTGGCCGCGCGCAAAGATGGCCTGCTGGCACTGACCGGGAACCGCGGCCACATCTTTCGGATTGAGGATGACGGCAGATATGCGGACGTGGCGCACCTGGAAGCGCAGCAGGGGCTAAGCCTGGCCGTGACGCCGGGCGGGGACGATGTTCTCATCGGCACGGGCAATACCGGCAAGCTGGTTCTGCTGGGGGCAACAGAGAAGCACGAGTACGCGAGCGACGTGCTGGATGCCGGCGCATTGGCCCACTTTGGACGCATCGAAGTCGAGCCCGGTTCGAGCGGCTTCGACCTGCTCACGCGCAGCGGCAACGTGGAGCAGCCGGTGCGCGGCTGGTCAGAATGGCAGCCGCTCAAAGACGGCGCCGTGGCTTCGCCGGCCGGCCGCTTCTTCGAGTGGAAGGCCGTGCTGCACGCGGGCGGGACGCTGGGCAGCGTGGGCGTGAACTACCTGGCCGTCAACGCCGCTCCCGTGGTCGACGAGCTGGTCGTCGCTCCGGGCGCGCGCATCAACCCGCAGACCCTGGCGCAAAACCAGCCGGGCGGCATGCCTCCGCAGGTGAGCATCGTCTTCCCCTCTTCGGCTCAGAGCGGCATCAACTTCGACGGCGCGGCCAACCAGCCCCTCCAGGCCATTAAAGACCGCACCGCCATCACCGTGCGCTGGGCCGCCCACGACGATAACGGCGACGACCTTAGCTATCGACTCTATCTGCGCGGCGACGGCGAAAGCGCCTGGCGGCTGCTCAAGGATCAGATCACCGACAAGGCTTACAGCTTCGACTCGACGCTCATTCCCGACGGCGGCTACCAGATCAAAGTCGTGGCCTCGGACGCGCCTTCGCACACGCCTACGGATGCGCTCAGTGGGGAAAAGATCAGCGAACGATTTGAGGTGGACACAACGCCGCCTGTGGTGAGCGGACTGAAGGTCACCGCGGAAGCCTCGCCGCACGTAACCTTCGACGCCGAAGACGCCTTCTCGCCGATCGCGCACGCAGAGTATTCAGTCGACGCGGGGCCGTGGCAGTTCGTCGAGCCAGTGGGTCAGCTCTCGGACTCGCGCCGCGAACACTACGAGTTCCGCATTCCGACCGCGGCGCTCGACGGCAAGACAAGCGAGCACCTGATCACCGTCCGCGTCTACGACCGGCACGACAACGTCGGAGTGGCCAAGACCGTCTTCACCGCAGCGGCGAAGTAGGCCCCATGCGATTCGAACTTTTTCTTGCGGCGCGTTACCTGAGAGCCAAGCGGCGACAGGCAGTCGTCGGCGTGGTGACCGCGATTTCCGTCGCGGGCGTGGCCGCGGGCGTAGCGGCGCTTATCATCGCGCTGGCCATCACCAACGGCATGCGCCGCGAGTTGCAGGACAAGCTGCTGGGCTCCAGCGCCCACGTGCAACTGATGCGCGTCGAGGGCGACGGCATTCGCAACTGGGAGCCGCTCTTCAACCGCCTGCGCCGGCTGCCGCACGTGACCGCGGCCTCGCCGGGGCTCTACGAGCAGGTGCTGGTGGCGCGGGGCGCGCGCGATGGCGGCGCGCTGGTCGAGGGCATTCTGCCCGACCAGGAACAGACGGTGAGCGACCTGCTCAAGAGGGCAACTCCCGGTGCAGTGCGTGCTCTGGAACCGGAGCCGGTGCCGGCAAGCGGCGAGATGCCGCCCATCGTCCTCGGCCAGGACCTGGCAGAGACGGTCGGCGCCGCCATCGGCGATTCGGTGGTGCTGATCAGCCCGCAGGGCGAGATGACGCCCGTGGGCATGATGCCCAAGGTGGTTCGCTTCCGCCTGGCAGGAACGTTCCACTCCGGGTTTTATCAATACGACGCGCAGATGGGCTTTCTGCGCCTGGCCGACGCGCAGCGGCTCTTCAGCGAGCCGGACCTGCTCTCGGTGATCAGCTTCAAAGTCGACGATCTGGACCGCGCGCCGGAGATCGGCAAGGAGATCGAGCAGGCCGCCGGCAAGGGCTACATGACCAACAACTGGATCGAGCAGAACCGCGAACTCTTCACGGCGTTGAAAGAGGAGCAGATCGTCACCTTCATCGTTATCACCCTGATTGTGCTGGTGGCTGCGCTCAACATCCTCATCGCACTGACCATGATGGTAATGGAGAAGACACGCGACATCGCGGTGATGATGAGTTTTGGCGTCGAGCCAGGCCAGGTGCGGCGCATCTTCCTGCTGCAAGGTTTTCTCATCAGCGTAATCGGAACGGCGCTCGGCCTGGTGCTGGGCTATCTGGCCTCGTGGGCGGGCGGGCACTACCACTTCATCCATCTCAGCGCCGAGGTCTACTCGATCGACACGCTGCCCTTTGCTCCGCGCTGGATCGACGCCGTCATCGTGTCGGGCGTGTCGGTTGGAATTTCGCTGCTAGCGACGCTCTATCCGTCGTCGGCGGCGGCGCGGGTGCTTCCGGCGGAGGCGCTGCGGTACGAATAGGCCAGTCAGTTTGCGGGCGATTTCTTGACAATGTGACACATTTTGTGTCACATTCTATCCATGCCAAGCGTAAACCTCCGCCAACTCCGCGACACACGCCAATTGAAGATCTGGCTCAAGGCCGGGGAAGTCGTCGAACTCCGCGAGCGGGACACTGTCTTGGCCCGGATCGTCCCGGAGACCCCCGCAACTCAGCCCGTCGAGTGGCCGGACTTCGCAGCTCGCCTGAAACGCAACTTCGGTGACCGTGTCATTCCTGCGGTGGACATACTGATCGAGGAGAGGAATAACCGCTATTGACCATCTGCGCCGATTCCAGTTTCCTGGTCTCCAACTACATTCAGGATGTCCATTCTCCAGAAGCAATCCGCAGAATGAGCACGCTCCCTTCCGTTTGGATTACACCCCTCAACAAAACTGAATTGGCCCACGCACTCCAGCAATACGTCTTCCGCAAACAGCTATCGGCATTCGAAGCTCAGCGCGCCTGGAGCGAATTTCAGCAGGATTGTGCGAGCGGTATCTGGATCCCAATTGGTCTGCCGGAAAAAATCTGGGAAACCAGCATCTCCCTCGCCCAGAAGCACGGCCCCACCCTCGGCGTGCGCACTCTCGATTCGGTGCACGTGGCCTGCGCTTTGGAATTGAACGCTCGGAAATTCTGGACCTTCGACGACCGACAGGGCAGGCTCGCCGAAGCCGTCGGCCTTGACACAAGCGCCTGACCCTCGCCGGACCTTATTCAGGTAGGCCGCACACCCTCACGCCGCCGGCATGTGCCGCTCGTTCAGCAGCATCCACGAGGTGCCGAAGCGGTCGCGGAACATGGCGAAACGAAATGCGAAGAAGGTCTCCGCCATGGGCATGAAGATCTCCCCGCCCTCGGTCAACAGGGCATAGATCCGCTCGGCCTCGGCGATGGTGCCGACGGTGAGCGAGAGATAGGCGCTGCGGATGGGTTCGAAGGGCGGCGACGGAATGTCGGCGCCCAGCAACGCGGTTCCGCCCAGCTCAATGCGTGCGTGCAGCACCTTGTCCTTCCACGCCGGGTCAACGCCGCTGGAATCGGGCATCTGCCCGTGGGTCATGCTGAACGTGATCTTCCCACCCAGGTGCTCCTCGTAGAAGCGGAAGGCTTCCGCGCAGTTGCCGCCATAGTTCAAATAGGTGTTGAGCTTCATGAATTTAGCCTCTCTGCGACCTGCTCGGCCATCGGTCGTTGAGCCGCGCAGACGATGCTAACGGACGATTGACTTGCGCGGCAAGCGTCATTGCGGCGTAATGATCCCGCCCAGCGCATGACGGCGGGGCAGCACGATGCCGCGACGATCGACTTCGGGCTTTGGGTCGACCGGTGAATCGAGGGCCGGGACGGCTTCCCGCTCGATCAACGCGCCTCCGCAGGCGGGGCACCAGTCGACGACGGTCTCAGGGGCAAGCACGGCGTGGCAATGGCTGCAAATACATTCCATAGACAAAGATTACCGGATTGGGGGTGACAGTGCCCACCCCCCCTAGCGGCTACACTTAAGGTATGCACCCTCCTGTACGCCTGGTGGCCATCGACGTGGATGGCACGCTGCTGCCGAGCTTTGCACAGAAGATGAGCGAGCGCACGGCCGAAGCGCTGCGGGCCGCGCAACAGGCGGGGATTACGGTTGCGGTGGCAACCGGACGCCGCACGGCCTACACGGCGCCACTGCTCGAAGGTCTCGGCCTGCGAGCGGATACACCCCTCATTACGTCTAATGGTGCAGTGATCCGTACGCTTGGTGGGGAGTCCATCGACCGCTGCCACATGGAGGCGCGGGTGGCGCGGGCGCTTTGCGGAGTACTGAGGGAGTTTGGAGCCGTTGTTTTTACCTTCGACCGCCCAGGCCGGGGAGAACTGGTGCTGGAGAATCTGGAACAGGCGCACGGGCGCATCGCGCTCTGGATCGAGGCCAACCGCAACGCGATCGAGGTAGTTTCACCGCTGGAGAATGCGCTGCCCGACGGCGAAGACCCCGTTCAGGGTATGGTGACCGGAACTCTCGCCAACATGCGCCGGGCCGAGAAGGCGCTCAAGGCCAGCGTGTGGGTGGCGGAGTGCGAATGCGTCTGCACGGAGTATCCGGGCCGCGACCTGTCGATTCTCGACCTGCTGCCGCCGGGAGTTTCAAAGGGGTGGGCGCTGGCGCGGCTGGCGGGACGGCTGGGGGTCGATCGCAAGGAGACGATGGCCATCGGCGACAACTGGAACGATGTGAATATGCTGGAGTGGGCCGGCCAGGCCATCGTCATGGGCAACGCCGCACAGGAGCTGCGCACCATGGCTAAACTGAACGGCTGGAAGCAGGCTCCGCCCAACGACCAGGACGGCGTGGCGCAGGTGCTGGAAAACGCCGTGGCAAAAGTTCTTGCTGCCAAAGCCTGAGCAAAACTGTACGATTTAGAGGTGCACTTCGAAATGCGGGTAAGAATTCTCATCGCGGCAGCGGCTCTCGGAGCCCTCACCTCCACGGCCTGGGCAGGCGAGGTGGTCACGCTGCGCAACGGCTTCGACCTGCGCTGCGACCACCACGCCGAGGTCGAAGGGCACGTTCGCCTCTACCTGAGCGCGAGAGAGGACAACTACATCGAGTTTGCGCCGCGCGAGATTGCCGGCGTGGAACAGGTCGCCGACCCGCCGACGCAGCCAGCCGCCACAGCACCTGACGGCAACACACTTGCGCCACCACCCCGGCCCGCCACGGACGCCAAACTCTCTTCCGAAGACCTGCGCGAGATGCTGATCAAAGCGGGGGACGAGCACAACCTCGACGTGGACCTGCTGGCCAGCCTGGTGAAAGCCGAGAGCGGCGGCAACGTTCGCGCGGTCAGCTCGGCAGGCGCGCGCGGGCTGATGCAGCTGATGCCCGGCACGGCGGCCGAGCTTGGGGTTCAAGACAGTTTCAAACCGGACCAGAACGTGCGCGGTGGCTCAGCATATCTAGATGAGCTGCTCACCCGCTATCACGACAAGCTGGCCCTGGCCCTGGCTGCTTACAACGCCGGTCCCGCCGCCGTCGACAAGTATCACGGCATCCCGCCTTACAACGAGACCCACGCATACGTTGCCCGCGTCATCCACGAGTTCAATCGGCGCGTGCTGGCGCGCGGGGCACAGGCAAGACTGGCGCTTGCGTCAGCAGTCTCCACCGAGAGCTCGCGGGCCTCGCGCTAGCTGCCCGCATCCATCCCCCATCAAGCCCTCCGCCGCTACAACCGCGCCCCAAATCATGCACGCCGGGAATCGCCTGCGCCTCGCTTCCACCTTATAGAATCAAGATAACCGGTCACTGCAAAACCGCGGAACGGAGAACGCTTGAAGAAGAGCCATCTTATTTTGGGCCTTGTGGTGCTGCTCGCCTTAGTAGCCCTCGTGGTCTGGGGACGCGACAGAATTCATTTCGACTTTGGCGTCTTCCGCACGCAACTGGCCATGGCCGACTGGGGCAAGATCGGCATCGCCACGGCCTGCATCTATCTCGGCTACATCTTTCGCTCGGTTCGCTGGGCACTGCTTATCCGCCACAGCAAAAAGACGCCGCCCCTGGCACTGCTGGGCACGCAGGTCATCGGGTTTACTGCGGTGGCCCTCATCGGGCGGGTCGCCGATCCGGTTCGCCCCTATCTTGTCTCGAAAAAGACCGGCCTTCCGCTCAGCGGACAGATTGCCGTCTACATCGTCGAGCGCATGTTCGATCTCGGCTCGATGGCGCTGATCTTCTCAGTTGTTCTGCTCACCTCGCGCGAGGCGCTTCCCCACCCCGAGTTGCTTCTGAAGGTGGCCAAAGGCGGGCTGCTGGCCACCGTGGCTTTGGCTGCCTTCACGGTCAGCGTGCGCCTAGCCGGGGGCGCCGTGGCCGCTTTTGTTGAAAAAACCCTGGGGGTCCTCTCCCACAAGCTCGGGCACTCGGCCGGACAGAAGATCCGAACGTTCCGCGCCGGTCTCGACACGCTCCGCTCCTTCTCCGACTTCGGCGTGGCAACCCTGCTTTCCCTGGGCATGTGGGTGGTCATCTCCGTCGCTTACCTTGAGACGACGCGCGCCTTCGCCGCCAGCCCGCAACTGGCCGCCATGACGCTGCCCCGCTGCATGGTCCTGATGGCCTCCAGCCTGGTGGCCAGCGGATTCCAGCTCCCCATCCTGGGCTGGTTTACGCAGATCGGCATCATCGCCGCGGCCATGTCCAGCTTCTTTTCCGTAGCGGCGGAGCCGGCCACCGCGTGCTCCGCCACGCTGCTGCTGGTTACCTTTCTGAGCATCATTCCTGTGGGCCTGATCTGGGCGCAGTTGGAGCATGTCAGCCTGCGCAAAATTACCGTCGAAAGCGAACACGCGGAAGAAGAGCTTGCGGGCGTGGAACCGGCGGAATAGAGGAGGTGCGATGGAGAAGATTTCGTTCGGAAACTCGATCCATCCCGGCGACATACTCAAGACCGAGTTCATGGAGCCGCTCGGACTCTCCAGCTACCGCCTGGCGAAGGAGTTGCACGTCTCTGCGCCCCGCGTCAACGACCTGGTGCGCGGCAAGCGCTCGATTACGGCGGACACCGCCATGCGCCTCAGCAGGTACTTTGGCACCACCCCTCAGCTCTGGCTTGGGTTGCAGATGGATCACGATCTCTGGGTGGCCGCAAAAGACAAGTCCCTGGCCAAGGTCAGGCCGAGGGCCCAGGCGGCGTAGCGGTTTCTTCGGCCAGAGCCGCACGCGTGAACCTTATGCTCTCCGGTCCCACTGCTCCGCCGGTCATGAGCATGCTCATGGCCTGCTCCATGTTGAGGTCGGTCTCCGTGACCCGGTCGAGGGGCACAATCTGGAGCAGCCCCGACGTCGGGTTGATGGAGTTGGGCAACAGCACCGCGGCCAGCAGTTCGCCGGTGGTGGAATCGGCCAGCGTACGCGTCAGGAACCCAATGCTCTTTTGCCCAGGCATGGGAAATTCCACCAGAACCACGCGCTGCGTGGTGCCCGATTTGACCATCATGCTGTCGATGAGCTGCCGCACCGACCCGTAGATCTTGGCCACGAACGGCAGCCGGTTCAACGCGGCCTCAAACAGCCTGAGAGCCTGGCGGCCCACCACCAGTGAGGCCACCCGCCCGACCACGTAGAGCACCACCAGCGCGAGGATCACGGAGAGCAGCGACTGGAGCCACGGCGCGCTGAGCCAATCCCCAGGAAAGGCAGCCTGAAGCAGCCACACCACGGGCAACCCGGCCTTGGCCAGCACCTCCAGCAGGAAGCTGAAGATCAGGTAAGTAACAAACAGGGGGCCCATGGTGATGATGCCGGCGAAGATGTTGCGCTGCAGACTGCGCAGGGTACGAGCCGCTCCAGGATTCACACGCCTCTCCTCGATTCCAGTATAGGGACCCGCGGGGCAACCGTGCTGGGCGGATTGACGGCGGCCCCGACCGCGGTTGACACTGCGGAAGTCGATGATACCGCGCCCATTCGTTCTATAGTGGAAGAGGAAGGAACTGCATGGACGACCAACATGGACCTGGCTTGAATTCACCGAACGACGAAGTCCGCCGGGCCGTTGGCATAGAGGGGGCGCGCACCCGCGCTGTGGGCTCCCCGCTCCCCGTCGGGTCCTGGACCCGGGCCGGCCTGGGCTTGCCCGGTCCTCTGTCGGACCCTCCCCGGGCTTCCACGCAGCCTCCGCCGGGCCGGGCCTTGGCCAACACGACCCCGGCGCCTCCCATCGACGTCCCTTCCGGAGTGCAGCGCGTCGTGAGCGCACTGCGCGCCGCGCTGCCCTTTGTGCAGAAGATTCTGCCACTGCTGGACGGAAACTTCGGCACCGCCGTCTCGAATATCCTCTCCCCGCACCACCATGCCCCGCCGCCACCGCCGCCACCGTCGGTCAATCTGGCGCCCATCGAAGACGGCCTGGCCGAGCTACAGACCCAGCAGAGCGAACTGCGCAACCAGGTGGTGGAGCAGAACGCCTCGCTCAAGCGGGTGGAAGATCAGCTGGAGATGGTCCGCGAGGCCACCGACCGCAACACGCTGGAGCAGCAGGAACTGATCGAAGACCTGAAAGGCGTGGGCAACAAGGTCAAGCTGTTTTCCCTGATCGCCCTTGGCTTGCTGGCCGTGTCCGTGGTCATCAACGTCGTTCTTTATCTCCACATCATCAAGGTTTTGCCCTGATGCCGGTCAACTTACACCTGCCCACCGGACGCTTCGCCAGTCGCCAGGACCGGAGACCCGTCCATCTGACGGGACACGGCCTTGCTGGGTCGGGCGTGCGTGATGCATCATAGCTGGATGATTCCGGCCCGACTCTGCTTTTTCCTCGCATGCGCCACGGCAATAGGTGCCGCCAACCACGCCGCAGCCCAGCGTGTCTTCGATGTCCGCGACTACGGCGCAACCGGCCTGAAGAGCGACGACGCCCGCCCGGCGATCCAGAAGGCCATCGATGCCTGCGGCAAAGGCGGCGGAGGCCGGGTTTACGTTCCGGCAGGCGACTACACCACCGGCCAGCTTCATCTGCGCTCCGGCGTGCGCCTCTATGTGGAGGCGGGCGCCACTCTCTACGCCACGCTCGATTCCAGCCAGTACGACGACGCTAAGAAGGCCGCGCTCATCTACGGCGAAGACCTGCACGACATCGCGCTGGAAGGCGCAGGCACGCTGGACGGGCAGGCTGCCTACGAGTGGCACCCCAACACCATTACCGACTACTACATTCTCTCGAACCAGCGTCGCATGGAAGCAACCGGAAAGCCGCTGATGCGCTCATTTCCCGTGGGGCTCGACCGTCCCGGCACGGTCTTTCCGCGCATGGTGCTGCTGCTTCGCTGCACGGATGTGCGCATTGCCGGGCTGAGGCTGCTGCACTCGCGGAGCTGGACCATCAATCCCTACGCCTGCAAGCACCTGGTGATCGACGGCGTCTACATCTACTCGAGCCAGAAGGAAGCAGTCTGGGCCGACGGCATCGATCCGGACGGATGCCAAGACGTGCACATCTCCAACTGCACCATCGAGACGGGCGACGACGCGATCGTGTTCTACTCGACCCCAATCTGGGGCCCGGTGCTGCCCACGGAGAACGTGACCGTGACCAACAGCCGGCTTTCGTCGTCCTCGAGCGCGATCAAGTTCTGCGACGGCAACGCGCTCGCGGTCCGCCATGTGACCATCAGCAACATCGTGATTACCAACTCCAACCGTGGCCTGGCTTTCATGGTGTTCGACGGCGGCATCGTGGAGGACGTGGTGATTGACAACGTCACCATCGACACCCGGCGCTTCGACTGGTTCTGGTGGGGCGACGGCGACCCGATTCACTTCAACATCGAGCGGCGTAGCGAGGTGGACGGGACCAAGCACGAAGGCGAGCCGGCCGCGGGCATCATCCGCAACGTGACAATCAGCAATGTGATCGCCCACGGCCAAGGCACATCCATGCTGCGCGGTCACCCGGACAGCTGGCTGGAGGGGATTCGCCTGAACCATGTGCGGCTGTTTGTCGCGCACGGGGCCGACGCGCCGTATGAGAGCACCGCCGCCGCCATGACGCTCCAGTATGCGCGCAACGTGAAGATGGACGACGTAGAGATCGCCTGGGAAAAGCCCTACGCGACCACCTGGCAGACGGGGCTCGCGGTCGATCAGGTTCAGGACCTGGAACTCGACGGGGTCCGGATCGACCCCGCCCCAGGTTCCGACCATCCGGTGCTTGAACTCAAGGATGCGGACGGGGTCGTGGTCCGCGAGTCGCGCATTGCCAGCGTTCACGTCGCGGGCAGCAAGAGCCGTGGCGTGCGCCTGGTGGACACGGACGCCAAGGTGACCGCAGATCCCGGAGTGGCGGCGGTGACGATGAAGTAAGCCGCGCGGGAAGCTCCATGCCGCTCTTTCTCAACGTGGAATCAAGGAAGTGCCAGCATTTGACGCCCTAGCGCTCGGCAAGCGCTCCTGGATCCGGCGCACCCTTCGGAGAAGACAGATACCCTGTGACCGTGTTCTTGGCGCTCACGCTGTTGACCACGATCTCAAACAACATGGGGTCCTTGCCGCTGTAGAACTGAAGCGGCTCGTTGAGGCTCTTGTCTTTCTTCTCGTACTGCTTGTCGTCGGAAAAGACGGCGATGGTATACCTGCTCTTCTTCGAGTCTGCGCTCTTCAGTTCGAGGGTTACTGTCCCGACCTGCTTTTTGGCGCCCTTCACCAAGGTGAACTGGTAGTAGTTCCGGTCGCCCTTGTGCTTCAGAATCTCCAACTCGGTGCCGTTACGCGCAATCAGGGAGCTGTGGCCGTTCAGATCCCCCTTCATCGAGGTCAACTGGTTATTGGTGTCGGCCAGGTCACTCTGCGTCTTGGCCACATCGGTCTTGACGCCGCCAACATCGGTCTGCACGTCGGTCACGGCGGTGGAAACAGCCGCCACCTGTCCTTCCGTCTGCTTCTGCGCTGTTGCCAGCCGAGCAGTGGTCTGTTCCCCGCGAGCCTCGCGGACTTGCAGCTCCGTCGAGCGCGTATCCAGTTGCTTCTGCGTGAGGCCCAGCGAGGTCTTCAGCTCGTCGGTGGCCACATTCAACCGCGAATCGGTATCCTGCAGCGCCGCAGCCAGCTTGGTGTTCTGCGCCGTGGTATCCGCCAGAGCCAGCTGTTGAGCAGACAGCTTGCCGCTCAGTGTGTAGCTCCAGATCACCGCACCCAGTCCCAAAAGAATCGCCACTGCAATCGCCGCCAAGAGTGCGCCGGAGTTCATTCTGGGAGTTCTTTGAGCCATTTCGTCTTCCATTTGTTTCCTTTCTTTACTCTGGCTCACCGTAGTGCAACCCATTCCCCACGGTCTGCGCGATATAGCTCAGTGCAGTTGCCTCGGTGAGACGCAAGATTTGCGCAGGAAGGTGCTCTGCAGACGCGGCTGCCCCATATGGAAAGGAAGCCGGAAGTGTTGGAATAGATTCAGCGGGTTAGTGCCCGCTTCGCGGGCCTGAAGAGTTAGAAAGTTGGCGGCGGCGTTGATCGGCACAGGTTTCATGCCTTCGCAGGTCGGCGAAGCTGGCTCTACGCCGGGGATAAATCCCCGACCAACCGCCCGAATGAGTTTTCCGCAGCCTGTTTAACCCGCTGAAAAATGGCGAATTGACTTGGCCTTCAGGACCAGACCATTGCGGGTTTTCCAGGAGTTCAGCGCAATACAACTGTCGTATTAGGCCGGGCAAAGGGCAAGTTCCGGATCGACTCGAAACATAATCCAAACTGGACTTTCTGCTCAAAATGAACCAATTTTGGTGCTATCAATCGATTTATTCGCTACGTAAATACTGATTTCGCCATACGCGCTATCTTTCTCCATGTCGGTGATCTGTGTTCTTGCCAGTCGTATTTTCAGAGGGCTAGTATTCGGCATAGTTCACCCGGGTCAGCATTGAACGGCTCGGCCTTATGCCCGCTATGCAGTTGTTCCCAAGTTCACAGCAGCTTTACCAACGAGCGGCGCTTACCGGCGCACGCGGACGGAGAGTCTCGTCATGGCATGGTATGCCTACTGCATCGGTGAAAAACTAGCTTTCCCTGAATTAGCCCGTCATCGCAAACCCGTACCGATGGAATCCGTGGTCGGAGTCAGCGGCAACCAGGTATTCTTGTACCCCGCAAGCGACCTGGCCATCATCGTCAGCGAACACAACCCGGCAGAAGCCCTGAACCAGAAGGCGGGCGTGGATCACGCGCGAGTGATCGCCGACTGCTTCCAGCATTCCACCGTGCTTCCATTTCGCTTCGGCACCGTATTCAACGACGACGAGATGCTGCGCAAGTCCATCCGTTCGAACCAGCGGCAGTTCCAGGGCAACATTGACAAGCTGCGCGGCAAGACGGAGATGCACCTGAAGATCTTTGTCGACGACTGTTGCACGCATACGCTGGACAAGCACTCCCACGCCGAGGGCGTGGGCCGCGAATACCTGAGCAACCTGCGGGAGAACGCGGCACGCACCCGCGAGCGCCAGACGCGCGCCCGCGCCGTCAGCTTTCAAATGCACCGGCTGTTCATGCCGCTGGACGAGGAAGTCAGCTGCCGGCTGACGGAAAGCGGGAAGATGGTGCTGGACATCGCCCACCTGATCGACCGCAAGTACGTGGAGCGCTACCAGAACAAGTTTGCATCCACCAGCGCCACGATGCGCGAGTGCCAGATGCAGGTCTCCGGCCCATGGCCGCCCTACCACTTCGTCCACAGGCTCACACGCGGCGCCCACGCGCTGACCGCAGTTAACGCTCCGGCGCGGGTGCCAGCCGCAGTTGGCGCGCCCCTTGCCGGCATTCCGGTAGCCATCCCGGCCATGGCCTGAGCCGCTTCTCCGCAGGTGCTGCAGACGCAAGAAACCCCGGCCCAGGCCGGGGTTTCTTGCTGCACTCCACCTTGGAACCGGTCCAAAAACCGCGTTCGAGGAGGGCCGGATTGGGTTCGTGGTTTCCCACCCATTTGCAAAAGACGCGAATGGATGGGGCACGGAGCGTTTGTGGCGGGTTGAAGGCGGGCAAATTCCGGTTTTTGGACAGGTTCTTGCTGCGGCTTGACTGACCTGCTGCGCCGGGGGCCGGACAACTTGGTTCGGTTCACTGCCGGGTGGTATTTGCCGGACTCACCGTCAGCGTCGCCGTGTTGCTGATCGCCGAGACACTGTTCCCGTCGGTCACCACCACCCGGAACTGAAGGCCATTGAATGCCGGTGTGACGGCGACTGTGGTCAGCGTAGCCGTGTTATAGCCTGTGCCTGCGGCGAATGGCTTCCACGTCGAGCCCGACAGATACTGCCAGACGTAAGTGAGAGTGGGCGTGCCCGTAGCCGTCACGCTGAAGGTTGCCGCGCTGCCGTCGGCCACCGTTTGACTCACCGGCTGGCTGGTGATCACGGGGCCCGTTACCGTCAGCGTGACCGTGTTGCTGGTTGCGGTGGTGCCGTTGCCGTCGGTGACCACTACGCGGAAATGAAGCCCGTTGAAGGCTGGGGTGGTGGGGACCGTGGTCAAGGTTGCGGTGTTGTAGCCTGTGCCCGCTGCGAAGAGCTTCCACGTCGAGCCCGAGAGGTATTGCCAGGCATAAGACAGGGTTGGCACACCGGAAGCCACCACGTTAAAGGTGGCAGCCGAGCCCTCTGTCACGGTCTGGCTCACCGGTTGCCTGGTGATCGACGCCTGGCTCGCGGCCGTGTACGTATAGTCGCTATGCACGGCCTGCTTGCCGAAGCTGGTATTCAGCCGCGCATAGATTGTCTCGCCGTTGGTGGGCAGGCCGGCGGTTGCAACGGAGGTGACTGTCTTTTCGCCCGAGTCGTAGAGGTTGCTCGAGCCCACGCCCGTGGACCCCAGCCAGAGCGAATACCCGGTGGCTCCGCTGCCGGCAGACCATGTGAAGGTCACCTTCGGACCCGTCAGCTTGCTGCCGGGCTTGGGCAAGGTGAGGGCCGCGGGCGCGGTTGCCGAGGTTACGGTGACGGTTGTGGCGTTGCTGCTCCAGTAGTAATCCGTGGCCCAGGTGGAGTTGAAGACGCCGATGTCTACAGCGTAGACTCCGGTGGCCGTGGCGGGCGGCGAAAGAGTGGACGGAGTAAAGGTGTAGGTAAACGGCAGGGTTCCATTGGCGGCAAAGTTTTCCCCGGTCCAGTTCTGCTGTACGATCTGGTTGCCCGACGGGTCGATGACCAGCAATTGGACGATGCCATTGGTGAGGCCTACCGAGCCGGTGTCCTTGACGGTGAATGAGACCGTGGAGGAGCCGCTGGGACTGATCGAGGCGGGACTGGCCGTCGCCGAAGAGGTGAAGGCGAGCGCCGAGTTGACGGTGATGGTTCCCGCCGAGGCGTTCATGCTCCACTGCTGGCCGGTCGCGCTCGACACCAGGACTTCCACCGTGTAGGTTCCGGCCAGCGCCGGCGTCAGCGAGGCGGTGTAGGTCTGCGACTGGTTTGCAGTGAAGTTCTGGGCGGTGAAATTTTGGGTCAGCGCCACGGCGCCGTTGGGGTCCAGTGCAACAACTTGGACGGTGCCATTGCTCAGTGAGTTGGCGGTGCACTTCACGGTGGCCGAGATGGTGGTGGAGGCATTCTGCGTAACGGGGTTCGGCGATGCGGTTGCCGAAGATGTGAAGGTGGGCGGGACGAGCGGCGTGGCCGCGAGAGGCGCTGAATCTGGTCCGGTGCCCGCGCTGTTGGTTCCTGAAACCTGGTAGTAGTATGTCGTGCCGTTGGTGAGACCCGTGTTGGTGAATGTGGTGGGCGCGGGACTGGTGACGGTTCCGATGTTGGAGAAGGTTCCTGTGCTCGATGCTCCGCGCTGGACGTTGTAACTTGTTGCGCCGCCGCCGGCGTTCCAGGTGAGCGTCACGGTCCCGCTGCCCACCGTGGCGGCGAGGCCTGTGGGCGCAGTAGGCTTGCCGGTGACGCTGCCTACGGGAATGACAAACAGCGTGATGCTTTGCGAGGGAACGGTGGTCGAGATGGCGTTGTTGGCCACTGTGACGCTGCCGAGGCTGGTAATCGCTGTCTGGGTCGCGGACGATATCTGATAGGCCTGCGCCGTGCCCGCGGTGGAAAAGTTTGCCAGGCTCACGGTGACAGGCGTGCTTCCCTGCTGCTTGTTGATCACCATGACCGTCAGCGCGCCGTCAGAGGCGCGGACAGCGGCATACGCCGACAGGGTGTCAGGATTGGCTACGGTGGCCGCTACGCTGGTGTCTCCGAAGGCAGAGAGCTTGCCGTCGTAGTTGCGGTACATCTCCATGGCAAGATAGGTGGGGCTGGGATTGGCGGGGACCGTCCAGCGGGTTGCAAAGTCGAAGCCGTAGGCTCCGTAGATACCTTCCACATCGGCCTGGGCTGTGGCGCCGTTCAAGGCGGTCTCATCGCCCCAGTTGTACTCGGTGCAGCCGATCTCGAGGCCTGGGTAGTAGGTGTTGACCCAGCTCCTCATCAGGGGAATCCAATCTTGAATTCCTCCGTTGATGCCGAGAGTGCCTTCCCAGGAGGGGTCTACAAAGGCCGGGTCCCAAAGGATGCGCGTATCGCGATTGCGTGCCACCTGACCTGCAGCGGAATCGTCGCTGCCGCCCGGTGCGGGGTTGTAGCAGTGAACGCTCAACATGTCGATCAGCTTGGTTCCCGTGCTCTGCTGATAGGCGTGGAGCTGCTGCAGCAGCCATGGGTAGTAGTACGTGTTGTTGTGGGTGGCGTAATCGGAGCCGGAGCCGGTTCCGTTGGCCTGGTCGAGTCCGCTCTCGTACATGGCCCACCAGATCCACTCTTCGGGGGCGACAATCTTGGCGTTGGGATCGGCGGCGCGGATGGCGGTCGCGTAGGTGACGATGTCGTTGTACTCTTCTTCGTAGGTTTCGGGTTTAGGGTGGATGTCGCGATGGGTTGAACTCCACAGGGAGGGCTCGTTGTCGAGAATGTAGTACTTGACGCCGGTGGAGGTGGTGGACAGGCCCCATTTGCCGATCAGGTGCTGGAGCCATGCCTTTTGAATGGCCACAGTGTTGGGCACATAGGCATCGAGAGGATCGTTGACGATGTCCTTGCCGGTGGAGGCGAGGAGTCCGCTGCCCGCGTCCGATTGATAGGGATCGGCGGCGCTGAGACCGTCGCTGGAATCGTATTCCTGCACGCCGTACTTCTTGACCGAGTAAGACCAGAGGGAGGCCGCGTTGGACGTGGCGTTGGGGCCGAGGTTGGCGATGTAGGACTGCATGGGAATGGAGACCATGGGCTCGGAGCCTACGCTGGCGGCGTAGGTAGCCTGGATGGAGTTGTCGACGGCCGCGCCGGGGGTTTGCGGGCTGTCCTGGAGGTAGCTCTCCCAATACCAGTCATGGCTGAGATTGAGAGCATCGATCTGCCAGTTGTAGGTGCTGGCGAGAGTCTCGCCGCCAAGGCGATTGAGGGGAGCGTTCAGGGCGGCCACGTCGGGGGCGCCGGCGACGCAGACCCCGTAGATATTGGGATTGATGGCGCGCTGGTTCGCATTGGCGTCGACGCTTACGGAGGTCGCCGCATTCTGGGCGCGCAAGCTCGCTACGCAAACTTGCGCCAAAAGAGACGCCGCGAGAAGAAGGCGGCAAAATTCTATGCGCTGCCCCTTTGCTAAGACCGCTTGACTCATGGACATCGACATCTGTGACTCCTTTTGGCGCAGCTCACCTAGCAAACCGGCCAAGGGGCGCTAAAGCCGGACCAAGGCAATCACATCAAATAGAATGCAAGGAAACGGGATTTGACTATTCCCGGAAGGTGGTATTTCCCTCCGGGAGTGCCTGTTCAAACAGGATCACGCTGTCCGGATAAGGACGATGGCCTGGATTCAGTCGGAGTGTCGTTGCATCCGCTCCAGAATCGCTGCTCGCAACAACCACTCTGACTGCTTTTCGGAAGGTTTCATCCGCAAGCCGACTCCGAAGGCCGGAACCACGTGCTGGATACCCTTCCGAACTCCTTCAATTTACCATATTGCGGATGAAGGCTTGTGAACTGGATCCTAATTTGAATGTGGCAAACCATTGATGATCTGTAGACCGTTTTGACGGGAGGTGAGGTTCTTCGCGCTCAGGAGATGCTGGGGCTCTTGCGGCGGCCGAGGACGAAGGCTTTGCGGCGGTCCTTGGAGGCGTGGTCGATCTGCTTCCAGAAGCCGACGAAGTAGTCTATGGCGGAGATGATCGAGACCAGCACGGTGAAGTAGATGGCGCCCACGGCAATCCAGTTTACGGGGAAGATGAGCCAGCCGAATCGCCATTGGTTCCACCGGTGGGCCAGGATGGCGGCGACCACGGCAACGATCTGGGTGACGGTCTTCAGCTTGCCGAGGTCGCTGGCCTGGATGGTGAACCCCTCCGAGGAGGCGATGGAGCGCAGGCCGGAGATGAGGAACTCGCGCCCGATGATGACCACCACGATCCACACCTTGACCACCTGCGGGTTGTAGGCGACCAGGGCGATGAGCGCGCCGGTGACCATGATCTTGTCGGCGATGGGATCGAGGAGCATGCCCATGGTGGTGATCTGCGCACGCTTGCGCGCCAGGTAACCGTCCAGCCCGTCGGTGATGGACGCCAGCACGAACAGCACCGAGGCAAGAATCTCCTGCGCGCCGCCCGCGCCTCGCCAGGGAAAGTGCGTGGACAGGATCCACAGCAGCAGCGGGATCATGGCGATCCGGCTCATCGTGATGGAGTTGGGCAGATTCATGCGGCTAGCGGGCGGCCGGGTGAGCCCGTCCGGTTTAGCTTCATTATTGCACTCGGCGAGCATCCGGGATTGGCTACCGCGTGTAGATCTGGAAGGGCGCCCAGTAGAAAGGCGCGCGAAACCGGCTGCCGGAATGGAGCAGGGCGAGCTTTCCGCGGCGCAGCGCAGCGGCCGGATCCTGGCCCTCTTCAAGGCCCTGGTAGAGCGCATCCATGAGGCGGGGCGAGGAGTCGTCACTCACCTCCCAGAGGGCGCCAATGACGCTGTGCGCTCCGGCGCGGAGAAATGCCCAGGAGAGGCCCACAAGACCCTCGCCCGCAAAGGACCGCGTCCCGCTGCCATTGCAGGAGGAGATGGTGACCAGGCGCGCATCGATGGAGTGTTGCATGATGTCGCGCGCGTAGAGCTTGAAGGAGTCGGCACCGGCGCTGGATGCGGAAAGGATGATGGCCGAGTCCAGCGGGTCGGTCTGGCTGGCAACCGCATGCGAGACAAAGTGAATATAGGCATACCGCCCGGGACGACTGGCGAGGTAGGCAGCGGGGGTGGCCTGTTCGTTGCCGAAGACCGCAACGCTGCGCGAATCAAAGTGTCTTTGAATGTTCTTCATCTCGAAGCCGAACAAGGGAAGGCGGGGAAATTCGTCGCTGACCGAGACCGGGTTGCCGAGAAGGAGCAGGCTGCGCGAGGCTACCTGGGCCGGCCTTGCCGCGGCAAGCATGGCAAGGGATGGGGCCGAGAGCAGGGTTGCGTCCTCGATCCAGTAATGCGCCCTGAGCCCGGGATCTTGAGCGCGCTCCGACTGCGGCCCCGGGCCGGGGGCGAGCAGGGTTTCAAAGTTGAGCTTGCTCAGTTCCCCGTCGGCCAGGATCATGACCGCGCCGCCGGGGCGGATGAGCGGCGCGGCGGGGGCTACGAGCAATTGATAGAGCGCGTGGCCATCCTGGTTGCCCGCTTCGAGCGGGTCTTCGAGATCGAGCAGGGCTTTGCGGTAGCGGCCGACGCGTTCCACAATCTCTGCCTGGGCAGGAAGCGGGTAGAGAGCGACCTTGGCCGGGGTGATGGCCCACAGCCAGGATTGCTGCCGGCCCATCCAGTAGAAGAGCAGGGTTGCGCCGGTCTTTTGGGCGATCTGGCGGGGGTTGACGGGCGGGGCTGACGGGGCTGCCTTGGTCCCGGCCGGGCCCAGGCCCTGCGCCAGGGTGCGGGCGCGGCTGCGGTCGGCCGCGGCAAGAGCCTCATCGCTCCTGCCCTGCTGGATCAGGAGATGAATATAACCGTCGTAGATGCGCGCGGCATTGGCCACAAAGGGCAACTGCGACTCTTCGCTCTTGAGCTCGGCCTGGGCCGAATCGAAGTCTGTAAGCGTGGCCTTGTACATCTGTTCCGCGGCCTGGGTGTTGCCTTCCATCTCAAAGAGCCGGGCCAACTGTTCCCCGGCCCCGAGGCGCGTGGTGGTGGGGTTGTTGGGGTCGCCCAGCACGGCGCGGAAGAGAGATTGGGCCTGCTGATCGTGACGCCGCGCGGCGGCCAGCATGCCTTGCGTCAAGAGCACATTGGCGCTGAGATGGCCGCCGTCCGCCAGCTCCATGGGAGTCACCTGGTCGATGTAGGCGCCGGTTTCGTCGAGGTTTCCGGCGTCAACCGAAACCTGGGCCAGATCTTCGAGGGCGTTGACGATGTCGTCCTTGCTGTCGATCTTCTCTGCCAGAAAAAGTGCCTGGCGGTAAGACTGGTTGGCGCGGGACAGGTCGCCGGTGTCGCGATAGACATAGCCGGCGGCGCTGATCCAGTTGAGCTGGGTAGCAAAGTCGCCGAGGGTTGCGGCGGTCTTGCCGGCTGCGAGAAACTGCTCCAACGCTCGTTCGCTGTCTCCCAACTGATAAAACGCCCAGCCGAGGTTGCCCGCGGCGACTTGCGCCAGATCTTCAGCACCCAGCTGTTCAGCATTTCGATAGGCGGTCCCGGACCAGTCAACGGACTCGTCAAAATGGCCGGCACGCAGCGCGGCCCAGCCCAGATTCATCAACGCGTTCGCTTCCAGGAACGGGTCCTGGCGGGTGCGGGCAAAAGCATAGCTCTGCAGCAGATACTGGCGGGCAACGGACGACTGTCCCGACCTGACGGCAAGGATGCCGCGCGTCTGGAGGACATTGCCGCAGACCGCGTAGCTGCTCGCCTGGCAAAGAGCCTCAGCCTGCGACAGTTCCCGGCCGGCCACATCCGGCTGCCCTCGATGAGCCAGGATCACCGCTTCAAGAGCCAACTTGCGAACCTTTCCCTGGGGAGGACTGGTTGCCGGGTACGCGGTCGTAAGACGCAGGGCATCGTCATCCATTCCCTGCCACACCATGGCCTCCGCTTCAAGGAGCAGGAAGCTGGCGGCCCATTCCGGGCTGGCGATGCTGAACTGCTTGTATCCGAGCTCGGCCTGATGCTCGCTTTCGGGCAATCTGCCGTGCTGGAACAGCTTCAGCGCGTGGTCGTATGCGGCTTTGGCGGCACCTGGATGGACTTCCTGGAGGGGAAGCAGCAGGAGGAGGAGGAGCAACCATACATAGGGAAATGCCCGAACGCGGAAACGGCGACCCCGCACACTGAATCGCATTCCGCCGCCTGCGGGCGAAATCGCAACCGTGCGTTGAAAAGCAAATGGGAAGGACGATCTTACGGCTTGGATGAGCCGTTGGTCGAAAGCGACCCCAAGGCCACTTTCCCTTCGATGGCGCATCCCAGCTTGAGATCGATCATGGTCAGACCAACAGTGGTATTCCGGTGTGTCTGTTCCGTTTCCTTGTCCAAGACTTCCTTGTAGGCAACTTTCACCTTGGCAAGGGTGATCCAGCCGAAGTTGGGAACGTGAATCTTGTGGCCAAAGCAAGTGCCAGGGTAACCACCCGGCGCATTGTTGACCAATGAGCATTCAACAGCCTCCGTGCCGCCGAGAGTCGAGGAAAGTTGATTGTACCGTTCGAGCTTGTCGGCGGGAAGGTTGGGGCTCCCCAGGATGCGATTGTATTGGCCGACAATGCGTTCCTTGAGACCGGCGTCGAGTCCGTAGGGGTCGTCATTCGCAGGTTTGGGGCCGAGGATGCCGAGGTTGAGGTCCAACTCGATCGGGTGGCCGGCGATGCGCAGGTTTTCAAAGCGCGTGCCGAGGAAGGATACCGACGGCACGTAGCCAAGCAGCGGATGTTCGGTGATGATCTGGCCCACAACGCGGTCGGCGGTGAGCACGTCCAGGACATTGAGGTCCTCGATGACGGTGGTGGTGAGGGTGGCCCAACCGTGCCCGGGCTTTACATCGTGGTTGCCCGCCACCTGGGTGTGGGCGGAGCGGACCGAGATGACGGACTCAAGCCGGTAATCCTGGGCGCGCTGGGCAATGTAGCCGCCGTGGCCGCAGAGTTTTGCGTGAGCCTGGGGTTTGATCTCATGAACAAGCGGAAGGCGCAGATGGCCCTCGAGGACCGTCGCTTCCGCGTGGTAGGTGTGGGTTCTGCCTTGCGTTTCAGACATGGGGATTCTCACTTTCAATTCTTCAGTTGCGGCAATTTTACGTCATTTTTGCGTCTTCACTCACCTGCAAGGCGGAGATCGAAGAGATATTTGTCAATGGGAGTCCGTTCGCCGCGCGGTCCGACGCCGGAGACTTGCACGGTATATGTGCCGTTGCGCAGCATGGCGCCGGGGATGGCGAGCAGAATGCGCTGGGCGCCGCTATCGGCTGCTGGCGGGGCGGCCACGACGCCGGTCCAGACAAGCTTTCCCTGCGGATCGAGCAGGTCAAACGAGTAGGAGGGATAGGCATCCGCGCCGGGTTGCGGGGAAAGATCAAGCGGAAGCGCTACGCCGTGCTGGCGATCGGCGACGACCGGCGTGCCCGGGCCGCCGCGCGTAGCTCCGTGCACGGGAACCCAGGGAAGCAGGCGAGGCTGAGTCGCCTCGGCGCGCAGACCGGGCAGCGTCACCAGGTTCTGATAGGAAACCAGCAGCAGCAGGGCGGCGAAGGCGGGAACCGCAAATGCCGGGCGAGCCCAGGAAAGCCAGCTATCCCACTTGATCTTCGATCTGGCGGCGGGCCGCAGCGGCGATTTCTGCGCGAGTTCGGGCAGTTGGGCCTTGGCCTCCTCGACAAATGCGGCCGCGGTGCGCAGATCGAGAGCGCACTCGGGACAGTCAAACGCATGCTCCTCGAATGCGTCGCGGGCATCGGGCGTAAGCTCACCGAGCAGGTAGCGCTCCACTATCATCTGTTCTACTGCTTCGCTATGATCCATCATCTCAATCCCCAACATGGCGCCCCCCGTTGACATAGTGACCATGGGGGTAAAACGTTTCATCTTTTTTCACGCACTTGCGCTCAGGGGCGCGCGACGTGCGGTGCGCTTCAGGTATTCGGCCTTGAATTCCCGCTTGGCGCGGAAGAGCAGGACGCGGAGATATTCGCGGTCCACGCCGAATTCACGGCAGACCTCGTCGCGGTCGCGCTCATCGAGAAAAACAGCTTTCAGCAGGGAGCGGTCGCGGGGCTCGAGGTCGAGCAGAATCTCGCGGACCTTGTCCTTGATCTGGCGGGCACCCACGATGGTAAGCGCATCGGCAGCCGGCGAGGGCAGCTCGGGCCGGCCCTCCTCATCGAGCGAATCGCTGCGCCCTGCCACGCGGTAGTGCTCAAGCAGGACGTTATTGCACACGCTGTTGACGAATGCGCCGAGCCGCTCGGGCTGGCGCAGGCCCTCCTTGCGCAAAACCGCGAAGACGCGCGCAAAGGTCTCCTGGCGCACGTCATCGATGGCGTGCGAGGAGCGCAGCCGCGAACGGAGCTTGATGTGGAGCAATTGGGTGAAGTAGCCGACGAAATGCTCCTGCGTCGCGCTGTCCCCCGCCCAAAGCCTTTGAATGTAGCCTTCATCGAAGGACTGAAATTGCAAAGGTGGTTCCTCCGACCTGAGACGCCACGAGTATAGCATCGCGGCTGGGGACGAAGGATGAAGCACAGTGCCCCGGACAGGAACCGGCGCCGGCCGGCGCGCGCCAGGCCTACGCTCGCGGGCGGAGCGAGGGTTTGCGCCTCTCATGGGAACAACCTGAACAACAGCCTGGCGAGCCAGGATTGCGGCTTTCCCGGCGCGGGCTGCTGCGCGGCAGGCGGCGATGGAACACGGCGAACAATCCCCGTGACCGAGGTGCGCACCCACAGGCGCGGCAGGCCGCCGGAAGGGATGGTCTGAATGGACCACTCCGCGGCCTCATCCTCTTTCAGCGCGCTTCGCTTTTGACCGCAGCACACGATGCACCTCCTGCAAGTATTTCCCCACAGGAAACGGGAGTGGGCATGATCGCATTCGATCCAGTTGCCGACTTCTCCAGCAGGGAGGACATTCCGGAAAGTTCCTGCCAGTTGGCGAGCAACCCAACCCAGCCGTTGCTGAGCCAGATGGCCAGAGGGAGCGAAGCCCACTGGGAGAGGCGGTAGAAGCAGCCCAAGAGTTTCGCAGGAACAACGGGCTCGCGCCTGTCGCGCAGATCCGCGAAGCGGCGACCAAGCCCACGCCGGCGCGCATGCAACGGAGCAAACCGATCCAGGGCGGACTGAGGCAGGAAAAGGCGCGAGATGGAATGGGTGCGGTTCATGCGGTTCTGCTCCAGGTGGCCAGGGGCGCAGACGGAACCCGCCGGGTTTGGCCGGATTCCGTCTGCTCTGGGGGATGATCGATGCTGTGCAGCGAGCCCCTGGCCGCGCGCCTACCAGAAGCGATCGACGCGCGGGATGGGGAAGCCGGGATCGTCACACGAGGGATAGTGGGATTCCGAGCCGATTCGTTTCAACCCATTGCAAAAAAAACGCAATCAAAACCGCGACCGTTCGCGGTTCCGTCCGCGTTTGATTGGGGCGCTCAACCGCGGGGGGAGAGGCCCGGGTGGGGAGCGATCGGCATACGGGGGCGAACCTGCGGAACAGCGTTGGGGCGTGGCCCGCTGCGGAACTGCGGCCGCCTGGCTGCGATCTTAGCCGCGCCTGCGTAGGGGTTGGCCGGGACCGGCGCGACTGGCGCCGCGGGCACGGGGTTATTCCGCGGGAGCGCCGTCGCGCCCTTGCGGAGCGCTGACTGCATCTGGAACTGCTGGCGGTTCTTGCCGCAACACATGGGAATCCTCCTGATATTCGTAGGCGTAGGGTGACGATGGAGTCTTCTCCAGAGTCACGCGTTCAACGAAGATTGCCGCAGCCGAGAGAGCCGGCCATAAGAGCAGGCGTTCCATCCAACTGCTCCCGATGAGGACCGCGACGGGAGCGGCCATCCAGAGACTGAGGCAGTAAAAGCAATCGAGCAGGCCAGCCCAGAACCCTGTGCCGGCGGCACGCCGGAGGCGTATCACCAGGTCCCAGGGTCCGTCCTCGGCATTGAGCAAATGCGTCAGACGCCAGACCGTCAACAGGCCGAGCAGAAGCCAATAGAATTTCATGCGCGTACCTGCCTGCTGTCGAAGAACCTGTCCAGAAACCGAGTTCGAGGAATGCCGGTTGGGGTGGCGAAGCCGGGGAGTCTCCCGCCCATTCGCAAAGAACGCGAATGGATGGGGCACGGAGCGTTTGTGGCGCGTTGACCGTGGGAGAATTCGGGTTCTTGGACAGGGTTCTTAAAAGTTGGCGGCGGACCGGCTGGTTGGCCGGTCCGGCGCGTTGTGGGGACAGCAAAAAGCTGCCAACTGCGGCTTGCAGACTCATCTACGCTTTTCAGACGATGGTGATGTTGACCGTCTGGAAGCCGGCAAGACCGAAATCGCCGCAGAAGGAGTTGTAGCCGTTTGTGGTCCGCTTGCTCACCCACAACTGGAAGTCGTAGCAGCAAGTGGTGCTGATGGGAATGTAGGTTGTGTCTCCACCACCGACAAAGCTCCATGCCGGAATGGAGGGACCGGGGAGTGGAGGTGTTGGGAATGAGTTGGTGTTGGGCACACTGTAGCCGCTATCGACAGCGAGGGGTGGAACGGTCGCAGGAGCAGTGAAGGTGGCCGGCATCTGTGCGTAGTCGCGATCGCCTGGCACGGGGGCCACAGTCTCGTCGCTGCCGTACTGGGTTTCAATGTAGTACTCGGCCAGATGCCCCTGCGGGTCGACGACGGTGGAGTGGATGAGCACATACCCGCTGCCGCTGATCTGATAGGAGGGGCAGTTGGTGGTGGATCCTGTCGTCAAGGTGGCGGCGGTTCCGTCGGCGTTGTACACCCCGCTGAAGACACCGCTTTGTGCCGGTGGGTTCCAGTCGATGGTTGCCTTGGACAACGGGGTGGTATCGATCATCAGGGTGAGATCCGGGCCGAAGGAGGGGGAAGGGTGAGCCACCGGTGCAGCGGTGATATCGTACGGCACCAGTTCCAGCGTGACCCCACTAGCTCCTGAGGATCCGACGAGGTCAGCAGCCGCGACGGTGAGGACCAGACCTGTTCCGGTACTGCCGTCGCTCCAGAAGATCAGGTCTCCTGGCAGGAGCGCCGGGAACGGAGGCAGGCCAGTGGTGCCCGCAGGGATGACTCCAGTCTGACGCTGGAGGCGAGTCATGTAGAGGTTGTCGACGCCATTCAAGCTGCACGGGCCGAGGACCACGGATACGGGAGACAGCCAGGTACCGCCCCTGAAGATGGTGACGGAGTCGACCAGTGCCGCGGAGAGAGGCTCATAGACACCCGGATTGGAACCGCCCCTGGCCGGATTGCCGTTCCATTGGCTGGCCTGGACCTGGTAGAAGGCGAAGCAGTCCCCGCCAAAGTTGCCCCAGAGATCGAGCGAGCCGTTGAAGGCCATGTTGCTGCATACGCTGCCAGCCGCGCCATCTGCGTAGCCTGAGGTGATGTCTCCAACGGCGGTCCCGCCGGGCATATCTCCAACGGAAGACCATTCAAAGCCGCACTCGCCGCTGCTTTGGACCTGGCAGGAGCCGGCTGTCTGGCTGTTGCCGGTGAGCGCGACGGTCTGCCCGCTGGCGAAGCACCAACGCGTGCTGGTGCTAGGGCTTTCGTTGAGAATCATGGTCGTCCCCTGGGTGGCGCTGAAGACGATGTTGGGATTCTCACAGCACCACCACCAGTAGGGGAAGAGCTCGCGAATCCGGGGATTGGCAAACTTGGAAGCGATCAATGCCGTGCGGGCGCTGTCGGGCGTGAGTTCCGAGGCGGCGCGGGTAGCGGCGAAGCCAACGCCGGTCATGAGGTCGGCGGCAACGGGCTGGCGCAGCGGCGCCGCACTGGCGGGCGCGACGAAGAGATTGGCGGAGGATTCCACCGCGATCTGGCGCTCGACGTTGTCGAGTACCGCCAGGATGTCCCACTCCCACCACCACGGCCAGCAATACCACCAGATGGGCCAGCAGGGCCACCAGCAGGTGCGCGAACACCAGTTGAAGGTAAAGGTGAAGTTGCCGTTGGCGTCGGTCGTCACGGTCTCGATGGGGGTTTCGACCAGGCCATCCACGCCGCAGGTGACGTTGTACACGGTGACCGAGGCGCCGACAGGGCAGCCGGCGGCGGATTCAAGAGTGCCCGAGACGGTATACTCGCGGCACCAGATCCACCAACGGTCAATGATCTCGTTGTCGATCTTTTGATCGGCAAAATTGACATAGATTGCGCCGCCCTCCTGCCTATCGACGCCCGAAACGGCGGCGCGCGGCAGATCGGCGTGGCTGAGGACCGACTGCGGGTCCAACGCTTTAGGACCCAGAACCACGGACACGCCTGGCGCGCTGGCCAGGTGGCTGGCCACGTGGAACTGGAACGTCCCTTTGTCACTGAGCGGGCTCTGGCTGAGGACGGTGTTGTTCTGCACCAGGAACGCCGAGAGCCGTTTGAGGTTGCTGGAAGTGAGCGCGGGCAGCTTGCCGTTAATGGCAACCAATCTGCCGGCGTGCGCCGGGTCATTCTGCTGTGATTTACTCATTTGGGGAACCTCTCTCCTTGGCTTTGCCCGACTCTGTTTTGCGGGTCACATGGATAGTGCCACGCGATGCTCCACCGTTTCATGAAGGCGGAGCGGAGCAGTGCGCGGTGTGAATGGATGGGGTCGAGCGAGTCACCATCCGGCGCGGCAGCAGGGGAACGGAATGCACACGGTTGTCACTATTCATGGCGGGCCCGCGGGGACGGCGGCAGCGCTGCCGCTGCGCGGGGAAGACTGGCCGCAAGGGCCGCTCGAAACCCGCAACGGCGGCGTGGAAAATGTGGCTGGGCAACAACTCCGGTTGGCGAGGGTCATGGGTACTCCAATGGATGCGCGAAAGTCGGGTTCAGGCTTCGGTGCTTGCGCTATGAGCCTCTCCTGGGCGTTTGGAAGCGGAGACGCTAGCGCACTTCGACGCGGAACCGCTTGCTCCCGCCAACCTCCTGGGCGAGGGCGGAACTGAGAATGCCATCGCGGGTATGCACCTCGACGGCGAAGCGGGCATTCGCGAACGCCGAATCCGCAAGTCCGCGCAGATTGATGACCGCCTTGGTTTCCAGATGCGTCTGGCAATTTGCGCAGCCTCGAACGTTCCAGCGGCTCAGTACGGCTTCGGTTCCAACATGGAGTTTCTTGCCTCCAACGCTGGCGAATGCGGAGATGAGAAAGGAGCCGCGGATGGCGGCGCGGTTCAGGCCGGAGACGCGGATCGCCTTTGCACTTGCGACATTTTCCAGAGCGGGCGTCAAGGCGTGATCGTCCAGCGATCCGGGACCATAGGTGTAGCCAAGCTGCTTCTCGATGTTGATGCAATCGAGAGATGTAAAAACTTTCCCATCGTCTTTCAAAAACGGATTCAGCGGGCTCTCCATGGTCAGCCAGGAATTGGGAACCATGCCTGGGGTGGGGCCCTGGCTATCGATGGTGTTCGTGCCCGGATATTCCGGAATGATCTGGAGAACGCCGGTGCTGCCGTGCTTCTTCTGCCATAGCCAGAAGACGCGGTCGATGAAGCAGTGATGGAAGTAGAAGATGGGATCGAGGCCGGCTGTGTCGTTCTCGCCCATGTCGCCGTTGGCCCCTGGAATGGGCGAGAAATCGGCGCCTGGAATGTTAAAGCCTCCCACCGACAGATGGATGTCGTTGTGGGGACTCTCCACCGGCACAATGGCTGTGCCGGCATCCTCATTCCACTGGGCCGCGGAGGTGGTGTTGGAGAAGACGGTGTAGTTAGGCGCGTCGAGGCAGTCGATGAATTTCTGGTGCACGTTGGTTTTGATCGGCTTTCCATCGACCACAATCAACGAGTTCAGCCAGGCCACAATGTTCTGGTTGAGGAGGGCGACGTTGTCAGCATATTTGGGAAACTGCGCGTTGTGCGCCTTGGTCGCAGTCTTCTCCGCGTCGTTGCCGACCAGTCCCGACAGCGGATAGCGGACCGTCTCATAACCGAACGGCTTGCTGTAGTTGGGATTATCGCCGCTGATGTTGTCGGTGATGCTTTTGGTGAAGACAAAGGAGCGCAGCGGGTTGGGAATGTCGGCTCCATCAAGGGAGAAGGTTTCCTGCGTCAACGCCCACGGAATTCCGTTTTTCAAGGAATCGTCGCTGGTCTCATCCCAAAAGGGCAGCATGACATCGGCGCAACCGGGGATGCTCTGCAGGGCTTTTTCAAGCTTGAAGAGATACACACGGTGCCAGGTGGGAAAAAGGACGTTTCCATGATTGCAGTACCCGCCCCAGTAGAGGCTGCTGCCCCAGCCACCACCGCGGAACGGCTCGCCATGGTAGCCGCCCAGCACGAAGAACGAATTGGGATTGTCCGGAGGAAGCTCTTTGATGCCCTTCCAGGCGCGGATCAGGTTCTCCAGCGGCTTCCGGTCGCCGCTGGTGTAAGCGTCCTGTAAATCCGCAATCGATCTGCGAACTCGAAGCTCATCGCTCATGATGGTCGGACCTCCTTTGTCCGCTTTTACGGCGTTCTGTTGCCCGGATTGTCGAGTGGGCGAGGTGGCATCTCAATGGGCGTGCAGGTTGATGGTGTTGAAGCAGCCTACGCCGAATTGAAGCTGGTCAAAGGGGATGGAGCCACGCGGCTGTTTCAGGAGACTTCGATAGGTCCAACTGCCTGTGAAGGGATTGTCTGCCATCTTTCACTCCTCATTGGGGGTACGAGGAACGCGGCCCGCTCACCTGCACACACCTGTGCTTCGTCCGCAAAGGGACGGATTCGGTGCTGCTCAAATATTTTGTCCCACGCGCCGGGCGAGAACACCAGGTCTTCGGGTCATGGTGAACGCAACGCGCGAACGTCATTGCGTTCGTGGAACCACGTAGCCGGGGCAAGCCGATTACGCGCCTGTGACTGCTCACAAATCTTCAGTTGGCCGGGAAAAGACTGCAACCACAAATGAGCGGTGCGATTAGCAAGCCAACGCTACCACGCAATCCGGCGCATGACAAGAGCATTTTTGTGAATTGTTCAAGACTGGCGAGATGGCTTTGCTGGACCCACCCCGGGGCCAGGGCGTATGTCAATCGCCCAGGGCGGAGCACGCAAGCGAATCAATCGCAGTGGGGAAAATCCGGAGAACGCCACCGCATGAGCGCCATGCGAAACGGCCTGGTCCCTCCCAGGGGACTCGCCAGGCCGGATTGCATACCGCTTGCGTCCGTATGTGTTTGCTGTTGCGGTTCGGGAATGCTGTCTCGAAGGGACGAGACACTAACTGACGTAGCTGCCGAGGGTGGAGCTGACCCCCTGGAAGGCAGAGTTGAGGCCTGTTGCCAGAGCCTGCATGCCTGCGGTAGCGCCGAGAGCAAGCACAGCAACAATCAGTGCATATTCGACCAGATCCTGGCCTTCTTCGCCGTTCGCCAGTTCCTGGGACTTGATATAGAGCTTGAGAACCATGCTTTTCATTCGTATCCCTCCAATGGGTGATTTGAGCCCGGTAAGGTTGTAAGGTACTCCCACCTGTCGGGTGATTCCTATCCCTACATAGTTGCAACCTGGATGGCTAAATAGTGCTCCCTTTGAGGGTTATCGGGGTAACCGGTTCAAGCTGCTTTTGGTTACCAAGGTGGGAGTGGCCAGTTATGGAATCTCTGAATGAGTCTTTTTTTGCGCGACCAAAGCCACTCCACCCCTTCCCGAGGCACCTGTATGCTGTTGCTGCCGGGTAAAACATGAGCGCAAGCTCAGGCAACCCGGAGAAACGAGGTCTTATGGCAAATGACAAGTTGCGGGTAGGGCTGTGCGGCATCGGCCTGGATGCATACTGGCCGCAGTTCGAGGGCTTGGAGGCCCGCCTGCAAGGGTATGTCCGGCAGGTGGCTGAACGGCTGGAGAAGTGCGGCGCGGCAGTGGAGAACCTGGGCCTGGTGGATACGGCACAGGCCAGCCGGGAAGCAGGCCACCGGTGCCGGCGCGCCGATGTGGATCTGCTGGTGATCTATGTGACCACCTACGCGCTCTCCAGCACGGTGCTGCCGATGGTGCAGCGCGCGCGCGTGCCGGTGCTGGTGTTGAATCTGCAACCAACCGCGGCCATCGACTACGATGCGTTCAACCGCATGGCCAATCGCACCGCCATGACCGGCGAGTGGCTGGCTTACTGCTCGGCGTGCCCGGTGCCGGAGATCGCCAACGTGCTGGTGCGCGCGGGCCTGGCCCTGCACCAGGTGACGGGTGTGCTGGGCGATGAGGCGACCTGGACCGAGATCGATGAGTGGATCGAGGCCGCGCGGGTGAAGAAGGCGCTGGCCGACAACCGCCTGGGATTGATGGGCCACTACTACAACGGCATGCTCGACATTGTCACCGATCTTACGCAGGTGGCGATCACCTTCGGGAGCCATGTGGAGCAACTGGAAGTGGACGAGCTTAGCGCGCTGCGCGCCACCGTGAGTGAAGCCGAGATTGCCCGGCGCGTGGAAGAATTCCGTTCCATCTTCGAGGTGCAGCCCGACTGTTCCGCGGAAGAACTGGCACGCGCGGCGCGCACCTCGGTGGCGCTCGACCGGCTGGTGGACGAGCATCAACTCAGCTCGATGGCCTACTACGCGATGGGGAGCGGCGTTGCGGAGAACGAAGACAGCATGAGCTCGATCATTCTGGGCACGTCGTTGCTGACGGCGCGGGGGATTCCGGTGGCGGGCGAGTACGAAGTGAAGAACGCGCTGGCGATGAAGATCATGGATTGCCTGGGAGCGGGCGGCTCCTTCACCGAGTACTATGCCCTGGACCTGAAGGCCGATCACGTGCTGATGGGCCACGACGGCCCAGGGCACCTGGCCATTGCCGAGAGCAAGACGAAGGTACGTCCGCTGGATGTGTACCACGGCAAGGTAGGCCGGGGGCTCTCCGTGGAGATGAGCGTCAAGCACGGGCCGGTTACGCTGCTCTCGGTGGCGGAAGACCGGGCGCACGGATTCAAGCTGCTCATGGCCGAGGGAGAGAGCGTTGCCGGCGAAGTGCTGCGCATCGGCAACACCAACAGCCACTATCGCTTTCCCATCGGCGCGCGGGGCTTTGTCGAGGCCTGGAATGCGCAGGGGCCGGCTCACCATTGCGCCATCGGCGTGGGCCACATTTCGGGAAGGCTGCACAAACTGGCGCAGCTGATGGAACTGCCGATTGTCCAGGTTTGCTAGGGAACGTGGGAAAACAGGATCGTTGTTCCTGCATCGGATTCCCTCAGGGGCTAAAGCCCGAGCTTCATTTGCTGCATTACGGCACGCGACCCAGAGGGTACCCCGGTCGTGCCTTTTCAAAACAGCGGCTTGAGCGGAGCCTGCTCAGGCGATCTCTCGATCATTTTCGAGAGTGAACTATCCCGCACCAAAAAAAATCGGCCCCCGTCATTAACGGGGGCCAGGTTGCCTTGGTTCTCTCGTGTGAGAGCTTGATTGGCGGCCGATCGGCAAAAGTGCCGTCGGAGCGGAAACGCCATGGGGAGGGCTGCGGTTTTACGGCCGCTCCGCACCGGTCGAGGAAGCATCACCCTGGGGTGGTGCGGCTCCCTGGGCCGCCAAACTGTTTTCCATCAACCGGATGTGCACGCTGCTGGTGCGCACGGGAGCAGCGTCTCCGCCTTCGCTCAGTGCGTTGCCCAGGGCTACCGCGTGCATGCGGTAGACGGGAATTTCGTGATCCGTAACCAGGTAGCGCTTCACTGCTTCGGCCAGCCGTTCGGAGCTCTGGATGCCGGCGCTGCCTGCCATGGGAGAATGTGCCTCGACTTCGAGAATGTAGCCGTGCTGGCCGTTGACGCTGGCGGCAAGGTCGTCAAGCTGCTTCTTTGCGTCCGCGGAAAGAATCGGCTGCCCGCCGCGAAACTTCACTTCGGCTTCGGTGACCTGGTGATATTGGTCGAGGCCATTGACGGTGCCGTTCAGTTGGTCAACATGGCCAGCAGCGCCCTGCGCCGCCTGTCCAGCCTGCTGGGCCCTGGTGCCGGCGGCGGTGGCCGTCTGGTTTGCCGCATCGGCAGCCGACTGCGCCTGGCGAATGCCTGCCTGCGCCCGGCTATCGACGTCCTGAATGTCCTTGGAGTTCTTCGCGTTCAGGCCATCCAACTCGGTGAGCCGGTCGTTGATGGGATCGGTCTGCTTCTTCACCCACTTCTTGCGGGCCCAGGGATTGACGCGTCCCCAGAAGCCCTCCTTCGCCGTTGTGACCGATGGCGAGGGGGATGTCTGCTGTTGCGCCGTCGAGGGAGGGCTGCTCTGGGGGGTCCCGCCCGGCTGATCCTGCTGAGCCATTGCCGGTATTGCGAATGCAGATGCCAGCAGAATTACAGCAAGCTGGCTGGGGAATGGGGTCGAATTTGCAGATTTGCAATTCATTGAATGGTTTTCCTCGCCTGGAGCTCTGCGCAGATCTTGAGGGTCTGGCAGTTGAGCTGTGCTGTCCGCTCGCAACCCAAGGTAGCAACAGGCATGCCAAAGCTTCCACAGCTCCGAGGATGGACCTATCTTATTCATTTTGTTTTATTTATTGAGAGGTCCACGCCGCCGGGAGGGCGATGCGCAAAGCGCCGGGGGGTGGCGGGCCATGTAGTTTTTCCGGGACCGTGTAGTTTCTACCGGGTAAAGGCGCACAGGAGAGGTCGATCTGCCCCTGTCACGGAGCCCGCGCCTGCGAAATGAGGCCTTTGGGGTTCGCTCAGGGTCTCAGTTCGTCTAGCAGCACCTTGGCCTTGGCGGCCAGGGTGTAGGCTCCATCGACATCGCCGGAGATCAGTGCCTCCCTGGCATGCTTGAGGAACTCCCTGATCTGCCGGGCTGTCTTCTGCTCCTGGTTGTTCAAGGAGCGGCCGATGCCGTGGAGTCCGCGCTCGGTTGCGGCAATCGAATCCTCGGTTTCACGGCGCTGCTCGGAGGGATCTCCGGAGGAAAGCTGGCCGATGGCGCTGACCCCAGGGGTTTCGGTTTCGGCGGCAGGAGGATTATCGGCGACCTCCTGGGAAGGCCGGTACACCGGCCTCCTGTGCCTGACGGCGGGTTTGGCAGCCTCCTCGAGAATGGCATCGGCATCGGTATCCAACGGTTCACTGGGGAGGGTGACCGCCGATTCAGGAAGCTCGGGATGATCGGCCGGAGGCTTGGGCAAATTTCCAACCGGGGGCGCAAACTGCTGGACAGGTTGCTGGTTCGCCTTGTGGAAGGGGAAGCACGCAGTGAGAAAGAACGGAAGCAGCCACCCTGCGTAACTGGCACGCATCTTCATTCCGAATGTCCTTCCCCAGTGTGCGCGCTCGCCGGTTGCAGAAGCCGGCGTCCCCAATCCGCGGCGGCCAGTGGAATGCGGAGCAGAAACTCCGTACCACTCGCTGGATTCGATTGTACTTCGATGCTTCCATAGTGCAACTGGAGAATGCGGTAGGTCATGGCGAGGCCAATACCACTGCCGCCGCTCTTGGTGGTGAAGTAGAGGTCGAAGATCTTCTCGCGAATGTCTTCGGGAATGCCGGGGCCCTGGTCGGCGATCCGCAAGAGGGCGAATTTGCGATCCTCCTCGAGGGTGACGCGCAGGGCACCCCCCTCCGGCATGGCCTGGGCGCCGTTCTGGATGACGTTGAGCGCTGCCTGCTTGAGCAGGTCGGCATCGACGTTGGCCACCAACGGCCTGAGAGGCATGTGGCTCTCCAGAGTGACGTCGCGAGTGGACAGTTCCGCCGAGGCCAGGGCGAGGACATCGCCGATGATGGTGCGGAGATCTTGCTCGCGCAGTTGCAGTTCCACGGGACGGCTGAAGTCCACCAGCATCTGCACCACGCGGTCGAGGCGATGAATCTCCACCTCGATGACTTCCAGGTGGCGCATGGCGGGGGCGCTGGCACCGCTGAGCTTGCTTTTCAGCAATTCGATATGGACGACGATGGCGTTTATGGGATTCTTGACTTCGTGGCCCACGCCGGAGGTGAGCCGGCCAATGGCCGCCATGCGGCGCGACAGCTCAAGCTCGGACTCGATGGCCTCGGCCGACTCGAGGTCGTGCAAGGTAAGGAGCGCGCCCAGGCCCTGCCGGGTCTTGTCGTCGTGAATGAAGTCCAGCGAGACCTGAATGCGGCGTCCGGTTTCGGTGACGATCTCCTCGTGGATGAGCGTGACGCCGGCGTCGAAGGCCTCGCGCAGGGTGTGGCCCAGCACCGTGGAGCGGTCGAAGATGTCGCGCGCGTGAAGGCCCAGAATGCTGCCCTGGTCGATGAGGAGGAACCGCCGCGCCGACTCAGAAACCAGCACCGCTCGGCCGTCGCCGGTGAAGAGCAGGATTCCATCCTGCAGGTTGCCGAGAATCTGGTCCAGGTTCTCCTTCAACGCGGAGAAGACCTCTTCCACGTTGCGCATGCGCTGGCCGAAGCGCTGAATCTTGGTGGAGACGCGGATGGCCGTATCGAGCCCCGTGGCTCTTTCCTCCTCGGGCACAATCTCACTGGGGGCGCTGAGCAAGTCGAGTTGCAGGCTGATCTGCTCCATGGGGCGCAGCGCCAGGTTGCTGAGCAGGAAACCGGCGATCAGCGCGGCGCCCAGCACAAAACCCATGAGGGTGAGCCCCTCGGTGAGCCAGGGGGCATAGAAGGCCCGCAGCAGCGTGGTGCGCACTCCCACGTGCACGGTCACAAAGGGCTCGCCGTTGCGCTCCAGAGGCACCACCACGTCGTAAACGCGGGGCAGCCCGTAGACCTCACGCATCAGTTGCATTGCGGAGGCGTCGCGCAGTTGCTGATAGTTGGGACGAACGGGGAGCGGCTTGTCTTCATTGTCGGGATTGGTGCTGAGCAGCGTCATCGACTGGCTGTCGCCGATGTTGATGTCGTAGACGGTGAGCGAGTAGCGGTTGACCGACTCGACGACTGCCTGGAGGGCGGCGTTGTCGCGCACCGCCTCACCGGCCAGGCTGCGCAGTTCGGCCGGATTGTTGGGGTCGACCCTGGTGTCGCGCAGCCCGGTCTCGAGCGCCGTGCGCACGGCAAACTGCACCTGGTTGGCCACCATGCGGTTGGTGTCGTAGGACTGCTGGACGGCAGAGTGAAGAAGCTGGATGACGTAGACCAGCGAGAGCAGCCCGGCGATGAGGAACACCAGGGTGGTGATGGCCAGAACGAGTTTGGTCTTGAGGCGCATGGGTCAGCCTGGCTGCTCGCCGGGATTGCGGCCGTACTCCTTGAGCTTATTGTGCAAGGTCTTCAGACTCACGCCCAGAATCTCCGCGGCGCGGGTCTTGTTCTGCCCGGTAGCTTCGAGGGTGCGCACAATCAACGCCCGCTCCGCATCGCCCACTGTCGTTCCCACCCGCACCTGAACCACGCCGGCATCGGAGGCCTGGAGGGCCGCGCTCTGCGACTTTCCAAAGCCGGGCGGCAGGTGACCCACATCCAGCGGGGCGCCGTCCTGGCAAAGAACCACCGCGCGCTCCACCGTGTTGCGCAACTCGCGGGCGTTGCCGGGCCAATCGTAGGCCATCATCCTGTCCAGCATGGACGCGGCCACGCCGGAAACCCTGCGGCCATGCTTCTGATTCATCTCGCTGACCATGGCGTCGACCATGGCCGGCAGGTCTTCCATGTGATTGCGCAGCGGCGGCATGACGATATGAAAGACATTGAGGCGATAGAAGAGGTCGGCGCGCAGATGGCCATCAGCAACCCCCGCTTCCGGGTCGCGGTTGGTGGCGGCGAGCACACGCACATCCACATCCTGCTCGGTGCGCGCTCCCAGTCGGCGGAGCTTGCGCTCTTCCAGGACGCGAAGCAGTTTGGCCTGGGTAGCGGCCGGCATCTCCGCGATTTCGTCCAGCAGCAGCGTGCCGCCCGAAGCCAACTCGAAGCAGCCGGCCCTGCGCTCCACCGCGCCTGTAAATGCGCCCTTTTCGTGGCCGAAGATCTCGCTCTCGATGAGGGTTTCGGGGATGGCCGCGCAGTTGACCGCGACAAAGGGGCGCGCCTTGCGCGGACTCAGCATGTGCAGCGTGCGCGCAACCAGTTCCTTGCCGGTGCCACTTTCGCCGGTAATCAGCACCGAGACGTTGGAAGGCGCAATCTGCTCGATCAGGCCGAAGATCTCCCGCATGGCGCGGGAGGAGCCCACCAGGCCCCCGAGCACGCCGGTCTCGCGGAGGCGGCGCCGCGCCACTTCCAACTCGATCTCCGTCTCGCGCTGGCGGGTGGCATTGGCCAGGATGGTGCGCAGTCGGGTGGCGTCTACCGGTTTCTGGAGAAAGTCGTAGGCGCCCAGCTTCATGGCGTCCACGGCCAGCTCGATGGAGCCCATCGCGGTGAGCACCACGACCGCCAGGTTGGCGTTCAGGCCAGTTCCCTCTTCGGAGAGCTTGGTCAGCAGTCCGATGCCGTCCATGCGCGGCATCTTCAGATCGGTGACAACGATGGCCGGGTTCCACTGGAGCGCCTTCTCCCAGCCCTCGACGCCGTCGCGCGCCGTCTCCGTGCGATAGCCCCACCCGGAGATCAGTTCCGCCAGGCCCATCAGCGCGTGCGGCTCATCTTCGACGATCAGAACTTTAACGGGATCACTCATTTGGGCTCCGGGAACAGGGCGCGGCAAGGAAACCGATCGAGGTTGAGACAACTGGCCCCGCACCTTACCTTTAGCTTACCTTTGTACCATGCTGCATCTGACTGGAAGGCCCTTCCGGCGTAAAGGAGCGCGGCACGAGCCCCGCAAATGGCCGGGCTTGTACAATTCGATGTATACGATTACATTGCTTGCGGGGTGATTTCATGCACACTGGATTGATGCTGCGGTTTTCTGCGTTCACATGCCTGCTTGCATTCACGTTTGCGGTCCTGACCTCGCTGCCGCCGGCAAAGGCCGTGGATGCGCCGCAACTGGTGCAGAAGGATGGCCGCTACGCGCTGCTGGTCGATGGCCGTCCTTACCTGATTCTGGGCGGCCAGATTCACAATTCCAGCGCCTGGCCCAGCGAACTGCCGCAGGTGTGGGAGTCGATGGCCGCGCTGCATGCCAACACCGTGGAGGCTCCCGTCTACTGGGAACAGTTTGAAGCGCAGGAGGGCCGCTTCGACTATAGCAACGTGGACCAGCTGGTGGAGGGCGCGCGGTCGCACAACCTGCACGTGGTGATCCTCTGGTTCGGGACCTGGAAAAATGGAAACATGCATTACGTGCCGGCCTGGGTGAAGGCCGATGCAAAGCGCTTTCCCCACACCATCCGTCCCGACGGCGAGCCGATCGACGTTCTTTCGCCCAACTCGCGCAACACGCTGGAGGCGGACAAGGCGGCATTCGTCGCGCTAATGCGCCACTTGAAGCAGATCGACGGCGAGCAGCACACCGTTCTCCTGATCCAGGTGGAGAACGAGTCGGGAAACATCGGCAGCGTGCGCGATAACTCCGCCGCATCGAATCGCGAGTTCGCCGGCCCTGTTCCGGCCGACCTGCTGGCCGCCACGCACAAGCAAGCCGGTGCCTGGAGCCAGGTCTTCGGTTCCGAGGCCGACGAGATCTTTCAGGCCTACCACCAGGCCAAGTACCTAAACGAAATCGCGGCGGCGGGCAAGAAGGAGTTCGCGATTCCCTGCTACATCAACGCCTGGATCGACTATCCGGCGGAGGAGCCGCCGCAGCGGCAACTGGATTCGCCCGGCATCGGCTATCCCAGCGGCGGGGCGGTGCAGAAGCTGGTGGGCCTGTGGCGCGCACTGGCGCCCGCGATCGACATGATCGGTCCCGATCTCTACGCGGACGACTCGCCCTTCTACCGCGAGACGATGGCGGCCTATCATCGGCCCGACAACCCGCTGTGGATTCCGGAGACCGGGCGCGACGACAGCTTTGCCAAGTTCTTCTTCTACGCGCTCGGCGATGGCGCATTGGGCTTTTCTCCCTTCGGCGTGGACCAGTCCGGCTGGAACATTCTCGGCGATCAGCCGTTCAAAGCACACGGCTACAACTTTGCCCTGATCGCGCCCATGGATCGAGAGATTGCGCAACTGGAGTTCGACGGCAAGATCAAGACAGCGGTCGAGGAGCCGGGCGCGGCTACGCAGGGGTTGGATTTCGGCGCATGGCAGGCCACGGTCTCGTTTGGCTTTCCCCAGCCCGACGGACGCCGCGCTCCCGGCACCAAGGATGCGCACGGCTCCGCGCTGGTGGCGCAACTGGGTCCCGATGAGTTTCTGGTCACCGGCATCGACGCGAGCGTCACGTTTCATCTGGCCGGCAAGCTGCCCTGGATTCACAGCCAGATCGTCACCGCCCAGCAGGGTGTGTATGAAAATGGCGCGTGGAAGCCGCTGCGGCTGTGGAACGGCGACGAAACCGATCGCGGGCTGTGCTTCTACGAGAAGCCCGAGGTGGTGCGGGTGACCATGGGACGTTTCTAGGCAGGCCAAGCCTGAAAGCGGTTTTCTGCTCCCTCCGTCTGTGCACGGAAGGTTCAGTGAATCAGATCACATACGCACAACTGAAGGAAATTTAGACTGCTCGTAATGGGGGCGTGTTGGTGTACGCCATTTTCCCGGGGAAGTCACTCGCATTCCTGGGAAACTGGGCCGGAATCGCGGACGCTGGAACCAGAACGACGGCTTGATTTTTACCCCAGCGGATGCAGGAGAAGGAATGGCCAGGCAGGAAGAGAGCCCGAAGAAGAAGACCATCCAGGACAAGATTGCGGAACTCGAAACAAGGCGCGCCGGGCTTGAACTGGGCGGCGGCAAAGAGCGCATCGACAAACAGCACGCTTCCGGCAAGCTCTCGGCACGGGAGCGGGTGGCAAAGCTGGTGGACAAGGAGAGCTTCGAGGAGATCGGTCTGTTTGCGCGCCATCGCGCCACGTATTTTGGCATGGCCGAGAAGGAGCTTCCCGCCGATGGCGTGGTGACCGGATGCGCGACCATCGAAGGCCGCCTGGTTCACCTGGCCAGCCAGGACTTCACCGTGGCCGGCGGCGCGGCGGGCGAGATGCACAGCAACAAGGTTGCCGAGATGATGGGCATGTCGCTCAAGACCGGCAGCCCCTTCATCTTCATCAACGACTCGGGCGGCGCGCGCGTACAGGAGGGCATCGACAGCCTGGCCGGCTACGCGCGCGTCTTCTACAACAACGTGATGCTGTCAGGAACGGTGCCGCAGATCTCACTGATCTGCGGCCCATGCGCGGGCGGCGCGGCCTATAGTCCCGCGCTCACCGATTTCGTCATCCAGACCCAGCAGGGCCGCATGTTCATCACCGGGCCGCAGGTGATCAAGCAGGTGACGGGCGAAGTTGTCAGCGCGGAAGAGCTCGGCGGCCCGCAGGCGCAGATGAATCACTCCGGGGTGGTGCATTTGATCGCACAGACCGACGAAGAGGCCATCCAGCTTTGCCGCAGGCTGCTCAGCTTCATGCCCTCCAACAACCTGGAAGATCCGCCGCGGATGGCGTTCAATGCGCGCGTGAAGTCCGACTCCGATTTCAACAGCCTTGTTCCCGTCGACAACAAGATTCCCTACGATGTGCGGTCGGTCATTGCGCGGGTTGTGGACTACCAGGACTTCCTCGAGATTCAGCCCGGATTCGCGGCCAACATCGTGATCGGGTTTGGACGATTGCAAGGGCGCCCGGTGGGGATTGTGGCCAATCAGCCGTGTGTGCTGGCCGGCGCACTGGACATCGACGCCAGCGACAAATCGGCACGGTTCGTCCGCTTCTGCAATGCTTTCAACATTCCACTGCTCACGTTCGTCGACGTGCCCGGATTTCTTCCCGGCGTGGAGCAGGAGCGCGGGGGAATCATCCGTCACGGCGCCAAGTTGCTGTTCGCCTACTCGGCAGCCACGGTCCCCAAGATCACGGTGGTGTTGCGCAAGGCCTATGGCGGCGCGTACATCGCCATGTGCTCCAAGGGCCTGGGCGCGGACCGCGTGGTGGCGTGGCCCACGGCGGAAATTGCCGTGATGGGCGCCGAAGGCGCGGCTGAGATTGTATTTCGCCGCGAGATCGATGCGGCCGAAGATCAGGCGGCGCGCCGCAAGGAACTCGTGGATGAATACAGGGAGACATTTGCCAATCCCTATATGGCCGGCGGACGGCGGCTGGTCGACGACATCATCGAGCCCGCCGAGACACGAAGATATCTGGCTCGCGCACTGGAATCGCTGCATGGAAAACGGGAGTTGCGTCCGCAGAAGAAACACGGATTGATCCCGCTGTGACGAGGAGACGCACATGACGTTGAAATGGGCGGAGATGGCGGGGACAGTGGCGCTGATTGCAGGCGGCTCCGTCATCTGCTACGCCGTTTTTCGGCGATCGCTGCATCGGGCACTCGCCGAGCAGCAACAGGAAACAGAGCGCCAGTTCGCCGCGCTTGGCGCCACAATCGAGCGCCTTGAAGACAAGGTGGCTGAGCTTAGCAGAATTCCGGAGTTGCCGGCGTCCACGGCTCCGGAGTTCACAATGGCGGAAGTTTCCGAGGAGGCAGACGCGCCCGCGGCAGCCGCCGTGGAGCAGAGTGACAAGGGTGAGGACGAGGAAGTTCCAAGAGAGATGATGCCAGTGCTTGCCGCCGCAGCGACTGCATTTCTGGGCAGGGAGGTTCGCATTCTGTCGGCGAAGAAGCTGCAATCGCCGCGGCAAGGCCTGAGCCCGTGGTCGCAACAGGGGCGGGTCTTTGTTCAGGCCTCGCACAACCTGCGGGCGAGGGGTTGAGGCATCCGTTCGACGGAGAAAGGAGCAAGGCGCTTTGAAGCTTCAGGTCACAGTCGAAGGGAAGACCTACGAGGTTGAGGTCGAGATGCTGGAGGAGGACGAAGGCACGCGTCCGCCCGGGTTTGGCTCGTACCAGCCGGTTGCGCCAACTCCGCCGATGCCGGCGCCCAGTGCGCAGTCTCAGGGCATCGGGAGTTGGGGAGAGGCCGAAAACGGCAAAGTGTGCCGCAGTCCGATTACAGGGCTTGTCATCCGCGTGAACGTTGAGGCGGGACAGGCCGTGGAGGAAAACGATCTGCTCATGGTGCTTGAAGCGATGAAGATGGAAAACAGTGTGACAGCGCCTGCTGCCGCAATGGTGAAGAGCGTGTGCGTTGCGCCGGGAGATCCGGTCAAGGTGGGCCAGGTGGTCGTGGAGTTCGAATGATCGCACTCCATTGGCTGGTTGCGCGGGCAACTACCGAAGGCCAGTTGCACCGAAAGGAAAATACGTGAGCGGTGCTCAGGATGATTTGAAGCAGGTTCCCGGAATCAAGTTTGTCGACCACATCGCCATCGCCGTGAAGCAGGGCGAGCTGGACGGCCAGGTGAAGGCCTACGAGATGCTGGGCTTTCGCGAGATTCATCGCGAAGAAGTGCTGGGAACGGACCAGGTGCGTGAAGCCTTGCTGCAGGTCGGCGATGGTCCGAACCTGGTTCAGTTGCTCGAGCCGTTGACGGCGGAATCGCCCGTGCAAAAGCTGATCGACAAGAACGGCGGCCGTGGCGGCCTGGCTCACGTCGCCTTTCGCGTGGAGAACGCCCGGCAGGCCTTCGACGCCATGCAGGCCGGCGGATTTCACATCATCGACAAGGCGCCACGCACAGGCTCGCGCGGCACTACTGTCTTTTTCGTGCATCCCAAATCGAGAGCCGACAATCCCTTTGGGTTTCTCATTGAAATGGTCGAAGACCCGGAAGGCAAGTGATGAATCATGGCTACTGACAGCCTGCTCCAGGAGTTTCCGCCGGTAAGTACCGAGGCCTGGGAAGCGGCCATCGCAAGAGACCTGAAGGGCGCCGACTACGCGAAGAAACTGATCTGGAAAACCGAGGAAGGGCTCGCGGTGAAACCGTATTACCGCGCCGAGGACATCGCCGGACTTGAGCATTCGCGCCCGCTATGCCAAATGCGTGACGCTCGCGCGAGCGGGGACTGGCGCATTCGTGAAGAGATTGAAGGGGACGAACCAGAGGAGAGCAACCGTGCGGCTCGACAGGCAGTGGCTGGCGGCGCCGAGCAAATTGCGTTCTCCGGCATCGGCGTCAAAGACGCATCCGGCCTGGCGTTGCTGCTGGCCAATCTGCGGGAGATTCCGGTCCACTTTGTTGAGGCAGACGAGCTGCTCCTGCGGCTGCTGATCGAACGTCTCGCGAAACAGCCCACGGCGGCGGCGATTTCGACGGGCTTCGATCCTCTCACGAACCTCGACTTGGCGGCGGAAGTGGTGCGCGCCGCGCCTGCCGCACTGATTCCCTTCACCATCCACGGCGAGGAGTTTGAAGAGTCCGGCGCAACCGCCGTCGAAGAAGTCGGGTTCACACTCTCGGCCGCTGTCGATTTCCTGGCCGAAATGCAATCGCGCAACGTTGAAATCGATCATGCTTCCGCATCGATCGAATTCTCGTTTGCCATTGGCGCAAACTTCTTCTTCCAGATCGCCAAGCTCCGGGCTTTCCGCGGGCTATGGGCGCAGGCTGTCGAGAGTTTTGGCGGTACTCACCAGAGTGGCCAAGCCCGCATTCATGCCTGCACATCGCGCTGGAACAAGACCGTCTACGATCCTCATATGAACATTCTGCGCGGCACCACAGAGGCAATGGCCGCTGCGCTGGGCGGCGCGAACTCCATCACTGTCGCGCCCTTCGATGCGTGTTACAAGACTCCAGATGAGGCGAGCCGACGCCTGGCGTGCAACACGCAGATTCTTCTCAAGCAGGAAGCAATGCTCTCGCGCGTCGCCGATCCCGGCGCGGGTTCGTACTATCTCGAATTCCTCACCGACTTCATTGCCCGCGAGGGCTGGAAATGCATGCAACAGATCGACGCAGCGGGCGGTTTCCGCAAGGCGCGCGCCGATGGGCTGATTCAGCGCGTACTGGCGCACTCGCTTGCAGCAAAGGAGAGCGCTGTTGCGTCGCGCCGCCGCGTTTTTACCGGGACCAACAGCTACGCCAATCCCTCGGAAAAGGCGCTCGATCGCATCGAAGTTTCGCGCATGTCTTCGCCGCGCCGCGCGACGCTTCTTTACGAACAACTTCGTCTACGCACGGAGCGCCATGCGGCCGCGACCCGGAGGACGCCGCGCGTTCTGCTGGCCGAGTTCGGCGATGTAAAGATGCGCTCGGCGCGCTCCACCTTCGCCGCCAACTTCTTCGCCTGTGCGGGGTTCGACATCGGCACACAACGGTTTGACAGAGCCGATGAGATGGCAGCCTGCGACGCCGATCTGATCGTGCTGTGCAGCTCCGACGCGGAGTATGCAGCGCTGGCCACGGAACTGTTCCCGAGACTGCAAGCGCGAGGGCGCACGACTCCCGTCGTGATTGCTGGCAATCCAGATGGCGCGGATCAGTTGCGGGCCTCTGGCGTCGCGGATTTTGTACATCTACGCAGCAATCCGGTGGGGCTTCTTGCGAAATGGCAGCTACGCCTGGGGATCAAGGACTAACAATGCGTCCAGATTTCTCAAAGATCGATTACAAACCGGCGATGGAGGCAGCACCAGCGCATGAGAGCGAGGAATGGTTCGCTCCCGAGCACATTGCCATCAAGAGCTTTTACACGCGTGAGGATCTCCGGGGGCTCGAGCACCTTGATTACGCCGCGGGAATTCCACCCTATCTGCGCGGGCCGTACAGCACGATGTATGCGATGCAGCCGTGGACCATCCGGCAATACGCGGGTTTCTCCACAGCGGAGGAGTCGAATGCGTTTTACCGCCGCAACCTGGCCGCCGGACAGAAGGGCCTTTCGGTTGCGTTCGACCTGGCAACACACCGCGGCTACGACTCCGATCACGAGCGCGTAACCGGCGATGTGGGCAAGGCAGGCGTGGCCATCGACTCCATTCTCGACATGAAGATTCTGTTCGATCGGATTCCCCTCGATCGGATGTCCGTTTCCATGACGATGAACGGGGCAGTGCTGCCGATCATGGCGTTTTACATCGTAGCCGCCGAAGAACAGGGGGTAGCGCCGGCGCAGTTGAGCGGCACCATTCAGAACGACATCCTCAAAGAATTCATGGTCCGCAATACTTATATCTATCCGCCGGAAGGCTCCATGCGGATCATCGGCGACATCTTTCGCTACTGCGCGGCCAACATGCCGAAGTTCAACTGCATCAGCGTAAGCGGCTACCACATGCAGGAGGCCGGCGCCACTGCCGATATTGAACTGGCCTACACGCTTGCCGACGGCCTGGAGTATCTGCGGACGGGAGTGAAAGCGGGCCTGGATATCGACGATTTTGCGCCGCGCATCTCCTTTTTCTGGGGCATCGGCATGAACCATTTCATGGAGATTGCCAAGATGCGCGCCGCGCGGATGCTGTGGGCGAAGCTAGTGAAGACGTTTCATGCGAAGAATCCGAGGTCGCTTGCGCTGCGCACTCATGCGCAGACCTCGGGCTGGAGCCTTACCGCGCAGGACCCGTTCAACAACGTCGTGCGCACGTGCATCGAAGCGCTGGCTGCTGCCTTCGGACACACGCAGTCTCTGCACACCAACGCCCTGGATGAGGCGCTGGCGTTGCCCACCGATTTCTCCGCGCGCATTGCGCGCAATACGCAGATCTATCTGCAGCAGGAGGCTGGTATTACACAGGTTGTCGATCCGTGGGCCGGCTCGTACTATGTGGAGCGGCTCACGCACGAACTGATGCATGCGGCGTGGGCGCTGATTGAAGAGGTGGAAGAGCTCGGGGGCATGACGCGAGCGATTGAAACCGGCGTGCCCAAGATGCGCATTGAAGAGGCTGCAGCGCGGCGGCAGGCAGCCATCGACTCGGGCAGAGACGTCATTGTCGGCGTGAATGCATACCCATCGACCGAGGAGCCGCTCATTCCCGTTCTCGATATCGACAATGCCGCGGTGCGCGAATCGCAGGTTGAGAGGCTCGCGAAGTTGAAGCGCGAGCGCAACAGCGAAGCTGTCCTCGAATCGCTTGCGCGACTCGAACAACGCGCCGCCACCGGCCGGGGCAACCTGCTGGAATGCGCGGTGGACGCGGCGCGCAAGCGCGCGACGCTGGGCGAGATCTCCCTGGCTCTGGAAAAAGTATGGGGCCGCTACCAGGCCACCACGCGCACCATTGCCGGAGTTTACTCCGCGGAGAGCGGCAGCGACGTGGAGTTCAAGAAGGCGCAGCGGATGGTCGAGAAGTTTGAGCAGGCTGACGGCCGGCGTCCCCGCATCCTGGTGGCGAAGATGGGCCAGGACGGCCACGATCGCGGCGCCAAAGTCATTGCCACTGCCTTCGCCGATATCGGCTTTGATGTGGACATCGGCCCGCTGTTCCAGACTCCGCGCGAGGTTGCGCGCAGCGCCGCAGATAGCGACGTACACGTGGTGGGCGTGTCGTCGCTGGCCGCCGGACACAAGACCCTGGTGCCGCAGTTGATCGATGAGCTGCGCAAACTCGATCGCGACGACATCCTGGTGGTGGCGGGGGGCGTGATTCCGCCGCAGGATCACGCGCTTCTCTATCGCGCCGGAGTGGTGGGCATTTACGGGCCGGGCACCGTGATTCCGGTGGCGGCGCAGCGGATCCTGACCCTGCTCAGCACCCATCTGGTTGGAGGGCGTTCCTGATTGACGAGCGAGAACGAGAGCGCGTTGCGAGTGAACTCCGGATGCCAGGCGCCGGAGCCACCGGAGTTGACTGTGCGCAGGGGAAAAGCTCGCCGTCCTCTCGCGCACCGGCAATACGTCGATGGCATTGTCGGCGGAAACCGTGTCCTTCTGGCACAGGCCATCACCCTCATCGAGAGCACGCGCGCGGAAGACCGCGACCTGGCTGAGCGCATTGTCGAAGACTGCCTTCCCCACGGCGGCAACTCCATTCGCGTGGGGATCACGGGCGTTCCCGGCGCGGGCAAAAGCACGATGATTGAAGCGCTCGGCACATCGTTGATTTGCGGCCGCGGGCAAGAGGTTGCGGTGCTGGCCATCGATCCAAGCAGCCAGCTCTCCGGCGGCAGCATCCTCGGCGACAAGACGCGCATGACTTCGCTGGCCGCGAGCGAGATGGCCTTCATCCGTCCTTCTCCTTCGCGGGGAATCGCCGGAGGCGTTGCGCAGCATACGCGCGAAGCAATGCTGCTCTGCGAGGCAGCGGGTTTCGAGAACATTCTCGTCGAGACCGTTGGCGTGGGCCAGTCAGAGACCTCGGTTCACGCGATGGTCGACTTCTTCCTGCTTATTGCGCTGGCAGGCGCGGGGGACGAACTACAGGGCATCAAGCGCGGGGTGATGGAACTCGCGGACCTGGTGGTCATCAACAAAGCCGACGGCGCCAACCTGCACGCGGCGGAGAGAGCCCGCGCAGAAGTTCAGAATGCATTGCACTATTTTCCCGGATCGCTGTCAGGATGGACGCCGCGCGCGCTGACCTGCTCGGCTTTGACGGGCCGCGGCGTCAGCGAAGTATGGGACAGCGTCCTGGAGCATCGCGCGCTGACCAAGGCCAACGGCTGGTTGAGCCGCACGCGCCAAGAGCAGGCGCAGAAGTGGATGCACGAGATCATCGAGCAGGGATTGCGGCAGAGCTTCGAGTCGAATGCAGAGATTCGTGGGCGCCTGGAGGTGCTTGAACAGGACGTGCGGGACGGACGCACGACATCGTTTCGAGCCGCGCGGGAATTGCTGGAAATGTATTCCCATGGGCATCCACCGGGAAATGCGTGAAAACCGCACCTGAGCGTTGCGCGGAAACAGTCCCGGCGATGTTGACTGGTATCGGCGGCGGGCTCTGCGGATTTCCCGACGGCGCGAATTCCCTTTCAGATGCCCATCAATGCGGGCTGTCTTCGAGAACAGCGACGCCTTGCGGTTCGAGCGTAATCGCCGTCGCAGTTCCGCCGGCGGCGAGCACATTGCGCATGGGGTGGGGCAGCGCTAAATCCGCATTTGCAGCGCCATGGTTGAGCAACACGTAGATGGTGCGGTTCTGGCCGACGCGCCGGCACACTTCCACATCGGGTGGGAGCGGGGCAAACTCCTGCTCGACATTGGCGTCGCGGATCATCCATGCGACGGTGGAGCGCATCGCCGCCGGGTCAAGCACCGCGCCCAGGTAGGTAATGCGACCCTTGCCCACAACGCGGGAGATCATGGCGGCCTGGCCGTCGAGCCATCCGTTGGCCTTTCCATAGCGCAGCAGGATCTGCTCTGCATCGTCGCGCGCGGAGAGTTGCTCGGCCCACACCAGAGCCGAGCCTGCGCCCGCCGCGCCGCTGACGGGCACTGGAGCTTCCAATGCGTAGAACTGCTCCACGCGGCCACCGAGAGCGCTGACAAGCGGGCCCGGTTGGCGCTGGACGTTCAGAGCATCGTGCTCATCCTTCATGCCTGATCGCGGCCCCAGTACCAGATGCCCGCCCTGCTGAACGTAGGCCATCAGGCGCGCCGCAAGATCGGCGGAGATGACATTGAGGCTGGGGGCAAGAACCAGCTTGTATCCATCGATGGGAGCGCCGGCACTGACAATGTCTACCGTGAGCCGCTCGTCACGCAGCGGAGCGTAATAGCCGAGCAGAACCTCCAACTGATCGTAGTTGCGGCTGTGGGGCTGGAAGTCGATGGCCCAACGGCTGTCGTAACTGTGCAGAAGAGCCACCTGCGCCACCGGGGCGGTGCCCTCGAGCGAGCGCGCTGCGCGCTCAAATTCGCCGCCCGTCGCCGCAATCTCCGCATAGATGGGCAACGGCTCTCCATCCGGGCCCACAAGTGCGCCGTGGTATTGCTCCTGACCGTTGAGCGCACTGCGCCATTGCCAGTAGAGGACGGCATCGGCGCCGTGGCCGATGGCCTGCCATGCCATGGCGCGCGTCTCTCCGCGATCGAGCGCATTGTTCACCGGCGCCCAGTTCACTGTGCCGGGTTGGGTCTCCATCACCCAGAAGTCGGCCCGTTTCCAGCCACGCACAAAGTCGTGCATGGCCCCGTTACGCGCGGCATTCAGATGGCCCTGTCCCACATAGTCGTCCCACGAGGCAAGGTCGAGCTCGTTGTTGATTTCGTAGTGGTCGAAGTTGTCCGACCAGCCAAGGCCGCCGATGTTGGTGGTGATGAACTGGCGCTTCTGTGCGAATTTGCGAATGGCTTCGACCTGCACATGCTGAAAGTCACGCCAGGTATCGCTGACAAAGTGTCGATGCTCGAGCAGCAGGCCGGGATTGCCTCCCGCGCTGGGCAGCGGGATCTCATCCCAGCGATCGTAGGTCTGGCTCCAGTATGCGGTGGTCCATGCGGAGTTCAGCGCATCAAGTGTCCGGAACTTCGCTTTGATCCAATCCTGAAACCGACGCCTGGTTTCGGCGTCGAAGGATTCGTCGGTGTACTCGTTGCCGATCTGCCAGCCGATGACGTTGGGATCGTGGCCGAAGCGGCGCGCCAATTGTTCCGCAATCTTCGCGCAATACACACGGTAAAGGGGATTCGCGTAGTTGAATTGGCGTCGCTGGCCGTGTTCGGCGAGATGGCCCGCGGCATCGACACGCAGCGTTTCAGGATGCGCGGCGGTGAGCCACGCGGGAGGAGCGTCGGTGGGCGTGCCCAGCACCGCGGCGATGTGATGCTTTTCGGCCAGGCGCACGGCGCGCTCCAGCCAATCGAGGTCGTAGCGGCCCTCGGCCGGCTCCATCCGGCTCCAGGCAAACTCGCCCACCCGCACTACGTTGAGGTGCGCCTCTTCCATCCGTTGGAGATCCGCGTCCCATCGCGACTCCGGCCACTGCTCCGGATACCACGCAGCTCCCATCCATGTGCCCTTCTGGGCATGGAGAGCGCCACACGCGAGACAAAGCGCCAGCAGCGCCAATGCAGTCGCGAGAATGCGACTTTGTGCTGCTTTGGCAGAAACGGTCTTGAGAGTCAAGGTGCTCCCCCGCCAACCTTTTATCATATGAGGCGCCTGCGGAGTGCGATGGCGATGGCAGAGCGACGAAATGCCGAGCGATTCCGCCATTCTCTAACTCTTGTCAAAGTAGGTGGTGTAACTCTCTTCGCCCACAAGGTGGAGCGGCGCGTGAACGCGATCCCGTCCATTCGTGTGTTCGACAAACATTCCCGACGATGCTGCAAGGGGCACCTGACGCTCCAGTTGTCCCAGGGCGGCGGGGCCCGGCGCAGGGTTCAACTCCACATACATCAGCGGCCCGCGCAGGACGGCCACTGTTTCCGGATGCAGGTCGTCGATCGGTTCTGTGCGGACTGCGAGCGGCAGTTGGAGCGTAACGGTGTCGCCCTGACTCCAACGGCGCTGGAGGACGGCGAAGCCGCGCTCGGTCACGGCGGCGACAGGCTTGCCGTTCAGCGCGATCGCCAGCGGCTGCTCCAGCCATCCCGGGATCCGCAGCCGGAGCGCGAAGATTGTGGGCTGGGAGCTGTCGATTCCGATCGTAATCGTTTTCGCCAGCGGATACTCCGTCTGCTGGGACAAGGTGATGGCCGCACCGTCCTGGGTCCACCGCACTTTGGACGGCGCGTACAGGTTGACCGCAACTCCGCCAGGCGCGCGGAAATAGATGTTTTTCACATAGTCGGCCACGCACTGCACCAGCGTGCCGGAACAGCAGGGCCACTTTTTCGGGTAGTAGACCTTGCGCGCGCGGGGTCCGTAGGTGGAGTAGTAGGGATAATCCCCATCGTTGTCCGGCGTCTTCACGGCGAGAATGGCGTTGTAGAGCACCCTCTCCAAGCCGTCGCCATAGCGGCTGTCCGCGGTGGCGCAGAGCAGATAGCGCGCCAGCTTGATTGCCGCATAACTTCCGCAGGGGGTCTCAAAATGATCGTCCGTGGCGCGGAGGCTCTCATAGAGCTGCCCCTTGTGGGGCTCGATGAAGGTCTCGTTCGGCCCCCAGCCTCCCGACGCGTATTGCTGCGTGGCAGTGAGGAATTTCCACGCATTCTGCATGGCCCGCAGATACTTTTCGTCCTTCAACACCAGGTGCGCCTTGCCCGCCGAGCTGAGCGCAATGGCGTGGCTGTACGCATGACGGCCCGGCAATACATCCACATCGCGCGCCAGCGGTTCAAAGTACTCACGGTCGAGCAGATAGGCGACGGCGCGCTGGTGGAATGCGGCGTCGCCGGTAATTGCATAAGCCGCAAAGAGGTTTTCGGGCAACACATAGGTCTCGTCGTAGGGCGGGTCCTTCTTGCCGATGCGATCGCGGCCGCGCTGGGGAATGAACGGAAGCGCGCCACGAAGCACGCGGGGCAGGAGGTCCCGAGCCTGGTCAACGCCGGAGAGGCTGTATGCGTCGATGAGGCCGGCGAGATGCTTGTCGAGGATGTAGCATGGCCACACGCGCTCAGCGTTGGGTCCTGCAAAGATTCGATCGCCGCTTCCCATGGTGGCGGCGAAACCTTCGACCAGCTGGCCCACCTTAGCCTGGCACGGCGCGTCGGCGGTGGCGCGGCCCATGCGCGCCAGGCCGGAGATGTACTGACCCAGCGCGTGGCCGGGCACAAATCCATCCGCGTCGTACCATCCGCCCATCGCCGCTCCAGGAGCGGAAAGGCCGGCGCGCTCCCGATAGACTTTCAGCAGGCGGTCATTGTCCAGAGCCATATAGGCGGCGCGGATCCAATCGTACTGCTGCTTGAGAGGACCCCCGGTCAGCTGAACCTGACCATAGTCAAACTCCTCGAGTGCAGCGCGGCCATGAGTCGCAGAGGCCGCAGCAAGCCAGGGAATTCCTTCAGCGAGCGCTGCCGCTGTGGCCGTGGCCAAAAACTGTCTGCGCGATAAATCCCAGTCCATTCGACCTCTGCGTGCCGCTTCGAAAATGCAGAAACTTTCTCCCTGGCGCCCCTCGGGTCATTGAGAGAGACGCTAACTCAGTTGCACCACAATCTTCGTTACAGAAGCCGGCGGAAATGTGAAGCTCAGCAAGCCGGGGCGCAGAGTCACCTCGGCGGAGCAGGTCTTCACCTGATCCGGCTGGTCGAGAGTGTTGTGGGCGTGGATGTCGCTCTCAGCCACGACCCACGCTTTGGCACCGGCTGCATTTGCACCACGAAGAACGATCTCGGCCTCGCGCGGCTGGCTGACGTGGGGGTTGACGGCCGTCAGCGTCAGGGTCTTGCCTTTCAACGAGGCCGAACCCTTGAGGCCCCAGAAGCTGGCCTGTCTGCCGTCGCGGTCGTAGCGGATTTCGGGCGCGGAGAACTCGGCGCGCAACGCGGTTCCGCCCTGGTGCGCCGCGTACATCTCAAAAACATTGAAGACCGGGGTGGTGGCGAACTTGTCTCCGTGGGTAAGAAACAACGAGTTGAGACAGTTGACCAGCTGGGCGCATGCGGCCATGCCCACTTTGTCGGCATGACGGTTAAAGGTATCAAGCGACAGGCCGGTCATCACGGCGTCACGAACGGTGATCATCTGGCCGAGCAACTGCTCCGGAGCATTTTCGGTTCCAGGCCGGTACCAGGGCCCGTATTCATCGACGACGAGCTTCACCTTGCGGTCCAGATCGAATTCGCCGAGCGCAGTCCAATGATCGAGGATGATGCCCTCCATGCGGTCGGACTCCTTGCACAACTCATACCAGTCGACGGGGTTGAAGTCGAGCGCATCGCCCTTACCAGCATCCCAGTCTTCGGTCTTGCCGCGCGAGAGGTTCCACGCATAGTGGTGAACGCTGAGGCCCCAGACTCCATGCATGTCGCGGCTGGGCTGGCCATGGCAAAGCTTGTTGAAGAAGCCGCGCGTCCAGGCCTGTTCATCGCTGTTGGGGCCGGAGGCTACGAAGCGAAGATTCACTCCATAGCTGGGCACCCACGTAGTGTAGCGCTTGTATTCGATGGCGTAGTCCTCGGGATCGAAGTTGCCGCCACAGCCCCAGCTCTCATTGCCCACGCCCCAGTAGCGCACATTGTAGGGATCGGCTGAGCCGTCGGCTTCTCGCGTCTCAGCCAGCGTGGTGGTTCCGCGCGGCGAGTTGCAATACTCCACCCAATGGTCGAAGTCGAGGGGCGTGAGACTGCGCACGTTGGCGGCGATGTAAGGCTCGGCCCCGGAAAGCCGGCAGAAGCGCACAAAGTCGCTGGTGCCGAATTGATTCGGCTCGTAGACCTGGGGGATATTCTGCTTCTGCTGGGCGGCGGCGAAGACGCCGGTCCAGAAGTTGGTGCGGCGGGGCCGCTGCGCGCGCGGGCCAATGCCGTCGCGCCAGTCGTAGCTGTCGGCGAAGCAGCCGCCCGGCCATCGCACCACGGGAGCCTTGATGGCGCGCATCTTGTCAATCAAGGCCGAGCGCAAGCCCTGGCGATTGGGAATCTTCGAGTCCTCGCCCACATAGATGCCGTCGTAGATCACGGAACCGAGGTGCTCGGTAAAGTGTCCGTAGATTTCAGGGGCGATGGTGCCGAAAGGTTCGTCCACCAGGATCTCAATATGGCTGTCTGCCTGCTGAGCCAACACCGCGCGCCGACCTAGAACCAGAGCTGCCGTGGTGGATGCTGCCGCCGCCTTCAAGAAACTTCGCCGTTCCATGCATTCTCTCCTTGCTGTTGAATCCGCTGTGCCGCATTTGATACCCGGGCTGGTTCCGGGCTCCGCCTGCCATTGGCGAGCGGCAAACCTGGCCTTGCCTGCCTGCCAACGCCGGCAACTGACCGGGGCCTTTGAGAGCCACGCGGGGCAATCTCGAAAGCGAGGCCAGAGCCAGACCGATCCCTCGTGGGATTCTCCGCGCCCCGAAGATCTCCCTTGGCATTTTTAATTGCCGCGAGGGGGAAGCGCAACATCCATCCAGTGCCCATCGCCGATAAAGGAGCAGGTATGCAAACCCGTGCGTCATCGGGATTGACTTATGCCCCGGAAGACGCGATTCGAGAGTGAGCAAGGGTGTTACATCGATGCACAGAAAGTGTTAGTTTGCGCAGTCCCCTGGCTACTTTCCCGGCCCCTTCAATGGCGGCGATGCTCATGCTTCGCGCGTAAGGTGCTGACTTTTACCGAATAGATGGCCACCGCTCGCTATCTTAGGCAACTGCGTTCGCTCGCAGGTTTAAAGGACGTTCTTGAGATTGACAGCGCCGTGGATTGAGGTGATTCCGGCCGGGGTTACGGTGCGGCCCAAAACCTCGTCGCCCCGCTCCAGCATCTGTAGGTTGTTTTCCCCGGCAAATTGCCGGATCACGTCAACGTGGGTGGGATCGGCACCATACTGCGCGGCGAACTCGTGGTGGCTCACAAACTTGCCACTGGTGCTACCTGTCGCCAGGGTCTGGGGACGAGGGCAACTTTCCTGGGGGTGAGATAGATTGCTCTCTTCCCGATAGGGCTTCCCAGTGGATGATGTGCCGGACAATTCTCCAACCGGCGAGAGAGACAACCGGTCGGCGCAAGGTCTCTCACTGTCGCTCACTCCATATCACGCCGGGCGGCTTGATTCGCGCTCTGCTCTTGCGCCATGCACTTGGCTGGAGCTTGCGCCGACGAAACGAATTTCCAGCTCGTCTGCAGAGAAGTTCCTTGCAACAGGAAGAACTTCAAGAATCCGCTTGTAAGGCTTCGCCCCGAACAGGCCGCTCACCAGGCGGAGTGGCAGCGGCACACGCCAAGAGCAAGCCACCCAAGAAGCCGGTGGCCTTTAGACAACTGCAGAAGCTCAAGAGAGCCGTTGACTGCAGGCGTAAGGGTATTCGCGGAGTTGATACACCCTGACTGCATTTGTGGTTATGCTCATGCCGAGAAAGATCAGCTTCAATCCTAACCGTAGCAATTGCCAAACGACACAAAGTGCAGATGGAATCGTATGAGCCATCCGGGTTAAGTCTGTGGGGAAAGTTCGTCCTGTATTGATGAACCATGATGCACCTCCACCAGAGCTAAACTTTGTTGTTCGACAGTAGCTACCGCAAGAAATGAGGTCTGTTCAATTTTGGCCGCATTCCAGGTTTTTCGAAGTGTCCCGCAACTTCGAGCGCCGACTTCGGGGCTGGTACATCGCATAGGCTGGGAATCCGCACGATCTCTCATTGCGGGATTCGGGTAGTGGCGGCTTACTGTGGATGGGAGTCCGCGTTGGGTGTTGTGATGAGAGAGCAGTGCAAGCTTCCAGGGAGACCCAAGGAATGTGGCCCTACATTGAAGAGGACCTGGCTTGTAAGGAACGTGTCAGTGTGGGGTAGCCGTTGATGACAATGCGGTCGAAGCCATTGCTGTCCAAAATAGCGGAAATCTGTTTGATCCGAGAAATATCTGAGGAGGCTGATCCCCAGTTACTCTGAAGTGGGTTCCCAGACAGGACCACATGAAGAGAAGAGAGGATCAGCCATACTTCAAGTATGCAGTGTGTACTCGCAGCTTTTGCAACTGTTTTCGCGGGCTCAGTTCGCTCGGGCAGTCAAGCACCACCATGCCGAGCGCAACGCCAAGGGGTTCAGCAGTTGGGAGCAATTTGTGGCCGTGCTGTTTTGCCAGTTGGCGCATTTGAACTCGCTGCGCGAAGTATGCATGGGACTGGCCAGTTGTGAATCCCCGCTGAAGCATCTGGGCATCAGCATCACGCCGAAGAAATCGACTTTGGCGTATGCCAACGCCAACCGTCCGTGGGAACTCTACGAGTCGATTTTTATGCAGCTGTTGGAAAAATGCCAGGCGGAGACGGCTGCGCACTGCCATCGAAAGTTCCGCTTCAAGAACAAGCTGATGAGTTTGGACGCCAGCGTCATCGAGTTGTCTGCCACCATGTTTGACTGGGCCAAATACACGCAACAGAAGGGTGCGATCAAGTTGCATCTGTTGCTGGACCACGACGGCTACCTGCCCTCGTTCGCGGTGGTGACGGAGGGAAAGTATAGCGAGTTGAACGTAGCGCGGGACTTGCGTCTGAAAGCGGGTACGATCCTGGCCGTTGACCGCGGCTACAACGATTACGTGCGGTTCAGGCAGTTGACGCGGGATGGGGTCTTCTTCGTCACGCGGATGAAGACCAACACGGTCTACACGACCGTTGAGGTGCGTGCGTTTCCAGAAAAGGGCAACGTGCTCAGCGACCAGATCATCTCTGTGCCTTCTTTGGGCAAGCATGACGAGGCGCCGGTTCTGTTTCGGCGAATCGAGTACTGGAACGAGGACAAGCAAGAAATCCTGGTCTTCTTCACCAACCTGCTCCACTTGGCAGCCTCGACGGTGGCCGCGATCTATAAGGACCGCTGGCAAATCGAACTGTTTTTCAAGGCACTGAAACAAACAGCAAAAGTGAAATCGTTCCTGGGCACCAGCGCCGATGCAGTCAAGACGCAGATCTGGACGGCGTTAATCGCCATGCTGATCCTGAAGTACCTGCAACTGAAATCCAGCTTCGGTTGGTCCCTTTCCAATCTTGCCGCTCTGCTGCGACAACAGCTGTTCATCTTCAGAGCCTTGTGGGCATGGCTCAACACTCCTCTGGAAGGACCGCCAGCCGCAAAGAAACTCTGCGAACAGTTACCGATGCCGCTGATGTGGTAGCTAAGAGTTGGACAGCAGCGAAAGAATAAAGGTCAGATGAACCAGGGAGCTCAGCACTTACACGCCAACTACTTGGACAGCATGATACCGAACACGTAGAAATCCATCGACACCGGGCCATCGACTAACCTGCCACTACCGGTGGGGAAGATGCCTATGTCCTATGAAATCAACAGCGTAAATTTACTAAATCGCTGTTTTGGACAAGAGTGGGTCGAAGCAGTGATATGCATAAACGAGCAGGCTTTCAAACAGCTTGGCGAACGTCTCCATCTCCCATTCGAACTCGGCATGGGTCTTCTCGTCGAGACCGCCTGTACCCATGCCCAGATTCCGTGTGAATCCATGACTCAAGTCTGTTGAATAAACCCGGGATTTGTTCAACAGAACCGGACGGTCTGCCGATATGTTCTCATGGTGGACCGCGTGGCAATACAAACTGAACCGGCAAAAGTGTCTGAGATCGCTCCGCAGAAGTGGGCAGGCGATATGCGCTATGTTGCGCGTCAGCCGATCTTGGACCTGGAGGGGCGGGTCCACGGATATGAATTGCTGTTCCGGAACGGTCCTTTGGCCGTCTCCCGTGGGGACGGCGACTTGGCTGCGCGAACCATGCTCGACAACGCGGTGATCTTCGGGCTTGAATGGTTTACGAATGGATTGCCGGCTTTTGTGAATTGCAGCATTGAGGCACTCACCGAACAGCTGGTGCGTGTTTTGGCGCCCAAGGAGGCGGTTCTGGGGATACCTGCAAGCTTGGCAACGGCGCCAAAAGTGTTTGAAGCCTGCCGTGAACTGAAGGCCCGCGGCTTCCGGCTGGCGCTGGACGATTTCACGTGGAATGCGAATCTAGCGCCGCTGCTTCGGTTAGCCGACTACATCCGAGTGGACTTCACCCGCTTCGGCGCTGATGAGGTCGAGCGTTTGCGACGGCTGAAATGCGACTCGATTGCGATAGTCGCCCAGAAAGTGGAGACGCAAGAGGATTACAAACAAGCGTGCAAGAGGGGCTTCACGCTGTTCCAAGGGAGCTATATTTGCCACCCAGTCCTTGTGAAGAAGCGCAAGATGCCCGCCAACCGGCTCTTTCACTTTGAGGTCGTGCGGGAACTGCATCACGATCCGATTGACGTGAGGATGTTGGGCAAGTTGTTGATGCGCGATGCCTCACTAACGTACCGGTTGCTTCGGCTGGTGAACTCGCCGCTTTACACTACACGTCAGGAGTTGCGTTCGATCGAGTCCGCGATCATCATTCTCGGGGACGATACACTTCGCCGCGTCATCTCGCTGGCGGTGCTCAGCGAAATGAACGGGGGGCAGCCTACAGAGGTTCTGCAGATGACGTTGATGCGAGCGCGTTTTTGCGAATTGGCCGCAGGCGAATGCAAAATGGATGCGGCCGAACAGTATCTGCTGGGGATGATGAGCCTGGTGCCTGCCATGCTGGGTCTCCCGATGGAAAATGTCACGCCGTCGCTGCCCTTGCGCAGAGAGATTTGCGAGGCGCTGCAGGGAACAGAAAACCCAGAACGAAGCCTGCTTTCGTGGCTGGAGTCGCATGAGCGAGGCGATTGGACCGCTTGCGACCTGACGGTTCAGGCCAATGGCCTGAACAAGGAGCAGCTAATGAATTGTTATACCGACGCTGTCGTCTGGGCTGAGGCTGCGCTCCGCTCCGCTGTCTAACTTCGAGTTGTATTCGGTAAGCGGATACCGGCAACCTGTACTTGAAAATGCTTGTTCTTCAAAACAGCCGGCATCTGCTGCCAATCGGCTACCCACCCCTTTGGCGGGGTTCTTGAACGGTCCGAATTGCCAAACCCCAACGCAGTTGATTCTTACTCCCGGTGCGGCTGGGGGCAAAGCGGCAGCGTCTCTGTTCGGTGCGCTAGGCAGGGCGCACTCACTTGGGGGTGCAAGTCCTCTACAACCCCGGCAAGGGGAAGAGTTAGCTGAACGGCAATCGTGCCAGTCGCGAGGCGGATTCTGGATGAAGCCGTAGGCAAAGCGCTAGCCTGACGCACAGCGAGCGGATCGAGGCGGCACGGCGGGCGAGCGGGCCTATAGACGCAAAGTCCAGTACTTGCACGGAGCGCCATGATGTATATCCGAAAGGCATACGCTTGAGGGTAATTAGTTAATACCCGGAGAGGTCTGGCGGTGTGCCTGTGGGCTACCGGCGTCGAAAGCGCTGTGAAGAATCGCCAGAAGTCAGCAGCGGCCATTGTGGCCCCGCGCAAGCGGAGTGAAGGGCCAAACGTGAAGCACGAAAGTAGGAGAGCGACCTTGATGCGGGACGAAAAAGCAGAAGCGTGCGCAAGTGCGGCCAGGGCGGAGGCGGAGGGACTGAACCCGTCCGAGGCCAGTTCCGATTCCGAGTCGCGCACGGCGGGCGCTCGCGGCGCTCGAGTTCAGCTTTAGTCGCCGTGAGATCACGTAGCCGCTTCTCCCATTCGGCTTCCAACCAGCGCGCTACCAGCCTGTTTTCCGGTTCGGCCGCACGATACTGGATTTCGGCACGTTTGGCCTCATACCGGGCGCGTTCTACCGCCAGGCGCCACTGCTCGAGCGCCGCATCGTGAGCCTCTTCCAGTTGCCTCATAGCCGGATCGGTAGCTTCCCCAGCAGCCGGCGTCAATGCTTTCAGAAACGTATCCGCCACTGCCTGATCGATCTGGATACTGAAGACGTTGAGGCAGTGAACATCTCGCCCCTGGACAAGGTTTTTGCTCGATCAGCGATAGCCAGGCGAGGCATTTCTGCCGCGATAGTGAGTGTGCAGATGGCGGCCAGACCCTGCAGCAGTGCGGCACCCTTTCTCACTGCACCGCTGCCTGGTGAGGTTGGAGATGAACGTTGGCGACGATGTGAGCCTGGTCGGCATGGCAGGTTGCCGAGTCGATGAAACCTGGATGGTGATCGGAAAGAAGCACCGCCCAATCGGCCAAAGGCACTTGACGGGCTCCCTTGCGGAACCTGCCCTGTTCGTCGACGTAACGCTCATGGCGACACTTTCCGTAAGCATGTGCGCCAGCATACACCGGATTAATGAGCCTTTGATGGACGGCGGTAAACGTTGGACCAACCCAGCGTACCTGGCTGTAGATGCTGTGGCGCGAGGGAAAGTAAAGTCCTTCGGAACGGAACCAGAGCCAGACCTTGCGGGCCCACCCAGTTCAGTAAACTTTGAGGACACCGTGAGAACCGCGCTGACTGCGGCTTCGTCGGGTTGAAAGCGGGCTTCGCCTTCCTCTTCGCCCCCACAAAACCGACGGGCAGCCCCCAGCGCCTTTCGACGCGTGTGGCCTTGTTGCGGATTCCGCCATCGAGCCGGGCGCGCAGGACATGAAGTTCCGCTTCCAACATGGTGCCCTTCAAACCGAGGATCGGGCGATCTTTGAGAAAAGCGGTATGACAAATACCGGTGCCGTCTCCGATCAGCGTATCCGTCATGCCGCACAGATCGAGCAGGCGATAGCAGTCGACGTTTTAGCGCGCCAAGCGGGAGGATCCGAGTCCCAGCACGTTGCCCACGTGCTGGATGTCCAGGTCAGAGGCGTCGCTTGAGAACCTTGCCAGTTTCGTGATTGGATGGAAGGGCCACTATCACGGTGAAGACCGCGCCATTGTCTGATTCGATCGCGACAATGGCCGGGTCACAACGATCCTCGGTTATCGCGCAGTGGAGATTTCTCAAGCGGGCTGATCTGAACATTTCAAATATCGTTCGCTATTCTCTTCAGTGCCTCGCTGAACGGAATCCAATTTTGCGCCGATAGGATAGCGGCATAAAAGAGCAATCCAGCATTGAAGCCGACATCCCCCGTGGTATTTGCCGTTGGGCTGCGCTTCGGAATGGAGGAACCTACGTTGAGACGCCTCTTATGGCTACGTACGGTGACAACTTGCGCGATGAGTGTGGCCTTCATAGGCAAGGCGATTCGATGGCGGAGGACAATATGAGTCTTCTGCTCCTCTGGAATCGCGCCTGCAACGTTGGCGTGCGAGCCATGGACAATCAGCACGCAATCATGATGGATACGATGAACGAACTTCGCCTTGAGGCGATCGGCGGCGGCAAGCGAGTGCAGAAGGATGCACTGCTGGCCAAGCTAATCGAACTTACACGCACGCACTTCAGGGCCGAAGAGCAATTGTTAGCGCAATACCGCTTCCCCGGTCTGACTGAGCACCGCGTCGCGCACCAGCGTGAGCTGGCGCACCTCCAGGAGTTCGCCACCCGGCTGCAACACGGTGAGGCCGTGAACCTGGATGATTTCCTCGGCTTCCTGCACCACTGGTTCATTGACCACGTTGCGGGCGTGGACCAGAAATATGGTCCGTGGCTGAATGACCGCGGTGTGTATTAGGGCCAACTGTAGATCGAAACTGAATCCTGCCTGCCTTTCAACTCCAAACCTGTTTGCCCTCATTCCTGCATTGAGATTCCAACCCGGCGCCGCAGATAGCAGACTGCGCTCGCAATGCGGATTTTCCTTGCGGCCATCACTAGTGTCGTACGCCAATGCGGCGGTGGAGGCAATGGTGGGTTGGTTGGTTCGGCGACAGTAGGAATAACCCAGGCGCCACTGCAGGCAATTACAACACGGTTATTTCAACCAGCAGAGACGATCACGAAAACAGGAACGGCCACACTCATTCCTTCGTAATCGAGGACCAGCCCGGTTTGCCGCCTCATGCACAAGGGGCTTGATTCGGGAGACACAGCCGATGCCCTTCGTTTAGCAGGAGAATTCCCAGGCCCACTACCCTTGACGATCACGGATGTGGTAATGCCTGGGTTCAGCGGTTCTGTTCTCGCTGAAAGAGTTGCTGTGGCCGGACCGGAGACCGAGGTGCTTTATGCGTCGGGTTACAACGACAACTCGATCGAACAGGTGCGTGTGTGCGGGCAGGAATACGCATTTCTCGAGAAGCCTTTCACACGGGAAGATTTGTTAAGAAAGGCACGCGAGCTCCTGGATTCAATGACATAACTCCCACTGTGGTCCGCGCTCTCGCTTTGTCCGACCGTCGGTTCAACCCGTTTGATTGCAGCAGGGAATCCTCAGACCGACATACTCCATTCGCTCGCATTGTTTCCGAGAGGGACCTGGCCACTGTGCGCACTGTGCAAAAGGGGACAGTCCGCGAATCAAGAAACAAGTATTATCGCGTCCTCGCGGGATATTTTGCGCTCATAGCTCATTTGGGTCAGCATCACGGCGACCTACCCCGGTTCAGTCCCGGTAGGGACACTCATCACTGAGCGCCCCCCGGACAGATCCGGACGAGCGGAATTACCGCATCCGGCTCCCACCTTGGGTGAGGACGCCGAGACGCACCAGAGG
>Ga0302319_10001031_pt1 | contig 62560 bp, 69 predicted proteins | sample Bog_T0_2_FD_203319 | JGI IMG/M metagenome (GOLD analysis project Ga0302319, IMG submission 203319) | Peat permafrost microbial communities from Stordalen Mire near Abisko, Sweden - Bog_T0_2 | ecosystem: Environmental > Terrestrial > Soil > Wetlands > Peat | place: Sweden: Abisko, Stordalen Mire...
CATTACGCCATCCGACCTTGCGGGATAAAACCGCATCGTCTTCCAACCGCCGGATGCGGAAAACCGCACGTCCGGTGGTGTGGGAGCCCTGACGGGTGTTATCCTGTCAGGGCGACCCGATCCTGGAACTTGCTGCTGCGCGCTGTTATTTTCTGGCGACGGTGAGATTGTCGATGAGGCGGGTTTTGCCGAAGAAGACGGCGGCGGCGATGAGGACTTCTTTTGTCGCGGGGGTGGCGGGCTGGAGGGTTCGGGCATCGAGGATTTCGATGTAATCGATTTTCGCGAGGGGGGCGGTGGAGATGATCTTCGGGATGACTTTTTTTGCGGTGCGGATGTTTTTTGCGCCGGTGAGAAGGGCATGACGGATGACGGGGGCCTGGGCGCGTGCCTCTGCGCTGAGGTACTGGTTGCGGGAGCTGAGGGCGAGGCCGTCGGGCTCGCGGACGATGTCGAAGCCGTCGATTTTCACCGGCATGTCGAGGTCGCGGACCATGCGTTTGATGATGGCGAGCTGCTGGAAATCCTTCTTTCCGAAGACTGCGATGTCGGGTGTGAGGATGTTGAACAATTTCGCAACGACCGTGCAGACCCCGCGAAAATGGCCGGGGCGCGACCTGCCGCACAGGGCGTCGCCGAGCGCGCCCTCGTCGATATAGGTGGAGAAGCCGGGCGGATACATTTGCTGTGGCGAGGGGTTGAACAGAAGGTCGACACCGTTTTCGCGGCAAAGTGCGGCATCCTTTGCGAAGGGGCGGGGGTAGCGTGAGAAATCCTCCTTTGGCCCGAACTGGATGGGGTTCACAAAGATGCTGACCACCACGGTGCCGCGCGGGCCAGCGAGTTTGCGGGCGCGGCGGATGAGCGCGAGGTGACCGGGATGCAAGGCTCCCATGGTGGGGACCAGCACGATTTTTTTCCCAGCTTCACGACATAGCCGGGAAGCGACGGATGGGGAATGGACAATTTTCAATGCAGATTCCTAAATCTTCAGTTTCTCCTGCTCTTCAGGATTTGAGCGGAGCATGCCCGGGAAGAGGCGGTGGAAAAAGGCGAATTTCTCGTACGCACCCCCAAGTGCACCCGCTCGAGCAGAACGGTTGCATTTGTTAAAATTTTTATGAAAAAACCGGCCTAGGGTTCCCTACTTGCGGGAACGGGAGGCTGCTTTTTTCGGTGCGCGGGCTGCCTTTGCTTTAGCGGCAGGCATGCTGCCGCCTACGTCCTTCGCGATCAGGGTAATGAGATAATTACTCAATGACCGGTGATCTTTGTTGGCTCTGGCTTTTGCTTTCAGGAGGAGATCCTCCGGGCAACGGAATGCAGTGTATTTTGACATATGTGTTTGGGCTTAGTGTGATGAAATTATATCGTTTTTGCAGATGCGCAATGGATAAACATTAATCTTGTTAAACATTAATCGTAGCGTTTCCCATTAGTGCGTGTGTTTTTTATGCCGGAATTTCGCGGCAAACATAGTTTTGAACAAAGTTTTTCCTGAAACCATCGAATGTACCGGCGTCGATTGCGGCGCGGACACGGGTCATGAGGTTCAGGTAGAAATGGAGATTGTGCAACGTCACCAGGCGCAGACCGAGGATTTCCTCGGCCTTGATGAGATGCCGGAGATAGCCGCGGCTGAACTCGCGGCAGGCGTAGCACGCGCAGCCTTCCTCGATCGGGCCTTTCTCCATGATGAACGGCGCGTTTTTTAGATTCACGGTGCCGTGTTCGGTGAAGGCGGTGCCATTGCGGGCAATGCGGGTGGGGAGCACGCAGTCGAACATGTCGATGCCGCGGGCGATCATTTCCACCATCTGCGGCGGAGTACCGAGGCCCATGGCATAGCGGGGTTTATCCGCCGGGAGGAAGGGTTCGCTGTTTTCCACCGCAAGCATCATCTCCACCTCCGGCTCACCCACGCTCACGCCGCCCACGGCGTAGCCCTCGAAATTCATCCCGGCGAGCGCGGTGGCGGCTTTTTCCCGCAACGCGGCAAATGTGGCGCCCTGGACGATGCCGAAAACTGCGGGGCGCTGCACGCCGGCGGCGTCCTGCTGGTCGCACCATGTCTTGCAGCGCTGGGCCCAGCGGAGGGTGAGATCGAGGCTGCTCTCCGCGTAATCGAATTCGCAGGGGTAGGGCGGGCATTCGTCGAAAACCATCGCGATATCGGAGCCAAGGGTCTGCTGGATCTCCATCGCCGTCTCCGGGCCGATGAAGCAGGGAGCGCCATCGAGATGATTTTGAAAATGGACGCCGTCCTCGGTAATTTTGCGCAGCTTTGCGAGGGAGAAGACCTGGAAGCCGCCGCTATCGGTGAGGATCGGGCCGCGCCAGTTCATGAAATTGTGAAGGCCGCCGAAGTGTTTCATTACCTCCATGCCGGGGCGGACGAAGAGGTGGTAGGTATTCCCGAGGATGATCTGCGCCTTGAGGTCCAGGAGTTCCATGGGGCTCACGCCCTTTACCGAGCCCTGTGTGCCCACGGGCATGAACACGGGTGTCTCAATAACGCCATGCCTGGTGGTGACGCGTCCGCGACGGGCTTTGGAAGTGTGATCTGTGCTGACTAACTCGAACATTAAAACAAGGTGGGGTGCGGATTATCTCGCAACGATGCGCGGGGATGTCCAGCGGGAATTGGTTGAGAAGCACGTTTTGGAGATTTATTTAAAAATCAAAACGGCGGCGGCCCCGGAGGAAAACCACCTCCCCATGGAGGGCGCGGAGGCGGGCCTCCGGGGAAGCGGCCACCCCCTCCGCCGGGCGGGCCGTGATGGGAGTCGCGCGAGTCCTCGGTGCCCCAGTAGCCGCCGATGATGTAAGGGAACATGCCGGGGGTGACGTGGTAGTGCCAGCCGTGGCTTTCGTCGTAGTGCATATTGAATGCATTCAGGGCGTTTGCGCCTTTCACGTCCTTGGCCATGACGCCGTTGCTTTCGTAGGGGCCGTAGATGGGGAAGCCATCGAATGCCCAGCCGATGAGCGGCGAGTGCGCCTTGCCCTCGTCGGACCATGGGGAATTCACGCAGATGGGGTATTTATGATAGTGATACTGGTTGTCCTGATTCGGGTGGCCGCAACAAAGGTCCATGAGGTCGGTCGCGTCGGTGTTCCCCATGTCGAAGGGGTTGAAGAAGACCACGCCATTCACCGCGATGCCGATGGGGCCCATGGGGAGGGCGCGGTTTGAATTATTAATAGTGGTGACGAAGTGGGAGGGCTTTATTTTCGGGTCGAGGGGGATGTAGTAAGTGCTGTTTTGCTCCTGGATGTAGCTGGGATTCCGGCCGAAGCCGGTCTCGGGAAATCTCCCTGTGGGATGATTGGGAATACCGTGGGTGTGGATGATCATGCTGGTGCCATCGAAACGGACCGTGACGTTGTCGGGGACGACGCGGTCCTCCTTCATGATGTTGCCTGCGAGGTCCTTCTGCCCTGCGCGCAGGACGGCTGACATATTGCCGGAGAAGGGGGCGGACCATGCGGAATCGTGGTAGAGCAACCTGTCGGCATTTGAATTATCAAATAGCGCGGGGGCTGCGGTTTCACCGGGTTTTTCGTCGTAAAACCAGCGGCCGCCCAGCGGGATGGTGGTGCCACGGGGGAGGGAATCGGCGTGCTCCGCCGTGGCCGGCGTTGCCGCGCCTTCGGGGGTGGGGATTGGCAAGAGGCTGAAGTCGGTCACGAAAAATTCGGTCGAGCCCGCGGTGCGCGGCACGCCGTGGGTAAATTCCACGCTCAACTGCACTTCATCCACCTGGGGGAACGGGAGCCAGAAATCCATGACGTAATTCCGCCACACTGCGGCGCCACCGATGTGGCGTACGCCGTTCACCGAGAGATCCGTGCGCGCCTGCTGGATGATCGTATAGAGATATTTTGCCTTTGCGTCGTAGGCGGTGTGCCCGCTGTCGCCGAAGAATGCGACCTTCATTTTCAAATCATCCTCCGTTACCGCGAAATTATCCTGCGGAAGCCCGCGGAAACTGAAGCGGAACCAGCGGCCCGCCTTTGAGTCGATGCCGGTGATTTTTTGAGAGACGGAGCCGGAGAGGCCGGAGCTGCCCAGTAGGTATTTTCCGGATTGCAGCGCGACGCCCCAGCCTGCCATGTCTTTCACGGGATTGCCCATGTAGCGGTATTCCACATTGCCGGTAAGTTCGTAAAAGGCGGGGCTGTTTCCATCGACGCTCCGCTGGCTGAAGCTGACGTTCTGCACCATGTTTGTGGGCTGGGCGTCGGCGGCAACTGCCGTTGCGCAGAATGGCGACGCCATGAGAACGCAGAGGAGGGCGGCTTGCGCTGTTTTTTGGAGAGTTGCAAACATGTTAAAAAAGGTGGCACGGTTTCACGGACAGCGTTGTGCCCTTCATGAATGGAGCGACTGTGAGGCCGCTTTGTAAAGGGAGTATGAGCGCGCGCGGGAAATTTGTGAAGGAAGTGTTAAGTGGCCAGGGTCTTATGCCAGCATGTGATAACTGCATTTTTTATAAAAATCAGAATATCCTTCAACAATTCTGTCACATCCCTGTCTAAACTGGGCAAAATGACTATGTATCCCGGCGAGTCCGCAAGCCTAAACCCGATTTTGCAACCCGCCACGCGTTCCGCATTTTCCCGGTGGCTTGCTTTCGGGCTCCTTGCCACGACCCTGGCTGCATCCCCGGTGCGGGGGGAGACGCCGGATCGGTACGCGGAGGGCAGGTTTGCGTTCATGGATGCAAAAAAAACGTTTGATGAGGCCTCAGCCATTACGCACGACAGTTACCCCGATTGCGACGAGGCGACGGTCGATCACAAAATCGTGGAGGATTACCGGGCGGATGGCACCGGAGAGGAGCAGGAGGAATTGTTCGTCAAAGTTTTGACGGAAAAGGGAAAGAAGGAATACGCCTCGATCTCGACGGGATTCATGCTGCCGTATTCCACGGCGGAGGTGGTGAAGGTGGAAGTGATGAAGCCGGACGGCAAGGTTGAGGCGGTGGACGTCGCTGCGAACTCCAAGGAGACGATCGACAGCGGCCAGATGGGAATGAATATTTACGACCCGAACAGCAAGGTGATCGTGACGAACATCTCCGGGCTCGAGATCGGCGACATCCTCCATTGGATTACACGCACGACCACGCAGCGGGCGGTCATTCCCGGGGAGTTTGCCGATGAAAATGTATTTGAGGGGGACGGCTACATCCGGCATACGGTCTATGAAGTGTATGCGCCGGCCGACAAGCCGCTCAAAAAGATCGTCCTCAGGGACGAGGTTCCCGGAACGGTGAAGTATTCCACGCAACCCGGGGAGGACCAGACCGTGATCCATCGCTGGGAGGTGACGAATGTGCCGCGCATGTTCAACGAGGCGTCGATGCCGCCGTATGAGAATGTGCTGCAACGTGTGCTGGTAAGCACCACGCCGGACTGGCGCGACGTTTCAAAATGGTACTGGGCGCTGAGCAAGCCGCATCTTGACACGGCCACGCCCGAGCTGAAGAAGACCGTGGCGGACCTGACATCCGGCGCAAAGAGCGACATGGACAAAATGAAGGCGATGTTTTACTTTGTATCACAAAAAATCCGCTACATGGGGCTCACCCCGGAGAAGGACAGCCCCGGCTTTGAACCGCACGACGTGTGCCTGACATTCGACAAAAAATACGGGGTCTGCCGGGACAAGGCGGCCCTGCTGGTTGCCATGCTGCGGGAGGCGGGGCTGAATGCTTATCCTGTGCTAGTGAATGTGGGATCGAAGAAGGACAGGGAGGTTCCGGATGCCGGGTTCAATCATGCAATCGCCGGGGTGGAATTGAAAAAAGGGGAATACATTCTCATGGATCCGACCGATGAACATACCCGCGACCTGCTGCCGACGCATGATGGCAACCAGAGCTACCTCGTGGCGCGGCCCGAAGGGGAGGGGGTCCTGGTGAGCGCCATCAAGCCCCCGGAGGACAACATGCTGCGGGTCAAAACCACGGGGATCCTCACCTCGGGCGGGCTGGAAGCGAAGTCGGAACTCAACTTTGACGGGGTGAACGACGATATTTTCCGGAACACTTTTTCGATGTTGAAACCGGACGACATGCGCCGGGGCTTTGAAACCTACCTGAAAGCAGCGATGCCGGGCGCGAGGCTCAAATCCCTGAAAGTGACCCCGGAGAACATGCTCGACATGTCCACACCGGTCAAAGTCGAGATCGAGTTTTCCGTGGATGACATGACCGCGACCGGCCATGGGAAATCGGTGGTGAGCGTGCCTTGGATCGGGACCGGGCTGAGCGTTGTGAATTCGATCCTCGGAAGAGAAGCGGGCCTGGACAAGCGGAAATACCCGTTGCAGACACAAGTGGCCTGCGGCATCGACGAGGAAATATCGCTCAAACTGGGCGACGGGTTCGACGGGACCGGTTCCATGCCGGTTTGTGCGCCGGTGGAGAACGACTGCCTGAGCTACCAGCGGAACTATGACGTGAAAAATGGAACGCTGGAGTGCTCGCGCAGGCTGAAGCTCAAGGCAACCGAATTTTCACCCACCCAATATGCGCAGTTGAAAAAGACGCTGAAAGACATGAATTACGACGACAGAAAGTCACCGGTGCTGGCCGTGTCGGATAAAGCGACGGCAACGCCCGGGGAGAAGGCGCAGCCATCCGCGGCGTATGCGGTGGATTCCAATGCGACCATCCTGGACAGCCAGAGGGAACTGGAAGTGACTGACGCGCACACCGCCATTTACCGGGCGAAATACTCGGTGCGCATCCTTACCTACGCCGGCAAAAAAACGTATGCAGAGTTCAAGGTGAACTACAACCCCGCCTGCGAGGAGGCGCGGCTGATCCGCGGCGTGGTGACTTCCAAGACAGGCGAGCGCCAGGAAATATCCAAAGACGAGATCAATATCATGGATGCCGACTGGAGCGCCTCGGCAAAACGGTACACGGGCGGTAAAATACTGGTGGCCAACCTCCCGGGCGTGGATATCGGATCCACCATCGATGTGGAGTATGAGGTCGCCATGAAGAACAAGCCTTTCGTCGCGGGGTTCGAGGCATTTCAATTTCCCAATGATCTCGACAAGAAATCATTCCAACTGACCGCACCCGACGGGGTCCAAATCGAGAAAATGGTCACTGGCACCGCCCTCCTGGAGGCAGCGACTCCTGTTGCCAGCGGCGGCAAGCAGACGTACCGTTGGAATATGGAAAAGATGCAGGCGCTGCCCGCGGAATCCGGATGCCCGCCCTCGTGGATATTCATGCCCGGGGTGGCTTATTTTGCGGGCGACATCAAAGCCTGTCTCAAAGACCTGAACGACACGATGGAGGATCGGTCGCGATCCCGCGCAAAAGTCGGGGAACTGGTGCGGAAGATCGCCGGCAAAACCAAACTGGAGACCGTAAAGGCCATCCGCGATTACGTGGCAAAGTCGATCCGTGAGGCGGGCCCGGCGGACTTCACGCAACTCCCATTGAGCGAACTATCCGCCGCCGATACCACGCTGGCGGACGGCTATGGCCACGCGGCCGATCGCGCGATCCTGCTGCACGCCATGCTGTCCGCGGCGGGATTCCACCCCGAGTTTGTGCTGGCCTCCAGCCTGCCGGCATTGGGGGAGATCCGGAAAATCGCCACATCGTTTCCGCTGCCCGGCAGTTTTGAGACGCCGCTGGTGAAGCTCACGCTGGATGGAACGACCTATTACCTGAACGACACCGACCAGTACGCCGAACTGGGTTCCACCCATTGCGACGGCAGACTGGGGATCGCCCTTTCGAGCCAGGGATACGAGGTGATCAAGGCCGCCAAGGATTGCCAGGACAGGATCGAGACGGTTTACTCGCTCTCCTTTGCCGACAACGGCAGGATGCGGATGAAAATTTCGAAGCGCTTTTTCGGCGACGAATACAACAAGTACAGCCGCTTTTTTTCGGAACTGCTCCCGGAGGAGCGGAAGCGTTACTATCAGGACGCCATTTCCAAGATTGGGCAGGGGGCACGCCCGCTGGGGGATCTGACCGACCAATTCGAAACCTATCCCGGCATCGAGCAATTCTCCGTGGAACTGGACAATTACGCCGTGGTGGACGGGAACTATCTCTATTTTGCGCTGCCATTCTCACCGTCGCTATTCCGGCTTCCCGGTGGCGACCAGCGCAGCCTGCCTTTCATGCTTTCACAGGGGGAAAGCGGCAGCATTCGTACGGAAATCGAGCTGCCGCCCGGCTTCCGCAATGTGATTATCGCGCCCGGAAGTGAAAATCTGGACGCCCCGGAGGGCGGCGGTAAAGCGCGGCTCTCGTCATCGACAGAGGCGGGCAAATTTGTGATGACCGACGATTTTGAAACGTCGCCCGCGATCATCAGCGCACAAGGCTATCCCGCGATACTGAAGATGGAATCGGCGCTGGAGAAAAAATCGGAGAAGGTGTTTCTGCTGCAAAAGGACTGAACGCAGCGCGGGCCACACCCTGTCGAAGCCGGGAAAGTATCCCGTTATTTTTTAAATCTATGCTTGCGTGACGGGCAAAGCTGGATAATGATGACCCTCCCACGCGACCTAAAAAAGAAAATCGCGTGTTTAGTGAAAATTAACTTGCGCGGTCTCTAGATTTTTCTATAGTTCGCGCTCCCCGCATCCAGTGGGTAAGTGAAATGCCTGCTCGAGCGGGTTTTTAGTCCCCGGATGTTGCGGGTGAAAATTAAGAATTTTAAAAATGCCAACGATCAACCAGCTAGTCCGAAAAGGACGGAAGAAAGTGACGGTGAAATCAAAATCACCGGCACTCGTGAATTGTCCGCAGCGCCGTGGTGTCTGCGTGCAGGTAATGACACGTACTCCGAAGAAACCGAATTCCGCTTTGCGCAAGGTTGCCAAGGTGCGGTTGACGAACGGGCAGGAAGTGATCGCCTACATTCCCGGCGAGGGACACAATTTGCAGGAACACTCCATCGTGCTGGTACGCGGTGGCCGTGTGAAAGATTTGCCCGGTGTGCGTTACCATATCGTTCGCGGAACGCTGGACGCACTTGGGGTTGATGGACGCCGTCGCAGCCGCTCGAAATACGGGGCCAAGCGTCCGAAGGCAGGCGCTGATGCAGCCGCCGCCGCCAAGAAAAAGAAATAACCACGTATAATATATGTCACGCAGACGCAGAGTTATTCACAAAAAGGAAAACCACGATGGCCGCTACGGCAGCCCTGTGGTTGCCCGCCTCATCAGTTCCGTAATGCAGGACGGCAAGAAGTCGCTGGCTGAACGCATCGTCTATACCGCGATTGAAAAAACGCGCGAAGGCACCGATGTGGTCGATCCGCTCGAGACGCTGCACAAGGCGCTCGACAACGTGCGTCCCCGCCTCGAGGTGAAATCCCGCCGCGTAGGTGGCGCAACTTACCAGGTGCCGATGGAAGTGCCGCATGCACGCCAGGTGGCCCTTGCGATGCGCTGGATTGTTTCCTACGCACAGGCCCGCAAGAATGTCCCGCTCATGGAAGCCCTCGCTGCGGAATTGAAAGACGCGGCAGCCGGCCAGGGCAATGCGATCAAAAAACGCGACGACACCCACAAAATGGCGCAGGCCAACCGCGCTTTCGCCCATTTCCGCTGGTAGCAAGGAGACATCATGTCCGCCACTCTCGAAACCAAACCCACTTCCATGAACCCGAATTCGCCAGATCGCGCGTTCCCTCTGGAGCGTACGCGCAACATTGGTATTGCCGCGCACATCGATGCGGGCAAGACGACGCTTACTGAACGCATTCTTTTCTACACCGGCATGATCCACAAGATCGGTGAAGTGCATGAAGGCACCACGGTTACCGACTGGATGGAGCAGGAACGCGAGCGTGGTATAACCATTACCTCGGCTGCCACGACCTGTTCATGGTTGCAGCGTGAGGAAGAGGGCGTTTACAAGATTTTCAACGGCATCAAGATGCGCGTTAACATCATTGATACTCCCGGCCACGTGGATTTCACTGCGGAAGTGGAGCGCTCCCTGCGCGTGCTCGACGGCGCGATCGCGGTATTCTGCGCGGTAGCCGGTGTGCAGCCACAGTCCGAGACTGTCTGGCGCCAGGCCAACAAATACGGGGTTCCCCGTATTGCGTTCGTGAACAAGATGGACCGCACGGGCGCTGATTTCAACAATGCGATCAATGACATGCGCACCAAGTTGAAAGCCAATGCATGGCCGATCCTTATCCCGCTAGGGAAAGAGGATTACCTCACCGGTCAGCTCGACGTCGTGAACAAGAAGGCGATCATGTATGCCGACGACGCGACGCAGGGGTCGAAATACACCATCGAAGAGATTCCGGCGGACCATAAGGAACTGGTTGATAATGCCTATAACGATCTCGTCACTGCAATCGCCGACCTGGACGATGAAGTAGGAACGGCATTCCTCGAGGAAAAGCCAATCACCCGTGAAATGCTCAAGGCCGGCATCCGCCGCCAGACCATTGCTAATAATTTTGTGCCCGTTGCAGGCGGCTCTGCCTTCAAAAACAAGGGTGTTCAATATCTCGTGGACGCGGTTGTGGATTACCTTCCCGGCCCGATTGATATTGTTCCCGCCAAAGGTCAGGATCCCGACACAGCCGCTCCGATTGAGGTTAGTGCCGATGATAACGGCAAATTCTGTTCGCTCGCATTCAAGCTTTGGAGTGACCCGTTTGTGGGCAAGCTCGTATTTTTCCGCGTCTATTCCGGCAAGCTTTCCAAGGGCGACACTGTTTACAATCCTCGCACGAACAAGCGCGAGCGTATCAGCCGCCTGATCCAGATCCAGGCCGACAAACGCCAGGATATCGATACCTGTTACTCGGGTGACATCGCGGCAATCGTCGGTATTAAAAACATCACCACTGGCGATACGCTTTGCGACGAAGATCATCCGATCCTTCTCGAGCCTCCTACTTTCCCTGATCCTGTTATCTCGATGGCTATCGAGCCAAAGACGAAGATCGACCAGGAAAAAATGTCAGTCGCGCTTCAGCGTCTCGCTGAAGAAGACCCGACCTTCCGTGTTTTCACAAACGTGGACACTGGCCAGACCATCATCGCAGGCATGGGCGAGCTCCATCTCGAAATCATTCGCGACCGAATGTTCCGCGAATTCAAAGTGGACGCAAATGCAGGCAAGCCGCAGATCGCTTATCGCGAAACCATCACCGCGCCGGCAATGGGCGAAGGTAAACTCATCAAGCAATCCGGTGGACGCGGTCAATACGGCCACGTGGTTGTCAACATCCGTCCCGCCGAACGCGGCAAGGGGCTGACAATTGAGAACAAGGTCGTTGGCGGGGCGATTCCGAAGGAATACATCGCTCCTTGTAAAAAGGGCATCGAAGAAGCGGTGCTCAACGGTGTTATTGGCGGCTACCCCGTCATCGACGTCGAAGTCGATATCATCGACGGTTCGTATCACGACGTTGACTCGAACGAACTCGCGTTCAAGATGGCTGCAATCTTTGCAATGAAGGATGGCTTCAAGAAAGCGAAGCCGATCATGCTCGAGCCGATCATGAAGGTGGAGAACAGCACTCCGGAAGAATTTCAGGGCGACATCATGGGCGATCTTAACCGTCGTCGCGGTCGCATCATCAGCATCGAGCACAAGCACGGTCTCAGCATTGTCAATGCCGAGGTGCCGCTCGCGGAAATGTTCGGCTACTCCACGGCGATCCGTTCGCTGTCGAAGGGCCGCTCCTCCTACTCGATGGAGCCATCGCATTTCGAACAAGTGCCTGCACAAGTCCTGGCGGCTGTGCTGGACCAGAAGGGCGAGAAGTAATTTTTAACGAAAGATTTATATGACCACAGGCCAACGCATACGCATCCGACTCAAAGCATTCGACTACAGGGTGCTTGATCAATCCTCGCTGGATATCGTGGAAACCGCAAAACGCACGGGGGCCAAGGTCGCAGGGCCGATCCCATTGCCGACGCGCATCGAAAAATTCACGGTGAACCGCTCTCCGCACGTGGATAAAAAGTCGATGGACCAATTTGAAATTCGCACACACAAGCGCCTGCTCGACATCATTGAGCCGACTGCGAAGACCGTGGACGAACTGAAGAAACTGAACCTGCCTGCGGGCGTGGACATCACCATCAAGATCTAATTTTACGGCGCATATGAGAATCGGACTTTTAGGAAAGAAAATCGGCATGACCCGCGTCTATGATGACAAGGGCCGCGCCACAGCTGTCACCGTGATCGAAGCGGGCGGCAACACAAAATTGCAGGTCAGGACGCCTGAGAACGACGGCTACAGCGCCGTGCAGGTGGGCTTTGACACGCAGAAGGAATCCCGCGTGAACAAGGGTGAACTCGGCCATTTCAAAAAAGCTGGCTCTGAGCCGAAAAAATTTGTCGCAGAATTCCGCCTGGAAGACAACGAGACCGTGGGCGACGACCTGAACCTTTCAGTGACTCTTTTCAAACCCGGCCAGCTTGTCGATGTGATCGGCCAATCCAAGGGCAAGGGCTTCCAAGGCGTCATGAAGAAGCACAACATGGATGGCCAACCTGCCTCCCACGGCTCGATGATGCACCGTCGTAACGGTGCAATCGGCAACCGCTCCACTCCGGGCCGCGTGTTTAAAAACATGGGTATGCCCGGCGACATGGGCGACGAGCGCGTGACAGTGCAAAATTTGAAGGTTCTGCAAGTGCGCGAAGATGACAAGATCCTTCTCGTCACCGGAGCAGTCCCCGGCCCGAACGGCAGCTATGTCGTGGTTCGCCCGGCAATCAAACATCCCGTTGGCGCTATAGCGAAAGAGAGACATGGTCTGGCTTCCGTGGCAACGCAGGGAGCAAAGACCGCATCCAAGAAGAAATAAATGAGCGCAAAAGTTTTAACCATTGAAGAGGCGAAAAAAGCAGGGATCGCCCTGATCGAGAACGGAAAAGGATCGCAAGCGGTCCACGATGTTGTTGTTGCAATGCGCGCTGCGCGCCGCAGCGGCACCGCCAGTACGAAGACGAAAGCGACCGTGAATCTTTCCGGCAAAAAGCCATGGCGCCAAAAAGGCACGGGCCGCGCCCGTGCCGGATATGCCTCCTCGCCTGTATGGGTTGGCGGTGGCGTGGTTTTCGGACCGCACCCCCGTGATTATTCCAAGAAAGTTCCAAAGACGGTGAAGCGTCTGGCGCTCCGCAAGGCTTTCAGTTCCCGCATTGCCGCAGGCGACGTGCTGGTGGTTTCGGATTTCGCCGTAAAGCAGGGCAAGACCAGCCATTTCGTGAAGCTCGTTGCCGAGTCCACGCCCGAGGCCAAGGTGCTTGTGATTTCCAAGGCTTTCGATGAAGCCACCTACAAGGCGGCCCGCAATGTGCAGCCAACACAACTCGTCACCTCCCTGGAAGTGAATACCGAGCAGTTGCTGGCATACCGGAAGATCATCGTCACCAATGAGGCGCTGTCGCAACTCTCCGAAAGGATCGCAAAGTAATGAACGAGCATTTTGACATTATCGAAACCATCCGTCTCACGGAAAAGGCGACACTGCTCAGCGAGAAGCTGAACAAGTATGTATTCCGTGTAAGTCCTCGCGCAAACAAATTGCAGATCAAGGCCGCCGTGGAAAAGCTGTTCGGCAAGAAGGTCCTGGACGTGAACACCGCGAATTACGCAGGCAAGAAAAAACGCCAGCGTCAGGCATCCTATGGACGCACTGCGCACTGGAAAAAAGCGATCGTTACCCTCAAGGAAGGCGATAAAATCGACCTCGCATAAATTTTATGGCACTCAAGACTTTCAGACCTCTCACACCGACCTCGCGCTTCAAGGCGCTGCCGGCTTTTGATGAGATTACAAAAAGCAAACCCGAGCAATCGCTTCTCACCGTCAAGAAACGGTCCGGCGGTCGCAATAACAACGGACGCATCACCACCCGCCACATCGGCGGCGGTCACAAGCAGAAGTATCGCCTTATCGATTTCAAGCGGAAAAAGCGCGATATTATAGCAGAAGTCGTCGGGATTGAATACGATCCGAACCGTTCTGCGCGTATCGCGCTGATCAATTACGCGGATGGCGAAAAGAGCTATATCCTTGCTCCGATCGGATTGACCGTGGGCGCCAAAATCGTTGCCGGCGAAAATGTTGCCCCGGAAATCGGAAACGCGCTTCCTCTCAAGTCGATCCCGCTGGGTGCAAGCATCCACAATGTTGAATTGACTCCAGGACGTGGCGGCCAGATCGCCCGCAGCGCCGGACAGCAGGTAATTTTAAACAACCGCGAAGCCGGCTATGCCTTGGTGAAACTCCCAAGTGGCGAAATTCGCAAGATCAACGAAAACGCTTACGCAACCATCGGCCAGGTGGGCAATGTTGACCACATGAACGTGTCGAGCGGCAAAGCCGGACGCAGTCGCTGGCAGGGTGTTCGCCCTACAGTGCGCGGAATGGTGATGAACCCTGTCGATCACCCGATGGGTGGCGGCCAGGGCAAGAGCAAGGGCGGTGGCGGACGCCATCATCCTATGTCGCCCTGGGGCCAGCTTTCAAAGGGTTTCAAGACCCGTCGCAAGCACAAGTCCAGCAACACATTCATTGTCGAACGCAGAAAGCCGAAGAAGAAATAGTATATGGGTAGATCGCTAAAAAAAGGACCTTTTGTCGAAGGACATCTGCTGGAAAAAATCGAGAAGATTAACCAGGCAGGCATCAAGAAACCGATCAAGACGTGGTCGCGCCGATCGATGGTGACGCCGGATTTCGTGGGACATACGTTCCTCGTTCACAACGGGAAAATTTTCAATTCAGTTTTTGTTACGGAAAACATGGTCGGGCACAAGCTCGGCGAGTTTTCACCAACGCGGATCTTTAAGAAACACGGATCGCATACCGCGAAGGTGACCAAGTAGGTATTTATGCGAGTTCCTGCTTTAGTGGCAGGGTGGGTGTGCTTAGCCCTTACCCAAGGGTGGGCGGCACAGGGGAAAGATGGTTCTTTGTCAGATTTAGATATTGAATTTACGGAGGCGAAAGTAACGCTTCAGACGGTGACTGATGAAAATCAGTTGCTTAAGAAGCAGCTTTCAGAGTCTCAGGAGACGATCAAATCGTTGACTGGGAGTCTGGCCGAGTCGAACAGCGAGGCGGAAGAGTTCCGGCGTAAATGCGGGGAATTAACCCTTCGCATGGAAGCACTTGGAATTGATGCGGGGAATGAAAATAAACTGCAGCAACGCCTTCTGAAAGCGGTCAGTGATTTGAGAGTGGTCCAGAGTGAGAAAGACAAATTGTCCGATCAACTGGTGCGACTTACAGAGGCGATGCTGAGATACTTGAAAACAGCATCCAGCACGGACGCAAATGCACGGATGGCAGTGGAAGCCGAGATGCGGAACACCAATGATGTGCTGGGGTTGCCTTCTTCGTCCGCGCCGGAAGCGGCGGCGGTGCCATCGACGATCATGGACGCAATGGTGATCAGCATCAAGGAAGAGTGGTCGCTGGTAGTGGCAAATGTGGGCAAGAAGCAAGGCGTGAAAATCGGGATGCCTTTCAAGGTGATCCGGGGTGATGCCGAAATCGGCCTGGTGCGTGTGGTGAATGTAAGGGATGAAATTTCGGGAGCCGTAATTCAAAATTTAGATTCGGATAAGAACAAAATAAAAGTAGGTGACCGCCTCAGGGTGGCTGCGGAAAACAATTAAAATTTAAGACAATGCAAGTGATATCAACATACAGAAATGCGCGCATCTCAGCCTTCAAGGCCCGGGAAGTGTCGCGTGAAATACAGGGGCTTCCGGTTTCCTCCGCGCTGGATATTTGTGCATTCAGCCCGAAGAAAGCCGCGGTGCTTATCGCAAAGACGTTAAAAAGCGCCGTTGCAAACGCCGAGAACAACAACGATCTGCGTGTTGAAAAGCTCGTGGTGAAGGAAGCGACGATCGGCGAAGGCCCGACGTTCAAGCGTTTCCAGCCAAAGGCTCGCGGCAGCGCAGGCCCGATCCTCAAGAGAACCAGCCATATTCGCATTGTGTTGACGGACGAAATCGAAATTAAAACACGCGCTTCGAAGAAAGATCAAAAAAAGAAAACGACCGCTAAAAAATCTGCGGCGCCAAAAGCAAAGAAGGAACCGGAAACAGCAGCTCCAGCAGTCGAAACGCCTGAAGCTCCAAAATCCGAGTAATTATTATGGGTCAAAAAGTTAATCCTATCGGCTACCGACTCGCGATCAATCGCGACTGGCGTTCGCGCTGGTTTGCCTCAAAGAAAGAGATGCCTGAATTCCTGCACTCGGATCTCAAGATTCGTGAGTACGTGAAGAAGAAGCTTCAACTCGCCGCAGTCTCCAAGATCGTGATCGAACGCGCATGGAACAGCATCCGCGTCACCATCCACACTGCACGCCCCGGTATTGTTATCGGGCGCAAGGGAGCCGAAATCGAGAAGATGACGGAGGAGATCGGCAAGATGGCCGGTGGAAAATCGGTGAAGATCGACATCCAGGAAATCAAAACCCCGGAACTCGATGCGCAGCTTGTCGCGGAAAATGTCGCATTACAGATCGAGCGCCGCATTTCTTTCCGCCGCGCGATGAAAAAAGTTGTCCAGACGACCATGGAATTCGGAGCACAGGGTATCAAGATCCGCTGTGCCGGCCGTCTCGGTGGCGCGGAAATTTCCCGTGCGGAACGTTATCACGAAGGAAAAGTTCCATTGCACACCCTGCGCACTCCCATTGATTACGGTTTCGCCGAGGCCAACACGGTTTACGGAAAAATCGGGGTGAAATGCTGGATCTGCAAAAAGGAAGAGATTGCCCCGGAGCCGGCTGCACCAGCCGCGGCCCCTGCAAACGCTTAAGTTTAAACGACGAATTTTAGGAGACACAGTCCATGCCATTAATGCCCAAAAGAGTGAAGTACCGGAAGAGCCAGCGCGGCAGTCGCGCGGGCACCGCTACTCGCAATGTGAAAATTGATTTCGGTGAGTTCGGCCTTCAAACGCTGGAACGCGCATGGATCACGAACACCCAGATCGAAGCCGCGCGCGTTGCGTTGACCCGCAACATGAAACGCAAAGGCAAACTGTGGATCCGTATTTTCCCCGACAAGTCAGTGACCGCCCGTCCGCCGGAAACCCGAATGGGCAAAGGCAAGGGCCAGCCTGAATACTGGGTTGCAACGGTGCGCCCCGGCAACATCCTTTTCGAACTGGACGGCGTGCCTGAATCCGTGGCGCGCGAATCACTCCGCCTGGCTGCCGACAAACTGCCGATCCGCACCAAGTTTTTGTCACGACATCACATCGCAGCCTAATACCGCGTATGAAAATCAAAGAAATCAAGGAATTGAGCAAAGACGAGTTGATCGTGCGTAAACGCGAACTGCGTCAGGAAAGTTTCCACCTTCGCCTGCAACAGCAGGGCGGACAGTTGGAAAAGACGAGTCAGATCCGCGCGATCCGCCGTGAAGTGGCCCGTGTCGAGACCGTGCTCTCGCAACAAGCGAACACGAAGAAAGCATAACAAATGAGCGAAACGAACGTGATTACTCCAGCAGAAACAACGGAAGCGCGCAACCTGCGCAAGACCCGTGTGGGACAGGTCGTGTCCAATAAAATGGCAAAGACCGCCGTGGTAGAGACCGTTACCCGCGTGCCGCATGCGAAATTCGGAAAGATTGTAAAACAGGTCAAAAAGTTTTACGCGCATGACGAAGAAGGCAAGGCCCAGGTAGGCGACACCGTCCGCATTGCAGAGACCCGTCCACTCAGCAAATTAAAACGCTGGAGATTGGTTGAAATTATCAAACATTAGTGTAAACTCACAACCCTTTTAGCCGCGTCCAAAGAGCGGCACACAAAATTTTTATGGTGCAGATTCGATCCAGATTAGACGTAGCCGACAACACTGGCGCCCGCATGGCCAAGATGATCGGTGTGATTGGCAAACCGACGCTTTACGCATCGGTCGGCGATGTCATTACCGCGCATGTTCGCGAGGCATCCGCCGGCGGTACCGTGAAGAAAGGCGAGGTCGTGCGTGCCGTTGTGGTGCGCACACGCCAGCCGATCAGGCGCGATGACGGGTCGTATCTTCGCTTCGATAACAACGCGATTGTCATTATTGACAAGGATTTGAATCCCCGCGGCACGCGCATTTTCGGCCCCGTGGCCCGAGAGTTGCGCGACAAAAATTTCATGAAAATTGTTTCTCTTGCCCCGGAGGTGTTATGAATCGCGCCAAGACCCATGTAAAAAAAGGCGATAACGTCATCGTGATTTCCGGCAACCATACGGGAGCCACCGGAAAGATCCTTCAGGTTTTGACCAAGAAAAACCATGTGGTGATCGAAGGGGTCCGCATGATCAAGAAGCATCAGAAGAAGTCGCAGGACCGTCCCCAGGGGGAGATCGTTCAGCGCGAAGGCCCGATCCATATTTCCAACGTGAAGATCGTGGACAAGGCGGAAAAAACGGAGAAAACCGGGAAGTCCAAGGCTGCGAAACCAAAGGCTGAGAAGCCAAAGAAAAAAGCGGCGTAACAACAGGGTAAGATTTAAAGCATATGGCAGTGGAACTTTACAAAGAATACAAAGAGCGCGTAGTCCCGGCTTTGCAGGAAAAGCTGGGATACAAGAACGTGCACCAGGTGCCTCACATCCAAAAAGTGGTGGTCAACACATGCATAGCATCGCAGGCTGACGTGAAGCAGGCGCTTGAGGATGCCAAGGCGGAGCTTGCCCTGATCACAGGACAAAAGCCGGCGGAAACCCGCTCGAAGAAAAGCATCGCGACATTCAAATTGCGCAAGGATCAGCCGATCGGCGCACGGGTCACACTCCGTGGAGCGATGATGTATGAATTCCTGGAGCGCCTTATCAAGATGGCCCTCCCGCGTATCCGCGATTTCCGTGGAATTTCGCCGCGTTCGTTTGATGGCAACGGCAACTACACACTCGGAGTATCCGACCAATCCATTTTCCCCGAGGTTGAGCTCGACAAAATCAAGCGCAACATCGGATTTGACGTCACAATCGTGACTTCCGCGAAAACCAATGCAGAAGCGAAGACGCTTCTCACCGAACTCGGCGTGCCTTTCAGTGACAAGGTTAAAAACACCGCAGTGAAAACCGCCTGATTACATTATGAGCAATTTGTCTGATCCCATCGCCGACTTTCTGACCCGCCTGCGCAACGCGAACCGTGCCCAGTTGCAGGAGACCAGCGTTCCGTACTCGAAAATCAAAGCCGAGATCGCGCGCCTGCTCAAACAGGAAGGTTACATCACCAGCTACGAACTCGATACCGACGGGGCGCATCCCACCATCAAGGTTACCAACAAACTCATCAACCGCGCATCCGCGATCACCGGTCTCAAACGCGTAAGCCGTCCCGGCCTTCGCCGTTATGTGGGTTCTCAGGAAGTGCCCCGCGTGCTTGGCGGCATGGGAATCGCAATTTTATCAACTCCGCAGGGATTGCTCACAGGGCGCCAGGCGAAAAAACAAAACGTGGGCGGCGAACTGCTCGCTTACGTCTGGTAAGGAGAGAAAATGTCACGAATCGGAAATAAACTCATCGAAATCCCCGACAAGGTGAAATTAAACGTCACCGGGGAAGGTCTCGTCAATATCGAAGGCCCCAAGGGAAAACTCTCGTGGACTTTGCCAAAGCAGATCAAGGCGCGTCTTGAGGAAAAGAAACTGCATCTCGATCGCAGCAGTGAAGCCCGCAATGTGAAAGCATTGCACGGCCTCTCCCGTAGCCTGATCTCCAACATGGTTGCCGGCGTCTCAAGCGGCTTCGTCAAGGATCTCGAAATCCAGGGCGTTGGTTTCAAGGCCGCCGTCCAGGGCAAGGTGCTGAATCTCAGCCTGGGCTTTTCGCATCCGATCCTTTTTTCGATTCCGGAAGGAATCAAAATCACGGTGACGGACAGCACCAAAATCAAAATCGAGGGAATCGACAAGCAGGTGGTAGGGCAGGCGGCTGCAGACATCCGCGGCTATTACCCGCCGGAACCTTACAAAGGCAAGGGCGTGCGCTACGCCGGCGAGCAGATCCTCCGCAAGGAAGGCAAGACGGTTCAATAATCATATGGCTACTATCAACCCAATCAAACTCCGCCATGCCCGCATTCGCAAGCGCGTGCAGGGCACTACCGAGCGTCCACGCCTCGCGGTTCACTTCTCCGGCAAGAATATCTATGCCCAGGTGATCGACGACGAAGCAGGCAAGACCCTCGCCTCAGCGACCACTACGGAAAAGGCTTTCAAAACTGAAAAATCCACCCGCGCCAATACGGCCACGGCGGAAAAAATCGGCAAACTTATCGCCGAGCGCAGCAAGAGCAAGAGCGTGGAAAAGGTGGTTTTCGACCGTGGTGGCTTCATGTATCACGGCAAAGTGAAAGCACTGGCAGACGCAGCCCGCGAAGGCGGATTGAAATTTTAATATATGGCTGAACAACGCAGAGATAGAAAAAGGGACGATCGAAACTCCGACAAGGACAAATCCGGGTTGAGCGAGAAAGTTGTATTCATCAACCGATGCGCCAAGGTCGTAAAGGGTGGTCGTCGTTTCAGCTTCAGCGCATTGATCGTGACGGGAGACCGCGCAGGCAAGGTCGGTTGCGGTTTTGGCAAGGCAAACGAAGTTTCCGAGGCGATTCGCAAGGCTTCGGAATCCGCCAAGAAGGCGATGGTAAAAGTGTCGGTGCATGAGAACACCATCCCGCACGAAGTCATCGGGGAATTCGGCGGCGGTCGCGTTCTTCTCAAGCCCGCTTCACCCGGTACTGGCGTCATCGCTGGCGGCGGCGTGCGTGCGGTTGTGGAAGCAGCGGGCATCCGCGACGTGCTGGCAAAATCACTCGGCTCGAGCAACCACGCAAATGTGGTCAAGGCAACCCTCGAAGCGCTCATGCATCTTCGTCAGCGCGACGAGATTTACAAGCTTCGCGGTATCGCGTTGCCTGTTAAGAACGGTAAGGAATTGCAGTCATGAATCTTCACACTTTAAAAACACGTCCCGGCTCTAAGCATCGGGTGAAACGCCTCGGTTGCGGAGAAAGCTCCGGGCATGGCAAGACCAGCGGCAAAGGCCACAAGGGCCAGAAGGCACGCTCCGGCGGCAGCATTCGTCTCGGCTTCGAGGGCGGCCAGATGCCCCTTATCCGCCGTCTGCCCAAGCGCGGATTTAACAACGCGGCTTTCAAGACGCGCTACGCCATCATCAATCTCGACACGCTCAATCAATTCGACAACGGCGCATCCGTGGACGAAAAGACGTTGCTTGAGGCAAAACTCATTCGCGGCAATTACGACGGCGTCAAGATCCTTGGTTCCGGCGAGTTGAAAAAGAAGCTCACGATTACTGCGGACAAAGTCAGCGCCACGGCAAAGGAAAAGATCGAGAAAGCCGGCGGAAGCGTTGTCGCGAAGTGACGAGCTGCGAATTTTTTTTCATTCGTCAGTAAACATTCGTCATACTCATGATTTCAGCCTTCACGAACACATTCAAAATTCCTGAACTCAGGAATCGTGTTTTGTTCACCCTGCTCATGCTGGTCGTCATCCGGGTAGGCGCGGCGATCACATGCCCCGGCGTGAATGCCTACGTGCTGCACGAATGGCTGACCCACGAGGCGAATACCAATGCGGGCGGCGGTCTCGCGGCGATGTTCAATCTGTTCAGCGGCGGCGCCTTGGAAAACTGCGCGGTATTCTCCCTCGGTGTCATGCCTTACATCAGCGCATCCATCATGATGCAGCTGCTCAGCGCGGTGATTCCCCAGTTGAACAAGCTCTCGAAGGAAGACGGCGGCCGCCAGAAAATCATGCAGTACACCCGGTATGCGACCATTGGTCTTTGCATATTCCAGGGGCTTCTGCTCGCGAGGACGCAGTTTGAAAGCCCTACGGGCAATTACCTTTTGCACGGCATCGATCAAACCATAATCCGTCTCGGTATGCCGCTCGTCGCGCATCCCGGCCTTGGTTTTGAAATTATCACTGTGCTCACCCTCACGGCAGGTGCCATGCTTTTGATGTGGATTGGTGATCAAATCACCGACAGCGGTATTGGCAACGGAATGTCGCTTATCATCACGGTCGGTATCGTTGCCCGCCTGCCCAACGCCCTTATCCAGGCATGGAAGACATTCGTGCCTTCAGCCGGCTCTGCTCCTTCCAGCCAGTTGAACCCGATGGTGCTGGTCCTGTTGATTGCATTTTTCGTATTGGTGATCGCTGCGGTTATCGCCATCACGGAGGCCCAGCGGAAGATCAGCGTGCAGTATGCCAGCCGTGTCGTAGGTCGTAAAACTTATGGCGGCGGCACCCAGTACATGCCGCTGAAAGTGAACTACGCGGGCGTCATGCCGATCATCTTTGCGCAATCACTGCTCCTTTTCCCGAGCAGCATCGTGGGCATGGCATTCAAGAACAACGCCACAGCGCAAAGAATCGTGGTTATGCTCACCGATGGCTGGCTGCATTACACGGTTTACGGCGTGATGATTTTCTTCTTCAGCTATTTCTGGGTTGCCACGCAATTCCAGCCTGCCCAGATCGCGGATGATTTGAAGAAATACGGCGGCTATGTCCCCGGCGTGCGCCCCGGCAAGCCGACAGCGGATTTTCTCGATTTCACGATGACACGCCTCACCTTTGCAGGCGCTATTTTCCTCACGGTTATTGCAGTCCTGCCGCAATTGCTGGCACGCCAGTTCGGGGTTCCTTACATGGCGGCGCAGTTCTTCGGCGGCACCAGCCTTCTCATCATCGTGGGCGTCATGCTCGATACGATGAGGCAGGTGGAAACCCATTTGATTCAGCGCCACTACGATGGATTTTTGCGCAAGGGACGCCTTCGCGGGCGTTTCGACCGCACCCCAGCCGGTCGTGGCGAGGCAGTGCAGCAGAGCGCCCTCATCTGGGGTTACGCCGCTGTGGCACTTCTGATTGTCGGCGCGGTCGCGATTTTGCTTGCGCATAATTATCGCTAGTGAAAAGGCGGATCGTATTGCTCGGACCTCCGGCATCAGGCAAAGGGACCCAGGCTGAAATGATCAGGCGCAAATTCCAGATTCCCACCGCATCGCCCGGCGCAATGTTGCGCGAACAAAAAAAGGCGGGCACTCCCCTCGGCATCGAGGCCGAAAAAATAACCAGCCGCGGACAACTTCTTCCCGATGATCTCATTGTCAGCCTGGTGAAATCCTGGCTGGACGAGCACAACGGCGCTTTTATCTTCGATGGTTTTCCGCGCACCACCGGCCAGGCCGGCATGTTGGAAACCCTGCTCGCCGGGCGCAAGACCCCGCTCGATGTCGCCTTTTCCCTCGATGCCGGTTTTGACAAAATTCTCGACCGCGTCTCCCGCCGCATGGTGTGCGACGATTGCGGGAATATCGTGAGCACCGGGCTCCATATCGAGGGTGCGGAATCGCCATGCCCCGCCTGCGGGGGGAAACTCCACCGCCGCAGCGACGACAACGAGCAAACCCTGCGCCTGCGCATGGGCGAATATCGCGAAAAAAGCGAACCCCTCATTTCCTACTATGCGGAGCGGGGTGTGTTGAAACACATTGACGCGGAACGCACCCCGGAGCAGGTTTTCGCCGATATCACGGAAATTTTGGAAAAATGATCCCGATCAAAAACGCCAGGGAAATCGACAAGATGCGCGCAGCCTGCCGCACAGCGGGGCGGGTGCTCGACCGCGTTTCCGCCCTCGTGCGTCCCGGCATCAGCACCGGCGAGATCGACCAGGCTGCCGGCGAATTGATTGCGGAGGAGCAATGTAAAAGCGCATTCCTTGGCTATCGCGGCTTTCCCGGCAATATCTGCATCTCGGTGAATGAGGAAATCGTTCACGGCATCGGCGGCGTGCGCAAGATCCAGTACGGCGACATCGTGAAGCTCGACATCGGCGTCATCAGGGATGGCTGGGTCGGCGACACCGCCACCACGGTCCCCGTCGGCGTCATTGACATCGCTGTTCAACATTTGTTAAACACTACCGAGGAGTCCCTGCGCCTCGCCATTTCCCATGCGCTGGACGGCGGCAGGCTCGGCGATATTTCCTCTTCCGTTGAGGACGAAGTTGTGGCAAATGGTTTCAGTGTCGTGCGCGAGTTTGTGGGGCACGGAGTGGGGCGCAGGCTGCACGAGGAGCCGCAAATCCCGAATTTTGGAAAAAAAGGAACCGGCCCGAGGTTGAAACCGGGGATGACGCTCGCGATCGAGCCGATGGTAAACATGGGCGGGAGCGCGGTGAAAATATTGCAGGATGGCTGGACGGTTGTCACCGCGGATCGCAAACCGTCCTCACATTTTGAACACACTGTTTTAATTACAAAAGGAGAACCGGAAATACTCACATGGCGAGAAAAGACGCTATCGAAGTAGAAGGCAAAGTCGTGGAATTGCTGCCAAACACGATGTTTCGTGTGGAATTACCCAATGGACACCGTATTTTGGCACATATTTCAGGAAAAATGCGTTTGCACTTCATTCGGATCTTGCCAGGAGACAAAGTTATGCTAGAAATGTCTCCTTACGACTTGTCAAAAGGCCGGATAACCTTTAGACATAAGTGAAGTATTTTGAGTCGCACTGGAAAGGGCGGAGCATTTCCAGCGCGTTTTTTTGTCCCTTGAAGGATTTATAAACATGAAAGTTAGAGCATCAGTAAAAAGACTTTGTGAAGCGTGTAAAATCGTGAAGCGGAAGAATGTTGTCCGCGTCATTTGCAAGAACCCGCGCCACAAACAACGCCAGGGTTAAACAAGTATTTAAATATTATGCCACGATTACTAGGAGTAGAAATTCCCGGGGATAAACGCATCGAAGCTTCGTTGCCGTATATTTACGGTATCGGACCAAGCTGGGCGAAACGCATTCTCGAGCAGGTCAACATCGACCCGAACACACGCGCGAAGAATCTGTCGCCTGAGCAACTCAACCAGATCATCCATGCGATCACCGCCAGCAAGCTCCCCATCGAGGGCGATCTTCGCCGTGAGATCCAGGGCAATCTCAAGCGCCTCCAGGCGATCAACAGCTACCGTGGCATCCGTCACCGTCGCGGTCTGCCCGTCCGCGGCCAGCGCACCAGCACAAACGCCCGCACCCGCAAAGGCCCCCGCAAGACAGTCGGCGTGGTCCGTAATAAGGATGCCAAGACCGGAAAAGTCTAATCGTTAACCCAAATTCATTATGTCAGAAGAACAGTCCGCAGAAAAGAAACCAAAGGCCCCCAAGGCCGCCAGGGAAGAAGCGCCCGCAGCCGCAGAGGCTCCTGTAACGGCCGCCGCGCCTGAGGTCGCAGCACCGGCTGCAACAGCAGTGGCCACCGAAGCCGCTCCCCCGGCACCAGCCGCCCCCAAGGCGCCGAAAGCCAAGAAAGCGAAGAAGGAAGACGCAGCCCCGGCCGCCGAGCCCGTTAAGGAAAACTTCTCGCTCGATCCAAATTCCATAGAGCAGCCGAAAATCGTCAAGGCAAAGGGCAGCAAAAACGTATTCAGCGGCGTCGCCCACGTCCTCGCTACTTTTAATAACACGATCGTCTCCATCACGGACCAGAACGGCTCCGTCATCGGCTGGTCCAGCGCTGGCAAAGTCGGCTTCAAGGGCTCCCGCAAAAGCACCGCCTACGCCGCCCAGATGGTCGCGCAGGATGCCTGCCGCCAGGCCATGGGCCACGGTTTGAAGGAAGTCGAAGTCCGCGTCAAGGGTCCCGGCGCAGGTCGTGAATCTGCCGTCCGCGCCATCCAGGCCATCGGCTTGGAGATCAGCGTCATCCGCGATGTCACCCCCGTCCCGCACAATGGCTGCCGCCCGCCGAAACAGCGCCGCGTCTGATCCTTATCACTATCAACACCTAACTTACTTATCAGATGGCACGTTACACAGGTCCAAAAACAAAAATCAGCCGCCGCTTCGGAGTCCCTATCTTCGGGCCTTCCAAGGCGCTGGAACGCAAAAACTACGGCCCAGGCATGCACGGCCCCAAGGGCTCCCGCCGCAAGCAATCCGAGTACGCGATCGCTCTCGCCGAAAAGCAGAAGCTCCGCTACCAGTACGGCCTCCTCGAGCGCCAGTTTCGCCGCTATTTCCAGATCGCGCTCACACGCCGCGGCATCACCGGCGAGACCCTCTTGCAGCTTCTTGAGACCCGCCTCGATAACGTCGTCTTCCGTCTCGGCTTTGCCAATTCACGCGCCGCGGCGCGCCAGTTGGTTTCCCACGGCCACGTCGCAGTCAATGGCCGCAAGGTGGACGTCTCTTCCGCCAATCTGAAGCCTGGCGACACCGTCGTCGTGAAGGACAAACCCGGTTCGCGTCGTCTCGCGGCGAAATACCTCGAGCTTACACAGATCGCGCCCGTGCCCGACTGGCTCACCTTGAACAAGGACCAGTTCAGCGGCCAGGTCGCCCGCATCCCGACCCGCGACGAAATCGCGCCGATCGTCAACGAACAGTTGATCGTCGAGCTCTATTCCCGCTAATCGGAAACATCAATTCTCACTAAAAAGGCCGGTATCCGCAAGGAGCCCGGCTTTTTTATTTTCTACAGAGCGAGATATTGACGTATGTCAAAATTTGACATCGTGGCAATTTTGGAGAAAAATCGAACTATGAATGTTTCTTTGACCGAGCCGATGGAAAAGTTCGTTCGCCAGAAAGTAGCCGTTGGTGAATATGAAACCGCCAGTGAGGTTGTCCGCGAAGCGCTGCGCCTTCTCAGGCAGCGTGATGAGGTCTGGAGGGCGGACGTAAGGAGCAAGATCGTGCAAGGAATGGATTCAATCAGTTCTGGCAAAACTATTCCTGCGGAGAAAGTTAAGACAGAGATGGCTGCATTCAAGAAGAAGTGGAAGAAAGCTAGTGGCCTTGAATGAAGGATTACGAATTTTCGCCTGAGGCGAAAGACGATTTGCAGGACATCTGGGTTTATATCGCAAGAAATAATCTCGCTGCTGCCGACAAGTTGGAAGCTGATATTTACGAGGCTTGCGAGCTTCTCGCCGGAAATCCACATCTTGGTCACAAACGTCCGGATTTGACGGACGCTCCGGTTTTTTTCTGGCCGGTTAGGGGACAATTCCTGGTAATTTATCAGCACGAAACCCAGCCGTTAATAATAGTGCGCATCCTTCACGGCGCTCGTGATGCCTCGTCTGAGTTATAATCATTTTAGGCATATTCGAAGGATCGGGCTGCAGTGCCAACCCATCCTCTGGGCAACAATCTGCCTTTCCTTAGTATTTGCCGCACGCGTCATTGCCCAACAACCTTTCCATCCCGGCGGCGGCATCGAACCCCCCTCCGAATCCGCCGTCGTATCGATCTTTTCATGCGATGCCAGGGGCAGGGCCGTTTCCGAGGCCACGGGCTTCTTCGTTTCCGCCGATGGCAAACTTGCCTCCACCCGCCACGCCATAAAGGAAAACCCTGCTAAGGCGATCGTGCAATTGAACGATGGCCGCATCCTCGACATCGCCGGCATCATTGCCGATGATCCCTTGCACGATCTCGTATTGCTGCAGGTCAAAGGCGTTGGCTTTGCCATGCTGCCATTGGGCGGTTTCGATCAGGTTCGCAGGGATGCCCCCGTGGAAATGATCGTCAATCCCTACATCCTGAAGGAGGGCATTCGCGGTGTCACCGATCCCACCCGTTTTGGCGGGAGGAGTGTCAGTGGAAAAATCCTCTCGGTGAACAACCTTGCCGGCGATTATCAATGGCTTTCCGTCCGCGTTCCCATTCGCAGGGGGGAAAGCGGAAGCCCCATTCTTGACAATGCCGGTGAAGTCATCGGCATGGCCCGCGCGCAAATGGGCGGAAGTGATGAAACCTGCTTCGTCGTCTCGGTCGATTACATCAGGCATCTCCTCGCCGCGCCGGTTCGGAGCACTCTTGTACCTGTCGCGTCCTTGCAGAAGCGCGACAGCGATGAGATCTACGACGACCCCGATTTTCGGGCTGGCGTGAATGCCTCGGAAAAAGGCGGGCACAAGGAGGCAATGCGCCGTCTGGAACTCGCCGTGAAACGCTTCCCTGCCAGCGGCGCATTTCACGTGCTGCTCGGCGGCTGCTATTCCCGGCTTTCGATGTATGGGGATGCTGCCCGGGAATTTGAAAAAGCCGCGGACATTAATCCTGCCAACGCCTTGGCATGGGCTTCCCTTGGGCTGGCAAACGCAAACGAAAACATATTTCCCGGGGCCGCCGGCGCGATCCAGAAAGCGGCCGCCTTGAAACCCGACCTGCCCGAGGCATGGTTCAACATCGCCGCCACTTACCTGTTTCTAAAACAGTACGGGGATGCCCGGGCCGCCATCCAGCGTCTGCGGGATTTCAAAACTCCGGAGGCGGCTGAAATGGCGGAAAATCTGACCCGCGTCTTGGAAATCGCAAACACACAGCCGCCACCGGCAAAATAAACAACCGGCCTTTAGCTGACCTCTCCGCTCTCCTCCAAAAACGCCAGCGCCTTGTCATAGCTGCATCCATCGAGAAAATGCTGCAGGCGCGGATGAATATTCGGCGGGAGTTGCGATTGCAGGTGCACGATCTTTTCAGATGCAGCCTTGAGGCGCTCCAGATGTGCTGCAGAATCCTGCTTGCGGGCCTCGTGATCCGCGATCACAGCCAGCCGCTCGCGCAGCGCGGTCGCAAGGAGGCGATATGGGTTTTCGTTTTCCATGAAAATAAATTGCGACAGCCCGGCCCCGTTGTCACGCGGGGAATCACCTCAATTCCGAAGCGCCCGGCTGTGCGGAATAATTCATTCCCGCAGCCACGGTGATGAGCGTCAAAGTATCCCCCGTGCTTTCCTGCGCGTCGAAGAAGACACGGTAAAATTCCGGGTCCGCGCCGGGAAAACCCTCCAGCTTCGCGGGCGCGCCGGGTTTGGTAAGGGCGCTGGTCGCGCAGACCTTGATCGGGATTCTCCGGGGCGGCTGGCCTGCGAGGCCTGGTAGCACGATTTGAGGGGTCATGTTCAGCAGCAGGCCGTTATCGGCATGCTCCGGCGTGACGACGATCTCAGTCCCGGCACGTGACCAGGCCGGCTCGTTGGCGGGAACGGCGCCGTTCTTGATCGCCCAATCATGCAGCCCCAGCGGATCGCTCACTGCGGCGGATACCGTTACTGCCGCGGATTTTGGAAACGCTGTCGATCCTGCATAATTGTGGTTCACCCCTCCCTCCGCTGCGGTCTCCTGCGTCTGCACCTCGGTGCCGGTGACATATCCCCCGGTAACGTAGCTGGGGTTCACGTAAACGCGATCGCCGGGATTGACGTGGCGCGTTGTGAAATTACCAGGGTTCCCCGGCACCACGGTCGACCCCCTGCCTCCCTGCCCCGCAATCTGCGGCGCGGAGTATGTTTGCGGCACGGGAACATCGTAATCCACCGTGACAGGCCCGGGATCGGAGGAACTCCGGGTCACTCGGCGCACACCCGTCCGGACATTGATCGCGAAGGAGACGGTGGCCGGGGCATTCTGAAGATTCTGCAAAACCTGCCGCGCTTCTTCGATCTTGGCGGGCGTATCGAAGATTCGCACCGTGCCATTCACCGCAAGAATCACAAACCGCCCCTGCGGGGAAAGCGTCTTGCGGAGCGCCGCAGTCACCGATTCAGCCGGCAGGGAACCGATGGAAATATCATCGTGGGACGCCGGAGCGGCCATGGCAGGCCGTATCGCGCATAAACACAGGACACCCACCAGCACCGGGATCAATGCTTTCACGGGTACATGGTAGCCAGATATTCGCCCGATGGCAAATGGCTGTTTAACATGCGAAGGGGAACCGGGTGCTTTATTTAGTGCGCGGGAAGATCCAGCGCCGAACCTTGGAGGGCTGGCCTTTCTGGCGGGGGCGGCGTTTCCACATAGCGGTACGCTCTCACGGTTTTCAGCGTGCCGTCTTCGGCGGAGTATTTGTAAGTGCCGTCTGGCACGGCCATGGCGGTGATCTGCTGGTTGTTCACTATCCGGCTTTGATTCGGATATTCCCGCAACAGGTAGATTTCCTGGTGTACCTCGTCACCTTGCGCTCCCGGCAGCACAAATTGTTTCACCAGCAGCAATCCCTCTTTCGTATTGCGGAGCAGTCTTCCTTGAAGCTGCACCTTTGTGGCGTTGGCCTCCAATCCGGCGTTTTGTTGCGCGGCCTCCGCATCCTGTTGTTCGTGTGCCGCGCGCAGGGCGGCGCCTTGCTGTTCCTCCTCCGCGGCTTCCTTCTGGATTTGGGCTGCCTCCTTGGCGGGATCATACCCGTATTTCACGCGAAGTTCATCGGGCAGATCGCGGAAACGCACCCTCGCAAACCCATCGTCAAACATGATCTTCAGTCCCACGGCATCGTGCCCTGTGATCGTCGCGTTTTTATAGGTGATGCCCGTGATCGTTGTCAGGTCATCCGCCGGTGCCGTGAGCGCCGCGCATACCACGAGGAGCAGCAGGGCAGGGATGGCTTTCACGAATATCATCACGGGTACCATGCCAGAAAATGCACGGGATTCAGGGGAATTATTTCTTTTTCCATGGAAAAAGAATGGTGACGCATGGGGTGTCGCGCGGCTGATAAGTCATCCCGCCAGGCTTTCCGGAATGCCGTGGAGGTGAAATTGCCTTGATACGGGCCGTCCCTTTGCTTATGCGACAGTTGTGTCTGCGCAATCAAAAACAGTGCTCGTGGTGGATGACGATGTAGTCATACTGCGATTGGTGCGCGAATCCCTCGTTGCGCTCCTCGAATGCGAGGTCGATACGACGCCGAATCCCGAGTACGCATTCGAGATGGTGCTCAAAAAAAATTACGACCTGCTGATTTTTGACTTTTCCATGCCTGGCATCGACGGCGCAATCCTGTACTCACTCATCACGAAAGCGTACGAGATCAATCCTCCCGCCGGGCATCGAAACTCGCCGCCGCCGCTCATCCTCATGTCCGGTCATGCCGCACAAAAACGGGCACAGGATCTCCTCCGCGAACCCGGGGTGCGCGGCCTTCTGGCAAAACCATTCAGCATTGAAAAGCTCGTGGACAAAGTCTCCGGGCTTTTAAAAGCGTGACGCTTCCCGCCTGAAGAGCTGGCGGTTAAGCCTTTTTCGCGGTTTTTGCGACCGGCTTCTTTTTGCTTTCAGCCAGCAGTTGTCTCTCCGCTTCCAGCCAGTCGTGACTGGAGTCGCCCGGCTGACCGGTTTTATGGCGCTTTTCAGCGATGAAATACGCCCGGAGGGCAATATCGTCATTGGTGAAAGCAGTCTTTACGCTCTTTTTCGTACTGGCTGGCGATTTCTTTACCACGCTTTTCTTTGCGGGTACTTTGGCGGCTTTCGCCGGTTTTTTTTCAACTGCAGCCGGAGTTGCCACTTCTTTTGATGGTTCGATTTTCTTTCCCATTTCTACAAGATTACAGATGTTTATAGATTTTCCCTTGGAACCGGACGCCGGAATGGCCTGAAATCCGGTAACTGGAATGTAATGATACGCAAATCGTTTTCGCAGTAAACGAATAATTTAAGAATGCACACAAATGTCTTCACGGGCGGGTCATGCCTTTTATTTTGGTTTTCTGAATAGGACCACGCGCAGCGAGCTGCTTGAATATACTTGAAAGCCAAAGACTTGGGCGAACTTTTCGACATGCATGCGTTTTTCCCAGTCTGTTCGGGGCTGAAAAAGACTCCAGACCAGATCCAACCCAGCATTGTTGCCATGCATGGCGGCGCATTATTCAGACGATAGTCTACACCGTAAATAAACTTATTATCACTGTGAAAATTGGTTGGCGTAGAGGAATCCACAGTCATCCGTGCCCTACAGCCGAAGTCATTTGGTTTTTCACCGGTTTTCAAGTATGGTGAACGGCAATGAAACCTTTCCTGATCCGCTGGTTTGTCACCACACTGGCCGTTTTTCTCACCGCGCACATCATTCCCGGGATTAGCTACGCCTCCACGGGGTCGCTCATTTGCGCGTCCCTGCTCCTGGGTATAGTGAACGCCTTGATCCGGCCCGTATTGCTCCTGCTCAGCCTGCCGCTCATTCTTCTCACCATGGGCTTTTTCATCCTCGTGGTGAACGCGTTGCTTTTGGAGTTTGTTGCTTTCCTTGTGAAAGGCTTTCACGTGGAATCCTTCTGGACGGCATTCTTCGGCTCAATCCTCATCGGCTTTGTCAGTTGGATATTGAGCGCATTTTTCCGGGATAAGGACGGGAAGGTGCAAATGATGACCAGCCACTCCCAGATCAAACAAGCAACCGGCCGTGTGATCGATATCTAGAGTGTCGCACGCTTGGATTACATAGGCCCCGGTCAAGGCGCCCCAGAGTAAAACCGGGAAAAATGAACGCAATCGCAGCACAACTGATGACCAACCCGAAAACAACTTTGAACCAGGAGCTAGGAACCCGGAACTTTTAAAAACCGACCCGCCAAGGACTATGACATACTGCCTCAGCCTTCTATGCCGTCAGGGGATTATCTTCCTGTCGGATTCCCGTACCAGCGCTGGCGTGGATAACATCACGATTCATCCCAAGATGCGGATCTTCAGCGAGGAAGGGCACAGGGTGATTTGCCTCATGGGTTCCGGCAACCTCTCGCTGACCCAGACGGTCACTGCCTTGATCGAGGAAGACATCCTGCGGGGCAAATCAGATGCCAATGTCCCCAACCTTCTTAACCAGTTGAGCATGTTCGAGACAGCCCGGTACGTCGGCTCAAAGATCCGCCAGGTAGAACAAATGGATCGCGCCGCCCTGGAGGCGAACCGGTTCAACTTTAATATTAACATGCTCGTAGGTGGGCAGATCGCCGGTCTTGCTCCTGAGATTTACCATGTCTATCCCCAGGGGAATTGTATCCATGCGAGCTGCGATTCGCCATTTCTCCAGATCGGTGAATTCAAGTACGGCAAACCCATCCTTGACCGGGGATTCACCTACGAGACCAGTCTTTCCGAGGCGGTAAAATTCGGCGTCCTTTCCCTTGAGGCAACCATGAAAAGCAACGTCTCCGTCGGCACGCCATTCGACATTTTTTGCTATGAAAAGGATTCCTTTGCTGTGAAATACCGTTACCGCATGGAGGATGGCGATGCATACCTTGAAAACGCACGCCTCAAATGGCAGGAAGGCCTCGTAAAGCTGGTCTGCGCCATGCCGAAACTTGAATTCCCGGGTGTGGAAGGCCAGCCCGGCGGGGAAAAATCATGACTGCCACCCAATCCCATCGCACCCGTGTAAAAATTTGCGGCATCACCAATGCGCAGGATGCTGCGGATGCCGTGGAGCTCGGCGCTGATTCCCTCGGGTTCAACACCTATCCCGGCTCGAAGCGCTTTATCGACTTGAAAAGGGAGGGCGACTGGATCCGCAGCCTCCCGCCATTCATCACGAAAGTAGCGGTCATGGTAAAGCCGACCATCGCCGAGGCCGAGGCGGTGTTCAGCCTGCCGTACATCGACATGGTGCAATTTCACGGCAACGAGGACGAAAAATTCTGCGCCCATTTTGCCGGGCTGGGTCTTCCATTTATCAAGGCCATAGCCGTCAGGGATGAAACGTCGCTGCACGATGTTGGCAGATTCGGCACGCCGCACATTTTGATCGATTCTTATTCACCCGGCGCATTCGGGGGAACGGGGCAATTGATCGACTCCGGCTTGTCCGGGCATTTTTCACAAAGCCAGGGAGGAAAATTTAACCTGATCCTCTCCGGGGGCCTGAAACCCGTAAATGTGCGGGCGGCGATCGACCGCATCCACCCCTATGCTGTGGATGTGGCCAGCGGGGTGGAAATCGCTCCGGGCCGCAAAGATAAATCTCTCATGGGCGAATTTATTCTTGCCGTGCTCGGAAACGCATCCTAAAAGTGCTTTTCGACAACTTTGCAGGTTGATTGAGTCAAAGATGAGATAAACAACTTTCTCTTTTGCGAAAGTAATTCTTAAAAAATATAGAACTCTGCGCACTGGTGGTCTGCTTTCTGCTTTTAACGAGTCAAGCAAGTTAAAAAGAGCCAACCCAATATGGTAAAATCCTACACAATCACTTTTGCCCTCTGCGTAATGACGCTGGGAATCACACTGGCCGAAGACCCGGCCCCGATTCCGCCGCCATCGCCCATTGCGCCTGTCACTGCTCCGGCCACCTCTCCAACCACCGCTCCGGTAACACCTCCGACTGCTGCATCCGTTGCCCCCGAACAGCCGGCACCCATCGAACCGCCTGCCAGTCTTTTGCAACAATCCGGCACCGCAACTCCCGATTCCACAGCTCCGGTCGTTCCCGGCGCCCCCGGTGCCCCCGGTGCCCCCGGTGCCCCCGGTGCCCCGGCGGCAGGGGATGCCACTGCGGCGGTAGCTCCTCCTGCTCATACCGTGAACGAATTCCAGGGTGACGATATCAACCAGGTGTTTCGTCTGCTTGCCCGCCAGGCAAAAATCAGCCTTTTGATCAGCGATAAAGTCCAGGGCACCGTAACGACCCGCCTGGAAAATGTGACTCCGTTGCAGACTCTCGAGATCATTGCGAATTCCAAAAACCTGATTTTTGAGCAGCAGAACGGCATCTACTACATCAAAACCCAGGAGGAAAAAAAGGCCGAGCCGCTCATTCCGGGCAATTACATGTTCAGCTATGCGATTGCTGGAAAAGTGAAGGACATTCTCGACAAGCAGCTTGCCGGCGGCATATCGCAGGTTGATGACCGCACAAACACCGTCTTTTATTCCACGCCAAAGTCCAACGTGGAAAACGTGAAGCTCTTTTTGCAAACCATCGACAAACCCACGAGGCAGGTGATGATCGAGGCTCGCCTGGTCGAACTCACGGCAAATCCCTCCCAGAGCTACGGCATCAACTGGGCCGGTGTGGTAGGCAGCGCTTCAGCGCCGCAGACAATCACTTACGGAGCCGCCGTGCCTGGTGCCACCGTGAATACGGCGACCGGTGCATTTTCCTTGGGCGATGCCAACTCCACAAACCTGTTAAAATCGCTTACCCATCTGGGGAGTCTGGCTACCGGCCAGATTGCGATCCTCAATGTGCCCCAAATGTCGCTGGCGATGCAGTTTTTGAATGAGGATCAGGACGCGGAATTTCTCGCTAATCCGCGTGTAGTGACCGCAAACAACCAGAAGGCGACCATCAAAATCACCCGCAACCAACCCGTTCCGCAGTTGAATTTCAACGAGCAGACCGCGACCGCGGTATTCGGAGGGTTCACGGATAAGACCTTCGGTAATACGCTTGTTGTCACGCCTTCCATCAACAAGGATGATTTCATCACGCTCCTCGTGCAGCCCGAGATCAGCAACAAGGTGGCGGATGCCACGTTTACCTTCTCCGGTGCAACGGTTGCCAGCCCGATCATCGACACTCGCACACTCGACTCGAACGTGTTGATCAAAAGCGGCAATACGCTCGCCATCGGCGGCCTCTTGCAGGATGAAGTCACCAAGACCAGGAACAAGGTGCCGCTTCTGGGCGATCTTCCCGGGATCGGCTATGCATTCCAGTCGCATCAAAATGTCCGCACCAAGCGCAACTTGCTGATATTTGTGACACCCACCATCATCAACGATGGATACGGCACCGGTCTCGAGGACCAGGTGAGCGGGCTGTATAACAGCGGCGATGAATACGCGGACCCGAATGGCTGGCGGAATAACGCAAAAGGCGCAGTCCGCCTCGTTCCCACATCGAACCGCCAGATCAGCGCCGATTACCCAAAACCCGGGGCTGCGCCCGCGCCCCAGTCTGTAAATTACAAGGTCAACGCGACCGATCGCGAGCAATAAAAAGCTTTGCCTGGTCGTTCGCACGGAAACGCGGGGGGGTGGTGATTTTATTTAATTCCGGGGTTGGAAAATTTTTGGGAGCCGCTATTTTAGCGGCTCCCAATGCGTACCTATAAAATTGCTGTTTTGCCCGGTGACGGGATTGGTCCCGAAGTAATGGCCGAGGCGCGCCGCGTGCTTTCGGTCGTGGAAAAAAAATTCGAGCTCTCTTTTTCGCTGGCTAAAGCCCGTGTCGGCGGAGTTGCCATCGATCACGATGGGCATGCCCTGCCGGAAGCCACGCTGAAAATATGCGGTGAATCCGATGCGATTTTATTCGGTTCCGTGGGCGGTCCCAAATGGGAATCGTTGCCTCCGGATCAACAGCCGGAACGCGCTGCGCTGCTGCCGTTGCGCAAGCACTTCGGCCTTTTCGCAAATCTCCGGCCGGCGATTTGTTTTCCCGTTTTAACCCATGCCTCCCCGGTGAAGGAATCGATCGTGAGCGGCGGCTTTAATGTGCTTTGTGTGCGTGAGTTGACCGGTGGTCTCTATTTCGGCCAGCCGAAATACCTGCGTGAGGAAAACGGGGAAATGATCGCGGTGGACACCATGGTGTACCGCAGGAGCGAGATCGAGCGCATCGCGCATGTTGCATTCCGCGCGGCACAGGGCAGGAACGGGAAGCTCACTTCCATCGACAAGGCAAACGTGCTTGAAAACGGCGTGCTATGGCGCAAAACAGTGAACGAAATCGCCCCGTCTTATCCGGATGTGACGCTCAACCACCTCTATGTGGACAATGCGGCCATGCAACTGATCAGGAATCCAAAGGGCTTCGATGTGGTGCTCGCCGAGAATTTGTTTGGCGACATCCTCAGTGACGAGATGGCGATGATCACGGGGTCGCTGGGAATGCTCCCCAGCGCCAGCCTGGGCGCTGCCACGGCGGATGGCTTGAATTTCGGCCTGTATGAACCAAGCGGCGGCACTGCTCCTGATATCGCCGGCAAGGGAATTGCGAACCCCATAGCGCAGATATTATCGGTGGCGTTGATGTTGCGCTATTCATTTGGCCAGGAGAAGGCTGCCCAGGCCATCGAAAAAGCGGTGCGCGATGTCATTGAGGCAGGCAACCGCACTGGCGACATTTTCACCGAGGGTTGCAGGAGGGTGAATACCCGCGGGATGGGCGATGCAATCGTCGCCGCGCTATAATTTCGTATCCCGCCAGGTGAAGAGACTGGCTATCCCTGCTGCACGGATCTTGGTGAAGTCTTTTTCTCCGGCTGAGATAATGACAACCAGGAGTTCTGTGGCGCTGTAATCGACGAACGAGATTGATATCGAATCCCGGCTGGCATAACGGCTAAACGTAAAAATATATTCAGTGCTCGTCAGTCGGCCCAGGACGTAAGGAGAAGGTACAGTTTTGATGAAAGTCACATTCTTGGCTCCTGCGGGTATGAATTGCATTGCCTTGGTCTGCATCGGGTCCTGTGGTGCGGGCGTATCGCCGGCATCCGGCGTGGGTGCAGGGGTTGGGGCGGGAGTTCCATCAGGAGGAGCATCTTTCTTAATCACCAACAATTTCATCCATCCGCCGCTTCCATCAGGAGCCGACAAATTTGCCGAGCTTGGGCCACCATCAAGAAGCCATCCTGCCGGAGGCAACCACTGAACTTTTAATTTTCCATCAGCAAACTCCGTTACACGGACAGGAGGGCCTTCACTGACATTAATAACCCCGGGATGCGGAGTGAGGTCAAGTGCGGCTGATGTCTTAACCAGTAACAATGTAAATGCACTGTAGAATGCGAGATTTTTCGTAAAAATGTTCATCATTCTGTTTTCCAAGGGCCGCGGGTGTAGGTGTAGGCTGCTGGAAAGCCGGGCGGGTTTTTGTTTTGCAGGGTACTGTCGAAAAACCAACGTCGATTCGGAACGCCATAATAAGAGCCGTTCCATGTTTGCGTAGCTTGTTCGCTATTATAAAGCAAAGCGAATGATCCATAGATCGTCAAATTCATATTGCTCCAATCTTCCAGGAGGCGCGGAAAGTTCTCGATACCGCCGCTATAGGCGGAACTGGTGGTGGGCACATTTCCGGAAACGATTGCCGTATTGATCGTGGTATTGGAAGCGGTGTCAATGGGTGGTCCGGAAGTATTGTCGCTGAAGGAATTCGAGAGGATGGTCACGGCATCCGCTGCGACGACTGATGGTTGCCTGGTGTAGGTAGTGCCCGAAACAGTTGCCACTGGAGTGGGAGCCGAGGTGCCGCTGGGATATGCGCTGCTACCGTTCGATGGCGGCTGTTGGTTGACTGTTATACCTCCGGATGTAAAGGAGCCTGTGAGCGTGGTGCCGGTGTTGTAATCGCCCATGATATAGACCGGATTAACGCTTGCGATCGTCAACCCGCCATTTTGGTTGATAGTTCCGGTAGTCCCACCGGCGGGAAGGCTTCCACCATTCACGAGACGTATGCCCCTTGCCGCACTGCTGGTAACCGTGGTGTTCGTGCCCGTTAACGTCGCGGTGCGCAATCCCGAGGTTCCCGATGCGGAAATGCCATAGCTGTAACCGTTCGTTGTGACGCTGGTGCCGGCACTTGTATCGGCAATATAAAGCAGTAGCCCGTCGTTGGCCTGCTTGCCTTCATAGATGTTGTTGTCCACAATTGCGCCGCTGTTATATGCCGCAGTGATCTTGCCGATATCAACTGTGACCGCTCGCACGGTGTCATTCACGCGCCCATCCTTGAAAGCCGTATCGGTGATGATGGCGCTCATGATGGAGGTGTAGGCTGTGCCGCTTGTCAGCGCCGTAGTGGAAGTGCCGGAGTAGATCGAGACGTTGTTGTTGACGTCCACGATGATGCGGTAATCCGCATTGCTGGCAAGGCGTTCGCTGTCTCCAGCGGTGTCAATTTGCAAGGGATCGACATTGCTGCTTGTGGGTGTCGTCTGCTGTTCTATAAGCTCGTGGTAACCTTTGTTGTTTTTGTCCGCAGTGATAGCGTTGGTGGATGAGTAAATCCCGGGGTCGGAGTAGCTCCCGGCGCCGATGTAATTCTGATCAAATTCGGTGGTCACCGCATCAATAAGCATTTGCGTGGTGCCAAGATGGGGCGGGTCGCCCGAGGGATAGTTTGGGGTGGCGGCGGCTCCGGAGTGATCGGGATCACCCGGGGCGTAGCCCACCGTGAGGCTTCCGGTGTAAGAGACGTCCTGCTGCAGGTTCAGGGTGGTGTTGGAGACATACAGGTTGCCGCCGGCGTATATCGTTCCGTTGACATACATATTCGCGCCGGGGCTGATTTCCGTGACCGGCTGGGCGCTGAACAGGAAGTTATTGAAAATATTGGTCCCTGCCCGCGTGAATATGCGTTGCACAGTCACCTTTCCGCCATGGGGATAGGAAACAGTGGCAGTGGCAATGTAGTACATCCGGATGAGCAGGGTGGAATTGGTGCCATTCTCCAGGGTAGGCCGGCTGGTGCCGCTGAGGGCGACCCCATATGGGGTCCCTGCGGAAATCGTGCCGCTGACAAGGCTTATACCCGTGGGAACCGGAAGCACCGCGGAACTGGGGGCAGTTACTGAAAATGGCGACGCTGCAAGTTCATTCCCGGTTGGTCCAAGACTCTTTTGTGTTTGGGAAAGATTTGTACCATTGCTCATCGCAGTCCGCCATTGGTCAAAAAGGCTTTCCAAAACGCCATCGGCATAAGAAATCGCGACGGCTCTGTCTATGGATCGTTTCATGAACCGGGCTTCACCGGTCGTCATTGTAAATACGGCCCCCATGATGAGTATCATCGTGGCGATGAGGACAAGCACCGCCATTAAACTGGAGCCGGAGTCAGATCGTTTCATAGGATTATCTCGCATTGGTGCTCAGGATGGATGCGTTGGTGCTGGTACTGCGCGACGGTATGATTGCCTGGATGGTGGTGGTGCCGTTCGTGAACGTCCTGGCGCTATAATTCAAGTCGTAGGCGACCAGCGAAACGCGGAGGTACAAACCATTTGAGGCGACTCCGGTTCCCGATGTGAGCAGGGAAAAAGGCGCTACGGACAAGACATTGTTGCGCACCACCAGCGGCACATCGCTGGATGTCGCAGTCCAGGTGGCGGGATACGAGATGAGGGTGCCTCCGGACGATGGATCGGTGAAATTTGGATGAAAACGCAACTGGTTGTTTAAAACCGTGTATGCCACACGCTGATAGAAATAGCCCGCGGTGTTTGCGGGGTTGCTGCTGTTGTAAACAATCCCCGTATTGCTTGTCGCGGTGCCGGTGTAGAGGATATAACCGGTGGCTTGTGAAAGGGTCACTTTATATCTTGTGCCGCTTACCTGGGTCGGGGTGCTGATGACATCGTATTCGCCGGAGTAAATGAGCGGTATTTGCAGTTTATCTCCTATGGAGGGAATATATCCGGAATTTTTGAAATCAAACTCCAGCGTCGTGGAAGTCGACGCGATCGTGCCGTTGTCGTTCACCCCATCGCCGGTCAGTTGATAAGGCCCCGTTCCGGCTTGACGTAAATATCGCACTCCATTGGCGCGGTTATCGTTGATGATGTAATTTTGAGTCGGGGTGAAAAAAAGATCCGCATCGCTGGAACTGGTAAAAGTGGGCGTCACATCGGTGTAAGTGGTGGTCGTGCCGGAAACGCTGACGTTAAACAGCGTGAACTGGCTTGCGGAATTGTGCAGATCCGACATCAGTCGCTCCAGCGAAGCCCGGGCAACGTCGTGTCCGTGGTTCACGGTGAGATTCCTGGAAGTCATTCGCAACATCATGCTGCTGTAAGTCAGAATGCCCATCGCGAGGATGACGGTAATGGTAGCTACGATCATCACTTCGGTAAGCGTAAACGCCTGGGAATGTTTCCTGGGATTCTTCATCGTCTAAAAATCGTCGCTGGAACGGATGGAACTGAGAGTGATGGTGAACTGGCGGCCGCGGTAAGTGTATGCGAGATTGACCGAGACACTGAGCAAACGCACGTTTCCGCTCACAGGGGCAAAGGTTGTGGTCCTGGAATCAATCACCTGGGTATCGTCGGCGCCCGCCACATTGGTGCCTGACAGGGTGCCTGTGAGCGCGATATTGCTCTGTCCGTTCAAGGTAATCGTTCTTCCATAAGTCCCGGCGTTATACCGGTCGAAGTTGAGAGTCATCAGGGTGCCGGACTCCACGATTGGTACATAGGTTCCGCTGGAGGCGGGTTGCACGGTTGTTCCACTGAGTGTGAGTATGGGACCGAGAGCAGTATTGGTGGTGTTAATGTTGCATGGGGATGTCATGATTTGATCCATCTTTTGCTGTGCCACCGCCAGGGCCAGGCTTTCGTAGCGCGCGTTCGACGCGAACCGGTTGAAGCTGCTGTACGCCAGGATCGAGACGACAGCGAACGAGCTGAATAACGCAACGGCAAACGCCAACTCCATCAGAGTAAAAGCGGATACACTCTGACTGCGGCGTGAATAGGAGAGTAAGGCGTTCAGTTTCGACATCGCTGCATATAATTAGCAGGATGCGTGCCTTCCAGGGCTTCTAGAAAATAGAAATTTTATAAGGCCTGCTACTTAAAGCAGGTCTCAATTTTCCGCTCAATGAATTGTGGCCATTTTGTCAGGGCTAATCAACCCTTGCCAACCCTTGCCAACCGTCAGCCGGTCTGTCAGGCCAGCAAATCCTTCACGTTTGCAATCGCGTATTCACGATTCAGCTTCGCGATGAAGGTAGCCTTGATCTCGGCGGGGCAGACCGCTTCGCATTCGTAGTGGTTGCTGCAATTGCCAAAACCCTCCTCGTCCATCTTGCGCACCATTTGCAGCACACGCCGGGTGCGTTCCGGCTGGCCTTGGGGCAACAGCGCGAGTTGCGATACTTTGGCGCTTACGAAAAGCATCGCCGAGGCATTCGGGCAGGCTGCGACGCATGCGCCACAACCGATGCAGGCAGCGGCGTCCATCGCCAGGTCGGCGTTCTGCTTTGGAACGGGAACGGAATTGCCGTCGGGTGCCGAGCCGACACGGGCTGTTATGAATCCTCCGGCCTGCTGGATGCGGTCGAGCGCGGAGCGGTTAACGATCAGATCCTTGAGAACCGGGAACGACGCTGCACGGAAAGGCTCAATGCTGATCGTTGCGCCGTCCTGAAAGTGGCGCATGTAAAGCTGGCATGTCGTTGTCGCGCGGTTTGGGCCGTGGGCGACTCCGTCGATCACCAGGGAACACATTCCGCAAATTCCCTCGCGGCAATCGTGGTCGAAGGCGATCGGCTCCTCGTTTTTTGAAATGAGCTCCTCGTTGACGATATCGAGCATTTCCAGGAACGAAGCATCCTCGGGAATATTGTGGGCCGGATATTCAACCAGCTTGCCGGGAGCATCGGCATTTTTCTGCCTCCAGACTTTAAGATTGAGGTTCATTATTTGTAATTCCTTGTCGCGAGGTGGACGTTTTCAAAATCCAAGGGTTCCTTGTGAAGGACTGGAGCAGCACCGTTGCCGGGAGATTCCCAGGCGCCGACGTATGCGAAGTCCGCATCGTCGCGTTGCGCCTCGCCATCCGGGGTTTGGTATTCCTCCCGGAAATGACCGCCGCACGATTCCTTGCGATGCAATGCATCGAGGCACATTAGTTCGCCGAATTCGAGGAAGTCGGCGACGCGGCCGGCCTTTTCCAGCGATTGGTTGAGCTCTTCGTTTTCCCCGAGCACGTTCACGTTCTTCCAGAATTCCTTGCGCAGTTCCGGGATGCGTTGCAGCGCTTCCTTCAGCCCTGCTTCGTTGCGGGCCATGCCGCACTTGTCCCACACGAGGAGCCCGAGTTCCCGGTGGAAGGAATCAACGGAGCGTTTGCCGCGGATGCTCAGCATGTTCCTTACACGGTTGTTCACTTCCTGCTCCGCCTTTTTGAATTCGGGATGGTCCGGCGACGCTTTTTTCCCGAGCTGGGTCGAAAGATAGTTGCCGATCGTCGACGGCAAAACAAAATAGCCGTCCGCAAGTCCCTGCATGAGCGCGCTTGCGCCGAGGCGGTTGGCGCCGTGATCGGAGAAATTCGCCTCGCCCATTACATGGAGCCCGGGAATGTTGCTCATCAAATTGTAATCCACCCAGAGGCCGCCCATCGTGTAATGCACGGCAGGGAAGATGCGCATCGGAACCTTGTAGGCGTCCTCGTTCGTGATCTTGTGATACATGTCGAAGAGATTGCCGTAACGCTCCCGGATGAGAGGCTCGCCGAGACGCTTGATGGCATCCGCAAAGTCGAGATAAACGCCCAGGCCCGTGGAACCGACGCCGCGACCCTCGTCGCACGCCTGCTTTGCCGCACGGGATGAAATGTCACGTGGCGCGAGATTGCCGAAGCTCGGGTATTTCCTCTCCAGGTAATAGTCGCGCTCGCTGTCCGGAATCTCATTCGGAGGCCGCTTGTCGCCCTGTTGCTTCGGCGCCCACACACGTCCGTCGTTGCGCAGCGACTCGGACATGAGCGTGAGCTTGGACTGGTAATCGCCCGTGACCGGAATACATGTGGGATGAATCTGCGTGTAGCAGGGGTTTGCCATGTAAGCCCCCTTCTTGTGCGCGCGCCAGATGGCGGAGGCGTTGCAGCCTTTCGCATTCGTGGAGAGATAGAAAACATTGCCATAGCCGCCCGTGGCCAGCACCACCGTATCGCCGGCATGGGAGGAAATTTCCCCCGTCACCATGTCACGTACCACGATTCCTTTTGCGTGGCCGTCGACCAGCACCAGATCGAGCATCTCTGTGCGCGGAAACATCTGCACGGTGCCCGCTGCGATTTGTTTGACCAGACCTGAATAGGCGCCCAGTAAAAGCTGCTGCCCGGTCTGGCCGCGCGCGTAAAATGTGCGTGAAACCTGCGCGCCGCCGAAGGAACGGTTTGCCAGCAGGCCGCCGTATTCGCGGGCAAATGGCACACCCTGCGCAACACATTGGTCGATGATATTCGCGCTCACTTCGGCGAGCCGGTACACATTCGCCTCGCGGGAGCGGAAATCGCCGCCCTTGATCGTGTCGTAGAAAAGACGGTAAACGCTGTCGCCGTCGTTCTGGTAATTCTTCGCGGCGTTGATGCCCCCCTGCGCGGCGATCGAGTGCGCCCGGCGCGGGCTGTCCTGGTAGCAGAAACATTTTACTTTGTAGCCGAGATCGCCAAGCGTGGCTGCTGCGGAGGCGCCTGCCAGTCCCGAACCTACGATGATGATTTCGTATTTGCGACGGTTTGCCGGGTTGATGAGCTTGGATTCAAACTTGTGCTTCTCCCATTTTTTCTCGATGGGGCCGGATGGGATTTTGGAATCGAGACTCATAGACCTGTTCTAAATTTTTAAGATGCCGAGGAAAACGGAAACCGGGATGGATATGTAACCGGCAAAAATCAGCCATGCGAGAGCAACGCCCCCGATTTCAAGCGTGTGGGCGATTTTCTTGTCATTCAGGCCGAGTGTCTGGAAAAAGCTGGAAAAGCCGTGGCTCAGGTGGTTGCAGAGCAGGAACATGCCGACGATGTAGAAGCCCGCGGCAAAAGGATTCTGGAACGCGAGCACGACCATTTTATAGATGTCGGTATGCCCATTCGGCTGGAGGTAGGAGGGAAAACCGAGGCTCGCAGGGCGCGCTGTGAATTGCAGAAGATGAAAGATTACGAAGCAGAGAAGGATCAGGCCGCTCACCAGCATGGTGCGCGCAGCGGTCGTGGTGCGGACATTCTTTTTTACAGAGTATTGTTCCGGACGCGCCTGCCGGTTTTCAATCGCGAGTTTGATCGTGGTGATGATGTGCAGGCCGAAACACGCCAGCAAAAATGCGCGGATGACCCAAAGCAGCGGTCCCATGCTGTGCAGCTTCTCGCCATACCAGTTGATCTGCTCGGGGCTGATGAAGATTTGCAGGTTGCCGATGAGGTGACCGATTACATAAGCGATCAATACCAGGCCGGTGAGGGCGACGATCCACTTTTTGCCGATTGAGGAGTTGTAAAAATTAATGAGGGGTGTCATCCGATTATTTCATTCATTTGCGTGCGACATGAAGGCGGGGTTCGACAGGTCGCAAGAGCTTGTCCAAGCTTCAAATGACAACGTAGCATAAGTTACTCTTATTTTGCTATTTGTTTTTTTGAAAAGCTCAAATTTTGTCATTTTCTTAATACTTTGAATTCGAGAACGCGGTTTTTCTTTATGTTGGATTTGCTTGGATTTGGTTGGATTACTCTGGGAATTCGTCTGAGGTAAAACTGGATACGGAAGAATCTGACTGCAAGTTACTCAAGTTTTTGTTTTTGGTTCGTGCAGGCATTCTGGCATTGTCCGGCTTCCCCTTCTAACCATTTTAACACTAAACCTAAACGGATTTTGGCAAAATACTGGCTTAAGGCAGGGGCACCGGAATGGTCTGAATGTTGCGTTCGTTTCATAAGGGGCATCATGGTCGAAACTCGCTTGTAAAACCGAGTCGATTATTCGCTTACCATGATTTTTTGCGGCTTGTCTTTTCGAGCCTGTGAAAATAGGATATCTGCGCTTTTCGCCCGTGAGATTCCGGGTTTATTTGTCCGGAATCTTGTCTGGATCCATGCCGAGAGCCGTAATGGAGCAAGCGACGACAGTGCGCAGCTTTAGATCCGCAGCGGCCTCGATGAGTTCGTCGCTTTCCGATCCCGGGTTCAGCCAGACTTCCTGCGGCTTGATCGCGGCGATGGCTTCCAGCATCTTTATTCCCACTGCGGGCGGGACATACATGCTCACGAAATCCACCGGCGCCGAGATATGCTCCACGGAGTGATAGGCCTTCAGCCCCTCCACAGTTTCTTCACGCTGATTGACGGGAAAAACCGTGTAGTCGTTTTCCAAATAGGCGCGAACCGCCTTGTTGCCGAACTTGCGACGGTCGTTCGAAGCACCGATTACTGCTACGCTGGGTTGAGGCATGGTGTGTAACTCCGGAACGAACATACAAAAGAGACCGCCGCTGGAAAGCATGAAATGGAAAATTTTCAGCAACGAGGCTTTGGCAGTTGAAATCAGCGCGCCATTTCCCTAGCATCCGCGCGATCACGAAAAAAGGAATCCTATGGTAAAATTACACACGAAATTATTCACGCTTCTCGCGGTCCTGGCAATGGGTTGTGCGACCGGTTACTCGCAGGACGAAATAGTGGTGGGCGAATTCGCTTCGCTCACGGGTGGAAACGCCAGCTTTGGACAGTCCTCCCACAAGGGCACGCAGCTTGCCGTGGACGAAATTAACGCATCCGGCGGAGTGCTCGGCAAAAAGATCAAGCTCATCACCGAGGATGACCAGTCCCTCGCGGGCCAGCCGGCCACGATCATGCGCAAATTCATTTCCAGCGACAAAGTGATCGCAGTGCTCGGTGAGGTCGCCTCCTCCAAGTCGCTCGAAGCGGCGCCGATCTGCCAGGCGAATAAAATCCCGATGATTTCCCCCGCTTCCACGAACCCCAAGGTGACGGAAGTCGGCGACTACATCTTCCGCGTCTGTTTCATCGATCCCTTCCAGGGCACGGTGGGCGCGAAATTTGCCCTGGGCAAGGGCTGGAAAAATGTCGCGGTGCTCACCGATGTGAAGCAGGATTATTGCAAAGGCCTCGCGGAATTCTTCGAGGAAGCCTTTACCAAAAACGGCGGCACGATTGTTAAAGAGGTGAGCTACAGCACGGGCGACAAGGATTTCAAGGCGCAGATCACCTCGATCAAGGCGACGCATCCCGATGCAATTTACGTTCCCGGCTATTACGCGGAGGTCGCGCTCATCGCGCGGCAGGCCAAGCAACTCGGTCTCAAAGTTCCATTACTCGGTGGCGACGGCTGGGTGGGGGACTCGCTCATCCCGGTGGCAGGCGCGGCGATCGAGGGAAGCTTTTTCTCGAACCACTACTCCGAGGAGGACAAGTCGCCGATCATCCAGGATTTCGTGAAAACGTATAAAGACAAATACGGCGCTGTGCCCGATGCGATGGCTGCACTCGGCTACGACTCCGCAAACATCCTGGCCGCCGCGATCAAAAGCGCGGGCACCACGGATTCCGCGAAACTGCGCGACGCGATCGCCGCGACGAAGGATTTCAAGGCCGTCACCGGCACGATCACGCTCGACGCAAACCGCAATGCGACGAAGCCCGCCGTGATGATGACAATCAAGGATGGTAAATTCAGTTACGTCGATACGGTATCGCCGTGAGTGTTGCAATTAAGAGCGCAAAATGAGTTAAGAACGCACGACGCACCGGCAAGGCACCCATGGCAACGCGCAACTTCTTGATTCATCGCTCTTAAATAACGTGACGGAATTTCTCCAGCAACTCATCAACAGCCTCACACTGGGCTCGATCTACGCGCTCATCGCGCTCGGCTACACCATGATCTATGGCGTGCTGCGATTTGTGAATTTCGCGCACGGCGATGTCTTCATGGTCGGCTCGTTCGTCGGGTACTATGCCGCGCCGTACCTGATCAAAGGCATCGCGGAAAGCGGACGCAGCCTTCCCTTTGTCCCTCCCTTCGCGCAGAACTCCTACGCGGGGGCCATCGCGGTATTGCTGGTGGCCATGCTCGCATGCGCCGTGCTTGGCATCCTTACGGAAAAAATCGCCTACCGTCCCCTGCGCAGCCGCCCCAGGCTCACGATGCTGATCACTGCGATCGGCGTCTCCATTTTCCTGGAATATTTCGGCCAGTTTCTCTTCGGTGCGGACCCAAAAAGCTTTCCGTCGCTGATGGACATGAATGAGTTTGAGTGGATCGATACGCACTGGGGTCTCACGATCACCAATGTCGATGTCACCATCCTGGGCGTGACGGTCGCCCTGCTCGTCGCCCTGCGCATGATCGTGATGAAAACGAAGATCGGCATGGCGATGCGCGCGCTGTCGTTCAATCCCACGGCCTGTTCGCTCATGGGGGTGAACAACGACATGGTCATCTCCTTTACATTCGGGCTCGGCTCCGCGCTGGCGGGGGCGGGCGGCATTCTTTACGCATCGGCCTATCCTTCCATCGATCCACTGCTCGGGGTGAATGTGGGTTTGAAGGCGTTTGTCGCCGCGGTGCTGGGTGGCATCGGCAACATCCCCGGCGCGGCGCTCGGCGGCTTCCTCATCGGCCTCGTCGAGACGATGGTGGTCGGCTACTGGTCTTCCAACTACCGCGACGCGATTGCGTTTGCGGTCCTGATTTTGATCCTGCTCGTGAAACCCACGGGCTTGCTCGGAAAATCCGAACGGGAAAAAGTGTGATGATCGCGCGCTCCAAGATCTATCTTCTGCTCGGCCTGGTGGCGTCATTTTTCCTGATGAAGCTGCCGCTGAACTCCTACATCTACAACATCGTGGTGATCATCGGCGTGAATATCATCCTCGCGGTGAGCCTCAACCTGGTGAACGGCTATACCGGCCAGTTTTCCCTGGGCCACGCCGGTTTCATGGCGGTCGGGGCCTATGCCTCCGCGGCAGTCACGAATCTCATCGGTCCAAGGGTCCTGCCACCGGATGCCTATGCATCGCATTACTGGCAGGGGGCGCTGCTTTTCCTTTCGGCATTGGTTGCCGGGGGTCTGTGCGCGGCACTGGCCGGGCTTTGCGTGGGGGTTCCCTCGCTGCGCCTCAAGGGGGATTACCTCGCAATCGTCACGCTCGGCTTTGGTGAAATCATCCGCGTGATATTGCAAAACATGGATGTCGTCGGCGGCGCGCGCGGCTGGAGCGTCACATCGCAATATACGAATATTTTTTGGACCTACGCGATGGCGGTCATCACGATTTACCTCATTACCAGCCTGGTGAATTCCACCTATGGGCGCGGCTTCCTCGCCGTGCGTGACGACGAAATAGCCGCCGAGGCGATGGGCATCAATACCACGAAGTTCAAGGTGATCGCGTTCGTCGTGGCGGCGGGATTCGCGGGCATCGCGGGCGGGCTCTACGCGCATTACATCCAGTTCATCAGCCCGGGCGGTTTCGATTTCATGCTCTCGGTGAGCGTGGTGGTCATGGTCATCCTCGGCGGCATGGGGAGCACGCCGGGCGTGATCCTAGCGGCGATCCTGCTCACCCTCCTGCCTGAAGGGCTGCGCTGGTTTGCAAAATCGTCGCTGCTCGACAACATCATCGCGTTCGTTTTTCACTTCCTTTCCCCCGAAAATTTCGCGATCGCCGCGGATAAAACGAAGGCGTTCTTCGAGAACCGCATGATTTTTTATTCGCTGCTGCTCATCATGTGCATGCTGCTGCGCCCGCAGGGTCTCTTCGGCGATCTCAATGCAGCCCGCCGCGCCGATCCGACCCGGCCAAGGAAACAAGGATGAGCAAGCCGCTTCTCCAGGTCGAGAAATGCACCATCCGCTTCGGCGGCCTCACTGCCGTGCGCGACTTCAGCCTTTGCATCAACGAAGGCGACCTCGTCGGCCTCATCGGGCCGAACGGCGCGGGAAAGACCACGGTGTTCAACATGATCACCGGGGTTTACAAACCGACCGAGGGCGACATTTTGTTTGAAGGCAAATCGATCGCGGGATTGAAGCCCTACCGCCTCGCAAAGTTAGGCATCGCACGCACCTTCCAGAACATCCGCCTGTTTCATTCGCTCACGGTTTTCGACAACGACCGCACGGCGCTGAACATGCACCTGCGCAAGGGTATCTCAAACGCCCTCTGGCGCGGCAGTTCGTTCTTCGAGGAGGAGAAGGAAATTGAGCAGCGCGTGATGGAGATCCTCGAGATATTCGATCTCCAGGATTTGCGCGATTCCATGGCCAAAAGCCTCCCGTACGGGGCCCAGCGCAGGCTGGAAATCGTCCGCGCCCTCGCGGCAAGGCCGAAACTGCTTTTGCTCGATGAGCCCGCCGCCGGCATGAACCCCACGGAAAAGCAGCAACTCATGGAGTTGATCAGTTTTGTGCGCGAAAAATTCAAAATCGCGGTCCTGCTGGTCGAGCATGACATGCGCGTGGTCATGGGAATCTGCGAGCGGATCGCGGTGCTTGATTACGGGCAGAAAATCGCGGAGGGAAATCCGGCCGAGATTCAAAAAGACCCCAAGGTGATCGGCGCATACCTTGGCACTTGAAAAATAAAGACTATCTTCACCCGTGCTTGAAATAAAAAACCTGCAAGTCAGCTACGGCGCGATCGTCGCGCTGCACGACATCTCGCTCAAGGTCGGGAACGGCAGCATCGTCACGCTTATCGGCGCGAACGGCGCGGGCAAGACGACCACGCTCCGTGCGATCTCCGGTATCGTGAAAGCCAAATCCGGCTCGATCACCTTTGAGGGTGAGGACATCACACACCTGCCGCCGCACAAGATCGTCGCGCGCGGCCTTGCCCAATCCCCCGAGGGCCGCATGGTTTTCGCAAACCTCACCGTGCTGGAAAATCTCCGCATGGGCGCCTACCTGCGCAGCGACAAGACGGGTATCGCCCGTGATCTCGGCTACGTCTTCAATACATTTCCCCGGTTAAAAGAGCGCGAAAAACAAACCGCCGGCACCTTGAGCGGGGGCGAGCAGCAGATGCTTGCGATCGGTCGCGCCCTCATGAGCAAGCCGAAGTGCCTCATGCTCGACGAGCCTTCGCTCGGCATCGCCCCGATCCTCGTAAAAACCATTTTTGAAAAAATCGTCGAGATCAACAAAACGCTCGGCATCACCGTCCTGCTCGTCGAGCAAAACGCCAATATTGCCCTCGAGATTTCCCACTACGGCTACGTCATGGAGACAGGCCATATCATCCTGGAGGATTCCTCCGCCGCCTTGCGGCAGAACCAGAAGGTGAAGGAATGTTACCTGGGCGGGGGGTGAGCCGGTAACGGGCCGTTGGGAAAGCTCCACCGCTATCGCCTTGTTTTTGGAGGACTGTTGAGGAACACTCGGTTCCGCACGCGATATGAGAGGGTTAAGATTAATACGCTTCTTGATTACAGCGGCGCTGATCAGCGCGGGATGTGTCGCCTGGATTGATCATCTGTATTATATAACCCTGCTTTGTCTTGCTTTGACGACTTTTGTGCTTTGCAGGAGTACCGATTACATCAGATCGACTGCCTATCCTGATTCCCGAAAAGCGCGGTTTTTCTACGCCATTTTATTGGTGCTTACATTTGCAATGGATTTGTGTGGCTGGTTCGCTTCCCGGTCGCCCGGGAGGTTTATCGACCGGCTCATTTTTGATCCGATATTCGTGGGAGCATTATGGGTGCTGTTCATGTCCGGTTTATTTTTGCAGTGGAGGAAGGAAAATTACTTCGACAACCACATTGCCCCGCGAAATTAATTTTTTGGTGTTTGTCTGCATCGCAAAATGGGTTATTTTCATTTCGTGAGCAATTTTACTCTGGAATATTGGAAGGACGACGGATGGCTTGTGGGCCGGTTAAAAGAGATCCCTGCGGTAATGTCGCAGGGTGAGACCATCGAGGATTTGAAGGAAAATATCCGGGATGCCTATGAACTTGTCGTTGCCGATGCGACTGAAGCTGCGGAAACGCCCTCTCAGAAATCTGAATTGGTCATTGCTCTGTGAAGCTTCGCGAGTTTTTGCGAGAGCTTGTGGCAGCAGGTTGCTATCTTAAACGACATGGCGGGCGGCATGACCTTTATACAAATCCAAAAAACGGCAAAGTCGCGCCGGTGCCCAGGCATTCTGAAATAAAGGACACGCTTGCCAATGTCATTCGAAAACAACTTGGCCTGAAATAAGGAAGTCTTGTCCTAACCGCGAACCGCGTTAAATTTCACACCATGGAGATTATCAAGAAACAAATGACCCTCGAGTACTGGCAGGAGAACGGCTGGTTCGAGGGACGCTTGAAGGAAATTCCCGAGGTCCTCGGCCAGGGACAGACCATCGACGAGCTGGAAGACCACGTCCGGGAGGATTGCGCCGCCCTCGTGAGCGATGAGGATTACGCCCGCCGCAAGGGCTATTCGCACCTCGACGCGGCGGATATCTGGCACGCGCATTTGAAGCTGGTGGAACTCGACCGTTTCCACGCCTCCGTGGCGCAATTGCAGGCGCTTTCGCCGGACCGTGCGGAAAAAGTTTTTGCCTATATCGAGGACCTTGTCGATCTCGAGGCGCTGGAACACCGCGTTGACGAGGAGGATGCGCGCAAGGCACGGGAAAGCGGCGACCTCGGGCAGGAGGATCCGGAGGAAGACGAGGGGTGGTGATTTTTTTCGAAACCGGAATTTCTTCCTCCATTCGTCGCCTGCGCTAATCAATGTCCCGCCAATACACCCTCAATCGCGCGCCGGTTTCCGCCGTTAAAATCGACTACGCCGCGGAGCTGAACCCCCAGCAATGCGCGGCCGTCACCGCGCCGCCCGGCCCCGCGCTCGTGATCGCCGGCGCCGGCAGCGGCAAGACGCGCACGCTTATTTACCGTGTGGCCTATCTGCTCGAGAATGGCGTGCAGCCGTACAACATCCTGCTGCTCACATTCACCAACAAAGCCGCGCGCGAGATGCTCGACCGCGTGACGAACCTGCTGCCGAATGACACCACCGGCCTCTGGGGCGGCACGTTCCATTCCATCGGGAACCGCATCCTGCGCAGCCACGCGGAAGCCGCCGGGTTTGCGAAGGGCTTTTCCATCATGGACCGCGAGGACCAGCAGGACATGCTCGATTCCGTGATCGCCGCCAGCGGCATCGATCCGAAGGACAAGCGCTTCCCCAAGGGCGAAGTGCTCGCGGATATTTTTTCCTTCTCGGTGAATACCGGCCAGAGCATCGAGGACGTGCTGGTGGTGAAATTTCCGTATTTCCTTGAACTGCTCGACCAGATCATCTCCCTGCAAAAAAGCTACGAGGCGAAGAAAAAAACCGCGAACTCACTCGACTTCGACGATCTTCTCGAAAAGCCTCTGCGCCTGTTGCAGCGCGACGCGGCGATAGCCGAGCATTACCAGCGGCAGTTTCAATTCCTTCTCGTGGATGAGTACCAGGACACGAATAAAATCCAGGCCGATTTCATCGACATTCTCGCGGCGCATCACAGGAACGTGATGGTCGTGGGCGACGATGCGCAGTCGATCTACTCATGGCGGGGGGCCAATTTCCAAAACATCCTCGACTTCCCGAAGCGCTATCCCGCCGCGAAAATCTATAAGATCGAGACAAACTACCGGAGCGTCCCCGAGATTCTGCAGGTGGCAAATGCCGCCATCGCGGGGAACGTGCGGCAGTTTGAGAAAAATCTCCAGCCGGTGAGGGAAGTCACGCGCGTGAAGCCCGGCCTCGTGCCGCTCGCCGATTCAAACCAGCAGGCGCTCTTCGTTACCCAGCGCATCCTTGACCTGCGTGAGGAAGGCATCGACCTGAACGAGATCGCCGTCCTCTACCGCGCCCACTATCACTCCATGGAATTGCAGATGGAGCTCACGCGGCACGGCGTCCCCTTTGCGATCACCAGCGGGCTCCGCTTTTTCGAGCAGGCGCATGTGAAGGACGTCGCCGCATTTCTGAAATTTGCCGTGAACCCGCGTGACGAGGTCGCCTTCAAGCGCATGGCACGCCTCCTCCCGGGCATCGGCGCACGCTCCGCGGAGCAACTCTGGACTGCGGCGGAACACGCCCTCGGCAGCGGCCTTGATTTCAAAAAACTCCACCCGCTCAAGGTCCCCGCGAAGTCCCGCAAATCATGGGAGCAACTCGTCCATACCCTCGACGAAATCGCCCCTGGCGGCATACCCGCCGCGCCCGCCGAGATGCTCACCAGCGTGATCGAGGCGATTTACGACGACTACGCCAAAAACAAATTCGCAAACTACGAGGCCCGCCACGAGGATTTGAACACCCTTAACAACTACGCCCGCCAGTACCAGAGCGTCGCCGAGTTCCTCGACCAGCTCGCGCTCATGGGCGGCCTCGAAACCGAGACGGAACTCGGCACCCGCGAGAGCGAGACAGAAATGGTGAACCTTTCCAGCGTCCATCAGGCAAAGGGCCTCGAGTGGAAAGTCGTCTTCGTCATCTGGATGAGCGATGGCATGTTCCCCAGCTCCCGCTCCCTGGAAAGTGACGACGCCATCGAGGAGGAGCGCCGTCTTTTCTACGTTGCCGTCACGCGCGCCCGTGACGAGTTGTATCTCACATACCCCATCATGCGCCTCAACGCCGGCTACGGCGAAATGCTCCAGCGCCCCAGCCGCTTTCTGAACGAAGTGCCGAAGGAATTGCTCGAGGAGTGGCAGATCAACGGCGGGTTTTAGTCTCGTGTGCTTTCGGCGCACCCTGGCGTACTCATACATTTATGGGTTTTATGTTAATTATAAAGCCTCCCGAAATAAAACGGCTTGCTCTTTTTGTTAAACATTCGTAATGATTGCCCTGTTATGTCGCTTGTAGTCTTCATGCGGGCGTTCCCCCCCCAGGAACTTAACAACCAAGGAGCTTAGGGATGAAAAAGCGGATTGTTATCGTCGATGATCATGCGTCGGTGCGCGACATGCTTGCCTGTATCCTCAGGCGCGAACACGACTACGAAATTGTCGGCGAAGCCGGTACCGGCATGAAAGCACTGGAAATTTGCGCGAGCCTGCGACCGGATTTGATGATTCTCGATCTTGTGTTGCCCGAGCTGTCGGGCACGGAAGTCATGCGAAGGCTGGGGCTTCTGCATCCGTTGCTCCGGGTGCTGGTTTATTCAGGCACGTTCAACCACGCCCTGGTCATCGAGGCGTTGCGGTGCAAGCCGCACGGCTTCGTCGAGAAATCCGATACCCTGGACACCCTCCGGCAGGCGATTTCCACGGTGGCATCCGGCGGCAGTTATTTTACACAATACGCCGCCGGTTTTTTTAAGAGCGCGAATGCGGTGCCCGGCGAGTCATGCGATCTTACAGCGCGTGAACGGGAGATATTACAATTGGTGGCCGAGGGGCAGAGCAACAAGGAGATTTCCCGCATGCTTGGCGTGGCGAATAAAACCGTGGAAAACCACCGGGCGCACCTCATGGGAAAGCTGCGGATCCACGACATTGCGGGCCTCACCCGTTATGCCGTCCGCCACGGCATCGTTACGGTGGAGTGACCGGGTTTCGCGCCCGGCTTCCTCTTTTCCCCGGAATACAAATCTCATTTGTTGCATTTGCTTTTCGGGCGTCTCCTTTTTATCATTACGCTCACTTGTCCATGAATCTTGCTCCTGAAACCTGCACACCCGCTGCGCCGCCGGACCTGGTCGATCCGGGATCGATCGCTGGCGACAATGCCCGCGATGCCATCACTTTTGATACTACCTATGGCCCCGCCCGCATCTTTGCCTCCAGCGACCGGATTCCCACTGGTCTCAGGCAGCGTGCATTCGCCGGAGCCTCGAAGGATTTCCGTTATTACGAGGTGAGCGAAAAGGCGCTGGAGGGCCAGTTCGATCATCAATACCTGGTTTTGCAGAATACAAAGGAAGACAAAATCGCCGTCCAGCCGGTCTTTTTTGTCTCGCAGGATATCCTCGAGGGCCTGCCTCGCAAGCTCCACGCCATCCTCACCTGGCCCCGCAAATTTATCCAGCGCTGGCTGCGCTTGCGCATGCTTGTCATTGGCTGCTCCGCCGGCGATGGCGCGCTCGACAGCTCCGAGCCTTGGGCGGTCGCGGCACTGCACGAGGCGCTTGCGGTGTACGGCAAAAAGTCAAAGGCCTCCGTCGTGCTTCTAAAGGATTTCCCCTCCATCTACCGCGCCGCGCTCCAGCCTTTCGCGCAGGGGGATTACCTTCGCGTGCCCAGCATGCCCGCCTGCTCGCTCGAACTCGATTTTGCGACCTTCGAGGACTTCATGAAGGACAAGCTCGGGCGCAAGCTCCGCTACAAATACATCAAGCTCAACAAAAAGCCGCCGATCCCGTGGGAGGTTGTGACCGATGTCACGCCGTTCGCCGGTGAAATTTACGCGCTCTACAAGCAAACGCACGACCGCTCGAAGATGCGCTTCGAGCAATTGACCCCGGGATTCTTCGCGCTCCTGGGGCGGAAGATGGGTGACAGCGCCCGCTATTTCCTCTGGCGCGTGGATGGCCGCATCGCCGCGTTTGCCCTCTGCCTCGTGCATGGGGAGGAGATTCATCACCTGAATATTGGTTTCGATTATTCCGTGTCGCTCGACCTCCAGCTTTATTATGTGACCATGCGCGACATCCTCCAGTGGGCGCTCGGCCAGGGGTTGAAACGCTACGTCACAGGCCAGCTCAATTATGACCCGAAACTCCACTTCCGCATGCGGCTCGCGCCGCTTGATCTTTATTCGAGGCATACGTCCCCGCTCTTGAATCCGATATTCAAGCGTGTGCTTCCTTTTCTCCAGCCTGTCCGGCACGATCCGATCATCCAGAAATTCGAGAATGCCAGTGAGTTGTAGAACCGGGCTTCTTCATTTTCCACGCATGCGCACTGCAAAGGCGGTGCGCTTTTGCTTTTCAGGGGAGGGATTTCCTTTTTAAATCCACGCCTTCATGAATCTCACACCCGATAAGCCCATCGCCGGTCTCCTCGCTCCGCTCTTTGCAATCCGCACGGAGAACGATCTCGGCATCGGCGATGTCGATGGCCTGCGCCAGCTTGTCGATTGGGCGGCCGATATCGGCTTTGAACTCGTGCAGCTTCTGCCGATCAACGAGACCGGCAATGACCACAGCCCGTACAACGCGATCAGTTCCGTTGCCATCGATCCCACCACCATTTTCATCTCACCCGATTCGATCAGGGATCTTCCGCGCGCCGATTTCGAGGCCATCACCGCCGCTGCGGATCTCTGGAAGCTGCGCTCGGGTCCGGTGAATTACAAGAAGGTCAAGGCGTTGAAACAGGCGCTGCTCTTGAAGGCGTTCTCTACCTTTTGCGACAACGAAACGCGCCGCAACACCTCGCGCGCAAAAAAATTCCGCGCCTTCACGAAGGAGCAGGCCCCGTGGCTGAACGACTACGCGCTCTACCGCGTGTTGATTGATGAGAACGAAGGCGACGAGCGCTGGGACAAGTGGCCCGAGCAGCAGCGCACTGCCGCCGCAGCGGCGAAGTGGCTCCGCGAGCAAAGCGTCTTCAAGCGCAAGGAACTCGACCGCAGGATCAAGTTCTACATGTATGTGCAGTGGATCGCTTATATCCAGTGGGCCGGGCTCAAGGCGTACTGCGACGGGCGCGGCGTGGCCTTGATGGGCGATGTCCCCTACGGCGTCAGCTATTACAGTTCCGATGTTTTCTCACAGCCTGGCATTTTCGATCTCACATGGTCCGGCGGCGCGCCCCCCGAGAAAGTTTTCAAGAGCGATCCCTTCACCGAGAAATGGGGGCAGAACTGGGGCATTCCCCTCTACCGCTGGGATGTGATGAAAAGCGACGGTTTTGCCTGGTGGCGGCGGCGCGTGCAGATGGTGCGCGAGATTTTTCACCTCTTCCGCATTGATCACGTCCTCGGCTTTTACCGCATCTACAGCTTCCCCTGGCGCCCGCAGGAAAATGCGGATTACCTCCCGCGCTCCGGGGATCAGGCAAAGGAATTCACCGGCGGACGCCTCCCGGGTTTCCTGCCGCGCGATGATTCCAACGCGCAAAACTGCGCGGCTAACAGGATCGACGGCGAACGTTATTTAAAAGCCTTGCTGGAGACTGTCGGCTTGAACCGCCTCATCGGCGAGGACCTCGGTGTCGTTCCCGATTACGTCCGCCCCAGCCTTACCTCGCTCGGTATCGCCGGATTCAAAATCCCCATTTGGGAGACCGGCCAGAATGGACGCCTCATCGATGGCAAAACCTACCAGCGTCTCTCCGTCACGACATATGCCACGCACGATCACCCACCGATCAGGACGCATTGGGACGACCTTTACGCAGCAGCCTCTTCCGGCAACGGCCACGCGCTCTACGAAATGCAGCGCCTCGCGGAATTCGCCGGCATCGACCAGGCAACCATGCCGAAGCCTTTCAGCGACGGGATTCACACGGCACTTATCGCCGCGCTTTTCCGCAGCAATTCATGGATCGCCATCCTCATGATCACCGACCTCTTCGGCGGTACCCAGCGTTTCAACGTCCCGGGAGCTATCGCCGATTCCAACTGGAGCGAGCGCCTGGAACTGCCGGTCTCAAAATGGAAGGACGACATGCAGATCGTCTGGAAAGCAGGCCAGGCCCGCATTGCGCTGAAAGAATCAGGACGGCACGTCGTCTAGATAGCAGTTCAAATTTGATCCTTCGTTCGACTCCTCGCTACCAAACTCCGTTTTGGTAGCGCGCTGATCCCGGAAACTCTGTTTACTTCCGGCATCGTTGGTCGCGAGCGAAATCGCAAAGGAAATGCGGGATTCACAGACTGGTTCCGATGTGATAAACAAAGGGGATACAACTATGGATTACAGAACCGATTCCTTGTTCCGTAGATTTACAAACGCGCAGTCCCATCTGAATGCAGAAAACATTCAAGAGGTCGTGTCTTTTAAATATCGAGATACGATTGGCAACCGCTCGGAATATGTGGATTTTGTTGAGCATTACTTTCCCTCGCTACCAAACTCCGTTTGGTAGCGCACTGATCCCGGAAACTCTGTTTCCCTCCAGCGTAGCAGCCCATGCGCAGCCGCAGCCGCGAAATCATCTCCACGCGTCACACTTCAACACAGGCAACGCACCCGGCAGCCACTCATGCGCCGACGAATAACGCCAATGCTCCACGGATACTGCCATGCCACGGGCTACAGGATTATTATGCATGTAATCGAGTTTCTGAAGCATCGTCTCATCATCAATAATGGCCTGTGGATGAAACCCCTCCTGCCATATCTGATGTTCGCTGGCTGTCTTGTGGGCCGCGCGAAAATAGGCGAGTTCCTTCAAGAGCCATTCACGGCCATCCTCTTTCAATTGTTCGAGAATGCGCCGCGCGGTATATTTTTTCAAATCGGCGATTGTCCGCGTAAGATCAGGGGCGAAGACCACGGCGTGAAAATGATTTTCCATGATCACCCTGCCATAAACTTGCAACCCTTTGTGCAGGCGGCAATATTCCATCGATTCGATCACAATGTCGCAATACGTTGCGCTGGTGAAGATGGGAAGCCATTGCACGATTGTCGAAGTGATGAAATGTGCGTTGTGCGGTTCGTTTACTCGATAGCGGCTGCGCATCGGGGGATTTTATCAAAGGGAAACAGAGTTTCCAAGACCAGTGCGCTGCCAGACAGAGTTTGGCAACGAGGAAAAAATCTCTGCTACATCCGCCTCAAATCATTTTATGAGTAGAAAAACGCAAAAAAGGTTGAGCTACCCCCGCGATTTGCTGATTCTTTAGGTTCATCTCTCGATTCCCTTTTTAAAAATATGAAACAACCCATCAAAGTCGCAGTCACCGGCGCAGCCGGCCAAATCGGATACTCACTTCTTTTTCGCATCGCTTCCGGTGCGCTGTTTGGTCCGGACCAGCCAGTCATCCTGAACCTCATCGAGATCGAGCCCGCCCTGAAGGCGCTCAATGGTGTCGTCATGGAATTGAATGACTGCGCATTCCCGCTCTTGAAAGGCATCGTCCCCACCGCAAATCTTGACGAGGGCTTCAGCGGCGTGAACTGGGCGTTGCTCGTCGGCAGCGTTCCCCGCAAGGCCGGCATGGAGCGCGGCGACCTCCTCGGAATCAACGGTAAGATCTTCATCGGCCAGGGCAAGGCTATCGAGAAAAATGCCGCGCAGGATGTCCGCGTCCTCGTTGTCGGAAACCCCTGCAACACGAACTGCCTCATCGCCATGAGCAATGCAAAAGGCGTCCCTGCCGACCGCTGGTTCGCCATGACGCGCCTCGACGAAAACCGCGCCAAATCCCAACTCGCCATCAAGGCGGGTGTGGATGTCACAAGCGTCACCAACGTGGCGATCTGGGGCAACCATTCCGCCACCCAGTATCCCGATTTCTACAACGCAAAAATCGACGGCAAAAACGCCACCGACGTCATCACCGACGAAGCATGGTTGAAGAACACCTTCATCCCCACCGTCCAAAAGCGCGGCGCCGCCATCATCGAGGCCCGCGGCCTCTCTTCCGCCGCATCTGCCGCAAACGCCGCTATCGACACTGTCGTCTCCCTCTCTACGCCTACGCCAAAAGGCGACTGGACCAGCGTCTCCGTCCTTTCCGACGGCTCCTACGGCGTGGAAAAAGGCATCATCAGTTCATTCCCCATCCGCACCGACGGCAAAAAATGGGAGATCGTCCAGGGCGTCCCCGTCAACGAATTCAGCCGTTCCAAGATCGACGCCACCGTCAACGAGTTGAAGGAAGAAAAAGCCCTCGTCGCTGCCTTGCTCCAGTAAGGCAACAACCGCCTCTTGGTTATTTGTAAGTTTTACACAGGCTCCCCAAGGCCTGTGTAAGACCGCGTACGCTTCTCTTTTTTGGGCCCGAAAATATTTCTTGAAATGAGGGGCTTGACATTCTACAGAAATTACACTAAAGTAATATCAAGGTTACTGGTATGGTTTGCATGTCTTCGTTTCCCGGGAAAACTCCTTTCCTTCAAAAACACGTTTTTTGCCAAACAAAGCCAATTTTTACTCTGTAGAGACCAAAAAAACAAAGCCAATTCAAAGCCAAACAAACCCAATTTTATGCCAATTCAAAGCCAATTTGGGCTGAAAATCTACGTAAATGCGGTTATTCGCAACCCGGACCGGGATATGGACGCCTTGCTCTGCCCATCAGTGTGAGTCAAACCTAGTCAAAGCAAAACAAAGGTAAATAATTTCGACGAACCTCACACCCGGAAAACCCGGAATCATGCCCCGTCTACGCAGCCTTCGCCATACCCGGCTCGGTCTTGGAAGACGCCTTGTCGCGTTCCGCAAGCGCCAGCAGCACATCAGTCTTTGATACCGTTCCGAAAAGCTGCGAGTCGGTATCGGTCACGGGCAGTCGTTCCCCGTCATGCTTGGAAAACTTGGTGAGGGTTTCAGCAAGCGACTCGTACGGCGCCACCGTGGGAAATGTCTCCTGCATGATGTCGCGCGCGATCACGATCTCCGCCAGTTCGAGGTCGTTCAGGTAGCTCTTGATGTCGTGCAGCGAGATCACCCCCTTGAAATGCTGGCCCGCATCCACCACGTAGAGGTAATTGAACCGGTGGGTGATGAAACAATGCGCGATCTCGGAGAACCGCGAATTTTCCGAGACCGTAACGGGGTTTTTCTTCATCAAATCCGCAACCGAGAGCGAGGCAAGCTGCCGCTCGAATGCCCCGGCGCCCTTGCGCTTGAGCGACTCCGCGTAGATCGATTTGTCCTCCAGGCTCAGCGAGACATAGTGCGCCACCACGCACGCCAGCATGAGCGGCAGGATGATTTGATAGTCGAGCGTCAACTCGAACAGCATGATGATCGCCATGATCGGCGCATGGGTCGTCGCCGCGAGGAAAGCCCCCATGCCCACAAGCGCAAACGCACTCGGCACCAGCGCCACACCGTGCCACATCCCGTGCCACATCGGTTGGATACCGGCGCAAAAAAGATAGCCGATACACGCCCCTGCAAACAGGGTGGGGGTGAATACGCCGCCCACCGCGCCGGAGCCGAAGGTCGCGGACGTTGCCACGATTTTGAACACAAGGATGATCAGGATGCTCTTCCAAAGTAAATCGCCTTGCAGCACCTGGTTCACCACGCTGTAGCCGTTGCCGCAAATCTCGGGGTTGAAAGCCGCAAGCACTCCCACGATCAACCCGCCGAGTGCCAGTCTCAAGTATGCAGGCACATCGGTCAGCCGGGAAAACATCGACTCGCTCCATCTCAGCAACCTCAGGAACCATGGTCCGGCCAGTCCCGCAGTCACTCCCAGGAAAAGGTAGGGGACGATTTCCCAGTTCGAGTTCAGCCTCACATTGGGCATGTGGATTTCGTAAAGGGGATCGCTGCCGAGGAGAGTCCGCACCGTGAGCGTCGCGATCACCGAGGAAAATACCAGCGGCCCGAAGCTCTCCATGGACATCGAGCAAAGCACGATTTCCGCGACGAACATGGCGCCTCCGATCGGCGCATTGTAGGCGGAGGCGATGCCCGCCGCCGCCCCGCATGCCACCAGCAGGCGCAATTGCAAGGTTGGCATTCTGCGCGCGCGGCCGATCAGCGAGGCAAGCACCGCCGAGAGTTGCACCAGCGGACCTTCGCGCCCGATCGATCCGCCCGATGCGATGGTGAACATGGCGGAGGCGCATTTCACAAAGCTCAGCCGGGCCGGCACCACGCCGTTCCCCAGCACGATGGCTTCCATGTAATCGGTGCTGCTTTTTTTCTGGCTCCACCATGTCCCGAAATGGATGATCAATCCGGCGATTCCCCCGCCAAGCGCCGGAACGAGCACCCTTTGCCATGCCTGGAGATGCTCGAAACTTTCCACGAGCCCGCTGCTTTGTCCCGTCATCAAGGTGTGCACGCCGTTCGTCAGACGCCGGAATAATACCGAGGATACCGCGCCCGTGAACCCGATGACTCCAGCCCAGAAAAGGGTGATCTGCAAATCGGTCGGGCGGATGTGGTCGAAGATCCAGACGCGCAGTTTCAGAAGTAGCAAAAGCCATTTCTGGGAAACTTGCTTGTCTGCTGGCGGCATGAAATACAACCTAAACCTTTGCGGCGGGAAACTACAGAAGTTCTTCAATCGCCGCGAAAATTCTCCGGCGCCCGCACTTTTCCGTGCGTCCGGAAATCTATTTCGTCGCCGGCAGCACAG
>Ga0302319_10001032_pt1 | contig 62507 bp, 77 predicted proteins | sample Bog_T0_2_FD_203319 | JGI IMG/M metagenome (GOLD analysis project Ga0302319, IMG submission 203319) | Peat permafrost microbial communities from Stordalen Mire near Abisko, Sweden - Bog_T0_2 | ecosystem: Environmental > Terrestrial > Soil > Wetlands > Peat | place: Sweden: Abisko, Stordalen Mire...
CAAGCCAAAACAAAACTTGCCCGAACCGGCACCGGCGCGGTAAAACAACTTCATGTCCTGGCCGCGGCTTCGTTGGCCGGTTTTGAAGTGATCACAGATGGCCGGTTTTGCGGTGATCACCGAGGCAGATCATGGCTAATACCATAGAAGCCTGCAAACGGGCGGAGGCGAAGCTGATTTTCTTCGATAACGTCTACATGTATGGGAAGGTAGCGGGCCCGATGACGGAAAACACTCCGTACGCTCCCTGTTCGAAGAAGGGAGAGATCCGCGCAAAGATCGCAACAGCCCTGATGAATGAGGTGCAGGCTGGCAGTCTGAGCGCAATGATCGCGCGCTCAGCAGACTTCTACGGACCCGACACCCAAAACGGAGTACCGAATGTTCTGGTCTTTGAGCCTTTTGCGAAAGGGTCAAAAGCATCGTGGTTGGTCAATGCATCAGCCCCTCACTCGCTGACCTTCACTCCTGACGCAGCGCGCGGCGTGACAATGTTGGCAGACCAGGAGTCGGCTTGGAACCAGGTCTGGCATCTGCCGACGGCGCCCAATCCGCCAACCGGCAGAGAGTTCATCGCTATGGCTGCAAGTGAATTCGGAGTGGCCCCCAAGTATCGGGTGTTGAGCAGGCCGATGCTTCGGCTGGCCGGATGGTTCAACCCCCAAGTTCGCGAGTCGTACGAGATGTTGTATCAGAGCGATTCTCCCTATCTGTTCGACTCGACAAAGTTCGCCCGCGAATTCGGCTTCACAGGAACCTCCTATCCAGACGGAGTCCGAATCGCTGCCGCTTCCTACAAGGGGAAGAAGTGAAATGCGCCGCCGAATCGAGTTGTGAGTTGCACTCGGTCGGCGGGGGATACAACCTCGCTGACGGCGCAGCGTTTACCGGCCAGCTCCGGCCGGATGGTCGGCCACTCGGAGAATGTTGAGGGCAGCGCGGTGGGGCGTCGCGGTCCGACTTTGGCGAGCGTTATCGCCTATCCGCAGCGATTTTGTGGTTGGCCGCCTCGTCGTCACTGTCATAGACCGAGCTGCCGATCGGCAGCGCTGGTCCCTCTAGATGACACTTAACCACATCGACCAGATGTGCTCCATCCGGTTCCACGGAGTCCACGCTCGCACGAATCAATTCCAATTGCTCCTGCTGCCCCGGGCTGAGATCCCTTCCCCAGGCTGCGGCAACCAACAGGCGCAGCAAAAAGTCCCTGGGGCCGTGGATCTCCCGCGTGCTGCCATCGCCAAAATATAGAACGACTGGATCGCTCTTGAATCTGCTCTCCAGCGCGCGAACACGCTTCTCAATTCTCACGTTGTTCCTCCCATCACAGGACTCACGGCTGCTCCGAACGCTCCGCAGCTCGCTCCAGCTCGGTAACTCGTTTTTCGATGTTTTCCGTCTCGACGCCTTTCCGCGTCTGATCCAGGATGTAATACGCGCACCGCGCCTTCACCGTCGCCGGTGAGCCGCCACCCACCATGAGCCTCAAGAGCGTTGTTACTGCGGGGACCGAAGCTTGCTGCAGGCGCGCCAGACTGCCGAAACGCTGCCAGTCGGGCGTCGCGAAGCGCTTGGTCAAACTCAGGTAACTTCCGCCAACGCTGCAGCGTCTTGGCCGAAACGCCGATGGATTGGGCGGCCTCTTCATCATTGCGGCTGGCGAGAATCGCGATGACCGCCTGCTCCATCTTTCGTCCGAGTTTTTCTCCGTGGCCGCTCATCTGCGGACACCTGGGTACATGATTAAGCCAGGGAAGATGGCATCGCCCTTCCATCGCCATGATCGATTTCCTGCAGAATTGCCTTGCTTCTGCTCCCCAGCAGAGTGATCCATGTGATGACCGCGGCGATTGCCGCAGAAGGAGATCGAACGAAAATGACCACCGAAAACACCGAAACCAACGACACAGCCGCCGCCGTTGCGGAACAGGGCGCGAACGTCGCGCCGGAGAAGGCTTCCGCGAAGAAGGCTGCCACGAAGAAGGCTGCCGCCAAGCCCGCCGCGAAGGCCGCGAAGAAGAGCGTGAAGAAGGCCCCCGCCGCGAAGGCCACGAAGAAGGACGCCAAGAGCGGCGGCAGGCCTACATTCCGCCAAGATTCGAAATCGAGCATCATCCTGGGCCTCTTGCGCCGCCCCAAGGGCGCGACGATGGCCGAGATCGTGAAAGCGGTCGACTGGCAAAAGCACTCGATTCGGGGCTTCCTCAGCGGCAACCTCGTCAAGAAGCAGGGCCTCAAACTCGAATCCGGCAAGAACGCGGCCGGGGAGCACGTCTACCGCATCGCATAGGCTGGCGCCGCATTGGCCCGCTCGGCTTAGGCCGGGCGGGCTTTTTTGCGTTTGTGCCTCGCCTCGCTCGCGCTGCGCCCCGCTTCCGATCAAGACCATTTCGTCGGTTTCAACAAAATGGTCCTGGGGGTTATAGTTTTCTCGTGGGCGGTTTCTGGCGGCCCAGGGGCGGCCAGTCCGGGGTTGGCGCCACACGTCGGCCTGGCGGGGCCGGAGCCAACGTGGGCCAAACGTGGCGGCACGGTGGCCAAACCCTAGCGGCCCGCCCGCAACAGGCGCAACTCCCCGCTCCAGTCGGCCAGCGCCAGGCATAGCCCCTCCACGTCCGTGTGCCCGGCCTGGAGTTGGGCTTCGATGCCGGCGATCTCGGCGTGGCAGCGGTCGATTCATGCAGCCGCCTTCCGGCGTTCCTGGGCGATTTCCTCGAAGGTTCTCCCGTCGCCGTCGAGAGTCGCCTTCTTGCCGGCCAACGTCTGCCAACGCTGGATCACGACGTCAACGTACTTCGCGTCCAGCTCGAGGCCCAGGCAAGTGCGTTCCGTGAGTTCCGCCGCGGCGAGCGTTGTGCCGCTGCCAAGGAACGGATCGTAGACCAGCTCGCCCCGCTTGAGGTGGTTCTGGATCGGGCGCGACATAAGAGCCATAGCATTTTGAGTTGGATGGTCAAATTTCGTCTCGTCGGAACCGCCCATGATGAACTTCGGCGAGGGAGAGGCCCAAATGGTAGAGTTCTCGCCGGCCTTGCCATACCAAGGTGCGTTCACCTTTCGCACGAACCAGCATGGCTCGTGTTGGAACCAGTACAGCGTTCTCGTCAGCACCGTTCGCCCTTTGTCCCAGATGATTTGCTGGTGATGCACCAACCCGATGCGCAAGAGGCCGTCCAGCACCTCCCGGGTAAACTTGGAGGCATGCCAAACATAGGCAGCCTGGAGACTCGGCACCAACTCGAAGGCCTCGGACCAGTCGGCCCGGGTGTCCCCCGAGATCGTTGTCTCGGTGTGGCCCGCAGTCCGATTCTTCATGTAGCTCGCCTCGGCGGGCCCGCAACCGTTCAGGCCGGCGCGGTCGCGCCATTCGGAATCGAGCTCAATTCCGTAGGGCGGGTCGGTGACCATCAGGATCGGTTTGCGCTCGCCGAGCAGCCGGGCGACGTCCTCGGCGCTGGTGGCATCTCCGCAAAGAACGCGATGCTTGCCGCAGAGCCACAGGTCGCCAGCGCGGGATACTGGGTTCTCGGGAAGTGGCGGCGCGGCATTGGTTCGCTCCTCGTCCGGAATGGCCAGCAGGCCGTCGATCTCGCCAGGATCGAAGCCGGTAAGCGAGAGATCGTAATCGGACTCGTTCAGTTGCTGGAGTTCCAGGGCTAGCAGTTCTTCGTCAAAGGCTGCCCACGTCGCAGATCGATTCACGAGCAACCTGAACGCTTTGACTTGCCCGTCGCTCCACTCGTCGCAGAGGATCACGGGAATGCTGGCGGTGTCGCCACCAGGCCAGGATCCCAACTTGCGCGCGGCTTTCAACCTGAGATGGCCGTCGACGACAGTTCCGTCGCTGCGCGCGAGCACCGGCACCTTGAATCCGAACTCGCGGATGCTGCTGCACATACGATCCACGGCGGCATCGTTCTTGCGCGGGTTGCGGGCGTAGAAGACGAACTTGTCGATCGGCCAGAACTGGATTTGCTGTGATAGTACCGTTTCCTGCGAAAGCATGCCTCACCTCGTTTGGTGAAGAATCCTCCGCAAGGTGCGCCCGCGGCGCCGGCCCAGCGAACTGAATCTCTGAGAGCGATTGTACAACCGGAACAGCGTTCTGTACAGAACTATACTCTCGGCCAGCCCGCTTTGGTGTTGACCGCTTCCGCCACATCCGCAACCCTAAAGGGTGGTGGCGGACTGGCGGATAGATACTTCCTCAATGATTTATGGGAATATGTTGGCGGTTATCCGCCGCATTCGCCACCTAAACTGGCGGATGGGTCAAAACTGCGTGGGTGGCGAATCGGGCAGCCCCGGCGGTCGAACACGCTCGATGCCAACTCCCTTTATGCGGCGGAATCGTTCTCTCCCTGCTCCGCACCGCGCCAAAAATGATGGCGCTTCCGCCCCTCAATCTGAACTCTGACGGTTCCGGAGCGCTCGCCCGTTTCGAGAAACCTCCGTGCTTCATTCCTTCCCACGCCGTGCTCCTGGGCTAACTTCTGAAAAGAGTCGGCCAAAATACCCGGATTAGCCAGGATTAATTCCCGCAGCTGCTCATTGGGCGGCTTGCTGGGCGGCCCGTCTTCGATGCGCACCATTTTGCCGTCGGCGTAATGGTATTCGATGTTCCCAAAGAGTCCGTAGCGGCTCTTCTCGCATTTCAGAGTGATGATATCCAGCAAGCGCCCGCCGTCGCGATCAAGGTTGCTCACCAGGAACGCCTGGTCACAGGCCGGCCTGAAATCGCTCGAACCACGGGCTTCGCCCTGGCGATTGGTGTGATGGATAAGGATGACGGTGGCGCCCAGCTTGAGGAGCACTCGACAGCGGTCGAATACTCTGCGCATGTCCACGGCGGAGTTCTCGTCCTCGTCTCCCTTGAGGAAGCTGACCAGAGAATCCACAATCACCACGGGAGGCTTGCCGGTTTCCGCGACCATGCGTCGAACCCAATCGACGACGAGCGGGTCATCGGGCTGTGGAGCTTCGGATTTCTGCTCGCAATCCCAAACGCGGAGGCGTTCGCTGTCCGATTGGATGCCGAGCCGTTCGAACCGGTCACGGACACGCTCGCGTGGGTTCTTGTCACGATCGAGAATGAGCACCGCATGGCCTCGTAACGAGACATCCCGGCCCCAGGCGCACGCCAACGTCGTCTTGCCGCTCTCCGAGTCGCCGGTGAGGCACACGACAGCCTTGGCAGGCAATTCCGGCTTCACCAGGTAGTCGGTGGGCGAGTGGTCGGCGAAGATGGAATCGAGTTCCTCGACACGCCGAACCTCCCCGCGAGCCCCTGCCCAATCCACATTGAGGGCCTCCATCCGCGCGAGGTGACCGACGAGTATTTCGGCTGGCTCTGCAGTGCGAAGAGAGCACTCCTGCATGAGCTTGGCCGATTCCACGATCGTGCGGCGCAAAACGTTCTTCTCGCGCAGGATTCGCAACCAGCTCCCGAGGTGCGGAACCCGTGGGATGCCAGTGTCGAGTTCGATTAGAAACGAGAAATCATCCTGGCTCCCTTCGTTGCGCTGCCTCAACCGGTTGGCAACCGTGATCCGGTCGATCGCTTCGCCGGCAACATGCAGGTCGCGCATCGCGCCAAGGATGCGCCGGTGCCTTTCGAGCGAGAAGTCATCAGGTGTGAGGCCCGCGATTTCGCTGAACCTGCCATCGTCCAGCAGAACCGCGCCGAGGATAAACCGCTCCGCATCGTGGTTGCTGGGCAAACCCTCCCGCAGCAGTTCATCGGGCTCGGTGATCTGGCGGACCTTCGATTTGGGCGGACGATCGCGCCGCGGCTGAGTCATTGGGACCTCCTCACCTGACGGGGCAGAACCTCTGGTGCGCCGGCGACTTGCGACTCAACGAGGATCCGCCGTGGCAGGCCGGCGTGCACCTCTATGCGCCGCAGGGTACCGCACCCGAGTTCGTCAAGAAGCCTTATCAGGCGCATGACCTCGTCGCTGACGACGAAATCGGCCAAGCCCAGTTCCGGCCGCGCCTCCTCGTCCGCATCCAGCTTCACGTCCTTCACCGTCACCGGCAGCGGATTGAAGACGGGCTCCGAGCTTCTGACCTCGAGGTTTTCGATGCTGCCGTGGTTGATGGCCTGGCACAGCCGGACCAGCGTTTGTCGAGGAGCGGAAAGCTGGGAGAAACGAAGGCCGTTGGCCGGAGCGGCACTCGCGCCGCCAATGCCGTGTGATTGGAACGCACCTGGTTTCACAGATTCCATCGTTGACTCCTGAGAAATGGAAAAGGCGCCGCTGGCAACGGCGCCTCTCGGATCTACCTACAGTTGTTCGGATGTGTTACTTGCTCTGACTCGCCACGCTATTACGCAGTAAGTCTCAATAACCGCGTTGAGGGATTCTGTAATGGTTCCTGTAATGGTTCTGGCGGGAAAGAGGGTTGCCGCTGGTTGCTGAGGGCGGGAATCGCGTATACCCTGTTGTGGTTTACCGCTGCGTACCCGGCTGGCTTGGTTTTTGAGTCCCGTGCGTCTGCCAGTTCCGCCACTCCAGCGTGTAGGCGCGCGGCGCTTCTTCGAGTATAACAACATCGAGCCGCAGGGCCGGGGCGCCGGCCGGCGGCTGATACAATCTCCGCTATGAGCATCGAGTGGGTGCGACGCTATTGCTTGTCACTGAGTGGGGTGACGGAGGTGGTGCAGTTCGAAGAACATCTGGCTTTTCAGGTGCTGGGCAAAACATTCGCGGTGGTTCACCTGGAGCCGGGGATGGGCAACTTCCTGACAGTCAAAGCTACGCCCGAGGAGTACGCGGAGCTGATCGAATTGCCGGGCGTGGTGCCGGCGCCCTATGCGGCGCACAACCACTGGGCAGCCATCGAAACAGAGGATGCGCTGCCGGTCCAGGAAGTCAAGCGCCTGATCGGCCGTTCTTACGACATCATCTTCGCCACGTTACCGAAAAAAGCGCAGGCGAAGCTGGCCGCCGCCCACCAGCGCAAGCACTAGCACGGCGTCCACCGCGTAGCGTAGCGTGCCGGTGGGATGGAGCCAGCGCACCGTCACCGGATCGGCCAGCACCATATCGCCCGCCACTATCCCCAGAATGGCGACGCCCAAGTAGACCAGCAGTGGGAAGCGGTTCAACAATTTCACCAGCAGGTTGCTCGCAAATATGACGAAGGGAATGCTGAGGCAGAGCCCGAAGATGAGCAGCGCGAGGTTGCCCCGCGATGCGCCGGCGATGGCCAGGATGTTGTCCACCGACATGCTGAGATCGGCCAGCGTCACGTACCAGACGGCCTGCCACAAGCGGGGGGCGGCGGGCACGCGATCGGGCGGGCCGCTCGAGTTGCCGAGCAGCTTCCAGGCAATCCACAGTACGAACACGCCGCCCGCTAGTTGCAGATATTCGACGCGGAGCAGGCGCGCCGCCAGGGCGGTGAGTACAATGCGCAGCACCACGGCCAGCGCCACGCCGAGACCGACGCCCCATCGGCGCTCATGCGGCGGCAGGGCGCGCGCGGCGAGGGCGATGACCAGCGCATTGTCGCCGGCCAGCAACAAGTTAATCAGGACGATGGAAAGGCCGTCGAGCAGAAAGTGAACGGGAAGCATGCTACCCCTATTGCGGCGCGAGCGGACGCGGGAGCAACGGCCGAGTACGCGCAAAGTAGCGCCGCGCCGCGGCGGCGTCGCGGAGGATGCGCGCTTTCAGCGCCTCCGGGTTGGTGAACTTGCGCTCTTCGCGCACGCGCCAGAGAAACTCGACGGAAATGCGGCGCGGAGTTTCGCCTGCCAGCGGATCGAGCAGGAAGGTCTCGATCGTCAATTGCGTGCTGTCGCCAAACGTGGGCCGGTAGCCGACGTTGGTGACGGAATTCCACGCGCGCTGGGTATCCAGATCGCGCGTGCGCGTGACGTAGACGCCGGTCTTGGGGATCAGCTCGGCGGCGGTGGAGAGATTCAAGGTGGGCACGGTCTGGCGGGAGCCGATGCCACGGCCCGCGACGACTTCGCCTTCGAGCGCATAGGGCCGTTCCAGCCAGCGCGCGGCCAGCGACACCCTGCCCGATTCCAGCAGACCGCGAATCGTGCTGCTGCTCACCGCGCGGCCGCGGCGGGTGACGGCGGGCACGACTTCGGTTTCAAATCCCAAACGGCTCCCGAGTTCGCGTAGCGTCTCGACATTGCCGGCGTGGTCGTGACCGAAGCGGAAATTGTCTCCTACCAGAACGGCGCGCGCGCCCAGGCGGCCGGCCACGATCTGGCGCGCGAATTGTTCCGGGGTGAGCCGGGCGACGTCCGTGGTGAACGGCAGAATCAACACCTGCTCGATGCCTTCGGGCGCCATCAGCGAGGCACGCTGTTCAGGCGGAGTCATCAGCCGCGGCGCGCGCCGCGGCGCCACCACGCGCGCCGGATGAGGATCGAACATCAGCGCGGAAGGCTTCCAACCCCGGTCGGCCGCGATCTGTTTCACCCGCCGCAGAATGCTCCTATGGCCAGTGTGGACGCCATCGAAGTTGCCGATGGTGAGCGCGCTGGGGCCGAAATCGGCGGGAACTTCATCGAGGCTGCGATAAATCCTCATGGTGCGCCGCCATCGACGAGGATTTCCAAGCCGTCATAGGCCAACCGCACGTGCGGCGGCAGCATGCTTTCGGCGCGCTCATGCGCCAGGTCATGACAGATATGGGTGAAGAAAGCGCGCCGCGGCGCCAGCCGTTCGACGGTCTCGAGCGACCGCGCGACGGTCGAGTGCGTGGGATGCGGCTTGTAGCGGAGCGCATCCAGAAACAGCACGTCCAGACCGCGCAGCAGATCGAGGGACGATTCGGGAATGGCGCTGTGATCGGTTAGGTAGGCCGCGGCGCCGAAGCGGAAACCGTAAATCGTCCGGCTGCCATGCAGGATCGGCACCGGCAGAAACGGCAAGCCGAACAGATCGAGAGGGCTGCCGTCGATCAGCCGCGGATCGAGCTTTAGCACCCACGATTCCTGTTCCTCTTCGCCGAACATATATTCGAACACGCGTTGAATGGACGCCATGGTGTCCGGCGCAGCGTAAATCGGGACCCGCCCCTTCTGCCGAAGATTGAAGGGCCGCACGTCATCCAGGCCCATGATGTGATCGAAGTGAGCGTGCGTGTATAGCACCGAGTCCACGCGCTCGAGGCGCGCGCGGAGAGCCTGGGCGCGGAAATCGGGAGTGGTGTCGACAATCACGCGGCGGTCCTGGTAGCTCACCAGCACCGAAGGACGCAGCCGGTTGTCGCGCGGGTCGGTCGAGGTGCAGACCGCGCAATGGCAGCCGAGCGTGGGGACGCCGACGCTGGTGCCCGAACCCAACACGGTGATCTTCAGCGGCGCCGCCATTCAAGCTTTCGCCTGGGCGGCCGTTTTGGCAACCTCCTCGGATACCTGCACGAAACGGAAGCGCAGTTCGGTGAGGGAGTTCTCCAGCAGCCGCTGCTCCTCCAGGCTCAGGTTGCCCTTGGTCTTTTCCGACAAAACGCCCAGCATGTCGATGGTGTGGCGTGCCAGGTCGAGCTCCGGCTTGGGGTGCTCCTCCTCACCATAAGGCATCAGCCCAAGCTGCATTTCCGCCTGCGCGCGCAGGGAAAACACGAGAAAGGTGAATGAGGCGGGCGGCAGTGGGATGCGAAGATCCTCCTGCGGCGGCGCGGTATTTTCGGCTTCGCTCATCAAATGTATTCTACCTTGGGGCCGTGCGCGCGATTCCACCGACTGCCCGCTCCTATCCGTTACAGGTTGTAGCGCCGGCGGTCTTGCCGCCGGTGTCTTGCGCGCATTTGATCACAGCCACTCTTAGGAACACACCGCCGGACCGTTCCTGAGCGGGTTACCCTTCACGTACGCGATCGGAGAAAAGGAACCGGCGGCAAATAGACCGCCGGCGCTACGGGCAAGGCGGAGAAATGACTTGCTTACCGCTGGCTTAAACCCCCATCCACGGCCAGCAGTTGGCCGGTGACGAAGTTGGAGGCCCTCAGGAAGTACGCTACCGCCGAGGCGACCTCGTCGGGCGTTCCACCGCGGCCGGCGGGGGTCGCGGCGATCATGCGGAGTCCGCGCTCGTCGATGTCGTCGAAGGGGATCACGCCGGGGGCGACCGTGTTCACGGTAATCCGCGGCGCCCAGGCTTTGGCGAGCGCGCGCGTCAGCATAATCACGCCGGCCTTGGAGGCGCAGTAATGGGCGTGCTCGGCCCAGGGCCGAATGCCGCCGAGAGAGCTCAGATTCACGATGCGGCCGCCGCCGGTCTGTTGCATGATGCGCGCCGCGGCCTGGCAGCAAAAAAACACGGCCTTCAAGTTGACGGAGTGGATGAAGTCCCAATCGGCTTCGGAGATTTCGAGCGGATCGAAGCGGGTGAAGCGGGCGGCATTGTTGACCAGCCCATCGATCCGCCCGCACAGGCGCACGGTTTCGGCGAACAGGCGCTCGATTTCCGCCACCGATTCGAAGTTGGCCTTCACTACCGGCGCGCCGCCGCACTCCGCCGCCGTGTGGCGTGCATCCGCTTCCGAGCCGTGGTAATGGATGACCACCCGTGCGCCTTCGCGCGCCAGCCGCAGCGCGATGGCGCGGCCGATGCGTTTGGCGGCGCCGGTCACCACCACCACTTTGTCCCGCAGATCCAGCTCCGGCTGGTCTGTCAACTTCGACTCATTAGTGCCTGTCATGAAATAGCCAGTTCGTGCCGACCGCTCCCTTTGGCCGCGGCTCTGAATGGAGATCGAACGCAATCGGAGCCGCGACCAAAGAGAGCGGTCACGCCGAACGACTCCTCTTCCCAATCGCTCAGTATACGCGCGTTCGCCGCTGGCGCGGTCAAGCGAGTTACGGCTGTTATAATCGAGCTTCGATTCATCACCCTAAGGAGAGCTGTTTTGCGAAACAAGATCACGGTTGTGGGCGCCGGCAACGTGGGCGCCAATTGCGCGTTGCGCATCGCGGAGAAGGACCTCGCCGATGTCGTCCTGGTGGACGTGGTAGAGGGCGTTCCGCAGGGCAAGGGTCTGGACCTGTTGGAATCCGGGCCGGTGCAGGGCTACGACGTCACCATCACGGGCTCGAACGACTATGCGCCAACCGCCAATTCCGACATCGTCATCATTACCGCCGGCTTCCCGCGCAAACCGGGGATGAGCCGTGACGACCTGCTGATGGCCAATTACGAAATCGTGCGCAGCGCCACCGAAGAGTCCGTCAAGTTCTCGCCCAACTCGATCCTCATCCTGGTGACCAATCCGCTCGACGCCATGGCGCAGGCAGCCTTGTGGGTCTCGAAGTTCAACAAGGAGCGCGTGGTCGGCATGGCCGGCGTGCTGGATAGCGCGCGCTTCCGCACCTTCATCGCGCAGGAGTTGGGAGTGTCGGTGGATAACGTGACCGCGGTGGTGCTGGGCGGCCACGGTGACACCATGGTGCCCGTGGTGCGGCTGAGCAACGTCTCCGGCATTCCACTGACGGAGCTGATGGACCAGCCCACCATCGACCGCATCGTGGACCGCACGCGCAACGGCGGAGCCGAAATCGTCAAATACCTGAAAACCGGCAGCGCCTACTATGCGCCATCGGCGGCCGCGGTAGAAATGGCCGAATCCATTCTCAGGGATAAGAAGAAGGTACTGCCCTGCGCCGCGTATCTGGAAGGCGAGTATGGCATCAATGGCCTGTTTGTCGGCGTGCCGTGCAAACTGGGCGCGCGCGGCATCGAGAAGATCTACGAGCTGAAACTCACCGCCGAAGAGCAAGCCGGCCTGCAAAAGAGCGCCGCCGCCGTGCAGGAACTGGTGGACGTGCTAAAGAGCAAGCGGTAAGGGGCGGGTTACGCTCCTGGGGCCGCACAATGGGGTAATCTATCCCAGGGTTACCCCTCCTGCCGCTCTATCCATTGCCGCTGGTCAAGCCGAACTCCGCCAGGACTGCCTCATGAGGGATCGGCTGATTGTGTTTGAGCCACTCATCGGCTTCGGTGACGGCTTTGCGCTCGGCACCGCTCAGGGTGTCTCGATCCTCCTCAGGCGGGACCATGGTTTCGAGCAGATGAACCACGGCGGCAAGCTGGCCGGGGCCGAGTTGGTCGAGCAGGCGATAGGCGTGCTGTATGTCAGCGGCCATGTTTGTTCTTCAATCGAGCCGTTCCGGGGCGAAGCGCCGCCAGCGACTAAAGAATAGCAGAGCGTAGGGGCCGGGTGCATCTTCTTGGCGAGCGTCACCTGGGAGACCGGGGATAGTAACCAATTGCACAATTAACCGGCGCGCAAAAATGCAAATCCTGGTAGACGGATCAGATCAAACTGGGCTAGAATCCCATCTGGGCCAAAAACTCGACTTATAAAGGATGACCATGAAAAGAACTTTTGTAGTCGCCGCGTTCTGTCTGTCCTTCCTTGCCGGCGCTGCCTTCTCCGCCAGAGTCCACGACTGGCACGACCTGGATGCAGTCCGCAGACACGTCGGCGAGGCGATCCATGAAATGGAGCATGCCCGTGCCGCCAACAACTACGACATGGCCGGGCACGGTAAGAAGGCCGAGGAGCATTTGCGGGCTGCCGAACGCGAGATTAACGAATCGATTAACGCGATCAAGGCGGAGTAGTCGGCCGTCCGTGAAAACTTCAGCCACACGCCTTGCAGCCGCGCATTCATCAGTGCGCGGCTGCTAATACAGCACACTTCCCGGCTGCAACGCCGGCTGGCGAATCTCGCTGCATCCGCGGCCGGTGGGAAGCAGCTTCCCGGGGTTCATGCGGGTCTCCGGATCGAAGAGAAGTTTGATCTGGCCGATCGTCTCCAGCGTGTCGGCGGAAAACAGCAGCGGCATCAACTCATTCTTCTCCATGCCGACGCCGTGCTCGCCGGTAATGGAGCCGCCGCAGCCGATGCACCACTTCAGAATCTCCTCGCCCGCATGGCGCGCCTTCTCCTTTTCGCCGGGCGTCCGCGGATTGAACAGAATGATCGGGTGCAGGTTACCATCGCCAGCGTGAAAAATGTTGCTGATGGTCAGACCGTGCTCGCTGGCCACGCGGGCGATGAACTGAAGCGTGGCGGCGATGCGCGTGCGCGGCACCACGCCGTCCTGCACGTAGTAGCTGGGACTGACGCGGCCCACGGCGCCGAACGCGTTCTTGCGGCCGCTCCACAGCAGGTCGCGCTCCGCGGGCGTGCGCGCCACGCGGAACTCGATGGCCCCCGACGATAGGCAGGCGGCGCGCACCTGCTCCACTTGCGTTTCGACGGCCTCGCGAATCCCCTCCAGTTCGATCAGCAAAACGGCCGCGGCGTCCATCGGATAGCCGGCGTGCGTGGCTTCCTCCACCATGCGGAGCATCACTCCATCCAGCATCTCCAGCGCGACCGGAGTGATGGCCTGCGCGGTGATTTCGGCGACGGTGCGCCCGGCGTCCTCGCTGCTCGAATAAATCGCGAGGATAGTCTTCACCGTCTCCGGTTTGCGCATCAGCCGCAGGGTAGCTTTCGTCACCAGGGCTAGCGTGCCTTCCGAGCCGGTGAGCAGGCCGGTGAGGTCATAGCCCGGCAAGTCGGGCAGGCCGCCGGTTTCGACCACGCTGCCATCCGGCAGCACCAGTTCCAGACCGATCACGTGGTTGGTGGTAACGCCGTACGCCAACGTGTGCGGGCCGCCGGCATTTTCGGCCACATTACCGCCCACGGTGCAGGCGCGCTGGCTGGAAGGATCGGGCGCAAAGAAATAGCCGTCTCTTTCGACAGCCACGGTGACATCCAGGTTGACCACTCCCGGTTCGACCACGGCGCGCTCGTTGGCCGTGTCGAGATTAAGGATGTGGTTCATGCGGGCGAAGGCGATCATCATTCCGCCCTGGCGCGGAATGGCGCCGCCGGAGAGGCCCGTTCCCGCGCCGCGGCCGACGATGGGCATGCCGAATTGGTTGGCGATGCGGACCAGCGCGCCGACTTCCGCCGCAGTGCGCGGGAAAACCACCACATCGGGTGGATGCCTGTCCTGGCCGCCATCGTATTCGTAAAGCGCCAGGTCTTCGGGCCGGTCGAGATAGGCGCGCGGCCCTAGCAGCTTGACGATTCGCTCCTTGGCGGCTGGGGAGAGCATCGAACTTCAGTGTAGAACGGTAGTGCATGCTTTAGCTTGCCAACGCCCGCTTGCGGGCGCATTCTTCGATTGGGACAGAGAAGTCTGTCGCCGCCCGTGGCATACTGGAACGTGCAACTGGCGGCGACTCTGGCGGAAAGGCTGGCAGCGGTCCGCGCGCGCATCCAGGCGGCGGCCGAACGGGCGCGCCGCGACCCGGCGGGCATCACGCTGCTGGCTGTCACCAAGGTCTTTCCGGCGGCGGCGATCGGCGAGGCTTATGCTTTGGGCCTGCGCGAATTCGGCGAAAACTATGTGCAGGAATTCGCCGTCAAAGCGCCGCAAGTCCGCGACCTTGCAGGAGCGCGTTATCACCTTATCGGCCATTTGCAATCCAACAAGTCTGGCTTGGCGGCGGAGTTGTTCGATGCGATTCAGACTGTGGATTCGCCGAAGCTGGCCCATCGACTGGAATCGGCCGGCCGCAAACTGGAAGTGATGCTCGAAGTCAAACTCTCCGGTGAAACGGCCAAGAGCGGAGCCGATCCCGCCGCGTTGCCGGAGCTCATCGCCGCCGTTCGCGAGTGCTCGCACCTCACTCTTGCCGGCCTCATGACCATGCCGCCATGGTCGGACGATCCGGAGGCCGCGCGCCCGCATTTTCGCCGCTTGCGCGAGCTTGCCGAGCGGCACGGGCTGAGCGGGCTCTCGATGGGGATGTCGCACGACCTGGAGACCGCCATCGAAGAAGGCGCCACCTGCGTGCGGGTGGGTACGGCGCTGTTCGGCGCGCGGAGAAGAGAGTGATCGTCGGCTTCCATGCGCCGCTGCCTCCGGCGCGCACCGGCGTGGCGGACTACGCGGCGGCGCTGCTGGCCGATCTGCGGGGCCGCGGGCGAGTGGAGATCGCGCCCGCGGGCTGCGACGTGGCGCTTTATCATCTGGGCAACAATGCGCAGCATGCGGCCATCTACCGGCGGGCGATCGAGCGGCCCGGCGTGGTGGTGCTGCATGACGCGGTGCTGAATCATTTCTACCTCGGCCAGCTTGACGAAAAGGCGTATACGGAAGAGTTCGTGTACAACTACGGCGAATGGAACCGCGGGCTGGGCCGCGAATTGTGGCAGAACCGCGCCGCCTCCGGCTCCGATCGCCGCTATTTCGATTTCCCCATGCTGCGGCGCGCGGTGGAGCGCGCCCTGGCGGTGGTGGTGCACAATCCGGCGGCGGCGGAAATGGTGCGGCGCCACGCGCCCGGGGTGCGTATCGTCGAAATCCCGCATCTCTTCGTTCCGCCGGAGCTGCCCCCGGCGTCAGAGGCGCTGCGCTTCCGGGAGTGGCTGGGCGTGCCGGCGGGCGCGTTCCTGTTCGGCGTTTTCGGCTATCTGCGGGAGCCCAAGCGGCTGTTGCAAGTGCTCGACGCGTTCGCCGCGGTGGCGCGCGAGATGCCACCAGCCATGCTGCTGGTGGCCGGCGATTTTGTCTCGAAGGAGCTGGAACGCTCCGCTGCGCGGCTGCTTTCGGCGCCCCACGTCCGCCGCCTTCCGTACCTGCCGGGCGCGGATTTCTGGCTGGCCTCGAGCGCCGTGGATGCCTGCATCAATTTGCGCTATCCGGCGGCGGGCGAGACGTCGGGCATCACCATCCGGCTGATGGGCATCGGCAAACCGGTGCTGGTGACGGATTCTCTCGAGTGCTCGCGTTTTCCCGAAGACGCCGTGATTCGGGTGGCGCCCGGCCTGGGCGAGCGCCAATCGCTGTGCGAACATGTCGTTTTGCTAACATCGATGTCTGATGTGGCGCGTGCCATTGGCCAACGGGGGGCCGGGCACATTCAGACGCGCCACGGGGTGGACCTGGCCGGAAGACTCTATTGGGACTTGTTGTGCGAGTGCTGTGCCTCATCGCCGCCTGCGCCGCTGCTTTCGGCGCCCAGCCGCGGCAGCAGTCTGTAAAGCTGCTGCACGTGTCCGTTCCCATGCGCGATGGCGTGCGCCTTTACGCCAACGTTTTTCTGCCGTCGGAACGCGCGCGCGTGCCGGCCATCCTGGTGCGCACTCCTTACGGCAAGGGTGAGGAACTGGCGCCGAATTACCAGGCGCTGCTGGAGCACGGCTTCGCGATGATGGTGGAGGACGTGCGCGGGCGCTACGAATCCGAAGGCGAGTTCGAACCGCTCACGCAAGAGCCGGCCGATGGCGACGACACACTCAACTGGATGGCGCGCCAGCCGTGGTGCGACGGCAAGATCGGGATGACGGGCGGTTCCTATCTGGGCATCGTGCAATGGAAAGCCGCGCTGCGCGCGAATCCGCATCTGAAGGCGATCTTTTCCGTGGTGGCGGGCGACGACGATTACCGCGACCGCTTCTACTCGACCGGCGGCGCCCTAAAACTGGGCAACCGGCTGGAGTGGATGTCGGAAAATCTCAAAACGCCGGGCTACCACCCCGAATTCAACCGCTTTGTGTGGCATTTGCCGTTGCGCACCGCCGACGTCGCCGCCACCGGCCGCGTCTCCAGCATGTACCAGCAGGCGTTGGCGCATCCAGCCTTCGACGACTTCTGGCACTCGATCAGCACGCGCGAGCATCTGGATCAGATTCGCGTTCCGGTGTTCGCGGTGGGCGGCCTGTACGACAACTTCGCGGAAAGCGATCTCGATGCTTTCGCGGCGCTGCACAAGCGGTCCGGGCTGAATCACGTTCTGATCGGTCCGTGGCCGCACAACATGTCGGCCAAATTCGCCGGCGCGGATTTCGGTTCCGAGTCCGCGGTTGCCGTGCGCAGCCTGACGATCGACTGGTTCGACCACTGGCTGAATGGCAAGGACACGCGCATCGCCTCCAGCGCGCCGGTTCGCATCTTCGTGATGGGCACGAATAAGTGGCTGGACGATCGCGAATGGCCGCCCGAGCGCGCACGGGCCCGCAACTTCTACCTGGCCAGCCAGGGCCGCGCCAACACGGAGGCGGGCGATGGCGCGCTGGAGGATGCGCCCCGGCGGCGCGCCGCTGCCGATCGCTTTACCTTCGATCCGCGCGACCCAGCGCCCACGCGCGGCGGCGCGGTGTGCTGCAACCCGCGCGTTTTCCCGTGGGGTCCGATGGACCAGCGCCCGGTGGAACAGCGCCGCGACGTGCTGGTCTTCTCGACGCATCCGCTCGAACAAGATCTCGAAGTGGTGGGACCGGTGAAAGCCGTGCTCTACGTTTCGACCAACCAGCGCGACACGGATTTCACCGCCAAACTCGTCGACGTGTTCCCCGATGGCTACGCGCGCAACCTGACCGACGGCATTCTGCGCCTGCGCTACCGCAACTCGCTGGAGCGGCCCGAGGCGGTGCGGCCCGGCGACGTGTACGAAATCACACTCGACGCCGGCATCGCCAGCAACGCGTTTCTCAAGGGCCATCGCATCCGGGTGGAGATTTCGAGCAGCAACTTCCCGCGCTTCGACCGCAATCCCAACACCGGCGGCGCCATCGCCGGCGAAACCCGCCTGGTGAAGGCCAACCAGACCATCTACCACGACCGCCAGCATCCCTCGCGGCTGGTGCTGATGGCGATGTGATGTGATGTGGCGCACGCACTCCTGCGTGCCGCGTCGGCAATCGTGCCGACGCCCGGCGCCACTGGCGAAGAGGCGTCGAGAAGAGTCTGTCTCGACGCGGCACGCAGGAGTGCGTGCGCCACAGCCGCTACCCCAGTTCGGCGAAGACCTGCATCATGTCGCGATGGGCCAGCACGGCGCCCGGATCGCGCTGCATGGCTTGCCAGTAGCTGCGTCCGAAGCGGTCGCCGTTTTCGTCCGGTGCCACCAACGCGCGCGCCTGGGAGATCAGCAGGGCGGCTTCCTCTTCGCCCGCCGGTTCCTTCTGGGCGAGCGTTTCATCCACCATCACGACGAATTGCGACAGCTCGCGGAGCCAGCTAAACCACGGGTCGTTCATGACCAGATTGAAATATTGGCCGGTGGATTGGATGTGCTCCACATCGCGCTCGTACGCTGCACGCTCCAGTTCCATTAGCGCCTTGTGCAGGCGGAGCAGCCCGTTTCGCATGGTAATCAAGCGCTGGCGCGTCTCGGCGGTCATGCGGTCCATGGTATCGCGTTGGCGAACCCTTTGCCGGCTTGGCGTAATCTGATGGCTATGCACAAACCCAGCTTTGACCCCGGGCTGACACAACAATTCGGCGCGCCTTACCGCCGCGTCATCAATCGGGACGGTAGCTTGAACGTGCAGCGCCGGGGCGCCACGTGGCGCGACTTCCATCCGTACCTGCACCTGATCAACATGGGCTGGCCGGCATTTCTGCTGACGTTGTTCCTGGGCTACGTGGCCGCCAACACGGCTTTCGCGGTGGGCTATTTCGCCCTGGGCCCGGATCAACTGCAGGGCGCCGACACGGCCAACGCCATGGGCCGCTTTCTGAACACGTTCTTCTTCAGCTCGCACACTCTCACCACGGTCGGCTACGGCAATATCTGGCCGAAGACCGTTGCGGCGAATTTCATCGCGGCGTTCGAAGGGCTGGTGGGCGTGTTGGGCTTCGCGGTGGCGACGGGCCTCCTTTTCGGCCGCATTTCGCGCCCTTCGGCCCGCCTGGGGTTCAGCGAAAACGCTTTGATCGCGCCCTACCAGGACGGCAGCAGCCTGCAATTTCGCGTGGTCAACCGCCGCTCGAATTCGCTCGTCGAGGCAAACGCGCAGGTTCTGTTGATGACGGTGGAACGGGAGGACGGAAAGCCCGTGCGGCGCTACCATCAGTTGACGCTGGAGCGCTCCAGCGTGCTGTTTCTGGCGCTCACCTGGACCGTAGTGCATCCGATTGACGAACACAGTCCGCTCCACGACAAGACCGCGGCGGAACTTGCCGGACTACAGGCGGAGATCATTATTCTGATCAAGGCATACGACGACACCTTCAGCCAGAACGTGATTTCGCGTCATTCGTATCGGCACGACGAGTTTCTGTGGGGCTTGCGTTTCGCTCCGGCGTTTTACGTGGACCCGGCGGGCGACCTGGTGCTGGAACTGCACAAGCTGGGCGCCACCGCGTCTCAGTGATGCTACAATCCGGTTTAAGCACCGGAGATTGGGTACAGGGAGCCGCGCGGTGTCCGCTTTCTTACATAACCAGTTCGAGCGCAACATCGTCACCACGTCGGTCGACCATGTCTTCAACTGGGCACGCCAATCATCGTTGTGGCCGCTCACCTTCGGCCTGGCCTGCTGCGCGATCGAGATGATCGCGTCGTCGACTTCGCGGTTCGACATTGCGCGCTTCGGCGCGGAGGTCTTCCGCCCCAGTCCCCGCCAATCCGACCTGATGATCGTGGCCGGCACGGTGACGCTAAAGATGGCGCCAGTGCTGAAGCGCATCTGGGACCAGATGCCCGAACCCAAGTGGTGCATCTCGATGGGCGCTTGTTCCAGCGTGGGCGGTCCGTTCAACACGTACGCGGTGCTGCAAGGCGTGGACAAAGTGGTCCCGGTGGATGTCTACGTTACCGGCTGCCCGCCGCGGCCGGAAAACCTGTTTTACGCGCTGCTGAAGCTGCAGGACAAGATCGACCAGATGACGACGCTGGTCAAGCGCCCCACCGAGGTGCGCCTGGACGAATCGATGCTGGCCGAATTCCAGCAGCAGGTGCGCATCGCCCAGACTTCCCATCCCGCATAGAAGACGTGGCGCGGGCTGTCAGCCTGCTGAGCCGAGAGTCATCTCGGCTTTTCTTCCACGGGATCGAAGGCCGGTGTGAGGCGGTCGCGGCTCCGAATGCCACGCCCGGATTCTCGCCCGTCAGGAAGCGGTCGAACCATCTGTTTTGCGACTTGCCATGAGCAGGCGCTTGCGCTCATCCTGGAGCTTCTGGCAGCGTTCAGTGATGCGCGTGACCAGCGCGGCGGATGCGGTGCGCGGAGAACCGGAATCGAAGGGCGGCGCGGGATCGTATTCCATCATGAGCTGGATCGCGCGCGCCACGTCCGCGCCGAATAGTTGCCCAGCCACCACCAGGCCAAAGTCGATCCCGGCAGTGACTCCGGCGCCGGTAATGCGATTCCTGTCGATGACGATCCTTTCGGATACCGGAGTGGCGCCGACGATGGGCAGAAGATCCAGGCTGAGCCAGTGCGTGGTCGCCCGATAGCCCGCCAGCAGGCCGGCCGCGCCGAGCACCAGTGCGCCGGTGCAAACCGAGGTCACGTACTGCGCCGCCGGCGCCCGCTGCTGGAGGAAAGCCAGCGTTGGCCGGCTTTCGATGGCGCCGGAAATGCCCGGACCTCCCGGGACAAAGAGCACGTCGAGCGGCGGGCAGTCATCGAAGCCGTTATCGGGCGCGAGGGCAAGACCACCATCGCTCACAACCGTTTCCAGCGAGTGCGAAACCAGATGCACCCGCGTGTCCGGCATGCGCGCGAAGACTTCGTAAGGCCCGGTCAAATCAAGTTGCGTGAGCCGGGGGAAGAGAAGCATTCCGATGTGAGTCGTCAAGGTAGCCCCTGGTCTTGCAATGTAAGCACAAAACCGTTCGGCGAGGCAAATCGTCTCGCCTCCGAACGGAGCCGCGACCATAGGGAGCGGTCCTTTCGATAGAATCGAATCTGCCGGTCGAAGACCAGACGCAACGTGGTTCGAGGAAACAAACGGCAAGTTGAAGAGGCTGCTGAGGAAGTCCTAAAAAGCATTTTGGGCCGCCGATGAACCCGGATCAAGCGGTGTTCATCGTTGGCCCGTCATATTTTGGCGTTTATCGGCAAGCTAAAAGCGTGCCCCACCTACTGCGCCAGCGGAGCGCCCATGCGCGGGCCGTGGCCCTTGCTCACGGTGTAATCGGCTGGAGTCTGGAACAGCGCAGCGTCAGGCTCGGAGCGAACGACGTTGGTGAGCTGCGTCACCGTGGTGCCGAAGCGCGGATCGCTCGTCTTGATCATCACCGGCACATTGAGGTCGCTCGAAACCCAGGTTTCCCGCACGGTCTGAATCGGTTGGGAGTTGCCCATCGCTCCGGCCGGAATCGTGCGCGTGAGGCGCGTCCCGGCGGCCACTACGCCGTTTAGCGTTTGCGTACCCAGGTCTTCCTTCACCACGTCGCCTGCAGGCTGATGAACTCTGACGCCGCCCCAGGTGAGTGCCTTTCCATCCGCGCCGCGCGGCATGGGTTGCGGCATTGCCCTTTCCAAAACGGTCTTGTTCTGCGGATTCAGCACCCGCTCCACTTTGGCCACCGGGTCGGAAATCACCACCGTGGTGCGGCTGCCCTGTCCATCGGGTCCGCTCGAGGTCATCTCCTCACGCACGCGTCCCTGGCTGTCGCGGAACACGTTGGTTGTTTCCTGTTTCTGGATCGCGTTCCCGTTGGCCAGCGTCTGCTGGCGCGTGGTCACCTGGACGGCCGAAAACGGCGCGCCGGTAACCATGCCGTGCAGCAGCATCGCGTGTCCGGCCATGCCAGGTCCGGGCCCGCCAAATCCCATCCCGCCGCCACGCGGCCCCTGGGCCAATAGTGCACCGCTGGCCATCAGCGCGATTACAAACGCTTTTCTCATCTACTTTCGAAACCTCCGCTCAATAGAGGATTGCACCGGAATGACGGAAAGTTCCAAAGAAGAACCGAATGCTTTGTTGGGAATGTTCCGAAAACAGCCGGGCCAAACGAGGCATGACCGCTCCCTCCGATCGCGGCTCCGATGGGTTCGAATGCTATCGGAGCCGCGACCAAAGGGAGCGGTCATGCGGCAACTGAACCGGCTGCTTCGTGCCGATACTTAATCTTCCCCGGCGATCTTCACCAGGCTCTCGCCCGGCATGCCGTTCAGCACCGCGTCGGCGTCTTCGGCGGTGAAGGATTCCACCTTGGCCGAAATGTTCATCGAGCAGAACTTGGGCCCGCACATGGAACAGAAGTGCGCATCCTTGAAGCCCTCCTCGGGCAGCGTTTCGTCGTGCATGGCGCGGGCGGTTTCCGGGTCCAGCGAAAGCTCGAACTGGCGGTTCCAGTCGAAGCGGTAGCGGGCGCGGGACAGCTCGTCGTCGCGATCGCGTACGCCCGGCCGCTTGCGCGCCACATCCGCGGCGTGGGCGGCGATTTTATAGGCGATGATGCCGGCCTTGACGTCCTCCCGGTTGGGCAGGCCCAGGTGTTCCTTGGGCGTCACGTAGCACAGCATGGAGGCTCCGTACCAGCCGATCATGGCGGCGCCGATGGCCGACGTGATGTGGTCGTAGCCGGGCGCGATATCGGTGACCAGCGGGCCCAGCGTGTAAAAAGGCGCTTCGTAGCAGAGCTCGTTTTCCTTCTGCACTTGCAGCTCGATTTGGTCCATCGGGATGTGGCCAGGCCCCTCGATCATCACCTGCACGTCGAACTCCCAGGCCTTCTTGGTCAACTCGCCCAGCGTCTTCAGCTCCGCGAACTGCGCCTCGTCGCTCGCATCGGCCACGCTGCCTGGACGCAGCCCGTCGCCGAGCGAGAAGCTCACGTCATGCTTCTGGAAAATTCGGCAAATGTCGTCGAAACACTCGTAAAGAAAATTCTGCTTGTGGTTCTTGACCATCCACTCGGCCAGGATGGAGCCGCCGCGGCTGACGATGCCGGTAACGCGCCGCGTAGTGAGCGGAATGTGCTGCACCAGCACGCCGGCGTGGATGGTCATGTAGTCCACGCCCTGCTCGGCCTGTTCCTCGATTACATCCAGCATCACGCGCGCGCTCAGGTCTTCCACGCGGCGCACGCGCGACAGCGCTTCGTAAATCGGCACGGTGCCGATCGGCACCGGCGAAGCGCCGATGATGGCCTTGCGAATGGCGGGAATGTCGCCGCCGGTCGAGAGGTCCATCACCGTGTCGGCTCCGTATTTCACCGAATCGCGCAGCTTTTCCAGTTCGCCTTCCACGTCCGAAACCACCGACGAGTTGCCGATATTGGCGTTGATCTTGCACTTGGAGGCAATCCCGATCGCCATCGGCTCCAGGTTGGGGTGGTGGATGTTGGCGGGAATAATCAGGCGCCCGCGCGCCACCTCGGAGCGCACCAGCTCGGGCGGCAGGCTTTCGCGGCTCGCGATAAAGTGCATCTCTTCGGTGACGATCCCCTGCCGGGCATAATACAGTTGCGTGCGGATCTTGTCGTTCTTACGTTTTTCTACCCAGTCACTGCGCATCGACGGCTCCCCTCAAGTTCGCGGGCGCGCCTGGAGCACCTTTCGAGTGGCGGCCAGAGGCGCCCGCGGTTTGCCGGCGGGTCAACCCCGCGCCGGATTATTTCTTCTTCTTCGGCTTCTTGACTTCCTTCTTGGGGCTCTTATCTTTAGCCATTGATCCTCCCTTATGACTGAGATTATACCCGTTATGGCGGCGCGCGCAGCGAAAAATGAGCCATCGAAATCAGGCCGGGCTGCTCTACAATAGAGATATCGACAGAGCCGACAGTTTGAAGCGCCCAGACCGCGGCGGCCGTTCCAGGCGGAGCCGCTCCATTTCCATGCTTGATAAATTTCACGAAGAATGTGGCGTGGTCGCCATCTATGGCCACCCCGAAGCCGCCAAGCTGGCCTATCTGGGGCTGTACGCGTTGCAGCACCGGGGGCAGGAATCGGCCGGCATCTGCACCTCCGATGGCAACCTCATCTACACCCACAAGGAAATGGGGCACGTGGCGGATATCTTCACCAAACCGGTGCTGGCGACGCTGCCCGGCGAGCTCGCCATCGGCCACACGCGTTATTCCACGGCCGGCGATACCGTGCTGTTGAACGCCCAACCGTTTTCGGTCTCGTGCAAGAAGGGGCGGCTGGCGGTGGCGCACAACGGCAACATCACCAACACGGCGGAGCTGCGCGAGGAACTCGGCCGGCTGGGCTCGGTTTTCCAGGCCTCGAGCGATACCGAACTTGTGCTGCACCTGGTGGCGCACTCTTCCGAGCGCACGCTGGCCGGCGCGCTGCGCGAAGCGCTGCTGCAAGTGGAAGGCGCTTTCTCGCTGGTCCTGCTGGCCCAGGACCGCATTCTAGTGGCGCGCGATCCGCACGGCTTTCGCCCCATGGCGGTGGGCGAGATGGAAGTTTCCGGCGGCCGCAAATGCTACGTGTTCGCTTCCGAGACCTGCGCCTTCGACCTGATTGGCGCCGTCTATCTGCACGACGTGGAACCGGGCGAAATGGTGGAAGTCGGCCCGGAGGGGATGACGCGGCAGCGTTACGCGCCGGAGCAGCAGCGCGCGCAGTGTGTGTTTGAGCACGTCTACTTCGCGCGGCCGGATTCGATCGTGTTCGGGCGCTCGGTGGAAGAATCGCGGGAAAATCTGGGGCGGCGGCTGGCGCGCGAATGCCCGGCCGACGCCGACCTGGTGGTGCCTGTGCCGGATTCCGGCGTGGCGGCGGCCATCGGCTACTCGGCCGAATCGGGGCTGCCGTTCCGCCAGGCGCTCATCCGTAATCATTATGTCGGACGCACCTTCATCGAACCATCGCAAGCCATCCGCGATTTCGGCGTCAAGCTCAAGCTCAACCCGGTGCGCCATCTGCTGAAGGACCAGCGCGTGGTGCTGGTGGATGATTCCATCGTGCGCGGCACCACCAGCCGCAAGATCGTGCGCATGGTGCGCCAGGCCGGCGCGCGCGAGGTTCACCTCCGCATCTCCTGCCCGCCGACCATTTCGCCGTGCTTCTATGGCGTCGACACGCCCAACAAGTCCGAGCTGATCGGCTCCAATCACAGCGTGGAAGAAATCCGCCGCTTCGTCGAGGCCGATTCGCTGGGGTACTTATCCATCGGGTCGCTGCGCAAAGCGGTGGACGACGACGAAAAGCACGAATACTGCTACGCCTGCTACACCGGCAACTACCCGACCGAGCTGACCAACATCGAAGGCCTCATAGCCGGCAGCCAGAAGCGTTAAGCTGATTACATCATTTCGGAAATAGATAAAGCCGCCGTGGCGCGGGCTGTCAAGCCTGCTGTGTCGAGAGTCGTCTCGACATTTCTTCGCTGCGGAGCACCAGGCGCCGGCAGCCAAAGGCGTTAGCTTGAGTGGCGCGGGCGCCGGCATCGAGCTTCTGCATTCCCGAGCGCGTGGGGATATGATGAGCTGTGTATCAGGGCACGGCTTCAGCCGTGCCGCCGAGTCACAGTAAAGAATCGGGCTTTAGCCCCTGGTCTTGGGTACTTGGCACGGAAGAGAGTGGCAGGGGCTAAAGCCCTTGGATGCCTGCATTTTGCGGCACGGCTGAAGCCGTGCCCTGATACCAGACACCAAGATTGGGTTGGCGCAGCACCGCAGAAAGCTCGAATGTGGAAGCTCCAGTGAAAGGCCCCGACCTGAGCACACGTCCATGCCTCTCTCACTCGACGGAAACTCCCTGACTATCGCCGAAACCTGCGCCGTGGCGCGTGCGCGCACGGCGGACGTGTCTCTCGCGCCGGCCGCGCGCGCGGCCATGGAGCGCTCGCGCGCCGTGGTCGACCGCCTCGCCGCCGGCGATGACCCTATTTACGCGGTGAACACCGGCGTCGGCCTGCTGGCCGGCGTGCGCATCCCGCGCGAACAACTGGACCAGTTGCAGCGCAACGTGGTGCGCTCTCACGCGGCCGGCGTCGGCGAGCCGCTCGCGCGCGAAGTGGTGCGCGCTATGATGCTGATCCGCGCCAACGTGCTCGCCAAAGGATTCTCCGGCATTCGCCCGTTGATCGCCGACCGCCTCTGCGAGATGTTGGGCTGCGGCGTCACCCCGGTGGTGCCTTCGCAGGGCAGCGTCGGCGCATCCGGCGACCTGGCGCCGCTGGCGCATATGGCGCTGGTGTTGATCGGCGAGGGCGAAGCCGAATTCGAGGGCGCCGTGATCGAGGGCGGGGAAGCGCTTCGCCGCGCCGGCATCGAACCGGTCGAACTGCACCCCAAGGAAGGCATCAGCCTGATCAACGGCACGCAAGCCATGCTGGCCGTAGGCTGCCTGGAACTGGAGGCCGCCGAGACGCTGGCCAACACTGCGGACGTGGTCGCGGCGCTGACGCTCGATGCCCAACGCGGCACGCCGCGCGCTTTTGACGCCCGCATCCACCAGGCCCGGCCGCAAGCCGGCCAACTGGCGAGTGCGGCGCGCCTCGTGCGCTTCTTCGAGGGTAGCCAGATTCGCGAATCGCACCGCGGCTGTGGCCGCGTGCAGGACGCTTATTCGCTGCGCGCCATTCCGCAGGTTCATGGCGCGGTCCTCGATGCGCTGGCCGAAGCCCGCCGCGTCTTCGCGATCGAGGTGAACTCGGCCACCGACAATCCGCTGGTGTTCGATGACGAAATCCTCTCCGGCGGTAATTTTCACGGCGAGTCGCTGGCGCTCCAGCTCGATTTTCTGGCCATCGCATTGGCCGCGCTGGCCGGCATCTCCGAGCGCCGCATCGACCGGCTGGTGAACCCCGCGCTCAACGAAGGCCTGCCCGCGTTCCTCGCCGGCCATCCGGGCCTCGAATCCGGACTGATGATGGTGCAGGTCACCGCCGCCAGCCTGGTCGCTGAAATCCGCGTGCTGGCGAACCCTGCCTCCACAGGCTCCATCACCACCAGCGGCAACAAGGAGGATTTCGTTTCGATGGGGATGACGTCCGCGGTGAAATTGCAGCGCGTGACCCGCGACGCGCGCTACGTGCTGGCCATCGAAGCGCTCTGCGCCGCGCGTGCGCTGGACCTGCTGGCGCCGCTCAAAACCAGCCCTGCATTGGAGCGGGTGCGGGAGCGCATTCGCGCCGTCTCACCGCCGCTCGCTGCCGACCGGCCGCTCTACCGCGACCTGGCTGCGCTCGAATCGCTGATCGCGGACGGCGGCCTTCAACTGGCGTAGACGCTGAATCGCGCCACGGTGCGAAAGCCCATCCGTTCATAAAGCCGCAGCCCATCGTCGGTGGATTGCAGCACCACCGGCCGCGATGGCCGCTCGCGTTCGGCCTCGGCGAGCGCATGGCGCATCACCGCCTCGCCATAGCCGCGGCGCCGGTGATCCGGCAGCGTAGCCACGTTATACACGCCGATAACGTCGCCGCCTGGTTGTGGCGCAGGCCCCCGGCCTGCGTCCGGGCCCGCGCCCACGATGTCGCCGCTGGCGACGGTGGCCGCGGTCGCAACCGGCTCGCCGTCCACGTATCCGACGTACGCCGCGAAGCGGTCCCACACGCAATTCTGGTCGAACACTTCGTTGAACCAGGCGATGGGGACGTGGAAGCAGACCGAGCCGATGCCGCGGAAATCGTCGCCGGTGCGGGAATCGCGCACGCGCCGGACGTCGATCTCCGGCAGCCGCCGCGTGGGCGGCCGGAGCTTCTCGGTCACCATGCCCGGCAACCCGACAGTGCGCCGCAGACCGTACCGGTCGAACACTTGCCTCAGGCGGCGATGCGCCTTGGGGGCCAGCCAGTCCTCGCACACCCAGAACGACCACTCCAGGCCGCGCGTGTTGAATTGCAGCGAGGGTAAAAGGATCGACCGCGCCAGCTCGGCTTCGGTCTCGACCGGCCCCGACAGGAACGCCGCGTTAAACATCTGAAACGCAACCCCCGCCGACGCGATCGAGACTCCCGGCAATTCGCGCACCTCGCCCACGCTGCGGCTGGCCGCGATGATGCGGAACGACTCCCGCAGATTCTCCGCTACCGCCTCAAAGTTCACAAGGTTCCAGTATCGCGCAGTTGGGGGGGTGGGGCAGGGCGGGGAAAACCGAGGCGTTTCTCCGGTCTGACGCGCTCGCCGGGCACGACCCGGCGGTCTGACGCAGCGCCGCGTGGCTTCGTGGCTTCCCGAGACCTGGGCAAGATCCGCGAGAGTTGCTATGCTGAACAGCGTGTTCGGACTTACAGCCCGTTCCGGCATTATCCACCTCGCAGTTGTGCAGCTTCTGTTTGTGTGCCACGCGCTCGCGCAGGCACCCACGTCGCCGGCGGGCGAGCCGCTGCATCGTTTCGAATATCCTGCCGAGAATTTTTCCATCGGATTACCGGCAACGTGGAGGGAGATCGATCCGGCAACACTCGGTCGGATGTCGTCTGCGGCTCATCTGGTTGCCCCAAACGCGCCCGAACTCAGAATCAGTCACGGTTACACGTCCGCAGGGGCACCGGAGACGGGGTACCCCTGGGTCGCAGTCATGCTGACGGATGATCAGGTGAGCGGCCTGGCGTTCAAGAACCTGGAGTCGGCCCAGAGCACCGTAAACGACCTCATGAAGAGGTGGCTGGATCCCGCTTCCGGAGGCATCATTCAAAAGGCGCAGATGGGGACCATGTCTTACGACAAGGATCGTCATGTCCTCTGGGGCAGTTCTCAGTCTATAGTGACGGGCATAGGAGACCTTCGAACGTTGTCGGCGGCGTATGTCACGCGAGCCGGAATCGTGCAGGTGCACTGTTACGCAAAGGCTTCCGAGTACGAGGAGTACGAGCCGTTGTGCAGGCAGATCATAGAGTCAGTGACGATTGACCCCAAAGTGGCCATGACCGCGGCAGTGCCGTTGTCCCAGTTGCTCGGGATGAGCGCGGACCAGGCCGACACCACCTACAGAGAGCTGGTAGCCCGCGTAAAGGGCGGCGATTTTCTGATTGACTTTCGCACGCTGCGGTTCGCGTGCGTCAGATCCAGCCATTGTGACCCAAGGGGAAAGACCGAGGACCTCCTGGCGCTGAAACAGGCCGAGGCAGATCACCGGGCTGAACGGGTTGTAGAGATCGCCGAAAGGCTGATTGAGCAGGGCTTCGCAAACGTGGCCGCCCATGCGACCCTCGCCAAAGCATATGCCGACATCGGCAAGCCCGAGCAGGCAAAGTTTCACTTCGATGTCACTACAGCGCTGATACGATCGATCTATGACATCGGCGACGGGAAGACCAAGGAAACGGCGTTCGAGGCGATCTGCAGGCGGGAAGAGTGCGCCGTGCTCGCCGCCCGCCACCTGCAGTGCTCTGGGCCGGGGGTCTCCTCAGGGCGCGTGATTGAAGGCCCGCACCAATACCAAAAGTGGGAGATGCAGGATCCGAAGACCCAGAAGAACACCGTGGTGTTCTTCAATGTCGACGCGCTTGCCCAGACGGAGAGCCACGTCAACGGCAAGTAGCGTCACTGTGGTTTGTCCGGGCACACTGCGGCCGAGAGATGTGGATGGAAGGAAGGAGTGCGGTGCGGGTGGCCGGGCTTCGCGGACTTATCGCCGTGCGTATCGGCCACCCAGTGATTCAAGCAGGAACTTCGATGTATTGGTCCGCTTTGATGGCAAACATTACGGTGTCGATTCGTTCCTTGCTTTCTGTTATCCGAGCGGGCGGCGATGACAGCTATCCGTATTCCGCCGGCGGTTATCGATTCCGGAATCCAAAGTCTTCCGTCGAGAGTCCAGCCCGAGGGGGACCCCGCATGCCTTTAACGGGCGCCGGAAGTTCAGTATCACCTAAGTGCAACGCCTGCTGGCCAGCAGTAAGGACTAGTAGCGGAGCCTGGCGCCACAGTCCCGATTTCAGTATGCGGGGCGTGTCAAGGGGTTTGCGCGGTAAGTGACTGAGTTAGCGGGGAAGATAGGATGTGATTGTAACTTCCGCCCCGTTCCGGGGCTGGCGATGAGGACTCGGATTTCCGCACGGCTTACGCCGTGGGCTACTTTCTAAAGCCCTCCGGGTTAACGCAGCAGATCCCCAAGCGCCTCCGCCAGTTGCGGGTGCTGGAATTGGAATCCGGCCGCTTCGGCGGCGACTGGCGCGACGCGCTGGCTAGCCAGTAGCATGTCGGCCATTTCGCCGAACAGCATCCGCAGCGCCAGTTTTGGTACGGGCAGAAACGCTGGCCGATGGAGCGCGGTTGCAAGGGCGCGGGTGAACTCGGCGTTTGTCACGCTGCCGGGAGCAACGCCGTTCAGCACCGGTGGCGCTGGGTTCTCCAGCGCGAAGCGGAACATTTCCGCCAGGTCGCTCGCGTGAATCCAGGACATCCACTGCCGGCCGCCGCCGAGCGGGCCGCCGAGGCCGAAGCGGAATGGGGCCAGCATCGGTTTCAGCGCGCCGCCCCGCGGATCGAGCACCACGCCGGTGCGAATCCGCGTGACCCGCATGCCGAGCGCCTCGGCCTTCGCCGCTTCCCGCTCCCAGCCCACGCAAACGTCCGCTAGAAAGCCCGTGCCGGGGGCGGAATCCTCGCTGAGTAACTCATCGCCGCGCGAGCCGTAGTAGCCGATGGCGGAAGCGCACACCAGCGTCGCCGGCCGCGGCGAGCAGTCGGCCAGCGCCGCGACCAGGTGGCTCGTACCGACCACCCGGCTGTCGCGTATGCGCTGTTTGGCCGCGGCGGTCCAGCGTTGCGCCACGGGTTCTCCAGCCAGGTGCAACACTGCGTCCGCATCCAGCAGAGCGTCCTCCGGCGCCGGACCGAGAAGCGGGTCCCATACGGAGAGCTGGACCCCCGCTGGCAGATTGGTGCCTGCATGACGGCTCAGCACGTGCAGCCGATGGCCGCGCGCGGCAAGCAGCTTCATCAGTCGCCGCCCGATGAAACCCGAAGCGCCCGTAATCGCGATCTTCATCGCACCAGATTCCAGTGTAGTGAAGAAATGCGCTCGCAAGCGGGCGTTGGCAAGCTAAGCATGCCCCACCCACCGGATACAATAGAGGCTCATGCGGGGCTGGAACCGGGCAAAGCTTTTGTGGGGCTATCTGCGGCGGCGGACGACGCTACGCGCGCTGCCGGTCGAATACATCGTAGAGACTACCGCCAAATGCAATCTGTACTGCCCGATGTGCCCACGCGAGACCCACGCACAGCCTAAAGCCGACATGGCGGACGCGATCTTCGAGCGGCTGGTCCGCGAATCCGCCGATTCGGCCGAGCATATGATGCTGATCGGCCTCGGCGAGCCGTTCATGGACCCGCGCATCTTCGACCGCATCGAGTTCTGCCATCGTCACAGCATTGCGACGCTGCTTTCGACCAACGGCACGTTTCTCGACGAGCGTCTTGCCGGCCGCGTGCTCGATTCGCCGCTCGATGAGATCACGCTCAGCTTCGACGGCGCTAAGAAGGAGACCTTCGAGTTCTACCGCAAGGGCGCCAAGTTCGAAAAGGTGCGCGATAATTTCGTGCGATTCGCGCGCATGAAGCAAGAGCGGCGATCCAAGCTGCAAGTGGTGGTGCAGATGGTGTGCATGGAGGGCAACGCCGGAGAGGTCGGCGATTTCCTCGCGTTCTGGAGCGCACTTCCCGGCGTGGACCAGGTGCGCATCAAGGAAGACGAGACCAACCTGATGCGGCCGGACGCAGGCCACGCCGCGGAAGATTGGAAGCACCCCTGCCACTACCTGTGGCGCGGCCCCATGTACGTCAAACAGAACGGCGACGTGTATCCCTGCTGCCAGAGCTACATGCTGGATGGCGCGCCGCTGGGGAACCTGGCGGACCAATCGCTGGTGCAGATCTGGAACTCGGCCGAGATGGAGCGCATGCGACGCCTGCACGTCTCCGGCCGCGGCGGCGAAGTGGACGTCTGTTCGCGCTGCTGCACCACCATCCCGCATCCGGCGCTGGTGATTGGCAGCCTGATTTTGCACGGCCGCACCGTGCGCCGGTTGTTGCCGATGGTGGAGCGGCTGACGTATCTTTCGAAGCTGCCGCGGAGGTTGCTGCGGCCGCCAAGACGCATGCGGTGATGTGTGAGGCAGGTCCCCGACCTGCCAATGTTTGCCTGTTGGCAGGTCGGGGACCTGCCTCACCCCTTATTTGCCGACCACCAGCACGTGGAATGTATCCGGCAGAACCGGCGGGCGGACTCTCTGGCCGGCTTTAGCTTCTGGCATCGGCCCGAATTCCGCGGTGAGCAGGTAGACTTTGTGAGTCTTGGTGTCCACGGCCATGGTGCGCGCGCCAGATTCGGTGGTGACGGTCTCGACGGGCTGCCATTTGCCGTTCACCTGTTTGACCAGGGTGAGCGTGCCGTCGCGGCCGTTAGAGCTGAAGGCCAGGCCCGCGCCAGGATCGTACCCCGCCGCATCCGGTCCCTGTCCGATCGCGGGGGTGGCGATCACTTTCATCTGCTTGATATCGGTCACCGCCATCATCTTATTGCCGCAGACGGAAAACAGCACGCCATCCTTGGTATCGATGGCCAGGCCGGAAGGACCATCGCACGGGTCGAGCTTGGCGGTGCGGGTGACTTCGGGTTTGGCGGCATCGATCTCCACCAGTTCCGACTTGTCTTCCAGGTTGTCGTAGAGCTTCCCATCGCCAGGGGCGACGCAGAACTCGGGCTTCCCGCCGAGCGGGAAGGTCGCCAACACGGCGTTGGATTTGGCGTCAATCGCGGTGGAGTCGCCGGAGCGGCCGTTGAAGGTGAACACGCGCTCGGTCTTCGGCTCATAGCAAATAGCATCGGGATTTTGCCCCGCCGGGATTTCGGCGGTCTTGGCGAAGGTGGAGAGATCGAACACCGTCACGGTGCTCGATTGCCCGTTGCTGATGAAGCCCTTGTTGAGTTCGGCCGCGATTGCGATGCCGTGCACGCCATGCAGCTCGGAGACACCGCCCACCACGCTGCCGGTATCAGTATCCACGATCGCGATGCTGGTGCCGTGGGAGACGTAAAGCCGGTGATTGGCGCCATCCGCTGTGACGTAGTCCCAGCCACCGGTGCCGCCGATTTTGATCTTGTTGAGAACGTGGTAGCCCTCGGCGGCGAACGCCGCGGTCACCATCAGGACGAGTGCGAAATGTTTCATTATTGTAATACTCCTTCAGTGTGATTCGCTCTGGCCTCCAAATAATAGCGCACGGCGGAGTCGGCAGCGATTTCATAAACGAAAATGATATCGAGTAAAATCAAGCTTTGCGTGGGAAGAATCTTCGTAGCGCCGCCTGCGCGGCGCACGCTCGCTCAACGGGAGGGTGTACCAGTCGTGAATCACTATACAAGAGGTAGGAAACTGGCACTGGTGGCCGCGACGGCTGGAGCTGTGGCGGCACTGGCTTTCTTGCCGGCCTGGGCGCAGCCGCCGCAGCCGCAAACGCCGGCAGTGCATGGTCCGTGGATGGATAAGAGCCTGTCACCGGATAAGCGGGCCGACCTGGTTCTGGCGGAAATGACACTCGACGAGAAGATTGTGCTCGTCCATGGCGCGGGCGGCTTCGGGGCCGCTGGCTCCCGCTCCAACGGCGGCGCCGGGATGATCGCGGGCATACCCAGGCTGGGACTTCCGGACCTGCAGTTGGCCGATTCGGCGGTCGGGGTGCGGAGCGCCGCCGACCGCGGGCGCTACGCCACGCTGCTGCCGTCCACCATTGGCGAGGCCGCCACCTGGGACCCGAAGCTCGCGTTTGAATACGGCAAGTTGATCGGCCGCGAGCTGCGCGACCAGCAGTATAACGTCACCCTGGGCGGCGGCGTCGACATCACCCGCGAGCCGCGCAACGGCCGCAATTTCGAATATCAGGGCGAGGACCCGGTCCTGGCCGGCAAGATGGTAGCTCAGCTCATTCGCGGGCTGCAGAGCCAGAACCTCATCGGCGACGTGAAGCATTACGCCTTCAACGACCAGGAGACGGGACGGAGCATCGGCAACGTCAAGCTCGGCAAACGCGCCATGCGCGAAACCGACCTGCTGGCATTTGAGATCGCCGTAACCGAAGGGCAGCCCGGCATGGTGATGTGCTCTTACAACAAGGTGAATGGCGATTGGGCGTGCGAGAACAGCTACCTGCTCAATAGCGTGCTGAAGAAGGCTTGGGGTTTTCAGGGCTTCGTGCTGTCCGATTGGGGTGGGACGCATTCCACCGCCAAGGCCGCGCTGGCCGGGCTCGATAACGAAGAGCCGGGCTACCGATATTTCGGGGACCCGCTGAAGACGGCGGTGACGAACGGGGATGTGCCCCTGGCGCGGCTCGACGATATGGTGCACCGCATTGTGCGCACCGAATTCGCGGCCGGCATTGTGGATGACCCACCGCGCGGCCGTGTGGTGGATCCCTTCGCCGGCGCCGAACTCGCGCAGCGGATCGCCGAGCAGGCTTCGGTGCTGCTGAAGAACGACCGCGGCCAGCTTCCGCTGAATGCCGCGATGGTCAAGTCCATCGCCGTCATCGGAGCTCATGCCGATTCGGGCGTGCTCTCGGGCGGCGGTTCCGCGCAGGTCGATGCGCCGGGCGCCGACCGCGCCCGCTGGAACGTGCCCGTGTGGTTTCCTTCGTCGCCGCTCGCGGCGATTCGCGCCAAGGCGCCCAAGGCCAAGGTGGAATTCAACGATGGCGCCGACCCCGCGGCCGCCGCGGCACTGGCCAAGGCTGCGGAAATCGCCATCGTCTTCGTCAACCAGCCCACCAGCGAAGGCCGCGATGTGCCCACTTTGACGCTGCCCGATAAACAGGACGACCTGGTGAGCGCGGTGGCCGCCGCCAATCCGCATACCATCGTCGTGCTCGAAACCGGCGGCGCGGTCTCCATGCCCTGGATCGGGCAGGTCAGCGCCGCGCTCGAGGTCTGGTACCCGGGCATATGCGGCGCGCAGGCCGCGGCCAACATTCTCTTCGGCGACGTCAACCCGTCCGCCAAACTGCCCGTCACGTTCCCGAAAACCGACGCCGATCTTCCGCATCCGCAAATTCCCGGCATCGATCTGATTCCCGCCGGCGGGGGCCGCGGCGGACGCGGCCGGCTGCCCGATTTCGATATCGACTACACCGAGGGCCTGAAGGTCGGCTACAAGTGGTTCGATGCCGAAGACAAGCAGCCGCTATTCGCCTTCGGCCATGGCCTCAGCTACACCAGCTTCGCGTACTCAGGCCTCAAGGCGGCCATTGACAGCGTCTCGTTCACGGTGCGGAACACGGGCAAGCGCGCCGGCGTTGAGATTGTCGAGGTCTACGCCGGGCTGCCGGCCGCCGCCAATGAACCGCCAAAGCGGCTGGTGGCGTGGGATAAAGTCGCGCTGGCTCCCGGCGCATCGAAGACCGTCACCCTGCCGCTCGATCCGAAGTTCCTTTCGATCTTCGATGAACAAAAAGACGATTGGAGCCTGCTGCCGGGAGAATACAAGATCTTGGTCGGCGGGTCGTCGCGGAGCACGCCGCTGACGGCCGTGGTCAGCCACTGACGGCGCTGCAAAGCGGGCGCTGCAAAACGGGGACTGGCACGAATTTCGCTGCTTTTGCGAAACTTCGTGCCTGTCCCCGCTTTGCCCGGCGATTCTGCGCCCAGGCGCCCGGTTACTTCTGGGCAGTGACCGGCTTGTAGCCCGAGGTTCCCGCCTTCTTCATCGCTTCCAGACCCTCCGCGAGGCTGAGCAGCGGAGTAGTCTTCACATTCTTGCAAGCTCCGCCTCCCGCGACGGCCACGGCGAACGCCGCGGCGCTGACATTGTCCGGCATCTCGATAACTCCGATCAGGTCGTAGTCGCCGAAAGCCATCCAGAAAGCCCCGACCTTGCCGCCGAGTTTCTCGACCGCCTGGCTTACCGCTAGTGCGCGGTCCTGCGGGTGCTTGATCATAGCGGCCCAAGCTTCGGCGCTGTACGATATCTGCAACAGGTAACTGGCCATGGAATGCCCCCCTCTCATCCCGGATGTCTCTCCTGGACTCCCCGGGCTCTGGCGAGTATACACCGATAGGCTTCCCTTATGCTCGGTTTTCTTTTGTGGAACAGTTTCCTGGGGGAGCAACGCCGGCGCGCCCCCGCAGCACCGGGCGTCGGCAGGAGTGCCGACGCGGCACGCAAAATGCGTGCGCCACGTGCGCAGAAGATGTGAGGTTATTCCTGTGTTGGCCCCGAGCCGCGCCCGGCGTTGTTTTCCAGGCTGACCCTGTAGAAGCCTCGTTCTTTGAAATGGAAACCTGGGTCGAGGAGTTTCTCGAACGACACGCTCTCCCGGGCTTTGGGCGATGCCGCAAAGTGTCCGTCCCAGACGCCGTAGAGTTCGACCGCATCTTCTCCAGTCGTTCGCAGAAGTGCTGCTAACGACTCCATATTGCGTCGACGACTGGCGTCGCGTTCCGCGTCCGGGTCGGGGCCTTCGAAATGAGGCCACCCTCCGTTCTGCAGTATTGAGTGGGGAAAATCACAGCCGCAACAAGAAGTCGAACCAATGTATTGGATCTCAGGCTTGCTAAAGTGCGCTTTGATAGGGGCGTCGTGCTCGGTCAGCGACTTGACCGAGAGGTTGGGGGCGTCTTCGTCAAACTCGCTTCGCGGGATCGGCTTGGTCGTTCCAGCGTAGAGCACGAAGCACATGGATTCATTCTAGCCAATCGCGGCGGCATACTAACTGCCGCGCTTGGGCCGTCGATGCCGACTTGGGAAGCTTCGCGGAACGGTTCTTTTCCCCCGCTTGCACTTTTCCGCCCACTTGGGTATTATAAAAAGGTTCCGCGAGTGTCGCTTTCTGCTCCTGTGCTACCGCTTGTTGTGTGACAAGCCCGGCTGGGAGTGAGGCCCCGAGGTTCCACCGGTCACCCCGTCTGGAACATGGGCCTGTCCAAAAGCTAGTAATCCTCGCTTGTTGTGGCCTCGAAAAAGGGCCTGTTGTGTGGAGAATCGGTGCGGTTTCCGGCTGCCCGGATTGCGCTTGCCGAATGAGTTTCAACGCAAAGAGGAAGATTCGTGCCAACTTTTAACCAACTTGTGCGCTTGGGGCGGAAACCGCCTCGGTGGAAGACCTCGAGCCCGGCTCTGGAAAGCTGCCCGCAGAAGCGCGGGGTGTGCACGCGCGTTTACACCTCCACTCCCAAGAAGCCGAATTCGGCGCTGCGCAAAGTGGCCCGCGTGCGGCTGACCAACGGAATCGAAGTCACCACCTACATTCCCGGCGTCGGCCACAACCTGCAGGAGCACTCGATCGTGCTGATCCGCGGCGGCCGCGTGAAGGATCTTCCCGGCGTGCGCTATCACGTGATTCGCGGCGCTCTCGATACCGCCGGCGTCGCCAATCGCAAGCAGGGCAGGTCGAAGTACGGAGCGAAGAGGCCCAAATAGTAGGTACCTATGCCACGTAGAAGAAGAGCCGTTGTTCGTGAAGTATTGCCGGATCCGGTCTACAACTCCACGCTCGTCGAAAAATTCGTGAATTCGATGATGTGGCAGGGCAAGAAGACCGTCGCTCAGGGCATCTTTTATGGCGCCATGGACAAGCTCCGCGAGCGCACCCAGGACGACCCGTTGAAGGCTTTCAAGAAGGCGGTGGAAAACACCAAGCCGCTGCTCGAAGTGAAGACGCGCCGCGTCGGCGGCGCCAACTATCAGGTGCCGATCGAAGTGCCGCAGAACCGGCGCACCTCGCTCGCTATTCGCTGGATTTTGATCAACGCGCGGTCGCGCGCGGAAAAAGGCATGCCGGAAAAGCTGGCCAATGAGTTGAACGACGCCGCCAATCTGCGCGGCGGGGCGATTAAGAAAAGGGACGATGTACACCGCATGGCGGAAGCCAACAAGGCCTTCGCGCATTACCGGTGGTAAAGTGCCGCTCCCGCGGCGGTGCGGTAACTGCGTGCGTTACCGGGCTTAAGGGGACGGAAGTTTTGGCAGCAAGGTAAGTTTTTATGGCTAGAACAATCCCGCTAGAAAGGATGCGTAATATCGGCATCGCCGCGCATATCGACGCCGGGAAGACCACTACGACCGAACGCATCCTTTATTACACGGGCCGCACGCACAAACTCGGGGAAGTCCACGAAGGCACCGCCATCATGGACTGGATGGAGCAGGAGCAGGAGCGCGGCATCACGATCACTTCGGCTGCCACGACCTGCGAGTGGCGCGAGATTCAGATCAACATCATCGATACGCCGGGGCACGTGGATTTTACGGCCGAAGTGGAGCGCAGCCTGCGCGTGCTGGATGGCGCGGTGGCCGTGTTCGACGCGGTGGCCGGGGTGCAGCCGCAATCGGAAACCGTGTGGCGCCAGGCCGATAAATACGATGTTCCGCGCCTGTGCTTCATCAACAAGATGGATCGCGTGGGAGCCGATTTCTACCATTCCGTCGATACCATCGTCAACCGCCTCAAGTGTCGCCCGCTGCCCATCCAGTTGCCGATCGGCGCCGAGGATCAGTTCAAGGGCATCATCGACCTGGTGGAAATGAAGGCGGTCATCTGGCGCGACGAAACGCTGGGCTCCGAGTACGACACCGAACCGATCCCCGACGACATGCTGGAGAAGGCCAAGGAATACCGCGAGAAGATGATCGAGGTGATTTCCGAATTCGATGACAAGCTGTTTGAAAAGTTCATCGAAGGTCACGGTGTCTCGAACGACGAAATTCGCGCCGGTATACGCAAAGCGACCATCGCCCTGAAGATCTTCCCGGTGATCTGCGGGACGGCCTTCAAGAACAAGGGCGTGCAGACCATGCTGGACGCGGTGGTGGATTATCTCCCCTCGCCGCTGGACGTGCCGCCGATCAAAGGCGTCGACGTGGCGGATCCCGACAAGGTCCTGGTGCGTCACGCTTCTGATGCGGAGCCGTTTGCCGCGCTGGTGTTCAAGATCATGACCGACCCTTACGTCGGCCAGTTGGCGTTTTTCCGGGTTTATTCGGGAACGCTCAAGTCCGGCGATTCGGTCTTCAACGTGGCCAAGGGACGCAAGGAGCGCATCGGCCGCCTGCTGCGCATGCACGCCAACAAGCGCGAAGAGATCCAGGAGATCCTGGCCGGCGATATTTGCGCGGCCGTCGGATTGAGGACCGTCTCGACCGGCGACACGATTTGCGACGACGAGCACCCGATCGTGCTCGAATCGATCACCTTCCCGACTCCGGTGATCCAGCTTGCGGTCGAGCCCAAGACCAAGGCCGACCAGGAGAAGCTGGGAGTGGCGATTCAGAAACTGGCGCAGGAAGATCCCACCTTCCGGGTCTCGACCGATCCGGAAACCGGCCAGACCATTCTCTCCGGCATGGGCGAGCTGCACCTGGAAATCATTGTCGATCGCATGATGCGCGAGTTCGGCGTGGGCGCCAACGTGGGCAAGCCGCAGGTGGCCTACCGCGAAACCATCCGCAAATCGGCCGAGGCCGAAGGACGCCACATCAAGCAATCCGGCGGTCACGGCCAGTACGGCGTGGTGAAGATTCGCGTGGAGCCATTCCCGGGCGGCGGGTTCGAATTCGTCAACGACATCACCGGCGGCCGCATCCCGAAGGAATACATCAACCCCACCGAAGTCGGGATTAAGGAAGCGCTCGAAGGCGGTATCCTGGCCGGCTACCCCATGTCGGACATCAAGGTTACGCTCTACGACGGCAGCTTTCACGACGTCGATTCTTCGGAAATGGCGTTCAAGATCGCTGGCTCGCTGGCCATCAAGGAAGCCGCCCGGAAGGCCAAGGCTGTGCTGCTGGAGCCCATCATGGCGGTAGAAGTGGTGGTGCCGGAAGAGTACATGGGCGACGTGATCGGCGATTTGAATTCGCGCCGCGGGCGCATTGAAGGAATGGAACTGCGGAGCACCACGCAGATCATCAAGTCATCGGTGCCGCTTTCGGAGATGTTCGGCTATGCCACGGAGCTTCGGTCCCGGACGCAGGGCCGCGGCAGTTTTACCATGCATTTCGGCAAGTACGAGGAAGTCCCCGGCTCGCTCGCCGAGGAAATCGTCAGCAAGGTTCAAGGCAAGATTTCGAATTAGGAGATTGTTCTTATGGCAAAGGAAAAATTCGACCGCAGCAAACCTCACGTGAATATCGGCACGATCGGACACATCGATCATGGCAAGACAACGCTGACGGCGGCGATCACCAGGGTGCTGGGCAAGAACAACCCCAAGGTGAAGTTCCGCAGCTTCGATTCGATCGACAACGCGCCGGAAGAAAAGGCGCGCGGAATCACGATCGCGGTGGCGCACATCGAGTACGAAACCCCCAACCGCCACTACGCGCACGTGGATTGCCCCGGCCATGCCGACTACATCAAGAACATGATCACCGGCGCGGCGCAGATGGACGGCGCCATCCTGGTGGTGGCGGCGACCGACGGGCCGATGCCGCAAACGCGTGAGCACGTGCTGCTGGCGCGCCAGGTGGGCGTGCCGTGCATCGTGGTCTGCATGAACAAAGTGGACATGGTGGACGACCCCGAACTGCTCGACCTGGTGGAACTGGAAGTCCGCGAGCTGCTGAAGTTCTACGAATTTCCCGGCGACGATCTGCCGGTGGTGCGGGTTTCCGCGCTGGGCGCGCTGAACGGCGAAGAGAAGTGGGAGAAGACGGTTCTCGAACTGATGGCGGCGGTTGACGCCTACGTGCCGATGCCGACGCGCGTGATCGACAAGCCGTTCATCATGCCGATTGAAGACATCTTCTCGATCCAGGGCCGCGGCACCGTGGTCACCGGGCGCATCGAGCGCGGCATCTGCAAGGTCGGCGAGGAAATGGAAATCGTCGGCTTCCGGGATACGCGCAAGACGGTCGTAACCGGCGTCGAAATGTTCAAGAAGCTGCTCGATGAAGGCCGCGCCGGGGACAACGTCGGGTTGCTGCTGCGCGGCGTGGAAAAGGACGAAGTGGAGCGCGGGCAGGTGATCGCCAAGCCGGGGACCATCACGCCGCACACAACGTTCAAGGGTAGCGTGTACGTGCTGAGCAAGGAAGAGGGCGGCCGGCATACGCCGTTCTTCAAGGGGTACCGGCCGCAGTTTTACTTCCGCACCACGGACGTGACCGGTGTGGCGCAGTTGCCCGAAGGCACCGAGATGGTGATGCCGGGCGACAACGTGAACCTGACGGTGGAACTGATTACGCCGGTGGCCATGGACAAGGGCCTGCGCTTCGCCATCCGCGAAGGCGGCCGCACGGTGGGCGCTGGCACGGTGACCGAAGTCATTAAGTAAGACAGGCGTGTGCCGCACGCGTGGCGGCCGGACTAATCCCCGGCCTCGCGCGGGCGAATCACTCGCTTGTCGGGGAAATTTATGGCGCTGAGAGAACGCATTCGCATCCGATTGAAGGCTTACGATCACCGGGTGCTCGACCAGTCGACGTCCGAGATCGTGGATACGGCCAAACGCACCGGCGCTTCCGTGGCGGGCCCGATTCCGCTGCCAACTTCGCGCAGCATCACCACGGTCCTTCGCTCGCCGCACGTGGATAAGAAGTCGCGGGAGCAGTTTGAGATCCGGACGCACAAGCGGCTTTTGGACATCCTGGAGCCGACCCAGCAGACGGTGGACGCGCTGATGAAGCTCGATCTGCCGGCGGGCGTGGATGTGGAGATCAAGGCGTTTGGAAAGTAGAAGACAGGAGTCGGGAGTCAGGAGACAGAAGTCTGTTTCCGGCTGGCCTGGCGCCGAAAGGAGTACGGAGCGAACGACGAGGCGGGGAGCGATTCTGACTCCTGACTTCTGACTTCTGACTCCTTCAACATATGAGTCCAGGAATTCTCGGTAAAAAAATCGGAATGACGCAGATGTTCCGGCCCGACGGACAGGCGGTGCCGGTCACCCTGCTCAAGGCGGGTCCATGCACGGTGGTGCAGCGCAAGACGCCCACCACGGATGGGTATGACGCCATGCAGCTCGGGCTGGTGGAGTTCGTCAAGCCGCAGCGGATCAACAAACCCGCCACGGGCCATCTCAAAAAGGCTGGCGCGGAAGGCAGCAAATTCCTGCGCGAGTTCCACCTGGAGACCGGCGACGGCGATTTCAAGCTCGGCGACAAGGTGCTGGTGGACCAGTTCAAACCGAAGGACAAAGTGGATGTGATCGGCGTCAGCAAGGGCCGCGGCTTCGCCGGCCTGGTGAAGCGCCACCACTTCCGCGGCGGCGAAGGCACGCACGGGTCGATGTTCCATCGCGCTCCCGGTTCCATCGGCGCTTCCAGTTACCCCTCGCGTGTGGTGCCGGGGATGCGCATGGCGGGCCACATGGGCGATGCGCGCGTCACGGTGCGCAACCTGGAGGTGATGGAAGTGGACACCGAGGACAACGTGCTGGTGGTGAAGGGCGCGGTGCCCGGACCCAATGGCGGCTACGTGGTCGTGCGGAGGTCCAAGAGGTAACCCCGATGCCGACAGTCGACGTAGTGGATTTGAACAATGAAAAGGTCGGCGAGCTGGAACTCGCCGATGCAGTATTCGGCGCCGAGGTGAACGACGCGCTGCTGTACGAAGCGGTCCGGCACTACCAGGCGTGCGAACGCGCCGGCACGCACAAGACCAAGGTGCGGCGCGAAGTCGCCGGCTCCGGCAAGAAGCTGTGGAAGCAGAAGGGAACCGGCCGCGCGCGCGTAGGTTCCATCCGCTCTCCGATCTGGCGGCATGGCGGCACCTCGCACGGGCCGCGGCCGCGCGATTACAGTTACAAACTGCCGCACAAGATGGTGGTGGGTGCGCTGCGCTCGGCGCTTTCCGCCAAAGTGCGCGACGGCGAACTGAAGGTGGTCGAGACCTTCGATTTCGCCGATCACAAGACCAAGCTGGCCAAGAGCACGCTGGCCAAGCTCGAAGCCAGGCGAACCGTGCTGGTAGTGGACAACGGCGAAAACAAGAACCTGGCGCTTGGCCTGCGCAACCTTCAGGGCGTGACTTTGATGCCTACCAAGGACGTCAACGCGTACCATCTGCTGGGCCATCGGAGCGTGCTGCTGTCGGCGGCCGCCGCGCAGAAGTTTTCGGAGGCATTGTCGAAATGACCATCCACAAAGTATTGCGCCGCCCGTTGGTCACCGAAAAGGGCGTGGATAAAAAAGATAACGAACGCACGATGTGCTTCGAAGTGGCCGTGGACGCCAACAAGACGCAAGTCAAAGCGGCTGTCCAGAAGCTGTTCAAGGTGAAGGTTGCCGAAGTGCGCACCGCCAATATGGAAGGCAAGCTGCGCCGCCGGGGCAAATTCTCCGGTTACCGCTCGGATTGGAAGAAGGCGTACGTCAAGCTCAAGGCCGGGGAGAAAGTTCCCGAGTTCGCGGAGATTTAGTCCATGCCGATCAAGACTTTTCGACCCACAACCCCGACCCGCCGCTTCCATACGGTGGTCTCGCGGGAGGGCATCAGTAAGAGCAAGCCGGAAAAATCGCTGGTCGAATCCAGGACGCGCTCGGGCGGACGCAACTCGACCGGGCGCGTCACTTCGCGCTTCATCGGCGGCGGCGCCAAGAAGGCCTACCGCGTGGTGGATTTCAAACGCGACAAGGCCGGCATTCCGGCCGTGGTGGCGTCCATCGAATACGATCCCAACCGGAGCGCGCGCCTGGCGCTGCTCAATTACGCCGACGGCGAAAAACGGTACATCCTACAGCCGGACGGGCTGAAGGTCGGGCAGAAGGTGATGTCCGGCGCGGATGCCGATATTCTGCTGGGCAACGCGCTGCCGCTCAAGAACGTTCCGGCCGGCACCATCGTGCACAACATCGAGTTGCGGCCGGGCAAGGGCGGGCAGATGGCGCGCTCGGCCGGCTCGCAGGCGCAACTGGTTTCGAAGGAAGGCGGCATGGCGCTGCTCAAGCTGCCCTCGGGCGAAATCCGCCGCGTCCAACTGGATTGCATGGCCACCGTCGGGCAGGTGGGTAACGTGGACCACGAGAACGTTTCGCTCGGCAAGGCGGGGCGCACGCGCTGGCTGGGCAAGACCCCGCATAACCGCGGCGTCTCGATGAACCCGGTCGACCATCCGCACGGCGGTGGCGAGGGCAAAACCTCCGGCGGCCGTCACCCGGTGACGCCCTGGGGCCAGCCCACGCGCGGCTTCAAGACGCGCAACAACAAGCGAACCAACAAGTGGATCGTCACGCGCAAGACCAAGAAGAGGTAAGGACATGGGCAGATCCGTCAAGAAGGGACCGTTCACCGACACGCACCTGGAAGCCAAGCTGGCCGTGCTCACCGCCGCCAACGAGAAGAAGGTGGTCCGCACCTGGTCGCGCCGCTCCACCATCCTGCCGGAATTCGTCGGCCACACCGTGGCGGTACACAACGGCAAGAAATTCATTCCGGTCTACATCACCGAAAACATGGTGGGGCACAAAATGGGCGAGTTTTCTCCCACGCGCAGCTTCCGGGGTCACTCGGTGAAAGCGGCGACCACGGAGAAGACGGCCAAGCCGGCATAAGAGGAAGAGTATGGAATCCAAAGCGGAAGCCAGATACATCCGAGTCTCCCCGCAGAAAGCGCGCCTGGTGGTGGACCTCATCCGCGGCATGCAGGCGGGAGCGGCGTTGAGCGCCTTGCGCGCCGCCAACAAACGCATCGCGCCCACGGTGGAGAAGGTGCTGCAATCGGCCATCGCCAATGCGCAGAACCAGAACGAAGACGTGGATGTGGATCGCCTGTACGTGTCCGAAGCCAAGGTCAACGAGGGCCCGCGCATGAAGCGGGTGCGGCCCGCGCCCATGGGCCGCGCCTACCGGATTCAGCGCCGCATGGCGCACATCGTCATCAGGGTGGCGGAGAAGGAAGCATAGATGGGACAGAAAGTTCATCCGTACGGTTTCCGGCTGGGATTCAATAAGCCATGGCGCTCGCGCTGGTTCGCCAAGCACGGCTTTGCCAAGCTGCTCCAGGAAGACGTCGAGCTGCGTCGCAACCTGACCGAGCGGCTGCAGTCTGCCGGCGTCAGCTCGATTGAAGTCGACCGCCCCGGCAACAAACTGCGCGTCACCATCCGCACCTCGCGGCCCGGCATCATCATCGGACGTAAAGGCGCGGAAATCGAAAAGCTCAAGCAGGAACTGGCCAAGAAGACCCACCGCGAGGTTTTCATCGACATTCAGGAAGTGCAGAAGGCCGAGCTCGACGCGCAGCTCATCTCCGAATCGGTCGCCCTGCAACTCGAGAAGCGCGTCGCTTTCCGCCGCGCCATGCGCAAGGCGGTGGATACGGCGATGCGGTTCGCCACCGGCCCATACGTCTGCAAGGGCATTAAGGTGCGCGTCTCCGGGCGCTTGAACGGCGCCGAGATCGCGCGCAGCGAATGGTACCTGCAAGGCCAGCTTCCGCTGCACACGCTGCGCGCCGATATCGACTACGGTTTCACCGAGGCGCACACCACTTACGGCGTCATCGGCATCAAGACGTGGATTTATAAGGGTGACATCCTGGATCTCAGCAAGCGCCGCGGCGGCGGGCTGCCGGAGCCGGAGCCGCGCCGCGACCCGCGGGGCCGCGACCGGCGTGATCGTGACCGTGACCGGGATCGTGACCGCGGTGGACGTCCGCCCGAGCGCACCTATGTGCCGCCGGTCGCCGCCGTTGCGCCGGAACCCGCCGGCGCGGCCCATCAGGTTGCTCCGGTCGATCTTCCGCGTCCGGCCGTACGGGCCGCCGCGCCGATTCTGCCGCCTCTGATGTCGCCGCAGCAGCCTTCCTGGAAGGCCGAAGCGCGCCAGGAGGCCGAACCACAACCGGCTGAAACCGCCGTTCCGGAAGCCGCCGCGCCTGAAACCGCGGCGCCCGATGCTACGCCCGCGGCCGGCCAGGGCGAGAACAAATAGGGACTGAGAGCAAATCGCCATGATGATGCCAAAGAAGGTCAAATTCAGGAAGCAGCAGCGCGGGCGCATGACCGGCAAGGCCTGGCGCGGATCCAGCATATCCTTCGGCGAATACGGCCTGAAGGCGATGGAATGCGCCTGGATCACCGACCGCCAGATTGAGGCCGCGCGTATCGCCATGACGCGCTCCATCAAGCGCGGCGGCAAGGTCTGGATTCGCCTGTTCCCCGACAAGCCGATCACGAAGAAGCCCGCCGAAACCCGCATGGGTAAAGGCAAGGGCGCGCCGGAACAGTGGGTAGCGGTGATTCGCCCCGGCAAGATTCTGTTTGAGATGGAAGGCGTGGACCGCGGCACGGCGCAGGACGCCATGCGATTGGCGGCCCACAAGCTGCCCATCAAGACCAAGTTCGTTTCCCGGGATAGCGTGGAGTAAGGATATGAAGTCGCAAAAGGTTCGCGATCTCGACGATCTGGAATTGCGGCGCCAGCTCGCCGAAATGGAAGAGCAACTGTTTCGTCTCCACTTTCAGATGTCGATGGGGCAGATGGACGGCTTGAAGAAGGTCCGCAGCATGAGGAAGGTTCGCGCGCGCATTTTCACCGTGCTGCGCGAGCGGGAACTGGCGGGGGCCGGGCAGGCGCAACCGGCGCCGGGAGCGAAGAAATAGGATGGCCGAACAGCAGCAGGCAAGTATCAAGAACGAGAAGATCGGCCAGGTGGTCTCGACCAAGATGACCAAGACCATCGTGGTGGAAGTGAGCCGCCGCGTGCCGCACCCGCTTTACCGGCGCATCATCGGCAAGCGGAAGAAGTTTTACGCGCACGACGAGCAGTCGACCGCCCGCGTGGGCGATGTGGTGCGCATCGTCGAATGCCGCCCCTTGAGCAAGCTGAAGCGCTGGGCGCTGGCCGAAGTGATCCGCCGCGCCGCGCAGGTGGCCGTGCAGCCGGCCGAGCTGGACGTGAAGATTTGAAGAGAGAAGACAAGAGTCGGGAGACAGAAGTCGGGAGCCAGGAGTCAGGAGCCAGAATGGCGACGGCCGCGCGGCTTTACATTCCGACTTCTTGCTTCCGACTTCTGACTTCCTGGAGCTTTTTCTTATGATTGGAATGCGAACGATTCTCGAAGTCGCCGATAACTCCGGCGCGCGCAGGCTCTCTTGTATTTTGCCGCGCGGCGGCGACTTGGGACTGCGCGCCGGTTTGGGCGACGTGGTTACGGCCGCGGTGAAAGAGGCCACCCCCGATTCGCCGGTCAAGAAGGGCACCGTGGTGCGCTGCGTGATTGTGCGGATGCGCAAGGAGACGCGGCGTAAGGACGGCACCTATATCCGGTTTGACTCGAATGCCGCCGTGCTCATCAACGATGTCGGCGAGCCGGTGGGCACCCGCGTATTCGGTCCGGTGGCCCGCGAACTGCGCGAAAAGAAATACATGAAGATCGTCTCGCTCGCCCCCGAGGTAATTTGATGGCAAAAGCACATAAGAAGCCGGCCGAGCCGGTCCGCATCGATATCAAGAAGGAAGACACCGTCAAGGTGATGACCGGGCGCGATAAGGGCAAGACCGGCCGCGTGCTGCGCGTCGATCGCGAAACCGGCAGAATTCTGGTCGAGCACGTGATGATGATCAAGCGCCACACCCGCCCCAACCCCTCCAAGCAGATCAAGGGCGGCATCGCCGAGCGCGAAAGCACCATCGCGGCCTCCAACGTCCTGGTGGTTTGCCCGGGCTGCAACAAGGCCGCCCGCGTCGCCCATCACATCGACCCAATCGCCGGCGGCAAGACGCGGCGCTCGCGGGTCTGCCGCAAGTGCGGCCAGACCTTGGATAAAAAGTAATGGCCAAGAAGTAGCGGAGAAATTTTATGGCGGCACGTTTGAGAGAGCTGTACCAGACAAAAGTGGTTCCCACGCTGACCAAGGAGTTCAGTTACAAGAACACCATGGCGGTGCCGAGGATCGAGAAGATTTCGATCAACATCGGCCTCGGCGAAGCCACCCAGAACGGCAAGCTGATGGATGGCGCGGTGGCCGAGTTGGGGCAGATCGCCGGGCAGAAGCCGATCGTCACCAAGGCGACGAAATCCATCTCGCAGTTCAAGCTGCGCGAAGGCCAGGCGATCGGCTGCATGGTGACCCTGCGCGGCGACCGCATGTACGAGTTCTTCGACCGCCTGGTCAACGTGGCGCTGCCGCGCGTGCGCGATTTCCGCGGCGTCTCGAGCAAGAGTTTCGACGGCCGCGGCAACTACACCCTGGGCATCAAGGACCAGTTGATTTTCCCGGAGATCGACTACGCCAAGGTGGACAAGACCAAGGGCATGAATATTTCGATCACCACCACGGCCGAGACCGATGCCGAAGGGCTGGCCCTGCTGCGCCACATGGGGATGCCGTTCCGGCAGTAACCGGAAAGAAGAGGAACGATGGCTACAACCGCGAAAATCGCCAAGGATCGAAAGCTGGAAAAGGCCGTGAAGGCCAAGACCCCCAGGCTCCGCTGCAAGCACCGCAACCGCTGTTGGCGTTGCGGCCGGCCGCGCGCTTTCCTGCGCAAGTTCGGCGTGTGCCGCCTGTGCTTCCGCCAGCTCGCCCTCAACGGCGAGATCCCTGGCGTGATCAAGGCGAGTTGGTGAGGAATAGGGAAGAGGCCGGGCGGGTCCGGCGAGTATCAGGAGATTTATGACAAGCGATCCCATTGCCGACATGCTGACACGCGTGCGCAACGCGATTCAGGCGCGCCATCCCAAGGTGGATGTTCCGGCTTCCAAATTGAAGGCGGAAATTGCCCGCATCCTCAAAGAAGAAGGCTTCATCGCCAACTTCAAGGTGGCGGAAGAAGGCGCTAAGAAAACCATCAAGATCTATCTCAAGTACGGCGCCGACAACGCCCCGGTGATTTCCACCATCGAGCGGGTTTCGCGTCCCGGCTGCCGCGTCTATGTCGGCCAGACCGATATTCCGCGCGTGCTGGGCGGTATGGGCATCAACATCCTGACCACCGCGCGCGGCGTGATGACCGGCCGCGACGCCCACAAGGAGCGCGTCGGCGGCGAGATTTTGTGCCGCGTCTGGTAACGGAGTTCCGATATGTCGAGAATTGGTAAAAAGACGATCCCGCTCGCGAGCGGCGTCAAGGTTGCGATCGGCCAGCAACTGGAAGTCACCGGCCCCAAGGGCAAACTGACGGTGCCCATCCCGGCCGGCATCAGCATCGTGCAGAAGGGCGCCACGCTCGAGGTTCATCGGGCCGGCGACGAACATGCCGCGCTGCACGGTTTGACGCGTGCGCTCGCCGCCAACGCCGTTAATGGCGTTTCGACCGGCTTCACCAGGGAGCTCGAGATCCATGGCGTCGGCAACCGCGCCGAAGTCAAGGGCAAGATCGCCACCTTCACGCTGGGGTACTCGCATCCGATCGAGGTGCTGCTCCCCGCCGGCGTGGATTTGAAGGTCGACCCGCCGAAGTCGAGCGGCCAGCCGTTCCGCCTCACGCTGAGCGGCTACGACCGGCAACTGCTCGGCCAGGTGGCGGCCGACATCCGGGGCCTGCGCAAGCCGGACCCGTATAAGAACAAGGGCATCCGCTACACCGGCGAGGTGTTGCGCAAGAAGGTCGGTAAAACCGGCGCGAGTGCGAAATGATTCGTAAAACCAACAAAGCAGAGATCCGCAGGCGCGTTCATAACCGCATCCGCCGCAAGCTGTCGGGCACTCCGGAACGGCCCCGCCTGGCGGTGTTCCGCAGTGAGGCGCACATCTATGCGCAGATCATCGACGACGCGGCAGGCAGGACGCTGGCCGCGGCTTCGTCGGTGGATAAAGAGGCCAAGACCAAGGGCGGTAACGTGGCCGCGGCCAAGGCCATCGGCAAACTGGTGGGGCAGCGCGCCAAGGAAAAGGGCGTCGCGCGGGTGGTCTTCGATCGCGGCGGCTTCGCCTATCACGGCCGCATCAAAGCGGTGGCCGACGGGGCGCGGGAAGCGGGACTGGAGTTCTAATGCGAGCCATAGTCAAACGGATCGATCCGGCGAGCCTCAACCTCAAGGAGCAGGTGGTTGCCATCAACCGCGTCACCAAGGTGGTGAAGGGCGGCAAGAATCTCAGCTTTTCGGCGCTGATCGTGATCGGCGACCCCGCCGCCAAAGTGGTCGGTTACGGCGTCGGGAAAGCCAAGGAAGTGCCCTCGGCCATCCGTAAGGGCATCGAGGCCGCCAAGAAAAACCTGCGCCGGGTGCATGTGCTCGAAACCACCATCGCGCACCAGGTGCTGGGCAAATTCTCCAGCTCCCAGGTGCTGTTGAAGCCGGCGCCCCAGGGCACCGGAGTGATCGCCGGCGGCGCCGTGCGCGCGGTGATTACCGCCTGCGGCGTTCCCAACGTGCTTACCAAGTCGATCGGCCGGCGCAACCCGCACAACGTGGTCAAGGCCACCATCGTGGCGCTGGAATCGTTGCGCGATAGAGCGGCCGTGGCGGAATTGCGCGGCATCGCGGTGGAGAAACTCTGATGAGCGGCACAATCAAAATCAAATTGGTGCGCAGCATCATCTGCACCCCGGAGAAGCACCGGCGGGTGGTGAAAGGCTTGGGCCTGCGGAAGCTCAACCAGGTGGTGGAGCGGCCCGATACCCCGGGTTTCCGCGGCATGGTGAAGAAGGTGCCGCATTTACTGGAATTGGTCGATTGATTTGCCACAAGCCGAGCGGATGGCGAGTGAGGAGACGAGAACCAAATGAATCTTAGCGGACTAAAGCCCCCGGCCGGGCAGACGCGCTTGAAAAAACGCGTGGGCCGCGGCATGGGCTCGGGGACGGGCAAGACCTCCGGGCGCGGGCACAAGGGCCAGAAGGCAGTCAGCGGCTTCGGCCAGAAACGCGGTTTCGAGGGCGGTCAGATGCCGCTGCATCGCCGCCTGCCCAAGCGCGGTTTCACCAACATCTTCAAGAAGCAATTCGCCATCGTCAACCTGGGACGGCTGGAAAAGCTGGAAGGCGACGTGTTCAACGCCGACAAGCTGACCGAGTTGGGCGTGATCCACAAGCTCGGCGCCGGTCTTAAAATCCTCGGCGCCGGCCAGTTGACGCGCCCCATCACGGTCGAAGCCCATCATTTCTCCAAATCGGCGGCCGAAAAGATCGCCAAGGCCGGCGGCCAGGCGCAGGTGATCGGCTCGACGGCTTGAGGAGCGCCGGGAAGCGAAGACAACCATGAGGTTATTCGAGTCGTTCGCCAACATTTTCCGGGTCCCCGACCTTCGCAAGCGGGTTGCGTTTATGCTCGGGCTGCTGGCCGTGTACCGGCTGGGCGGCCAGATTCCCACTCCCGGCATCAACATCCAGCGCTGGCAGGAATTCTTCAGTTCGCAGTCCGGCTCCATCTTCGGCTTCTTCGACATGTTCGCCGGCGGCAACATTCGCAAGCTGACGATTTTCGCCCTCGGCATCATGCCGTACATCACGGCGTCCATCATTCTGCAGTTGTTGACCGTGGTCGTCCCTACGCTCGAAAAACTGCAAAAGGAAGGCGAGCTGGGCCGGCGCAAGATCACCCAGTGGACCCGCTATCTGACGGTCATTCTCTCCGTCATTCAGTCCACCACCATTGCCTTCAGCTTGCAGTCCATGGGGCAGGGAGTCGTCATCAACCCCGGCATGGGTTTCGTTCTGCTCACCGTGCTTTCGCTCACCACCGGCTCGGCCTTCATCATGTGGCTGGGCGAGCAGATTTCGGAACGCGGCGTGGGCAACGGCATGTCGCTCATCATTTTCACCGGCATCGTGGTGGGCCTGCCGCGCGCCATACAGAACATTTACTACAACACCTTCGTTACCCACGAATGGAATCCGCTGCAGATGATCGTTATCATCGCGGCGATGGTGGGAGTGGTGGCTTTCATCGTGCTCGTCGAGCGCGGCGAGCGCCGCATTCCGGTGCAATACGCCAAACGCGTGGTGGGGCGACGCGTAATGGGCGGCCAGTCCACGCACATGCCGCTCAAGGTCAACGCCGGCGGCGTCATCCCGGTGATCTTCGCCTCCTCCATCCTGGCCTTTCCGCAGCAGCTTGGCTCGTTTCCTTTCGTCAAGAACAGCGTCTGGCTCTCGAGCACGCTGGCGATTATCAGGTTCGGCGAGCCGCTGTACTACGTGATGTTCGTAGCGGCCATCATTTTCTTCTGCTTCTTTTACGTTTCCATCATTTTCAATCCGAATGAAGCGGCCGACAACATGCGCAAGTACGGCGGCTTCGTTCCGGGAATCCGGCCGGGCCGCAATACCGCCGACTACATGAACCAGATCCTCACCAAGATCACCGTGGTGGGCGGCCTGTACCTCTCGATCCTGTGCCTGATTCCCGACTTGATGATCTCCGGCATCAAGCTGCAGCACCTGGCGCTGGTCGGCAACTGGATCGACCGGGTGTTCACCAACCTGCACCTGCGCTTCCTGCTGGAAGGCCTGAACGTGCAATTTTATTTTGGCGGAACGTCGCTGCTGATCGTGGTCGGCGTGGCCATGGATACCATCAATCAGATTGAGGCGCAGTTGATCATGCGCCATTATGAAGGCTTTACTCCGCGGTCGGGAAGAATCCGCGGGCGCCGGAGCTCGTTCTAGTGTCCTGTCTCACAAGTTCGCGACACGATTCCCGAGCTTCGTATCGGGGCACGGCTTCAGCCGTGCCGGCATGGGATGTATTCAGCATGGCCTCTAGGTCCTGTAATTGGGTGGGGCGCGTTCGCCGGATCGCGGGCGCGGAGGCTGTAGTTTGAAGGCGATCGTGTTGTTCGGTTCGCCCGGTTCGGGCAAGGGTACGCAAGCGAAACTGTTGACCGGTTGCCTGGGCGTTCCCCACATATCCACCGGCGACATGCTGCGGGAACGGGTTCTCCAGGGCGCGGAATTGGCCCAAACGGCTACCGCCATGCAATCGGGCCTGTTGGTGTCCGACGAGCTGGTGAACGGGATCGTGGAAGAGCGGCTGGCTAGGCCCGACGCGGCCGAGGGATTTATTTTGGATGGTTACCCGCGCACGCTGCCGCAGGCCAGGCATTTGCGGGCGTGGTCCGAAGACCGCGGGGTTCGCGAGGTGGTGATTCATCTCGTAGTTGATTACAATATAGTTATTGCCCGTTTGACGGGACGCCGGCAGTGTCCCCGGTGCGGCACTCTGTACAACCTCGTTCTCAAACCGCCCCAGCGGGACAATCTGTGTGATTTGGATGGGCAAACGCTGACGGCGCGCAACGACGATAACGAGCAAGCGATCGAGGAGCGCCTGGATACTTACGAGCGCGAGACCAGCCCGGTGCTGGAGTATTACCGGACCACGCCGGCCGCGATGCTCGATGTGGATGGCAGCCAGGAACCGCCGGAGCGGGTGTCGGAACAGATTTGCCTGTCGCTGAAAAACCGATGATTGTGCGTAAGACAGCCTCGGAACTCGAAAAGATGCGGCAAGCCGGATTGTTGGTCTGGCGGATATTGCAAAAGATGAAGGAGATGGCGGCGCCCGGGATTACCACCCTGGAGCTCGAAACCGCCGCCGAGAAGATGATCTCCGATGCCGGCGCGAAGCCCGCGTTCAAAGGCTATTACGTGCCGGCGGCCGGCGAAGCGTTTAAGTTTGTGTTGTGCACCTCGGTGAACAGCGAGATCGTTCACGGGATGCCGAATGCGAAGCGGGTGCTCAAACAGGGCGACATCGTTTCCATCGACACCGGGGTGAAGCTGGACGGCTACTATGGCGATTCCGCCATTACCGTGCCGATCGGCGAGGTGAGCGAGCAGACCAAAAAGCTGCTGCGTGTGACGCAGGAATCGCTCGAACTCGCTATCGACCAGGTGCGGGCCGGCAACCGGCTGTTTGACGTGTGCGGCACGGTCGAGCGCCACGTCAAGTCGAATGGTTTTTCGGTGGTGCGGGAGTATGTGGGCCATGGCATCGGCACCCAACTCCATGAAGAGCCGCAGGTCCCCAATTACGTGGACCGCAAGAACGAGAATCCGCGGCTGAAGGAAGGCATGGTTCTGGCCGTCGAACCGATGGTGAACGCGGGGCGGCCGGAGGCCAAGGTATTGAAGGACCGGTGGACGGCGGTGACCAGCGATGGGTCGAATTCGGCTCACTTCGAACACTGTATCGCCGTCACGGAGAACGGCCCGTGGGTTCTGACCCGGCCGTGAGCGGAAGGTCCGTGGTTTCGGCGACCGTGGTGGAAGAGCGGCCCGCGGCAATTTACGCCGTGAAGCTGGACTCCGGGCAGCCGGTTTTGGCCCACCTGGTGGGTACGGTGAAAAGGAATTTCGTCCGGCTGGTGCCGGGCGACCGGGTCGAGGTGGAGTTGGCGCCTCACGATCCGGGGCGGGGCAGGATTACGAGAAAGATTGGGCCGGGCAATGGACCCGCGGGAAAGACATCATGAAAGTACGAGCGTCGGTAAAGAAAATTTGCGACAAGTGCAAGGTGATCCATCGCGAAGGCGTGGTGCGGGTCATTTGCGTCAACCCCAAACACAAACAGAGACAGGGATAACGGGAGAAGAATATGGCACGTCTTGCCGGTGTGGATCTGCCGCCAACGAAGCGGGCTGAGATCGGGCTCACTTATATTTACGGCATCGGCCGTACCCGGGCGAAGTCGCTGTTGTTCCGGGCGGGAATCAGTTTCGATAAAAAGGTGCGCGACTTGTCCGAGGACGAGATCAACAAAGTCCGCACCATTCTGGAAGAAGAGGGCGCCGTGGAAGGCGACCTGCGCAAGGAAGTCTCGATGAACATCAAGCGTCACATCGAGATGGGCTCTTACCGCGGATTGCGGCACCGCCGCGGCCTGCCGGTGCGGGGCCAGCGCACCCATACCAACGCGCGCACGCGCAAAGGACCACGCCGCGGAACGGTGGCGAATAAGAAGAAAGCGGCGGCGAAAACATAGTTATGGCGAAAGCACCAGCAAAAGCGGGCAAGAAGAAAAGCTTCAAAAAGAAGGAAAAGCGCGTCGTCCACAATGGGATCGTGCATATCCAGGCGACCTTCAACAACACCATCGTCACTATCGCCGACCTGGAAGGCAACACCATCTCCTGGTCCAGCGCCGGTTCGCTGGGCTTCCGCGGCTCGCGCAAGGGCACTCCGTTCGCCGCGCAGCAGGCGGCCATGACGGCGGCCAACAAGGCTTCCGAAAGCGGTCTCAGAACCGTGGAAGTGCGGGTGAGCGGTCCCGGTTCCGGCCGCGAATCCGCCGTGCGCGCTTTGTCCACCGCTGGCATCGACGTCCGCACCATCCGGGATGTGACGCCGATTCCGCATAACGGCTGCCGCCCGCCCAAGAAACGCAGGGTGTGATTCGGTGGCGGCGGATCGATATTACGCCGTAGCGGCCGGGCACGCCCGGCCTGTGTTCGGCCGGCAACGAATGCCGGTGATGTAAGCGGGAAGAAAGCCTGCCATGGCTGTAAACCGCACCTGGTTAGAAGAAAGGTAAGGAGAAGAACTTGGCAAGATACATTGGCCCGGTTTGCCGGCAATGCCGGCGCGAGGGCACCAAACTGTTTCTCAAAGGTGAGCGCTGCCACAGCGAAAAGTGCGCCATCGAAAAGCGCAACTTCATCCCCGGGCAGCATGGCAAGGACCGCAAGCCCAAGATCGTCGGCTACGGCCTCCAGTTGCGCGAAAAACAAAAGGTGCGCCGCATTTACGGCGTGCTGGAACGCCAGTTCCGCAATGCTTACGAGAAGGCCGCCGCGGCCAAGGGCATCACGGGCGAAAACCTGTTGAGCGCGCTCGAACGCCGCCTGGACAGCGTGATTTACCGCATGGGCTTCGGCACCAGCCGCGCCCAGGCCCGCCAGATCGTTCGTCATGGGCACATCAACGTGAATGGCCGCAAGTGCGATATCCCCTCGGCCGTAGTCAAGCCCAACGATGTGGTTTCCGTTCGCGAAGCGAGCAAGAAGAACCCGACCATCCTCGCCGCGCGCGACGCCACGGCCCACGCCCCGGCGCCGAATTGGATCGATGTGGATCGCGAAGGTTTGACCGGCCGCATTACCGCGCTCCCGCAGCGCAGCGACCTGGTGCAGATACAAATGAACGAGCAGCTCATCGTGGAGCTTTACTCGAAGTAAGGGAAGAAGGAATAAGAAAGGAGTCAGGAGCCAGAAGACGGGCGTGGTGCTCGATTCTGACTCCTGACTTCTGACTTCCAGGAGATTCTATGTTCAAGGGCTTTCAGAAACCGAAACGTTTGGTCGCCAATACCGATACTCTCACCGAGCGGTATGGCATGTTCACCGCCCAGCCGTTCCAGCGCGGCTTCGGCACCACCATCGGCAACGGCTTGCGGCGCGTGCTGCTGAGCTCCATTGAAGGCGCGGCCATTACCGCCGTGCGCATCGAAGGCGTCGAGCATGAATTCAGCCCGATACCGGGCGTCGTTGAAGACGCCACCGACATCATCCTCAACCTCAAACAGATTCCCTTCAAGCTCAGCGGGGATAGCGTCAAGACCGTGCGCCTGAACGTGGAAACTCCAGGCCCCGTGCGCAGCGGCCAGATCGAAGCCGACGCCGACGTGGAAGTGCTCGATCGCGACGTTCACATCGCCACCGTGAGCGAGGGCGGCAAGCTGAACATCGAAATGCGCCTCAAAACCGGCCGCGGCTACGTCAGCGCGGATAAGAATTTCGACGAAGACCTGGCGCTCGGTTACATCCCCATCGATTCGGTGCATTCTCCCGTGCGCAAAGTGACCTTCCAGGTGGAGGCCGCGCGGCTCGGCCAGATGACCGATTACGACAAGCTGACGCTCGAAGTGTGGACCAACGGCGCCGTTTCGCCACAGGATTCCGTCGGCTACGCCGCCAAGCTGCTCAAAGACCACATGACGATCTTCATCAACTTCGAGGAGACGCCGGAGCAGGCCGAAGAGATCGCCGAGCGCGGCCTCGACAAGATGGGCGAAGTGCTCAACCGTTCGGTCGAGGAACTCGAGCTGAGCGTGCGCTCCTACAACTGCCTCAAGAACGCCAACATTCAGACCATCGGCGAACTGGTGCAGAAGACCGAAGCGGAAATGTTGCGGACCAAGAACTTCGGCCGCAAGTCGCTGAACGAAATCAAGGAAATCCTGGCCAACATGGGGTTATCGCTCGGCATGCGGATTGACGCCCATGGCCGGCTGGTGACGCCGCCGCAGTCGGCGGTCCCGCTGGCGGCCGATTACGGCCCCGAGGACGATCTTCAGGACCAGGTTGGGGAATAGCACATGAGACACAGGGTTGGCGGATTCAAACTCAAGCGGCCGGTGGATAGCCGCAATTCGCTGTTGCGCAATCTCTGCACCAGCATGATCGAAACCGAGCGCATGGTCACCACCGTAACCAAGGCCAAGGCAGTCAGACCGCTGGTCGAGAAGATGATCACGCTGGCTAAGAAGGACACGCTGGCTTCCCGCCGCCAGGCGGCGATGACGCTGCGCACGCCGGCTTCGGTGAAGAAGTTGTTCGATACGCTGGGCACGCGCTTCGGCCAGCGCAGCGGCGGCTACACCCGCATCACGCGCCTGGGCCCGCGCAAGGGCGATGGCGCCGAGGTCGCGATGATCGAGCTGGTAGGCTCCGAACTCGTCAAGCGCGCCGCCGACCGCGCCAAGCGCAAGGAAGACCGTCTAAAAGCCCGCCAGCAAGGCCTCGATTCGGAAGAAGGCAAGAAGGGCGAGAAGGAATAGTTCGTCGCAAGCTTTGCTCTGAAGCCGCGGACTCGCGCCGGTCACTCCGGCGCCACCCGCGGCTTTTTTTGTGGCGCGGGCAGTCTTGCCTGCCGAACCGGGATTCGTCTCGGCTTTTCTTTGGACCGCTCACTCAAATAGCGGCGATGCTTCGCCCTGAGCCGTGACTGGCCCGCTTGCGCCATAATGGGTTCTGTAGGGCGCTATGCCAGGCACACCAAACATCGACATCGACGCGGTGCAACTGGCCGCCGTCTGCCGCCGCTTCCAGGTCGAGCGGTTGGCGATGTTTGGTTCGGCCGCGCGGGGCGAGTTGCGGCCCGACAGCGACGTGGACCTGCTGGTGGAATTCCGCCCGGAAGCGGAAATCGGCTTCATCGAATACGCCGGCTTGATGCTGGCGCTCTCCGAGCTGCTGGGCCGCAAGGTGGATCTGGTTTCTAAGCCAGCCCTTAGGCCGCTCCTGCGGGATGCCATTCTCAGCGAGGCTCTCCCGCTGTATGCGGCGTGAAGAACTGTACCTGCGCGACATCTGTGAAGCCTCCGATTCGATTGCCCGGTTCATCCTCGGCCTGACCCCGGCGGAATTCCGCGAGTCCGACCTCGTCGGCAGCGCCGTCGTACAGAAGTTGGCCGTGATTGGCGAGGCAGCCGCACGCGTCTCCGCGGACCTGCGGTCGCGGCATCCTGAAATCCCTTGGCCGGAGATCATCGCTTTCCGCAATATTCTGGTCCACGCGTACTTCGGCATCGATTGGGGCGTGGTATGGCTGGCAGCCGTCAAACAGGTTCCCGTGCTGCGCTGCCAGGTCGCCGCCGTTCTCGATGCCGAGTTCGATTCTCCGCCCGCCTGACAAATCGGTGTGGACCCTGCGCCGCCCCGCGTTTGACGGCGCCAGGACCAGCCGACGTCAACGTCCCGTCCCCAGTTTTCCTGCTTGTGAAAAGCCGCGGGCGGCGCTGGAAATCCCGGAGCCGCCGGCGGCTTTCGTGCGTTTGGGTGGGCTGGCCTGTCGGCTCGTCGGCTCGTCAGGATAACTCGCTGTTACGACGTGGCGCACGCACTCGTGCGTGCAGCGTCGAGACTTATCTCGACGCGTCTTCGCTTCTACGGCCCCCAGCGTCGGCACGAGTGCCGACGCGGCACGCACGAGTGCGCGCGCCACGTCGGCGGACGTAATATGTCATGGGTGTTTCTTGACACGGACTAACGGTTCAGTGCCGGCGCGTGCCGGGCCGTCATAGTGGGGCAGGCGCTTTCGCCTGCCAACCCCGCACCTTCACTCAAATATCGGCGACACCCTCGCCAGCACCTCGTCCATGACGGCGCCGGGAATGATCTCCAGCTTCCTGCCCCGGCGCGCGGCGAGATCGAGAGCGCGCGGCTGGTCGCACCGGACAACTCCCGTCGTTTTGGTCCCGGCGTCCGTCAGCGGTACGGCGAAGCCCGCTATCCGCGCGAAATTACCACCGCTCGTGATCGGAAGAACTACGGGAACTTTCGTGATCCGGTTGAAGGCCTCCGGCGATACGATCAGCACCGGACGGCGGCCTTTTTGCTCGTGTCCCGACGTAGGATCGAGACTGACGAGCCAGATTTCGCCGCGCTTCATCAGAGAAGCTCGCCGCCCAAGGGCTTGCTATCGAGCCAATCCCGCTGTTCCTTGCCGCGCCGCGCCTTGGGATCGCATTGGGCGAGCAACTCCTTCAAGCTATAGCGGCGCCGCCGCTGTGGCTCGACAACGATACGCCCGCGTTCAACCGCGATGCCGACCGTGGCACCCGCTTGCAAGTTCAAGATATCGAGCAGCGCCGGCGGCACCGCCAGCATGACCGAGCCGCCGACCTTCCGCAGATGGGTGGTGTGCATGACGCTCTTCTCTAGTTATATTTTAGTATAATATCATGGAGAAGTATTTTGAGTGGTCCTTCCGGCTTCCATGCTCTCGATTTGTGACGCGCTCCGCCCGCTTTCAATCGGGAGTTTCGTCCCCGAAAAAGAGCTGTTGCGGCCGCTCAAGGCTGTGGCGTGACTCCGTTATCGAGCGGAACATCGGGTGGCAAACACCGCAGCACCATGTCAAAGACCTCGCGCGCCGTCGCCAGGGCCTCTGTGGCCTCTTCTGCGGTTGCCTCATCGGGATCACCCGGATAGCGGAACTTCCAGGCATACTCGGTGAGCGGCGCCGCCCGGCGAAGCAACGGGTCCAAGCTGCGATCGATCTGGCAACACGCTTCTCCCAATTCGATCAGGTTGTGCGTTTTGCGGAACGGAACGCGATGCCACGACAGGAACGCTTTCAGAGATTTCTCCGCAGCCTGCTGAGCGTGAAAGACAATGTCATCGGTGAACGGCGGGTCTGCCTGCAATTCATATTGGGCGGCCGCCAGATCCTTGCCCCCCTTCGAAAGCCAGGCGCGCACCTCGGCGACGAGGGCGGGATCATGCCGCATGGAGGAGTCTTCCCTCGCGAATGACAGTGGCCGGCAGGGACGCGGCCAAATGCAAGCGGCTATCGAACTGGCTGGCGGTCCAAACCAACACGTCGGAGGCAACCCCGGTGCCCCAGAGCGCAACATAGGCAGCGCGGCTGCGGCGGAGTTCGGGTGGCGCGTCGTCAGGCACGACGACCATAATGTCGTAGTCGCTGTCCGGCCCGGCGTCTCCCCTGGCAACGGAACCGAACAGGTAGATGCGCTCCGGACGGTACGCTTCCACCAGACGGCGCACCACCTCGGACAAAGCGGCATCGCCGGCCGTGGGAGTCTTGAAAACAGCGGCGTGATCGAGAGCCATGGTTCGTCCCTCACCCAGTTTGCCACAACTGGCCGACATGCGGACCCGGGCCCAAAAGACCAACGAGACCGCCGCGGCTCCGCAACGCATCGGATCTACTGCGGTCCACGAGGCCGCGGTGCAAGTCTGTTATCGTGGCAGGGATGGCTAGAATTCAGCGCGTTTTGATGAGCGTGACCGACAAGTCCGGCGTCCTGGAATTCGCCGCGGCGCTCCATGCCATTGGAGCGGAGATCATTTCCACCGGGGGAACGGCCCGGCTGATTCGCGAGGGCGGCGTGCCGGTGAAGGACGTGGCGGAAGTGACCGGATTTCCCGAGATGCTCGACGGGCGTGTGAAGACGCTCGACCCGCATGTGGCGGGCGGCATCCTGGCCATTCGCGGCAACCCGGCGCACATGCGCGCGATCGCCGAACACGGCATCCTGCCGATCGATATGGTGGTGGTGAATCTGTATCGGTTTGAAGACGCGGCGCGCAAAGCCGGCGTGGCGCGCGCGGAGCTGATCGAGAACATCGATATCGGCGGTCCCAGCATGATCCGCGCGGCGGCGAAGAATTATCACGACGTGGCCGTGGTGGTTTCGCCGGACGATTATGAAGCGATTGCGGCCGAGCTGCGCGCGAATGGCGGCGAGCTCAAGCCGGCCACGCATTGGCGGCTCGCCAAGAAAGCGTTTCGCACCACGGCCGATTACGACGCCGCCATCAGCGCGCGCCTCGAGCAGGAAGATGCGGCGGGCGAGTTGCCGGAAGACCTGGCGCTGCGCGCGCCCAAGGTGATGGACCTGCGCTACGGCGAGAACCCGCACCAGCCGGCGGCGCTCTACGGTCGAGCGGGGCAGGGAATTGCCGGCGCGCAGCAGTTGCAGGGCAAGGAGCTGTCTTACAACAACCTGGTGGATCTGGATGCGGCGTGGCAGTTGGCGCTCGAATTCGCGGACCCCGCCGTGGCCATCATCAAACACACCAATCCGTGCGGCTGCGCCGAGCAGGCGACGCTGGTGGAGGCGTGGCGCAAGGCGCTCGAATGCGATCCGGTTTCGGCGTACGGCGGCGTGGTTGGCATCAACCGGATAGTGGATGTCGAGACCGCGCGCGAGATCGCGAAGCTGTTTGTAGAGGCCGTGGCCGCGCCGGATTACGAGCCGGAAGCGCTGGCGGTGCTGGCGGCCAAGAAAAACCTGCGGCTGATGAAGATCGCGCCCGGGCTGGACCGCTTCGTCGTGAAGTCGATCACAGGCGGTTTTCTGGTGCAGCGGGCGGACCGCGTCACGATGGACCGCGCGGCGGCGGTGGTGAAGACCAAGCGCGCGCCGACCGAAGAGGAATGGCGCGCGTTAGCGTTCGGCTGGGTGGTGGCCAAGCACGTCAAGTCGAACGCGATTGTGTACACCCGCGCCGGGCAAACCGCGGGAGTGGGCGCGGGGCAAATGAGCCGCGTCGACTCGGTCAAAATTGGCGCCATGAAAGCGGTGCTGCCGCTGGCCGGAACGGTGGTTGCATCCGACGCGTTCTTTCCTTTCGCCGATGGCTTGGAAGAGGCCGTGAAGAACGGCGCGACCGCGTTCATTCAGCCCGGCGGGAGCGTGCGCGACCAGGAAGTGATCGACGCCGCCGACCGCCTGGGTGCCGCGATGGTGTTCACCGGCGTGCGCCATTTCCGCCACTAACTAAGTGAGGCAGGTCCCCGACCTGCCAACCGAGGGCATGCCCGGCCCGCGCCGCGATGCCAACGCTAGAAGTTTTGCTCGTCCGCCGAAGGTCCGTACATGGCCGGCACGGGGATGTCGTTGAGGCGCAGGTAAACCGAAAGCTGGCCGCGGTGGTGCACCGAGTGATTGAACACAAAGGTGCGTAGCACGGCCACCTTCGGCATCGTGAAGAACACTTTCTCGCCCGACTTGAGCGACCACGGCTGCATGAGCTGGGCGTCCTCCGCCGTGGCCAGCGCGGCGCGCGCTTTGGCGACGGACTTGTCGAACTTCTCCAACAGCTCTGCGCGCGAGGCGACGATTTTGCGTTGCGATGGGTCAAAGCTGGCCAGATCGATGGAGTCCTTGCCGATGGTTTCCGGCGTCCAGTCAATCAGCTCGCAAATATGAGTGGCCAGTGAGGCCATGTCCATGGACTTCGGGTGGGGCTTGAAGCTCAATTTGCCGTCGGGGATCCGCTCCAGCAAGCGGCGAGTGATGGCTGTTTCCCGATCGAACTCCGGCAGTAGCGCGTCACGAATCAACATAGGTGATGAAGTTCCTTTCCGGTTTATATTCGCGTTTTCTTCGCCACCAGTCAAGTAAATTCTGAATGAATTTATCTGCGCGCGAAGATCGCTGTGCCGCACCCTTGCGCTCAGCAGTTTCGGAATAGTGGCTGAACCGTAGCGCGATTCGGGCCGGTTGGTCGGCTCTGCAACCATTCCAGGGTGACTTTCCAGAAGGCTTTCTATTTTCGCACCCAAACATTTTCTTGATTTTGTG